>Ga0210015_1001722_pt1 | contig 21335 bp, 19 predicted proteins | sample CryGeymeta201522_FD_185471 | JGI IMG/M metagenome (GOLD analysis project Ga0210015, IMG submission 185471) | Groundwater microbial communities from Crystal Geyser aquifers in Utah, USA - Crystal Geyser metaG 2015-22 (SPAdes) (version 2) | ecosystem: Environmental > Aquatic > Deep subsurface >... | reverse complement strand
CAAAGGTCAACACCAAGATGCGGGAGCCAAAATGATTCACTTTGCGCCTAATACGACATCCCGTATCGTTTCAAAATCAATTTCCAAAGAGGGAGGAAGAACTTCATACAGGGGTCTCATTCAGGTCATGCCGAAAGCAAAAAACTCAGCGGTCTATGTTTCCTGTGACGCCCTCTTACTTGATGAAAGCTCTCGTTCTGATACCTATCCCACGATGAGAATAAAGAATAATGAAAGTACCATCCAACATGAAGCAACCGTTGAAAAAATAGGTGAAGAGAAATTACTCTATCTTATGTCCCGTGGTCTCTCGAAAATTGACGCTGAAACGGCGTTCGTCAATGGGTTTATTGAACCAGTAGTGAAAGAAATCCCTATGGAGTACTCAGTTGAATTAAATCGATTGATTCGGTTAGAGATGGAAGGGAGCGTAGGATGAAAACTCAATTAATTACCATAACTGGGAAGAATAACAATTTGGTTTTTGATAAACCAGGGAAATATGTCGTGTTTTTTAAGAATATTTCAGGGACCATTTCGTGCAAGATAGAGGCAGAAAATGTTGAGGCATATTTGGTAGGTCTTTATGACATGCGAGATAAGGACAAATATGTCGTCCATACTGAACAGATCCACATCTCACCCCATTCATTTTCTGAATTATATGTGCTTTCAGTTGCAAGCGGTTTTTCATCGTTGGCGTTTTCAGGACTCATCCGAATCGAGAAAGATGCACAACAATCGCATGCATATCAAAAAAACCAAAATCTCATTCTTTCCAATGATGCTTTTGTTGATTCCCGTCCTATCCTAGAAATTCTGGCAGATGATGTATTTTGTACCCATGGCTCAACTTCCGGGCCCATTTCTAAAGATCAGATACAGTATTTACGAATGCGGGGATTGAGTTTGAAAGAAGCCGAAGAAGTTTCGGTTGAAGGATTTAAACAACAGGTATACGATAAATTACATACATTGGGAATAGACAAATATGTTGGACACAAATAAAATAAAAAAGGATTTCCCCATTTTCAACAAGCAGCCGGATTTGGTGTATTTGGATTCGACCGCAACATCACTGAAACCTCAATCAGTTATCAGTAAATTGGATGAATATTATTCAGACTATTCTGCCAATATTTTCAGGGGAGTATATGACATGTCTGAGAAAGCAACGGCGGAATACGAGGAAACGCGAACCGTTGTTAAGAATTTTATAAACGCCCCACTCACGGAAGAGATTATTTTTACTCGCAACGCAACCGAATCTATTAATTTATTTGTGAGCGGTATAAAAGATATCTTTAAAAAAGGGGATGAAATAGTAACAACGATAACAGAACATCATTCCAATTTTGTCCCATGGCAACAACTGGCGAAAAATATACAATGTTCTTTTAAAATTATTTCTATAAATGAAGAAGGTATTTTAGAACCCCAATTAACATATGAAATTACTAAAAAAACGAAAATCCTTGCACTGACATACGTTTCTAATGTTCTTGGGACTGTAAACCCAATCAAAACAATAATTAAAGAAGCGAAGAACATTAGTCCACACATCATTGTGTTAGTTGATGGGGCGCAAGCTGTTCCGCACTTAAAGGTAGATGTAACGGACTTGGGGTGCGATGCATTTGTCTTTTCAAGTCACAAGATGCTTGGTCCAACGGGTGTTGGGGTTCTTTGGGTGAAAAAAGAGTTATTAGAAACATTTCCCCCCTATCAATTTGGGGGAGATATGATCCGGTCTGTCGCAATCGAGGAAACCCAATTTGCGGATTTGCCTCACAGGTTTGAGGCTGGAACTCCCCACATTGCGGGTGTTATTGCACTGAAAGAAGCTAGCCATTATCTTCAGGGAATTGGATTAGATGCTATTCACTCCTATGAAGTTGAGTTGGCACAGATATGTTATGACAGATTGACGGAAGAGTTTGGTACTAAAATTAAAATCATTGGTCCACAAAAAAGAGAGTCTGGTATTGTCGCATTTGCAGTCACAGGGCTCCATGCCCATGATGTGGCGCAACTCTTAAACGAAGATCATATCGCTGTTCGGGCAGGACACCACTGCGCCATGCCGCTTCATACAAAATTGGGTATTGAAGCATCTGTTCGTGCGAGTTTTTATCTATACAATACAAAAGAAGACGTAGAAAAACTCATCGCCTCTTTACACAAAGCACTTCATTTATTTAAATAATTGAAGTGAGTTTATGGCTTGTAAATCCCTTATGTATTCACTAGTATAATTGGAAGGAGAGTTATTTCTATGAGTAAAAAAACTGATCCAACAACCAAAATCGCAATTTTTAAAGGAAAAAAGGTGAGAAAAGTTATTTTCCAAAATGAATGGTGGTTTTCTGTGGTGGATGTTGTCGAAGCATTGACGGATAGTCTTAAGCCACGAGTATATTGGAACGCTATGAAAACTAGAGTAAAGGCAAATGATGGAGTTGAGTTGTCTACAATTTGTAGACAACTGAAGTTGGAGTCTTCTGATGGGAAAAAATATGAAACAGATTGCGCCAACACAGAAGGCATTTTCCGTATTATTCAGTCTATTCCCTCTCCTAAAGCCGAGCCTTTTAAACGTTGGTTAGCAAAGGTTGGATATGAAAGAGTACAAGAAATAGAAGACCCAGAACTAGCTACTAAAAGAACAAGAGCTCTTTATAAAGCAAAGGGGTATCCAGATTCATGGATTGAAAAGCGCATGAGGGGAATTGAAATAAGAGAAACGTTAACGGATGAATGGAAAAAAAGGAATGTAGGGGGAGATCGTGAGTATTCAATTCTCACCGCAGAAATATCCAAAGCAACTTTTGGCATGAATCCAAGCGAATACAAAAAATATAAGGGACTCCAACGGCAAAACCTACGGGATCATATGAATGATTTAGAACTGATTTTTTCCATGCTAGGCGAAGCTTCAACAACGGAAATTGCCAAAAACAAAGACGCACAAGGATTTGTGGAAAATAAAACAGCCGCAAAGATAGGGGGAACAATTGCTGGCAACACTCGTAGAGAATTGGAGCAAAAAAGTGGAAAAAAGGTTTCAACCAAGAAAAATTATTTACCACAAGGTGAGAAAAAGAAATGATACAATTGCCTCATGACCTCAATTTATCAGGAGCGAATTTTGCAGCATTCTGCGACTCCCCATAATTTTGGGAGACTTCCAACCGCAACAAATAAAATAGTTCTCGACAATCCCCTTTGTGGAGACAAAATCCAGATGGAAGTGGAAATTCTTAGTGGAATCGTAAAGAATGTAATGTTCACCGGAAAAGGATGCGCTATATCCAAAGCTTCGGCCTCACTTCTGACAGAGAAAGTAAAAGGAATGAAGATTGAGGAGTTGAGAAAATGGGATAAAACAAGTATCATAGAGATATTGGGAATAGACTTAGGTCCCAATCGTTTGAAATGTGCCCTGCTTCCTTTAGAGGCATTGCAAAAATTAATATAACAGTTATAACCATTATAAATATTATAATCATTATATGACAGATATGACAGATGTTTTATTAGATCCAAAGAATCCTTCAGGACCGGTCGTTGTTGGGAAGTTAAAAATGCATGTAGATAGGGATTTGTGTATCGGGGCGGCTACTTGTATCGCGGTAGCACCAAAAACATATATATTGGACTCAGAAGCAAAGGCTATTTTTTTACAAACGGCACAAGAAGAATTACCAGAAACGATTATTGAGTCTGCGAAAGCCTGTCCCGTTGCAGCTATCATTATCGAAGATGAAACAGGCAAACGAGTATTTCCGGAATAACCTATGCAATATACATGGAAAATTGGAGGTGAGGCAGGTTTTGGAATAATGACCACTGGGTTGTTGTTTTCCAAAATAGCAACCCGAAGAGGATATAATATATTTGATTTTGTGGAGTATCCTTCCCTTATTCGTGGAGGTCATAATGCATACGAAGTAACTATCTCCGATGACACGGTATCTTCCCTAAAGAAGGAAATAGACGTACTCGTTTGTCTCAATAAAGAAACCTTTGATACTCATAAAAATCGTTGTGCTCCAAAAGCAAAAATCATATTTGATCCGGAGGTTTTTACCCCAGAAGGAGATATTATTCCCATCCCAGTTACGTTTACCGCAATATTAAAGGAACTACAAGGTCAGGTGATCATGAAAAATATTATCGCATTAGGCTCTTCCTTAGCGATTATGGGAGCTGATCTGATAGAGATGAATTCACTATTAGCGACTCAATTTGGACGCAAGGGGGAAGCCATCATCTTATTAAACCAGCAATTCGCACAAAAGGGATTTGATGTGGTTCTTTCCACAAGTCAAGAACATATCAGCCCCATGTTGACAAAAAAAGAAAGTCCTAAAAAAATGGTAGTAACGGGAAATGAAGCATTTGCCTACGGAGCAGTTGCAGCAGATTGTCGATTCTATAGCGCGTATCCAATGACTCCTTCATCGGGCGTTCTCACCTCGGTAGCAGCATGGGGAAAAAAAACGGGAATGGTAGTAAGACATGCAGAGGATGAAATAGCAGTCATCAACTCGGCGCTTGGAGCTTCTTTTGCGGGAGTTCGCTCTTCGGTTGGCACTTCAGGAGGAGGATTCGCGTTAATGGTAGAAGCACTATCGATGTCAGGGATAACAGAACTTCCTATTGTTGTATTCATATCCCAACGGCCAGGTCCAGCAACCGGCATGCCAACATGGACAGAACAAGCAGAGCTCCTTTTCGCAATTCATGGAGGGCACGGAGAATTCCCAAAAATTGTACTTGCGCCTGGAGATCATCAAGAGATGGTGGAACTTACCCTACAAGCATTTGATTTGGCAGATATATATCAATTGCCGGTAATAGTGATGTCTGATATGTTGTTGTCGGAATCACATAGATCCATCCCTTATGACGAAATTCAAGCGAAAATAAAAAAATATATACCAAATAGGGGCAAGTTGGTATCATCTGCGGATGAATCGTACAAACGATATCTCATGACGGATGATGGGGTTTCTCCTCGACTTGTTCCTGGCGGCGTGAAAACGTTCTATCAAGCGAATTCGTACGAACATTTAGAAGACGGCCACACGACCGAAAGCGATGTCGAACGTATAAAACAGGTCGATAAAAGGGCCAGAAAGATTAAAACATACCTTTCTAACCATTTTATTATTCCCACAACCATTGGAGATATACAAAAAGCTCAAACGGTCTTTGTTGGCTGGGGTTCAACCAAAGGAGTAGCAAATGAAGCGGTAAAAAAGGCAAAAGAAATGAGAAAAGATGTGGCTTATATCCATTTTTCTTATCTTTATCCATTGGATAAAAACAAAATTAAAACATTATTTTCAGATAGTTCAAAACAATATATCCTTGTTGAAAATAATTCGGAAGGCCAATTAGGAAAGTTATTACAGATGGAAGTGGGAATATCCTTTGAAAATAAAATTTTGCGCTACGATGGAAGACCTCTCGCAGTTGAGCAGTTTATCGAAAAAATATGAGCACTTTACAAGATTTTGCCGGATACAAACCAACCTGGTGTCCCGGGTGCGGAAACTGGGGAATTGGCGTGGCGTTACGTATGGCATTTGTAGAGATGGGAATGTCTCCATCATCTGTCATGATCTCGTTTGGAATTGGCTGTTCAGGCAATATGAACGATTTCATAAACGCTTATGGGATGCACGGACTTCATGGAAGGGCTATTGCAACAGCGGTTGGCATGAAATTGGCCAATCATACAATGCCAGTTTGTGCAGTAGTAGGGGATGGAGACTGCTACGGTGAAGGAGGGAATCATTTTCTTCATGCGTGTAGAGGGAATCATGACATAAAAGTGATTATTCATGACAATAGAGTGTATGGTCTTACAACAGGTCAAGTTGCTCCAACCGCTGAAAAGGGACAGAAATCGAAGTCCACGCCATCTGGGATTATTGAAGTTCCCGTTGATCCAATTGCCCTTGCCATCACTCAGGGAGCAACCTTTGTGGCTCAAACATTTGCGGGCGATACGAAACATATGGCCGAGACGATAAAAAAAGCCTTTGAACACACTGGTTTTGCCATAGTCAATGTTCTTCAGCCCTGTGTCACGTTTGACAAAAAAAGCACTTATCAATATTATATGAAACATGTGTATAAGCTTGACACAAGTTACAATCCAGGAGATAAGATAGCAGCGCTTGAAAAAGCATTCGAAGTTGCACAAGAAAAATACCCTCTTGGTGTTATCTATCAATCTTCGAGGAAAGCTTATCATGAAGAAGCGGTCGCCAATGTCAATACTTCACTTATCGCTCAACCGCGCTTTCAGGATTTTGATATCCTCGCGGAGGAATTTGTATAGTTTCAATATATTGACAATTAGCAAACATTCTGTTATATTGCTAATAGTAGTTGGAGACTGAATTATGAATTTTTATTAAGGTTGTATGGTTATCATATTAGGAAATAAAGTATCAAATCCCTCTTATCCTGTTGTTGCAGTTCGGGATGGGATTGTCTTTCCCAAAACAGAAAATGTATTGGTATTTGGACGCTCAAAAAGCATTGCCACCATTAACGAGGCGCTTAAACGCGATAAAAAGATGGTTCTCATCATGCAAAAAAACGTTAATGAAGAAGACCCAAAAAAGGAAAATTTATTGACAATAGGAGTTCTTGTCTCCATAGAAAAAACAATTATCGGGGAGAAGGGAGAGGTAAATGCAATGGTAAAGGGAATTGAAAAAATAAAAATTCTGGAGTTTACAAAAGAGGTCCCCTACTTTGAAGCAAAAGTTGAAAAGATTGAAGAGGTTGTAGAGATGGGTGATGAGATTAATGCAATGGTCAAATATATTTCGCAACAAATGAAAAATGCCATCAATCATGGAAAAGCAGTAGATTTTGTGTTCCTCATGAATATCTTGAATGTATCTACGCCGGTTGATTTTTCCTATCAAATTGCCGCAGTTCTAGAACCTAAAGAAGATGAACGGCAAAAGCTACTTGAGGAATCAGATTTAAAAAAAAGGTTAAAAATGGAAGTTGAACTCATAAACAGGGAAGTAAAAATCCTAGAAATAGAACAGAATATTTCGGCAAAAACGCAAAAGAAATTTGAACGAGGGATGAAAGAAACATTCCTCAAGGAAAAAATGAAGACAATTGAAGAGGAGTTAGGAGGGGGAGATGAAACGAAGGAGACCAAAGAATATGAAATGAAAATACGAAAAGCCTGTATGCCAGAAGATGTTGAAAAAAAGGCAATTAAAGAACTTAAAAGATTGATGGGAATGTCCCAATTCAATCCGGAGACTTCATATGTCAAGAATTATCTTGATTGGCTCGTTGAACTACCATGGAAAAACGATGTGGGGAATACAATCAATGTAAAAGCGGCAGAAGTGATTCTCAATGAAGATCACTATGGATTGAAAAAAATAAAAGAACGCATTCTTGAATACTTAGCCGTCCTTGAACTCCGAAGATCAAAAGAGGCACTTCTTGAAAAGGGAAAAGGGTCTCCAAAAAAAAGCTTTCAACCAACCATAATATGTTTTGCAGGCCCGCCTGGGGTGGGAAAAACTTCGTTAGGTCGTTCGATAGCCCGTGCCCTGGGAAGAAAGTTCGTAAAAGTATCGCTTGGTGGAGTGAGGGATGAAGCGGAAATACGTGGACACAGAAGGACCTATGTGGGCGCGATGCCTGGTAGAATTATTCAGGGTATTAAACAAGCAGGCACGAGAAACCCCCTTTTTATGTTGGATGAAATAGATAAGATAGGGAGAGACTACAGAGGTGACGCTTCAGCCGCACTTCTTGAAGCTTTAGACCCGGAGCAAAATCATGCATTTTCAGATCATTATCTAGAGGTGCCTTATGATTTATCGGACGTATTCTTTATCACGACTGCAAATATATTGGATACTATTCCTGATGCTCTTCGTGACAGACTTGAAATCATTCATTTTCCGGGATATACAGTGGAAGAAAAGTTCCATATCGTCAAACAATATTTGATGAAAAAACAACAAGAAGCACATAGTGTCAGCGTAAAGGAAGGTTCCATAAATGACAGCGCTTTAAAATTGATGATTAGCCGCTATACTCGGGAAGCAGGAGTGAGGGAGTTGGAGAGACAGGTGGCTACGGTTTTTAGGAAGCGCGCACGTGAGTTGGTAGAAAAAAAACAAGTGACTCCTATCGTCACATCAGTAAAACTGCCATCCTATCTCGGACCGTACAAATATTCCAACTCGGTACTTGAAACTAAAAATACCATTGGAATATCTACAGGTCTTGCCTGGACTCAGGCGGGAGGAGATATACTTTTTATTGAAGTTGCTATTATGCCCGGGAAAGGCGCCTTGACTCTCACTGGTCAACTGGGAGATGTTATGAAAGAGTCCTGTCAGGCAGCACTTTCCTATATTCGTTCCCGCTGGGAGACATTCGGTCTTGAAAAAGATTTTTATCATAAAATCGATATTCATGTTCATGTTCCGGAGGGTGCAGTACCAAAAGATGGCCCTTCGGCTGGTCTTGCTATTACAACAGCAATGGTTTCCGCTCTCACGAAAAACCCTTTTAGACGGGACGTTGCCATGACGGGTGAAGTCACCCTTCGTGGAAGGGCTCTTGAAATTGGAGGAGTAAAGGAAAAAGTGATAGCAGCTCAAACGGCTGGAGTAAAAACCATCATTTTACCAAAAGAAAATAAAAAGGATCTGGAGGATATCCCAGACAATGTCAAAAGTAAACTCAACTTTATCTTTGTGGAACAGGCTGATGAAGTATTCCCCATTGCGCTTGAGAAGCCCATCAAAGGTAAAATTTCTCCCTGAACGCATGGAGTATCCCATATGTTTTGTACAAGATGGGTCGGATGATTATGTCAATACTTGGCATAAGATGAAGAAACTGAGTTCCGTATCCTTCTTTGAACCGGGTAAAACCTGCCCATGGATGAGTATTTGAATATTCAGGTGGAAGAGACCCCCACATATCAAATAGTTCGGCTCCCAGTTTTTTTCCCAGCTTGATCGTTTCCCACATGAGGAGATTGGGGGCCATGACATTCTTGTGAAGAAGAGAGGAACCACCATATAAATAATATATATTTTTCTTAAAGATAAGGAGCTCATAGGCGGCAAGTGGGGTTTCGCCCAGAAACGCAACAAGAATATGTGCTTGCGTATCTTTTAGTTTATTCCAAATAGTCTGATGATAGGATGGTGTATGTCCTCGATATCCTTGTCTTTCACACGTTTCAAAATAGAGGTTTTCGAATATCTTATAGCCTTCATCCGTAGACATTTCTTTTATGACAACACCCTTTTTTTCTGCGAGGCGAATATTATATCTTGTTTTTGGTTTCATTTTTTTTAATAACTCTTCCTCTGAAGGAGTTAAATCAAGTGTTTGAGTCCACTCGGGGAAGAGGGGATGCGTAGATTTATGTAACGTGCAACGTGTAACGTGTAACGTTTGAACATCATTATATGAAACATAGGGTTCGATTTTAATGAATATTACATTGTTTTTTTTACCAAATTCATGCAGTCTTGTTAAAGCGCTTTGTGTTGGCATTTCAGATCGGGGGATATATCCAATTGAATATGGCGTATGAGGGATGGGGTGAATAGTCATCTGATACAATTTGCCGTCAGACTGAATTTTAATCACTTCAACACCCATTGCGGTACGTGCCTCTCCCCATTCCCAAGTTTGCATTGGGTGGGAGGCGAGACTATTTTGTGCTTCCTTCATTTGGTTATTCACTGGGAGTAAAACTTCAAGAGTTCGTTTCCCCGTAGCTTTCCAGGAAAATGAATCAATGCGCTTTATTCCCTTTTCAATAAGATCTTTTACCAATGTTTTATCAGATATAATTAGTTCCATTTTATCCAACAAATCATTCACGCTATTTGGATCAAAATAGAGACAGGCTTCGCCGCCTATTTCTGGAAGACTGGAGCTGAATGATGAGATAACAGGGCATTTATGTGACATTGCTTCGAGAATGGGTATCCCAAACCCTTCATAGAAAGAGGGAAGTATGTACGCAGTTGCTTCTTGATATAGTTTTATTTTTTCACTATCACTCACATAACCTGGAAATATAATTGATTCAGTCATTTGCATTTGCGAAACTTGTAGGAAAATACTGTCATACAACCATCCTTTTTTCCCCGCAATAATGAGTTTAAATGATGGGTGTTTTGCATGAAACCTTGAAAAGGCTTTAATGAGCGTTGATAAATTCTTTCTCGGCTGGATTGTCCCCACATAGAGGAAATATGGTTTTATATTTGTCTGTAGGTTACTCATCCTGAGCGAAGTCGAAGGATCATATCCATTGTAAACAACCGATATTTTTTCATCGGGAACAGAATATTCTTTGACAATATCTTTTTTTGTTGTTTTTGATACAGCTATGATATGGCAAGCCTTTTTCAATGCATATTTTGTCCAATTCCTAAGTTGATATAAATCCTTCTTTAAGAATTCATTGGGAAAAAAAAGGTATGATAAGTCGTGAACAGTCACAATGGTTTTAAACGGTGAGAACCATGGAATATAATGAGCGGGTGAAAAGAAAACGGTTATATTTTTTCCCGATAATTTATCCATCCACAGACGAAGGGGAAGAAATACAGTAAGCCACAACCGTTTTCCTCGTACGACTTGGTACTTAAAATATTCACTTTCTCTCGGAAGCTTAGTATTGGGAGATTGCCTTAGATAAATGATAAATTGAATATCCTTTGATGATTTTGATTGAAAATAATTGAGTAAATTGAGGGTATATACCGACACTCCCACTGGGAACTCAACATTCGCTTCATTTCCATCAACTCCTATTATCATATATTGTGTTTACAACTTTCAGGATATCACTTTCATCAATCCCTCATAATACCTCATCCAAGTAAACTGCTTTGCATACTCAAATCCTTTTTTTTCATACCTCTGTCTTACTACTTGGTCGGTCATTAACATTTTTAAACTTTCGGTAATTTCCGACACCGATAATGGATTAAATACCAGTCCACGGCCATCGCCTAATTCTGCAAGGGATGAGTTATTGGAAGTAGCTACTGCCTTAGAGTGCTGCATTGCTTCAATCAGGGGGTACCCAAACCCTTCCCAAAGGGAGGGATAGACAAAAAATTCACAAAGTTCATAGAGTGCGTGCAATTCACTTTCGCTCACATATCCCGTAAAATGGATGTTTTTATATTTTTTTTGGGAGTCTTGTCCATCCCATCCTTGTGGACCCACAATAATCAATTCCCACTCATTGTTTCCCAGTGAAGTAAAGGCATCTATAAGACGAGAAATATTTTTCCTTGGTTCCAATTTTCCAACCGACAGAACAAATTTTTTATGGAGATTATATTTATTTTTCGTTTCATTAAGAATTGTTATAGACGGTTTTTCGACCATAACCCCTGAATAAAGGGGAGTAACCTTATCAAGTGGAATTGAAAAAAAATGCGATACATCCTTCTGTGTTGCTTTCGAGGGAGTTATTATAAACGAAGATTCTTTCTTAACCCATTCCATCCGTTTTTTTTGAGTGGAAAGAATAGAGGAATGAACTGTATCTGGATATCTTAGATAGGCAAAATCATGTACGATGGTTGCCTTTTTACAACGGGAAGGAGGCTCTGTCCAATCAGAACAGATAAATACGTCTAAAGGTCCCGTAAACACTTCAATGGGAACAATATGAAGCGTATTCCAGAGAAATGATAACATGTTGGGAGATAAAGGAAGGCGAACATATCTATGTGGTGATTTTTTAATCTTATTAAGAATTCCCTCGTCAATTTTCCCTCGGAATGCGGAAAAAAAGAACGTCCATTTATTTTTATTATCATAATGCAATATTGTTTCAATAAGACCCCTCGTGAATCTCCCGACTCCAGTTCCTTCATACACTATCTGCGAAATATCAATGCCAATATTCATGTTTTTTTAATTTGTTTATATACAACCTCCAACTTTTCTGCGATATGTTTCCAGTTATATTCGGCAATAGCCAAGTCATACGCAGCCTTACGAATTGACTCATAGAGATTTTCATCACGAAGTATTCGGAGCGTTTGAGCTACAAATTCACGAGGAGTATTTGCGATAAGAACATGAGTATTGTCATGCAGATGAAGTCCCTCTACCCCCGTTTGTGAGGAAATTACGGGGAGCCCACTTGCCATGGCTGCAAGAATCTTCAAACGGGTTCCACCGGGCCCAAAAATAGGAGCAATAAAAAGTGTTGAGTTTTTATAGAGATGAAGTACTGTTTCGGAATCATCCTGCATGAGACTGATGACTTCAGTATTTTTATTACTTTGAAGTGAAAGTTTTTTGCCAGCGTTCTGTCCTGCTATTATAATTTTTGCTTCAGGAATTTGTTGATAGATGAGTGGCGCAATTTTTTGTGCGAGGATTGTCACTGCTTCCGTATTTTGAAGCCAGTCAAAATTGCCAATAAAAAGAATGGTAGGTTTTTTGAGATTTTTCTGCTGCAGTTGTGTAACAAACATTTCGTCCCCCGCGCAGTTTGGAATAATAACAGGGGTAATTGATGGTTCTAGCGATTGTATTTCTTTTTGATCTGCTTCCGAAACCCCTCCGACAAGAAATGCCTTTTTCCAATAGTAACGTTCCGCACGTTTTAATTTCATAATATCCAACATAAAAAGAGGGCGAATAAAAAAAGGAAGTGAGTTAACAAAATGCTGATACACTTTATATTCAATGGTTTGTTCAACTAAAAAAATAGGAATGGAAGTGTTTTTTATATGAGGCATGATATAAAATGTCTCTGCGTGAATAACATCGAATGATTCTTTGCTTAAAATAGCATCAACAGTTTTTTTTGCCTCATCCGAGTAATTTCTCACAATAAGAAACGGATCTTGAGAGGTGATAGCTTTCCAAATCGTTTTAAACTGCCATGGTTTTTCGGGGCGTTTGCATAAATAAATATATTTACAATAATTTCTAAGCGCAGGGATATATTGTCTGTCTTTATCATTTTTATAAAGGGAAATGAGTGTAATTTCATTATTTTTACTCAAATATTTTAGAAGGTTAAGCGTTCGAATTTGTCCTCCGGAGGCAGGAGGGTAAGGTACATAAGGAGTGAGCATTAATATTTTCATAGAGCAAACAGCGCAAATTGGTTGTTCTCAAACAACTTCTCATACTTAAGGAGAAGTAATTTCTCCATTATTTCCTTCTTGTCAGTCAGAATATACCGATACCCCATTTTTTTCATTTCTTCAGGTTCCCGATAGAGAAGTGGAGAACCCCTTCTGTCAGATAAATAAAGGAGAGTAGTGTCTCCCATTCTGTCTGCAACAACCTTATCAGTTGGTTTGGTAAATGTCTGGATTATTTTTGACATAAGTAATAAATCTTGAGGTATCGAATAATAGCCCTTAACCTGGAACCAAGAGAAAAAAAACGATGCGGCAAATAAGAGAATAATAAGCGGAGTAGTGAAGAGTGGGTGTAAAAACGTTTTTGTAGACTCTATGACAAGAGCCACACCCATACCTACCGAAAGAGCAAGAGCAGGAAATGCAATGATTTGATAATATTCATGCTGGACATTTCCCCCTTGAAAGACAAAAATATAGATAAAAGCAGAGGCGATAATACTTAAAGGGAGAATTGTCTTTTGTTTTCGGATTAATCCAAGTACGAAAAAAACGGTGAGATATCCTCCTAAAATAAGGTTGTTAATTCGTTCATAAAATATCCATCGGAAAAAAGCAGGCCGCATGAATATGTCCTTCTGTCCCTCAAAGGTATTAACTTGGGTAAACAGCCAATTACTTGCAGGTATTCCTTCAGGATAGTTTGTAATGTAGTATCTCCACACTAAAAGCGGCGTAACCGCACATACAAAATAGAGAATTACATGAAGTTGTCTAGGGAGGGTATATTTGTATTTTCTCATGAATAGGATAAACAGCGGCAAACCATAAAATATAGTTGTAGGTTTAATCAAAAGGGATAGTGCAAATGATAAGCCAGAGAGGAGGAGCCACACAACTTGTTTCTTTTTGTTCGAATCGGTTGTAAATAAATGGAGGAGAAATAGGGAAAAAATCGCTAATGCTATAGCGGGAGTTTCAGGAAGAATAGTACGGGAAAAGTAAACAAAAAAAGGCATGATTGAGTAGGTAATGGCAGTAAAAATTGCCGAGATTCTTCCGGCTTCCGCAAGAGCGATGTAATAGAGAGAAGCAATACACAGAAGAGAAAACAACAGGGAAACCAACCTTCCCCATGTCTCAAGAGAGAAGAAGGGAACAGCACTGTGAAGACCTGCAAAAAGAGCGTTATAAAGAGGAAATTCAACAAATCGATACCCCTGGGGGTTATCTAAACCGGACTGAGTATTGGAGAAATCATCATAGGTGGGAAGAAGGAGATTAAATCCCGTACGTTCAAGGTTTCTGGCTACCGCCGCTGTGTCTGCCTGTCTCCACGAATGGAAATCAGCCAATGGCGCATCAATTTTATAAAGTCGCACAGCAAAGGCGACTAACAAAATAAAACCAAGTATTATAAAATCCTTTTTTTTCATTTTGATTTTTCGCCCAGAGGGCGATCGACCTTTGGTCGAGATTTTAAATTCGTTAGATATCCCACAATTATTCCCATTATCATCCAAAATACAAATGCAACTTTTGAGGCTTCAAAAATATCGATCATAGAAGCGTTGATAAGTAAACCAAAAAAACCTGTGAGAATTCCCCATAGGAGAATTTGGTCTGGTGTATTTTTTTGTGCGGCAAAAAAAAGTGAAAAGAATAATTTGCCCAATATAAATATGAACAGAGCGGTTCCTACAAGTCCAAACTCCCCAAGCCATCTGAGATAGTCGTTATCTGTTGCTTCCGTAATTGATGAGGGGCCTTTTCCAAATAAGGGATATTGAAGAAAAGCATTAATAGCACGGGGCCATTCAACTTGGAGACGAGTAGCCACTGAGATATCGGGAATCACAGCGGAAACAACCCTCATATTTCTGAACGCCTCATCAACCAGCTTATCCTCTTCTGATTTTGTCAAAACTCTTCCCGTTTTGCGGGCTTCCGTACGTACCTCATCAAGGATATTGAGTTTTACCGCTTTCACATCAGTTGAATTGAGGTTTATATTGCTTATGCCATTTGAATACACATCAGTCGCACTGTTCTCCACGTTTACTTTATTGGGAATATAATCTCCTATAGGTAAGTCATCAGGACGCAATCTTCTGGGGACAGTGGTTTGGCCGGTTGTCTTATCAATAAATATTTGTTTTGTCTGAAATGTGCGGTTAATTCGTTGTGTAAGATTGCTGGAAAGGAACGTTAGTCCTACCGTGGCCAAAATAGTGATGATCAACAACTTCCACTTTCGAAAATAAAGCAAAAAAGGGAACGAGCTCAAAACATAAGCGCCATACGACACGCGGGAAGCACTGAGGGCGATATTTGAAAGGGCAAGAAGCACAAGAATATAAAACCATTTATTTACTCGTATGGTCAGGGCCAATAAGAAAGGTATGAAGAATATGAGATATGCTGCCAGGTCATAATGTCCCCCAAATGTTGAGGAAATACGCGCCCATGCGTCAAGAACCAACAAATACCCTTTCGCATACTCTGGATTCATCGTTTGGACAGCAGGCCACCCGAGATATTTTTGTCCCAAACCGTACACTGTCACAATCGCGATTGTTGCGAGAATAAATCGTAAGTAGTATATGACATCTTTCCTTGTTCTCACGGAAGAAGCAAACACAAAGAAAATTCCCATATATTCTATTCGACGAAGGGAGTTGAGGAATCCGACATTCTGGATGACAATCGTTTTCTGTACAAAGAAACCAAGATAAAATGAAATGAAGACGGAAATCCAAAATAAAACAAACAACAATAAATACTGAAAATTGAACCACTCTTTTTTCCGTATAAGTTGTATAGCGAAGACAAAATAGATGAACGCAACATAAATATCCTCAAGTCGGATAGCGATATACGTATAGTCAACCATTCTGAAGGGAAGCTTGGGATACAGGGGGATAATGAAGATAAACCCAACCAATAATAATTTTATGATGTTATTGTCCAGCCACCTGAAAAGCTTCTTCATAGGTATGTTTCAAATAATTGTTATTAATGACAAACCCCAAAAACCAAGTCAAACCTGCCTTTAAGCGTAACAGAAATCGGAGAAAAAAGAGAGCGGATTTTGAATGGTGTTTTTTGTAGAAAAACAGAAAACCCCTATACACCTGAAGAATGGGGAATGTTCTTCCGTTGCTGGACGCAGATCCCAGATGAACCATTTTTGCCTTTGGATAAAAAAAGGTGTTCATATGCATTTTTTTGGCTCTGTATAACAGATCAACCTCTTCCATATACATAAAAACGGTTTCATCGAATCCTCCCACTTTGACAAAATATTCCTTTTTCGTCATTATGCAAGCCCCCGCAATCCAATCGACTTTTTGGAGTGTTTTTGGTGAAAAACGTGTCAAACTCCAATAGTCACCCTTCAAAAAAAGAGCCCCGAATATGACGGGTAAAGAATAAAATGGAGCTGCGGAAGGTTGGGGAGTCATATCCTTATTGAATAACTTGGGGCCGATGAAATGCTTTGTATGTTCGTTTTTTCTATAAAAGGAGAAGAGTTTATGAATGGCATCTTTTAGGATGATGGTATCGGAATTGAGGAGGAGGATATAATTTCCATTCGCCAGCTTGACTCCCTGGTTATTTGCAGGCCCAAATCCTAAATTGGTTTTATTTGCAACAAACATGATATTCTTATGTTTTTGTGCGTAGTCAGCCAAATGTATAGCCGAGTCATCTTTGGTGGAAGCATTATCGATAAGTATGATCTCAAAGCTGGGAGAGTCCTTGGATTTATAGCTTCGAAAGGACTTGTAAATCGATTCTAAGCATTGGTGGGTAATTTTGCGCGTGTTAAAAGAAACAATAACAATGGATAGGTCGGGATTTTTTGCAGCCATAATGTATAATTATACCAAATTGAAGGGGAAACAAGGCTTTAAAGCTTGTTTTCTAGGCTGGATAGCTCAGCGGTAGAGCACACGTTTCATAAGCGTAAGGTCGTGGGTCCGAATCCCGCTCCAGCCACCAACTTCATGAAATCCACTCTCTTAAGATTCATTTACAAAATTGTTTAAATTAGTTTATGATTATAGGTATGAGTCAAACCATAACTTCATTACTAAATAAAACAAAAATTGATCCCTCATGGTCTTTTTCCGATAAAACAAGAAAAGACACAGCATATATTACGCATGGTTATCATCGTTACCCTGCAAAATTTATTCCTCAAATAGTTTCTCGACTGGTGGAAAAATATTCACAAGAAGGTGATTTTATTATTGATCCTTTTGGTGGTTGTGGCACAACGCTCGTTGAGTCAAAAGTAATGGGCCGCCCATCAATCGCCGTTGACATTAATCACCTCGTATCACAGTAAAAAAGTATTATGGAAAAATTAAGCATTTCAAAACAACTTTTTTATCAATTAACGGTGCGACTTAAGAAAAAAATCGTTGGTTTATCTGTTTCTGAAAGTGAGAAATGGTGTGGTCTTTATCAAAAAGGTGGAAAAAGGTTCGCCTATATTTTATTAACAAAGACAAAACCAAAAGTAGATATATGGTGTTTAGGAGATGTTGGTTATATAAAACAAAAATATGCTGGGAAGGTAAAATTTTCAACAAGACAAGAAACCTCTGGTGGTTTTGGTAAAAGTTTTCAAATAAGTTTTGTAGTCGAGAATTTAGAAGATATTGAGAATGCCGTTTCTCTTCTTGCTGAAATATCAGATAGCTGGTCACGAGAAGAATTAATATCAGCATATAATTTATATTGCAAAATACCAGTCGAAGAAATAAATTCAGAAAATACTAACATTATTCAATTTGCCGATTTATTGAGTAGGAAACCAAAAGAAGTTGCGAAACGATTTAAAAATTTTGCAAAATTAGACATAAACAGATCAGGGGAGGTCAAAGAGGAGGATAGAAATATTTGGACATTTTTTAATAATGATTGGGAAAAATCAGTACATGAAAGTGAGAATAAAATTATTGACTTTGAAAATAAACTTAAAAATATCACTGAATTTCCAAAAGGCAGAGAGCGTGATGGCATCGTAAAATCTAGAGTTAATCAAAACTTTTTTAGGAGTGCTGTTTTAACCTCATATCAAAATAAGTGTTGCGTTACAGGTTTACCTATTGCAGAGTTGTTAAACGCAAGTCACATAATACCTTGGTCTGTAGATGCTAATAATCGTTTAAATCCACACAATGGTTTATGTTTAAATTCTTTGCACGACAAGGCTTTTGACAGAGGTCTTATTACTATAAAACCAGATTACACCATAGATATTTCACCTAGTATAAATAATTTTTTTGATAGCCAATCGGTCAAAGATTACTTTTTATATTTCAAAAATAAAAAAATCATGATGCCTCAACGTTTTCTGCCAGAAAAGTCATTTTTAGAATTTCATAATAAAAATATATTTAAAAAATAACAATATGAAAAACAATACAATCATTAATATTTCAGAAGTTGAAAAATTATTCAAAGAATATTGTGAAGAAAATAAAATTGAGTTTTCAGAAAATAAATTTAAAGAGTTTTTGAAGTTTTTGGAAGTTGATTTTTACGATTGGGTAAGGGAAAATTTAAAACAATTCCATAAGTAATATGCTTACAGAAGAACGCATTAACAGACTTAAAACAGTCGCTTCAAACAGGATACAGGATGTAGTGGTTTTAGAGAACATTCACGACCCTCATAATGCGGCAGCTGCGCTTCGTAATTGCGACGCTTTTGGGATTCAGACGGTTCACGTTATTTTTGAGACGGAAAAAAAGTTTAACCCTGAAAAGCTCGGCAAGCTCACTTCAGCATCGGCTAATAAATGGCTAAATGTGAAAACATGGACGAGCTCAGAAGCGTGTTTTTCCTTCCTCAAAAAAGAGGGATTTTACATCGTGGCAACTGCGATAGACAAAACAGCACAGTCTTTCAATACATTTGAGTTACCGAAACAAAAAACTGCGTTTGTATTTGGGAACGAAGGATTTGGCATTACTGAAACAGCAAAACAAATGGCAGATATGCTTATTTATCTTCCCATGTATGGATTTGTCGACAGTCTGAATTTATCAGTTACTGTTGGAATAGTAACTCATAAAACTGCAACAGAGAGGCAAAAGACTAGAGAGTGTTGCTACACAAATCAAGAAGTAGAAAATCTTACAAAGCAGTGGATTAGCGAGGATGAAAAAAGAAGAATCCATGCCCGTAATCCCCTCGAAGGAGGGGATCCAGATGATAATTTTCAACGCAAATAATGTATTTTTAGCCTGGATTCCCGCCTTCGCGGGAATGACACATAAAACAATAGCGATATGAGTGATATAATTTAATATTCGTTACCAATTTACAGTCAATACAAATGGCAGATTTAACATTGAAAGATATCGCAAGTGATTTACAAAAGGATGTGTTTGTACAGGATTATTTGAAGAAAAACCTGATAGAAGGCGTGAATGTGGTGGAGGTAAAACGAATGGCGGGGGAAGATGGTACTTTTGAAGATTTGCTTAGGCTTAACGAAACCGGACGTTTGGAATTGTTTCCCGATATTCAAGTTCGACAAATAAATAGGTCCAAATTGCTCCCTGGCTCGATTAAAGCATGGCATCTCCATTTCAAGCAAGAAGATGTTTGGTATGTCGCTCCAGAAGATCACATGATATTAGGACTATGGGATTGCAGAGAGAATTCATCCACGAAAGGAAAATCGATGAAGATAGTGATGGGGAACGGAACGTCCAAACTCGTTGTTGTCCCTCGAGGGGTTGCCCATGGAGTCATTAATGTTGCTTCAACTCCTGGATCTATTTTGTACTTTGTAAACAGTCAATTCGACATAAACGATGCAGATGAAAGAAGACTCAAATGGGATGCTCTGGGAGCCTCGTTTTGGGAAATTAAAAAGGAATAATACTATGAAAAAAAAATATTCTTCGTTTGTTTATATTATTCTCTTTTTTGTCCTCCTTGGCATTGCTGGATTTATAGTTCGAACAAGAAAACTTGATACATCAAGCAGTCCATTAAATGGTTCATCGCTCAGCAAAGATGAAGTGAAAAAAATTTCTTCCGATGCAGACTTTATCACATTACTGAGTACGGGGCAGACTAACAGAGCAAGTAGTTTCCCTGTTACTGGCGGAGGAGACGTTATGATGAAGGCGACAAATATCTCAACATCTCAGATGAATACAGCTCCAGAGTCGATAGAACGCACGTCTAGCACAAACGTGCAGGTTGTGGGAATTGATGAACCAGATATTGTGAAAACAGATGGTTCCTCTGTCTATACCAACTCACCTTCTTCCAAAATAGGTATGCCAAATCGCAACATAATGCCCCCCCAGTTTGAGCAAACGAGTGAATTACTTGCAATTCAGGCACTTCCTCCATCTCTCATGAAATTACAAAGCTCTCTTCCTGTCAGTGGAGAAATGATTATTTCAGATAGAGTAATGGTAATTTTTACTAATAGCATCGTAAATGGGTCTTTACAGTTAGTAGGCTATTCAATCCTCAATCCAACTATTCCAAAAAAGCTTTGGGAATTACCCTTTTCTGAAAAATCACAAAAAATCTCGGCTCGTCTCTATGATAAATCTCTCTATCTTATCACTTCAACTACACCTCAGCTTCCCCGACCATGTCCAATTCCATTGGTGAGCGGAAAAACAACCATGAATATACGGTGTACAGATGTCTATGCACCGTCAAGCAGACCAGATGTAGACTCAGTTTATACGGTATTAAAAATCAACCCCCAAACAGGAACTATTGACAAAACAGTGTCATTTATAGGGCAAATGGGGCGAAGCACGGTTTACATGTCAGCAGACAGTCTTTATATTAGTTATCAAGGAGAAGAAGCAGGTGTTACTATCCTCAATCAATTTATTTCTGAAAACAAAGGAATATTCCCCCCTTATATTGAGAATAAAATAGCGAAGTTACAAGAATATGATCTTTCTCAATCTACGAAGGAAATTGAAATAAATTCAATCCTTTCTCAATATATCTACGGAATGGATGCTAGTGAAAAATTGAAATTGGAAAATCAACTCAATAATACGTTTAAACGTTTTATCGCTAAAAATAAACGATCATTTGAATATACTGGAATTATTAAAGTAAAAAATTCCAATCTCTCCATTCAGGCGGTGGGAAAGGTGCCA
>Ga0210015_1001691_pt1 | contig 21573 bp, 20 predicted proteins | sample CryGeymeta201522_FD_185471 | JGI IMG/M metagenome (GOLD analysis project Ga0210015, IMG submission 185471) | Groundwater microbial communities from Crystal Geyser aquifers in Utah, USA - Crystal Geyser metaG 2015-22 (SPAdes) (version 2) | ecosystem: Environmental > Aquatic > Deep subsurface >... | reverse complement strand
TCCGGTTAAACTTTCATCGCCGCCTTTCACGAAGATTACTACTGTTTGTTTTGGATTTAATCCGCCATAGTCTTCCTCAAGATAGAATGTAGCATCGACGTCGAAATCGGGTGCAGTGTGTGTTCCTCTTCCAACTTTCTTTTTTCTCAATTCTGACCACCTGAGCTATTCACCAGAATATTGATGAATAATTTAGGTGATCAGAACCTTCCCCTCTTTATAAAATTATTTTATTTTCAAAGAACTATCTCATTCTCACACCCCAATTATAGCACCTCTATAAATTTTGTCAAGCCCAATTCGCTGTTCGCATGCAAAAAAAGAGCGAATTTTTTCGCTCCTTGTGGGGATTTTTATGCCCAGTAATTTTACTAAATCTTTGTAACGATTTCTAACCGTCACTTCGGTAACTCTGGCAGCTTCGGCTATATCTACTTGAGTAACCGGACGCGAATACCCTCTAAGAATTTTCTTTTCGTTATTCTGTTCACAGGCAATGTATAAGGAAGCAGCGGCTAAACTCCTCGGGTCTTTACCAGATCTATATTTTTTCTCTTTGGCTTGACGTAAAATCTCTATGGCTCGACCTTGAGTTTTACCAGAAATTCCGATTTTTTCAGCAATTTTTGAGACACAGGAAACCGGACTGACAATCGGCATTTTTTTTTCAAGTTCTTTGATTACCAATCGATAACAGCGAGCAACCTTTTTTTTATCAACCAAACTTGCATCAGCAACTTCCTGAAGTGTTCTCAGAATTCCAGCCTCTCGACAGGCAGCATAAAGGCAAGCAGGAACCATACCAATAATCGATCGTCCACGAATTAAACCTTTATCTAAAATTTTGCGGTAAATAACCGCTGCTATTTCTCTTATGGGTGATTTTGGTGGAATATTGAGTTTATCTGCCAGACGATCAAGTTCGGTCATTGCCCGGACTAAATTTCTTTCAATTGAGGAGTGAACTCTTGAGCGTTCCTGCCACTTACTTAATCTTTTCATATCAATGAAAGTACCGGGTCGAAGCGCCCTCCCAAAGGCGTCGCGGTGAATTGGTTTTAGAGTCGTTGACAAACTTTTATCATGAACATTCAGATTTCCAGGCATGCCGACGCGTGATCTCTCTGCCTCCTCTTCTTGGGTATAAGCTCGCCATTCGGGTCCTTCATCTATTACAGGGTCAGGTAAAACAAAACCGCAATCGCCACAGGCAACTTCGCCAGTATCATAATCGGAAATAAGATTTACACTCCCGCATTCTGGGCATCTGTCAATACTTAATTGAGGTGATAATTTTTTTCTTTCCTCCATTTGTATCATCTCATTTTCAATTTTTAACGAACATTCAAACGAACATTTATCTGAAATAATCATAGACTTTTATTAAAATTTTGTCAAATTGGCAAAAAATTCTAAAAATAGTATAATAGAAAATCATGTTAGAAATCTTCAATACTCTCACTCGAAAAAAAGAGATTTTTAAACCTTGTAAAGAAAAGAATGAACTACCTTGGGAAACACACTGGTACCAACTGAGAGATAATGAACTTTTAAAATTAAAAGGGAATCTATTGAAAGAATTAATAAATTTGGGAAAAAGAAAGGCTGGATCTTTGTATAAATTGGCTGAATTACTCGAAATGTGTTATGTTGATTTTTGGTATGTATTAAAAGATCAGGCTGAATTAGTTTCAGTAAAGAAACTGAAGAAGTTAGCTTCTTTTCTCAAGATAAAATATGAATATTTTAATGATAAAATTTCAGAAATTAGAAAAGGCGAAGTTATCTCAATTAGAAATCCAAAATTTCCGTTTAATTTGGCTGCAAAAGAGGGAGCGGTATTGCTTGGAAATATAGTTTCCGATGGTTGTATTTATATTGATAAAAAAGCTAGGAATGTAATGAGAACTAAATATTCAGCTGGCACACAGGAAGAGCTTGAAAATTTTGTCAATAATATAAATAAGGTCTTTGGGGAGGTTCATTTTCAAAAAGAAAGACAACGAAATAGTACTTATTTAAGAATAGGCTCTTCAATAATTGGCGAAAGTTTACATAAGGTGGGTGCTCCAGTAGGAAACAAATCGGAAATTAATCCTGGGGTTCCTTGGTTAATAAAAGAAGGTTCAGATGAATTAAAAAAGACTTATTTACGAGCAATTTTTGATGACGAAGGCTCAATGGGGACAGGTAACGGTTCTCTTTTCATCACTTTATCTAGAGCTTTCCATATTAATAATTATCTAACATCTTTTCAGGAAAGATTGTTGAATAAAATAAAACTATATTTCAAAGAAAGAAGATTCCCTGACGGATATGTCATGAAATCAATAGAAATTAAAAAAGCAATTTCCTTAGCTCCATCTCTCAGAAGTTTTCTTTTAGAAACCAAACCCCAACTCTTGTTAGAAGAATCTGTATTGCTTCATTCTTTTGGAATCAAAAACAGGCTTCGAAATTCAGTATTAAATTTAACTAGAAATGGAAATTTTAGTATCCTAAGCGAATTAAGAATTCAGGGGAAACCGAACGTGCTAAAATTTTACCGAGATATTAATTTTGGTTTAACTTTAAAACAAACAAAATTAAAGAAAATTTTATTAAATAAAAAATGGATTTAAAAATACCACTCAAATTATATAACACTCTGACTAGAAAGAAACAGATATTTAAACCTATAGAACCTAGGAAAGTGAAACTCTATACATGTGGAATTACTGCTTATTTGTATGCCCATATTGGAAATTTGAGAACTTATCTTTTTGAAGATATCTTAAAGAGGGTTTTGGAATACAATGGTTTAAAAGTAAAGCACGTAATGAATATTACCGATGTTGGCCACTTAACCTCCGATGCCGATACTGGTGAAGATAAAATGGAATTAGGAGCAAAAAGGGAAAGAAAAACCGCCTGGGAAATTGCCGAATTTTATACTCAGGCTTTCAAAGAAGACCTCAAAAGATTAAACATCAAAACACCTGATATCTGGGTTAAGGCTACTGATACCATAAAAGATCAAATTGATTTGATTAAGATTTTAGAAAAAAAGGGGTTTACTTATCAAATTTCAGATGGTGTTTATTTTGACACTTCAAAATTAAAAACTTATGGCCGGCTCTGGCCAAGAAAAATGAAATTGAAGGCAGGGGCAAGGGTAGAAATGGTTCCTGGTAAAAAAAATCCCACTGATTTTGCTTTATGGAAATTTACGCCGGCTGGTGTCAAAAGGCAAATGGAGTGGGATTCTCCTTGGCTTCGGGGTTTTCCTGGCTGGCACACTGAATGTGTTGTAATGTCGATGAAACATTTGGGAATTCCTTTTGATATTCATTGCGGCGGTATCGATCATGTTCCAATCCACCACACTAATGAAATTGCCCAGGCCGAAGCAGCTTCAGGAAAAATTTTGGCAAATTTCTGGTTGCATGGCGAATTTTTGGTTTTTGGGAAAGAGAACCCCGAAGGAAAGCCTTCGGCTTCCTACGGGGTAAAAATGGCAAAGTCAGAAGGAAAAATTATTACTTTAGAAAACCTAATTGAAAAAGGTTATAATCCCCTCACCTACCGTTATTTATGTTTGACAACTCACTACCGAAAAAAACTCCAATTTTCTTGGTCTGCCATAAAATCAGCCCAAAACGCCTTGAATGGTCTTTATCAAAAAATAATCGAAATAAAGTCCGAAAGACCAGCGGAGAACGGTTCTCCGCTAACTAAATATTATCAAAAGAAGTTTTTAGAGTTCATCAATAATGATTTAAATATGCCCAAGGCATTGGCTTTAATGTGGAATGTTGTTAAAAATAAAAAATTAAAAATAAAAGATAAAAAAGAGTTATTATTGGATTTTGATAAAGTTTTTGGATTAGATTTAGCCAAAGTTAAAAAACCGAAAATCCCTGAAGAAATCAAAAAATTGGTTGAAATTAGAGAAGAATATCGAAAAAATGGAGATTGGAAATCAGCTGATGAAATCAGAAAACAAATCAAAGAGATGGGTTGGCAAATTGAAGACACCAAAGAAGGCCCAAAATTGAAGAAACTTTAAACCTTAAACTCTAAACCATTTATAAACTAATTATTTTAGCCATTTTAAAATGTCGTCGAGGTCTTTGATGTTTTCTTTGTCTAATTTTTCAAAGAGTTTTTCCGGAGAAAAACTCTCTTTTTCTTTTTTGGTTTTTTCTTTTTGGCAGAGTTGATAAAAATCTAAAATTTTGTCACAAATTCTGTCCCAAGAATATTTTTTTGCTTCTTCCCTACCCCATTTTCCCATTTGCTTTCTTAAATTTTCATTTTCAATCAAAATTTTCAATTTTTTAGCTAAATCTTTATAATCCCTATTTTTTACTAAAATTCCACCCTTTTTTCCTCTAAAAAATTCTTTATAACCTTCGTTAGCAAAAGCCACCACCGGTAGGCCACAAGCCATCGCTTCTAACAGAACAATTCCGAAACTCTCTCCATAAATTGAAGGGGCACAAAAAATATTGGAGTTATTAAAATAGGAAACTAATTCTTTTCCGGTTTTTTCTCCCTCAAAATAAACTTCTTTTAGATTTTGATCTTTGACAAAATTTTGACATTTTTCTTTTAATTCTCCTTCCCCGATAATGATCAATCTTAAATTTTGAAATTTTTTCTCTAAAATTTGGTAAGCCCTTAATAAATAAATTAATCCCTTTCTCTCTTCAATTCGTCCGACAAATAGAATGTTTACTTTTCCATCAAGAAATTTTTTTATTTTTTTCGCCTTAGGATTAAAAATTTCTAAATCTATTCCGTTGGGAATAACAGTTGTTGGCACCCGACAACTATTTAAAAATTTCAGAGCAACCTCGGAAACACCGATTACTCCATCAATTTTCCACTCAATAACCATTTTTAAAATTTCAAGCAAAATGGGAAACTCGGTCAACAATTTACTTCTTTCAACATCGGAATGAAAAGTTAGAATATTTAAAGCTCGAGATTTTTCCAAAATCTGGAAAGAAGAAGGAAAACCAAAATTGTGAAAATGTAAAACATCAAATTTTTCTTTTTCCAAAACTTCCTCAATGGCTGTGGGATTAAAGTGGACAGCAAAATCGGATTTTCCACCGCCAAAAGATACCGGAAAAGATGTTCCCAATAAAATTACTTCCCTTCCATAATTTTCTTCGAAAGATTGCCGGGGAACAATGATTTTTGTCTTTAACCCCCGCTTTTTTAATTCTTTGCTCAAACCTAAAATATGGCTTTTGACGCCTCCCGGTTTTAAAAAGGAATGAAGAGAAATTAGACCAACCTTCATAAACTTCCTACCAATTACGAGTTTTTTCGAATTACGAATTCGTAATTCGTTTGTATTCGTAATTCGTAGGGTTATATTAAAAACTTGCCAAACTCTCTTGCTATTTGTTATATTATACTTGATGGCCGAGCAATCTTCAAACTTTGAATTACCAGGGAAGCTGCCTCCTCAATCAATCGAAGCCGAAAAATCGCTTTTGGGTTGTTTGATGTTGGATAAAGAAGCTATTTTCAAGGTCTGTGATTTTTTGAAACCGGATGACTTTTACAAAAAGAATCACCAGGAAATTTACTTGGTAATGGTTGAACTTTTTGAGAGGGGGGAGCCAATTGATTTTCTTTCCGTTTCCGATCGCCTGAAAGATAAAAATTTATTAGAAGAAATTGGCGGAAATAGTTTCTTAACTGAATCGATAAATTCAGTTCCCACCGCTTCTCATATTGCAAATTATGCCAAAATTGTCCAGAAGAAAAGAATTTTAAGGGATTTAATTTCTGCCTCTCAGGACATTGCCTCTTTTGGATATAATGAATCGGAAGATATTGATATTTTGTTAGATCAGGCAGAAAAGAGAATTTTTAGCATCGCCCAAAAAGGTTTAACCCAAGAGTTCGTACCGGTCAAGGACACCTTAGAAGAAGCATTTGAAAGAATTGATAAATTGTCAAAAAGAGAGGCCGGTCTGAGAGGCCTATCAAGTGGTTTCGCCGATTTGGATAATATCTTGGCTGGCTTCCAAAAATCGGATTTGATAATCTTAGCAGCCAGGCCAACTTTAGGAAAAAGCGCCATGGCTTTGAATTTCGCCGCAAACATTGCCATTAATGCAAAGATACCAGTAGGAATATTTTCTTTGGAAATGTCTCGGGATCAAGTGGTGGATAGATTAATTTCTTCTCTTGCTGGGGTGGATTTGTGGAGATTGAGAACCGGCCGACTTTCAGATGAGGGCGAGGAAAATGATTTTACCAGAATTCGCCACGCCCTTGGCGTCTTATCTGACGCCCCTATTTATATTGATGATGCCGCTTTCCCAACTGTTTTGCAAATGAAAGCGCTGTGCCGGAGATTGCAAGCCGAAAAAGGTTTGGGTTTGGTAATCATTGATTATTTACAATTAATGGAACCCCTAAATCCTAATGCTAATCCGGTTCAACAAGTTTCCGAAAATTCCCGGGCTTTAAAGGCCTTGGCAAGAGAATTAAATATCCCGGTTCTGGTTGTTTCCCAATTATCGAGGGCGGTGGAACAAAGATCGCCTCAGATTCCTCGATTAGCCGATTTAAGGCAATCGGGAACAATTGAACAGGATGCCGATGTTGTTTTGTTTATTTATCGGGAAGACAGATATGGTACCGACACTCCGAGAAAGAATATTGCCGATCTCATCATTGCTAAACACCGAAATGGCCCGGTAGGAAAAGTTGAATTATTTTTCGACGCGAGAGTGGTCAGTTTTCGAAACTTAGAAAAAGGAACTTTTGAAGAATAAAAATACACGAATTAGGACACGAATTATATGCAAATGATATGCGAATACTGCATTCGTATAAAATTCGTATATAATTCGCATATTAATTCGCGCGAAATTAATTTGTATCCTCCATCTGTCCAAAAACTCATTAACCTCTTTTCCAAATTTCCGACGGTTGGACCGAGGACGGCGGCCAGATTTGTTTTTTATTTAATGGGACTTTCAAAAGAAGAAGTTGATGATTTGTTAAAAGAAATTATTATTTTAAAGAAAAATGTAAAAATGTGCTTTTTTTGTTTTAATCCCTTCGAGGGGGAGAGTGAACTTTGTCAAATTTGTAAAAATCCATCTCGAGAGAAAAATTTGCTTTGCGTTGTTGAAAAAGAAAGCGATTTAATCTCAATTGAGAAAACAAAAAAATACAACGGTCTTTATTTCGTCTTGGGTGGGACGGTCTCAACCCTAAAAAAAGAGGAAATCGAAAAGTTAAGAGTTAAAGAATTAATTGAGAGAATTAAAAATCCAGAAAAATTTGGAATTTTAAATGCCAAATTTCAAGAAATCATTTTAGCCACTAATCAAACGACTGAAGGTGAAGCAACGGCTTTGTATTTAGAAAGAGTTTTAAAACCTTTGAGTTTAAAAATTAGCCGTTTAGGGCGGGGTTTGCCAGTTGGCGCCGAATTAGAATACGCCGACGAAGAAACCATAAAATCGGCCTTGGAAGGGAGAAAGTAAAAAGAAGAGGGATTAAATTACACGAATTAGTATCCGAATTATATGCGAATTATATGCGAATAAATTTAAAACAGCCATTTTGAGCTGTTTTTTAAAAAGAAAAAGAGAGGAAGTTAAGGATGTTAGATATGTCTTTCGATGTAATCTATTATTTCCTGAGGCGTTGTACATCCTTGAGCAATTGCCATTGCTGCTGTCTCTGCGAGACTGAAATCTTTTGGCAATGTTTCTCCTCTATCTAATATCTGTTCTACGGCTTCTTTTATCGCTTTTGCTTTGTCGCCTTTCACTATTGCTCTTCTTCCGTGCTTGGGTTTTAAGGCAACCTGTATAGTGATTTCTTCCATTTTTGTCGCCTCCTTTTCGGACGACTAAACTATTTACTAATCCTGAGCCTGTCGAAGGATTGATAGACAATTCAGTCGTCCAAAACTTCCTCCCCTTTTAGTTTTGTTAAAGAACCATGTACCACTTTTTCTACGATCGTAGAAAACAGGGTATATTCTCCTTTTTCCAACCCACCCGCCAAAATTTTTTCAAAATTTATGCGGACAAGCCCTCCTAAGTTTCAAAAAGCAAAACTTTGGCGGGCAAGCAATTTCTGGACGGGCTCGAAAAAGAAAAAAGGGGAAGAGAAAAATGAGCGCGTTTAACCTTTTATAAAATGACCACAGTCTTCTCCTGGAAGAAAATCAATAAACCTTATCTTTTCTTGGGTCGGAAGTAATATCAATAGTGTTTTTATTTTTTCGTCTGGTGGCCTATCAATCGGTTTAGTAGACTCTCTGATTATCGATGACTTTGGCGGTAAAATCCAGATATCGTAATAGGCCAAAGGAGTTTCTATTGGTACGCCTACGATTATTCCCTCTGCTTCTTTAATGATTTGTTTAACTTTTAGGCTTCGTTGCCAAGCTATATTAACCAGAAAATGAAGGAGGCCGAGATCTTTCGCTAAGCTTTCGATTTCTCCTCTCAATTCTAGTAGTTTCTGTTCCTCAACCAGCTTCCGCTTTCTCTTTCCATAAATCTTTCTCATTTTTTCCGCTAGTTGTCCTATCTTTTTCATTGTTTTTTGGGACAATTTACATCGCCTCAAACTGCACACCAAAATTATTGATGAACAATTCGCGGCGATGAAATTTCTCTTCTCCCCTTCTAAATTATTTCAAAGAGCTATCTTATTTTATGTTTCATTATAGCAAAATAAAAAAAATTGTCAAGTACAACTGACAAATTTTCTAGATTCTATTTTTTAGATTCTATTTTAGTTATTTCCACCTCCGTAAAAGGTTGTCTATGCCCTCTTTTTACCCTATATCTTGTTTTGGCTTTGAATTTGAAAACAATGACTTTTTTGCCCTTGCCCTCTGATATTATTTTTCCAGCCACCTTTGCTCCTTCAACTAAAGGATTTCCGATTTCAATCTTCCCGCCTTTCTCCAATAACAAAACATCTTTGAAAGTTACTTCCCTTCCTTCTTTAGCATCTAATTTCTCAATTTTTATTTTCTGACCTGGGGAAACAAGGTATTGTTTGCCACCAGTTTTAATCACAGCTAACATAATTTGGACCGTGTTTTCTACGATCGTAGAAATCGCGGTTATTTCATTTTCTAAATTTTATTTGATTCTTTCAACTTTTTCTTCTCTTCGGGTTTTTTAATCTGGAGTTCCTGAAGCGAAGCCCTAATTCTGCTTATCATTTGCTTATAATCCAAATAGGCGTTTTGAACCATTGTTGAACCCCGAGCAATTTTGTTTTCCAAAATGTCTTCCATTTTGTCTAAATTTTTTGAAATTGCTATTAAATGATTTTGCAAATTTTCCAAATCGATGGAAATAGAATATTGCAAATGCAATCTGTACATATATAAAATTAAGGGTAAAACCATTGAATAGGGCATCAAAATCACATCTTCTTCTCTGGCTTTCAAATGGGCTTCTCGACAAACGCTATAAACCGAATCCGGAACAGCGGCGATGGCTTGTGACCAGGTGACCGCCGGGTCGATATATTGTCTGACCTCTTTAATTCTTTTTATCGTTTCTTTTTCAATCTCATCAATGATTTCTTTTCTTTTCTTTGGCTCTTTTTCATTATCTAATTCCAAAACTAAATTTCCGGCAGGCCATTTGGAATCAATGGCTAATCTTTTATTATTGGGCAAGACCAAAGCGAATTCAACTGTTTTTCCCCTAACGGCGAAATTTCTCTCAATCATTTCCGATGGCAATTTTTTAAAAGTTTCTCTTAAAATTTCTTCCCCTGAAATTCCCTTGGCTGAAGTTCCGGCAATGATTTCATCTACTCTTTTTATCCTTTCTAAAAATTCAACTTCTTTTTCCCGACGAATTTTTTCGGCCGTTTTCAAATCTTCTAACAAATCTCTGGTTTTTTCAATTCCATCTTTTAAATGATCTTGGAGCTGAGCGCCCAAAAGCAATTTTTCTTTGATATCCTGGATGGCTTTTGCTTGATCTAAATTTATCTGGCTTTGCTGACCGATTTTTTCACTTAACTTGAAAAGAAAAAAAATTAAAATCCCGGCTAGGGCAATGAAAAAAATAACGAAAATAAAATCTGCCATTAAACCTATATTATCATTTTCACCCCTACCCGTCAACCCCGTTAGAAACTCGTGTCCCGGTAGAGAAAATTTCTCTAACGGGGCGTGCGGGGCATGAAACCCAACCGCAGCAAGCTGCGGGGCATGTTTCTAACGGGGTCAATCTATCTTGTTAAAAAGAAAATTTGGCTGATGAGGAAAAGAATATAAATTGAAAATAAAATGAGGGCTTCTCTTCTGGTGATTTTTTTTCCAGTTCTCAAAAAAATTAAGAAAAAAATGGCAGATATCACAAGAAAAATTCTTCCGATGGCTAAAAGCGAAAAATCAAAAAAATTAATCGGACAAATGAGGGCTACCGTACCCAAGACTAAAGTGGCAGTAATCATTACGCTTCCCATCAAATTTCCTAAAATCATCCAATCTTGACCCTCTTTTGCCGCCCGAATAGAAAAGAAGGTTTCTGGCAAGCAATCGCCTATTCCAACAATAAAAATGCCAATAAAAATCAGAGGCAAATTTAAATTTTGGGCAAAGAATGAAGAAGATTTGACGATTCCCTGGGCTCCCAAAATTAAGAAAGCAACGCTTATAATTAACAAACCCAAATCTTCAAAAAAATATTTCCAACCCCTAATTTCTGGCACTCCATTATAAACTTTTTTAAATCTCTCTTCTTTCCTAAAAAGCCAAAAAACATAAAAAGCAAAAGTTAAAATCAATAAAAAACCATCGATCCGAGAAAGGTTGCCATCTAAAATTAAGATTAAGGGCAAAAGAGCGGCTGAAATGGTAAAAATTGAACTTCCCTGAACAGTCCGACTGGGAGCCGAAAGTCCCTGCCTGGAAATAAAAGCAGCCAAAGCCACGGTAACAGTTAAATCAAAGATATTGGCTCCAATGACGTCTCCCAAAGAAAGTTGGGGAATTTTGTTTAAAGCCGATAAAATTCCAACGAAAAGATTGGGTAAAGAAGCACCAAAGGCAATGGTAAAAAAAGCAACCACAAATTCCTTCCAGCCCAAAAATTTGGCAATTCTGGTCAAAGAATTGACCAGCCATTTACCGGAAAGGACGAGCAAAAAACAAGAGATAATGAAAATGAGAGCATAAAGAAAAATCATACCTTTTTCTTCCTAATGAAATAAAATTTTGTGGCTTCAATTAAAAATAGATTCAAAAACCCCAGAGCAATTAATAACCCCAAGTCATAAAGGTTTAAGGGTACAGTTTTTAATAAGTTTTGGAAAAATGGTAAATAAATTGCTATCAAAAGCATAACGATTCCCCAAAGCCAACTTAAATTTAAAATTAAATTAGAAAAGGGATTGAAATGCCAGATATTTTTCTTTAAATTCTTACAGGAAAAAACATAAAAAAGGGAATCAATAGCCAAGCCAGCAAAAATTATTGTTTGAATTTCTCTCTGAGGCAGATTTCGACCTAAGAGCCAAACAAAAAGAAAGAAAAGTAAAAAATCAGTAAAAATACCAATAACAAAGATTAAGACCTTCATTTCTTGAGTCAAAAGAGGCATTTTGGGATCTTCTGGTTTTCTTTTCATTATCCCTTTTTCCTTTGGTTCAAAAGCCAGAGCCAAAGCCGGTAAACTATCTTCAATTAGATTTACCCATAAAATTTGACCAGGCAAAACCGGTAAAAAAGGAAAAAAGCGAGGCGCTAAAACCGCAGCCGTAATCAAAATCATTTCAGTAAAACTATCTGAAAGTAAATAAGTAATTACTTTTCTGATGTTATCTAAAATTGCCCTTCCTTCCTCAACTGCCGCTACAATAATTGAAAAATTATCGGTAAGCAAAACCAAATCAGAAGCCTCTTTGGCAACATCGGTTCCAGAACCCAAAGCCAATCCAATATCGGCTTTTTTTAGAGCCGGGGCATCGTTTATTCCATCACCGGTCATTGCCACCACTTTTCCCTTCCCCTGCCAAGCTTGAATAATTTTTAATTTTTGAGATGGTTCAACTCGGGCATATATTTCAATATCTTTTAGTCTCTCTTGAAGTTCTTTTTCAGATATTTTTTCTAAATCCTGACCTTCAATTATATTTTCTTCTTTTGCCGGCAATCCCAATTCTTTGGCAATTGCCCTGGCTGTTAATTTATGATCACCAGTTACAATAATCGGTCGCATTCCCGCCTCTTGACAAATTTTTATTGCCTCTTTAACCTCTTTCCTTAAAGGATCGTGTAAAGAAATCAATCCAACAAAAACCAAATCTTTACATAGATCCTCCAATTTTTCATACTTCATACTTTCTACTTCATACTTTCTATAAGCTGTGGCCAAAATCCTTTGCCCTTTTCCAGCCAATTCCTCAAATTTTTTCTTTATTTTTCCAACTTTTTCTTCAGATAAAATTTCTTCTTTTTCGTCAAATCCACAATATTTTGACATTGCCAAAATTTTTTCTGGCGCTCCTAAAATATATAAAATAGTTCTTACCCCGTTAGATTTCGAAGGAATTTTTTCGGGGTCTTTTTCTGAAAATTTCCTTAGAGCTGCTGAATATTTATAAACCGGATCGAATGGCAATCTATCAATCTCTGGTTCTGCTTTTTCCAATTCTTTTTTATTTAAATTGTTCTCCGCTCCGGCTACCAATAAAGCCCTTTCGGTTGGCCGACCACGAATAATCCATTTTTCTTTTTCTTCTTCCGGATTTTCAACAAATGCATCGCTAGATAAAGTAGCGATTTTTAAGGCGAAAATGATATTGGTCTCGGGAAAAATTTCAGAAACTTTCATTTTAGCTTCAGTCAAAGTTCCAGTTTTGTCAGTACATATAATCGAAGTGCTACCAAGTGTCTCGGCTGCTATCATTTTCCTGACCAAACCCTGTTTTTTTAAAATTCTCTGCATTCCCAGAGCTAAAACGATTGTCACCGCCACCGGCAATCCTTCAGGAACTGCCGCCACTGCCACTGCTATTGACATTAAAAACATCTCAAATTTATCGCGACCAGAAATTATCCCTAAACCGAAAATTAAAAAACAAGCAAGAATTATTAAAATTCCAATAATTTTACTCAAGTGAATTATCCTTTTTTGGTAAGGAGTTTTTTCTTCTTTAGCTTCCCTAACCATTTCCGCTACTTTTCCAATTTCAGTTTTTAATCCCGTTCCAGTAACTATTGCTTTTCCCTCGCCATCCTCAACGATGCCCCCCATATAAACCATATTATCCCTGTCGGCTAAAGGAGTTCTTTCTGGTAAAATATCTACCTTTTTTTCAGCCGGAAACCATTCCCCGGTTAAGGAAGCTTCATTAACTTTAAGATTATGGACCCCAATCAATCTACCATCAGCTGGAACTTTGTTTCCTGGACTTAGTAAAAAAATATCCCCCGGAACCAATTCCGATTGATCGATCTCTTTTTCATTTCCTTCTCTTATCGTGTAGGTCTTTATCTTAACTATTTTTTTTAGTTCGGTTAAAATCTTTGAAGTTTTATTTTCCTGGAAAAAACCAATGATTGTGTTTAAAAAAACTGCGCCAAAGATAATAATGGAGTCGGCATATCTAGCTAAGATTTCAGAATTCTCTTTGTGGGGAAAAAAGAGAGCGACAATTCCGGCAATGACTAAAATATAAATTAGAGGGCTTTTGAATTGTTCAAAAAATAATTTTAAGCCAGATAAGAGTTTTTCCTCGGGAAGCAAATTTTTGCCAAATTTTTCTTGGCGTAATTTAACTTCCTTTTCAGTTAAGCCATCCGAGGCATTGGTTTCTAAAATCTTTGTTACTTCCTCTACCGACAAATTATGCCAATTTTTATTTGCCATTTTTTTATTTTTGAGGTAAATTTATGATTTTTGCCTCAAAATTTTGCTGATTAATTTCCAAAATTGAAACCGATGGCTGAGTAAAAAATGGAATTGTGGCTGAGCCAGGATTAATTAATAAAATTTTCTTTGCGCCGAGGTTTAATTCCCTTAAAAATGGCCGATGGGTGTGGCCAAAAATTAAAATGTCAAAATTTTCTTTTTCTGCCAATGTTTGTGCCATTTTTTCTTGAACGAAATTGAAATGAGAACCAAGCCAAAAAGAAAAGGGGCTATGGACAATGCCAATTTTCCAGTTATAAATTTTGAGCGAGATTCCCTCTGGCAATTTTTCTTTCGTTTCTTTTTGGTCCATATTTCCTTCAACAGCAATTACCTGAGCAACCTCTTCTAATTTTTCAATCGTTTCTAAATTTTCAATATCGCCTAAATGAATTATTAAGTCGGCATTTTCAAAAACTTCAAAAATTTCTTTTGGCAATTCTTTTGCTCTACCTGGAATATGAGTATCAGAAATTATTCCAATTTGGATTTCGTTTTTTTCTGTTTGAAATTCTTGCGCTTGAAAATTTTGAGGAATTTCTGGCATCTGATTTTGTTTTGAAACTAAAAAAGTTCCTAATAATAGCGGTCCAAAAATTATAAAAATTCCCAAAACTACCTTTCGGAAAAACTTCCTTGACATTATCTTATTTTACCCTGTTAGAAATATTATTTCAAACGGGGTAAATGCATTTGAAATTTTTTATCCAAAGTTCAGGGAATTTTAACAAAATTCAACCAAAAAGAGGTAAATAAAAACCTCTTTTTTATTTTTTTCCATCTTTTTTACCTCCTTTTTACCAATTTTTTACCTATCCTTTATCCTGTCATCTAAAATCCCTAATTCGCACGATCGTGCGCTTTATGTATTTATTTCAATGCGTATTTATTTCAAGTTGAAATGTTTTTTTAATTCTTTCTCCTCGGTTATTTTTTCTACTACCAAAAATCTTATATCTCCCAGAAATTCTAATTTCCAAAGCTTCAGCAAAGCCATTATTTCTTTTTCCGCATCGAAAGGGAAAATCCAGACACTCTTTTGAAGTTCTATAAATCCAATCCATTTTAATTCCCTTCTTAAAAAATCTCTATCTCGACGGCTCATTTCCGGAATATCAAAAATAATCACCCTCCATTTTCCATCCCATTTTTTATTTTGAAGTTTCTTCCAAAGAATAATTTTAATAATTTCAATTCTTCCTTTTGGAGTTAACTCCCAGCCATTTTCAGTTTTTCTAAGATAACCCTGCCTTTTCAATCTACTTATCCTTTGCTGAAACATTTTTTTAGCCTCAGACCTAGAAAGCAAAGGAGACCGATATAAAGAAAAACCTTTCATTAAACTCTGAGGATTAATAAAAATCCTCACTCCTAATTCGAGAAGATTTTCTAAGGTCTCCCCCAAATAACTAAAAATTTTATTAGTTAAACTTTCTTTCTCAACTCTCCTCATTTCTATTTTTGTCATAATCCGCACGATCGTGCGTTTTATGACAACTAATGTTTGCGTAATATTTGCGGGTAAATAAGGCGGTAATTTTGAATTAGTGGCCCCATCGGGAGTCGAACCCGAGTTTCAAGGATGAGAACCTTGCGTCCTAGGCCTCTAGACGATGGGGCCTTATTTTCAATTTACCAAAAAATTCAAATTTTGTAAAACCGAAAATGTGTGTCTTTCTGACAAAATAAATAAAAATGAAGCAGATGAAAAACCTGCTTCTTCTTTGAGAATTGATAATTGGTCCTTTTTCTTTTGTCAAATGTCAAATAAAGGGCGAAAAGAGCGGAGAACGGTTCTCCGCTACTCGTAGTCGGGGGGGATTTGCCAGAGAGTGATGATGTATTTGGCTAATTCGCCAAACATAGGGACGGCTGAATATTCGGCCGTTTTGGTCTTTGGATTGTCCAATTTTATTAAAACCAAAAATTTTGGATCAAAAGCCGGGGCAAAACCGACAAAAGTTTGAATTGTTTTTTCAGAATAACCTCTTTTTTCAATTCCTAAACTTGACCAGGGAATCTGGGCAGTTCCAGTTTTCCCGGCTATATAATAACCAGGAACTTTTGCTCTTTTAGCAAACCCGTTTTCGACATCAACCACGCTCACTAACATCGTTGTTAATTGGGAAGCAGTTTTTCGAGAAATGACAAAATTTTCTCCCTCATCAATTTTATTTGGCGAATTTTCAACAATATATGGCCTAACTAATTTTCCGCCATTGGCAATAGCTGAGAAAGCCCTGACTAACTGAATAGGAGTGATGGCAATTCCCTGACCGAAAGAGGCAGTGGCGAAATTTATCTCATAACCTTTTTTCAGTTCCTCATTTTGAGAGAAAACTTCCTCTTGCAAATCAATGCCGGTTCTTTCAAAAAATCCAAATTTTTCAATGTATTTTAAGAAGGTATCATGCCCAACCTGGCTTTCGGCAAAAACCGCTCCGGTGTTGATTGACTTTTCCAGAACCTCGGTCATTGTGATGTCGCCGGGATATTTTCTTTTTTCATAATTGAAAATTGTACTACCGCCAATTTTTATAATCCCGGGGTCTTGATAAGCGGTCTGGGGAGTAATTTTCTCTTCGTTGAGCCCAGCCGACATAACAATGGGCTTGAAAACCGAGCCCGGTTCAAATAATTCTTGAATGGTTGGATTTTGAAAAATTTGCCAATCTTTTTCTTCAATTTCAAAATAAGTATTTGGGTCAAAATTTGGAAAATTAGCCATAGCTAAAATTTTTCCGGTTTTTGGATCTAAAACAATAATTTGTCCTCTTTCGAATTCCAATTTTTCTTTTTCTTCGGCTAATAATTTTTCGGCCTTAAACTGAATATTGTAATCGATGGTCAAAATCAGATTTTTTTCTTCCTGGTTTTCCAGTAAATCTGAATTCAAGAAAATCAAACCGCCACCCAATCCTCTTTTGCCTTCCAAAAATTGGCTGTTCATTTTCAAAAAACTATCATAAAAGCCCTCAATTCCATATTGACCATTTCCTTCTCCGCCGACAAATCCAATGACCTGGGAAAGAAAGGATTGCTGGGGATAATATCTCAGGTTTTCTTGGCCAAGATAGACCCCTTTTAAATTCAATTTTTTTAAGTTTTCGACTTCTTCTTCAGTCAGTTTTGATTTAATTTTGATAAAAAGAGTTTCTTCCTTGATTTTTTCTAGAATTTCTTCTTTGTTTAAACCTAAAGTCCCAGCCAGTTTCTCGGCTGCTTCTTCTTGATTTTCAATTTCCTTTGGTTCCAGATAACAAAATTGAGAAGTTTTATTTGTGGCTAAGGGTAGTAAATTTTTCCCGTTTTTTAAAAAAATTTCGCCCCTTTTTCCTTGAACTTCGATTAAAAGGTTTTGTTGTCCCTGAGCCAGGGCTTTGTAAAATTTATAATTTAAAATTTGAAGATAAAATAAGCGACCGGTAATTGTCGCCCCAAATAAAAAGAAAAGAAATAAAATTAAGTTTTTTCGGAAATTCACTGACATTATTGCTTGACCATTTGGCTATCTAAAATCTGGATATAATGAATTTTATCTATTTTCTCAAAATTTTGACTGGAAATCAAATTTTCCAGGCTGGTCAAGGAGTTTAATTTTGTTAATTGAATCTCCAAATCTTCGTTTTCGGCCGAAAGTTCTTTAATTTTATCTTGAGATTCTTTAATTCGATAATTTTCAGATGTCAAATAATTAAATTGAAATATATAAAAAGCGAAGAGTGAAATTATGAAAAGAAAAGAAAAAATCCATAAAAATTTTAAATTAAATTTCAGTTTAAAAGGAAAACTACGATTAATTAATATCGGAAAATTTAAGGCCGAAATTTGGTTCATAATTTTAGGGCTGAACGCAACCTGGCTGACCTTGAGCGAGGGTTTGATTTAATTTCCTCGGCCGAGGGCCGGATTGGTTTTTTTGTTAGTATTTTACAAAGACCTTTTTGAAAGTTTTCTTTAAAAAAACTTTTGACGACGCGATCCTCAAGCGAGTGAAAAGAAATAACAACTAATTTTCCATTTCTTTCCAAAATTTCCAGGGCTTGGGGTAAAACCTTTTTTAAATTTTCTAACTCATCATTGACCGCGATTCTCAGGGCCTGAAAAGTTCTGGTGGAAAAATGAATTCTTTTGTGGTGGTACCAAATGGGGGTGACTTTTTTTATAATTTCGACTAACTGGAATGTCGTTCTTATCGGTCTTGTTTTTCTTTCCTCAATAATTTTTTTTGAAATTCTCTTGGCAAATCTTTCTTGGCCATATTCTCTCAAAATTTTCTCAATTTCTTTTTCTGACCACTCATTTAAAATTTTTCCCGCCGTCAATCCATAATAACTTTTTAACGATCGTCCAAAAGTTATTATGTTGTAACGCATATCCAGAGGTTCGTCTTTTTGGAAACTGAATCCCCTACCCGATTTTTCCAAATGCCAACTAGACAATCCAAGATCTAATAATATCCCGGAAACTTTTCCAAATTTATATTTTTCAACGATCTCTTTTAAATTAGCGAAATTCTCACAGACCAGAATGAGCCTTCGGCTCAACTTTAAGCTTTCAACTTTAGACTTTAAACTTTTTATCATTTCTTGATCCCAATCGATGCCTAGGATTTTCCCATCGGGAGCAGTTTTTTCTAAAATGGCCAAAGTATGGCCGCACTCCCCTATTGTGCAATCAATGAAATTCTGATTTGGTTTCGGATCTAAAATTTCCAGAACCTCTTTTTGCAAAACCGGAATGTGCATTATTTTATAAACCTAACTCTTTTAAGCGAGAGGCCATATCCCCGATTTCCCTTTCAGTTTTTTCTTTGTATTCTAACCATCTCCTTTCATCCCAGATTTCAATTCGATTCGATAAACCAATGACGGTAACATTCTTTTTTAAAAGAGCGTAATTTTTTAAATAATCGGGAATCAAAATTCGACCCAATTTATCCAAACCAACATCGACTGCACCGGCCAACATTATTCTGGCAAAGGCCCTGGCATCGGTTTGACTGGCTGGTAAACTTTCCAATTTTTTTGCTAATTTTTGCCATTCTTCTAAAGGATAAATGACTAAACAATTATCAATACCTCGAGTCAAAACCGCCTTCTTTCCTAAGGCCGGTCTGAATTTTGCCGGAATAGCCAATCGTTTCTTTTCGTCTATTAAATATGTATATTCTCCTATGAACATGGATGTCGAGCTTTAGCGAGGCAGACACCCCGCCTCCTATGCTCATTGAATTTTTATTAGAAAATGTTTAACTTTTTAAATTAATTTGTTAGTTTAATCAAGATTTGACGGGCTTAGGAGGCGGGGTTTCGCTTTGCTCAATTCTTTTCTTGAGGGCTCGCCAAGCGCTTCCATAATATTTCAATTTTCTTTCTCGCTGCCTTGCAAGTTTTTCAAAATAATAAGCTTCGTAATAAATTAAGTCGAAATCCCCTACCCTTTTATGTTGTTTTACTCTCTGTTGTAAATTATCAGTATACCCAATATAGAACTGATTATTTCTTTTCCACCTTAGGATGTAAACATAATACATACAGCATAGAGGGTGGGGTTCTCGCTTCGCTCGAACTTATCCACAAAGAATGATAGTTATCCCAAAGTTTTCCACAATCCCCCACTCATATTTCTTTATACCCCACACCATACCATCAGGTCAAACAAAAATAAAATGAGCTCAAAATAAAGCCAATTTTTAATTTTTTCCACAGTTTTTCCCCACCAGTAAAATTTAAAAAAAGATATTTACTGTGCAAGCAAATCAAAAACCGCCTTTTAGGCGGTTTGAAATCTAACTATCTTTCATTAAAAACTAGGTGGTGCGGCCGGAGGACAAACAAAAGTTTTTCCATCACAAAAAGTTTTTTCTCCAGGATAAACAAAAACTGTCCCCCAAAATCCTTTGCTATCTATACATAAATATTGAGTCGGAGATGTCTCTACGTAAGCACAAAAGGAATTTTTTGATGAATGAATGACTGGTTTATTTCCTGTGTATCGTTCAATTTCTGTAAGAAAAGAATTTATTTCTTGATCATTCTTTATATTTGCATAGCTACCTTGCCGGGAATAAATTAATTTAGCCTTGGCTGATATTATATACATATCGTTACTAATTATCTCTTCTTTTTCTGATTCGAGTTTTGACTTAAGGAAAGGGGAAAGAATTTCTTCTAAAGTTTTAAATTCTTTTGGTACCTCAATTTTTATGGGCTGGCTGAAATCGGAGAAATCAATCTCAAACTTAATCGTAATGTTTCCTTTAGCCCCTTCTTCAAATTTACTCAAATCAATCTCTTTTTCTCCCTTGACTTTGTAAAGATATAAATCTTTTTTGCCAATCCAGATTTGTCCTTCAATATCGCCAATTTTGGCAAAAAATTCATCAAATTTTTTAGGGAATTCTTTTTCAAATTCTTGCCATTCAGTTTCAGTTGGAGGTTGGGGAAATATTCCAGTTTTAATTAATTCTTTTAATAATTCGGGAATTAATTTTTTAATCTCTTCTTTATTCAAGGCCACTAAGTAATGATAGGTTTTAATATCTTTAATTTTTTCATCAGGAAATTCTTTCTTGACAATATATAATTTTTTACCCTTTATTAGAACCTGAAATTTCTGCAACATCTCTTTTTGTCTTTCCTTTGCTTTTTCAATTTCCGAGGTATCAATTGGCGCTCCAAAACTCTCTAAAAAATTTCTTATACCCTCCTCATCAATTTTAATCCACTGATCTTTAAATTGATTGAGATCTATTGGAGATTCAGGGATAGGAGGAACAATTGTTAATTTAAGATAAGAATCTTTGCCAATTGTTTTATTCTCACCGCCGAGAGAAATTCCTATTTCTTCGATATTAAAATTGATATAAAATTCACCGGCCGATTTTGGATTTTGGGAGTCAGTTTTATCTAAATCATTAGTAAAATCTAAGGAAAGTTTAAAAACTTCTTTTGCCTCTTCTTTGCTGCTCAGATCAATTTTTGTTCTGGAATGAAGAGTTTTTAAGCCACCCATCTCAGTACTCATTTTTTCTATCACCTCTTCAGGTTCTGGCCTGAAAGGACTCCAGAGAGGATCCCAAAAGCGAGCACCTAAAGCAACTCCTGCCCCGATTATTGCTAAAACTATCACCAAAATTCCAATTAACAAAACCCTGCTCTTTTTTCTCGACGGAGTAGGCGGATAATAAGCAGGGGTAGGAATTTCTGATTTTATTTCTCCATTTGGCATTTTAATAGATGGGTTCGAATTTTTCCTCTAGCCACAATATAAAATTTGTCCAGAAGGCTTCGGTCTCCCTTTTCTCTTTCTCAGACAACTCTCCAATTAATAGTCTTCCTTTGGCAACTATTAATCCTTTTTCTGGAGAATAGGAATAAGAACTTGAAGATTTCCATACTTTCAAATAAGGGGCTATTCCTTTATCTAAAAGTTCCTCGATTGCCAAAGTGTATTTTTCTATTTGGATTTTTTCGGATTCAGATGGGGTTTCTCCCATAAAGGTACTCATAAGATTGACATAAAATTTTGTCAGATTCTTAACCACTCCTAAAAATCCATAAGGATAAGTAAAGGATATTTCGCTGACTTCCTTTGGAATTTCCTTGAATTGCTCTGAAAAAACTTTTGAATCTTTTAACTTTTG
>Ga0210015_1001672_pt1 | contig 21695 bp, 20 predicted proteins | sample CryGeymeta201522_FD_185471 | JGI IMG/M metagenome (GOLD analysis project Ga0210015, IMG submission 185471) | Groundwater microbial communities from Crystal Geyser aquifers in Utah, USA - Crystal Geyser metaG 2015-22 (SPAdes) (version 2) | ecosystem: Environmental > Aquatic > Deep subsurface >... | reverse complement strand
GTCTTTTTCGGCCCGGCCGCGGGTCCGTTGGCGCAATCGGGAGTGCGGCTGATCCCGGAACACGCCGCCACCGGCGACGCCTGGGCGGCCTCCGCCGCGACGCCTGAGCGGCCTCCGCCGCGTCGCCTGAGCGGCCTCCGCCGCGTCGCCTGAGCGGCCTCCGCCGCGTCGTAAGGCGCGCGCCACGCGCCGCCCATCGCGCCGCAAGAACCGGGTCTCCAGCCATCGCCAGATCCGATGAGACCTGTGCGCCACGGCTGCATGCATGACGGCAGACGCCTGATCCTCGCCACGCGCCTGATCTTGGCGGTGCGCCGGTCGGCTCTGCGCCGCGTCGGGCGTGTCGCGGACCAGGCCGATGCGATCACGCGGGCGGTGGATGTCCTGATGGCGGGCGTATAGCGGGCAAGACCGGCGCCATTTGCAGCCATCACCAGGTTACAGGTTTTATATCAGGGCTTTATAGGCCGTGTGCCGACAGCGCGCCCCGCCTCTCGCCGCTCGGCGGAAGTATCCTTGTTCCGTGTCGCGTTTCGCAGAATTCCCTGGCCCGCCACCATCGAGAATCGACGCAAGACGCGGTAGTGGATTGCGCGTTCCGTTCCCCTGAGCATGGACGCCCGCCGCATGTCGATTCTTCTTTCCGGTCTGGTGAAACGCTTCGCCGGGGTCGCCGCGCTCGATGGCGTCGCGCTGAGTGTGCCCAGCGGCGCGTTCTGCGTGGTGCTCGGCCCCTCGGGCTGCGGCAAGAGCACGTTGCTGCGGCTGATCGCAGGGCTGGAGACCGCAGATGCGGGCGAGATCGCGCTGGAGGGCCGCCCGGTCTCCGCCCCCGGCCTGCATACGCCCCCCGAGGCGCGCGGCGTCGCGGTGGTGTTCCAGTCCTATGCGCTGTGGCCGCACATGAGCGTCGCCGACAACGTGGCCTTCCCGCTGCGCGTCGCAGGCTTGCGCGGCGCAGCGCTGCGCCGCGAGGCCGCCCGCCATATCGACACCGTGTCGCTGGGCGCGCTGGCCGACCGGCGCCCCGCCGAGCTTTCGGGCGGCCAGCGTCAGCGCGTGGCGCTGGCGCGCTGTCTGGCCAGCGGCGCGCGCACCGTGCTGATGGACGAGCCGCTCGCCAATCTCGATCCGCACTTGCGCCAGCGCATGGAGGGTGAACTGGCCGCGTTCCACGCCGCCTGCGGCGCGACCACGCTCTACATCACCCACGACCAGCGCGAGGCGATGGCGCTCGCCGACATCGTGGCGGTGATGCAGGAGGGCCGCCTGCTCCAGGTCGGCCCGCCCGAGGAGGTCTATGCCCGCCCCGCCTGCGCCGCCGTCGCGCGCTTCATCGGGCGCGGCGCGATCGTGGAGGGCGTGCGCGCGGGCGGCGAGGCCCGTTTCGGCCCGCTCGGCGTCGCCGCGCCCGGCGCGGACGGGCCGCTGCGGGGGCTGCTGCGCCCCTCCGACATTCGCCTCGACGCGCAGGGCGCGCCCGGCGTCGTCGCCGCCGTCACCTATCGCGGCGGCCATTACGAGGCGCAGCTGACGGTGGAAGGTCTGGCCGTGTCGCTGGAGGCCGAAACCGCGATCCGCCCGACAGTGGGTGAGCGGGTCGGCGTGCGCCTCACCGGCGTCTGGCCGCTGCCGCTCTAGCGCCAGGGCACGACGCCCGCAGGCAGCCGCCGCCCCAGCCGGTCGAGCGCGGTCATCAGCGCGATGGTCGCGATCACCGTCAGCACCGCCATCGCGGCGGCGAGGCTGGTTTGGCCGCCGTCCTCGTAGTTGAAGATCGTGGTCCCGATCAGCTCGTTGCCGCTCGACCACAGCAGCGCCGAGACCGTCACCTCGTTATAGGCGGTCAGAAACACCAGAATGGCGCCCGAGGCCGCCGCAGGCGCGGTCAGCGGCGCGAAGATGCGCCCCATCCGCGCGCCGAATCCTGCGCCGCACACCCGCGCCGCATCGTCGAGGCTGGGGTCGAGCTGGGCGCAGGCCGCCGCCACCGGCTTCAGCGCGATGGCGAAGAATGCGCAGAGATAGGCGAGGAACACGATGGCGAGCGTGCCGTAGAGCGACACGCCCAACAGCGGCAAGGGCCTGATGAACGCCAGAATGAAGGCGATCGACACCACCAGGCCGGGGATGGCGTAGGTCATGTCCGCCAGCCCCGCCACGGTCGCGCCGACCCGCCCGGCCGCGCCGCGCCGCGCCTGAAGATAGCCCGTCGCCATCGCCGCCGCCGCCAGCGTCAGCGCCGCCGACCCCGCCACCAGCGTCGAGTTTGCAAACGCCCGCGCCGTGGCCGCCTGACGCAGCACCACCTCGTCGAAATGCGCCCAGGTCAGCGTCTCCAGCGTCAGCCGCACGCCATAGGTCGGCGTCAGCGCCGTGGCTGTCAGCGAGATCAGCGGCAGGAACACGGTCGCGGCGATCAGCGCCCACAGCCCCGCCTCGACCCAGGCCCGCGTCCGGCCGAGCCGCACCGACAGCGCCGCCTGCGGCGGGCCGATCAGCACGGCGCGCGCCCGCGCCTGCAACGCCATCTGCGCCGCCACCGCCGTCAGCGCCAGCAGGCAGATCAACCCCGCGATCACCGCCACGTCGCGCAACATGCCGGGGCCGAAGCTCGACAGCCGCTGCCACATCAGCACCGGCAGGGTGGTGAAGCGCCCCGGTATCCCCAGCAGCGCGGGGATGCCGAAATTGCCGAGCGCCGCGACGAAGGCCAGCGTCACGCTGACGATCAGGCTGGGCGCCATCAGCGGAAACACGATGCTCGCCAGCAGCCGCGCCGGCCGCGCCCCGGCGACCCGGCCGGCCTCGATCATCTCGCGCGGCAGCGTCCGCAGCGCCGCGCGCATCACCAGAAACGCCAGCGGCGCATGCTGCAAGGCCAGCAGCGCGATCACCCCGCCGCCCGAATAGAGCGGGTTGGCCGCGCCCGGCGGCGGCGCCAGCCCCAGCGCGCCCAGGATCGGACTGCCCGGCCCGACGGTCTGGATCCAGGCGATCGCGGTGACATGCGGCGGGATCATCATCGGCAGCAGAATCAGAAAGATCAGCGGCCCCTTGGCGCGCACGTCGGTCAGCCCCACCAGCAGCGCCAGCAGCGTTCCCAGCAGCGCCGCCAGCGCCGCCGAGACCGAGGCGCTGAGCAGCGAATTGCCCAGCGCGCGCCGCACGGCGCGGCTGTCCAGCGCATCCAGCAGCGGCGCCAGCGACGGCGCGCCGTCCGCGCTCAGCGCCACCTTCGCCAGCAGCGCCAGCGGCAGGGCGAGAAACGCCAGCGCGAACAGCCCGACAAGGATCAGCGTCGCGGGCTCCGCGAGGGGGCGGCGCCAGCCGCGCCCCAGCCCCCCGCGCGCCGCCGTCATCCGCCAAAGATGTCGGCGAACTTCAGCTTGTTGGCGGCGTCATCGCGCAGCGCCGCCGCGGGGTCGAAGTCCAGCAGCCGGATCGCGTCACGCGCGGGAAAGCCCTCGGGCGGCGCGATCGCGGGATGGGCGGGCAGATAACCCTGATCCGCCGCCAGTTGCTGGCCCTCGGGCGACAGCAGAAAGTCCACGAACGCCTTCGCCGCCGCCGGGTTCGTGGCGGTGGACAGGATCGCCACCGGCTCGGTCACCGCCGAGACGCCTTCGGCGGGAAACACGAAATCCACCGGCGCGCCGTCGGCCTTGCTGCGCAGCGCCAGATAATCCACCAGAAAGCCATAGAGCTTCTCGCCGCCCGCCACCGCGCGCAGCACGCCGCCGTTGCCGCCCTGCGCCAGCGCGCCGTTGTCGGCCAGCGCCTCGTAGAACGGCCAGCCCAGATCATCGCGCGCCGTCAGCGCGACCATGTGGATCGTCGCCGCGCCCGAGGTCAGCGGCGAAGGCATCGCGAAGGTGTTGGCGGGGATCGCGCGCAGATCGGCGTAGGACGTCGGCGCGACGGGGGCGGCGGTGTTGTAGATGATCCCGGTGGTGATCAGCTTGGTCGAGAAATACTTCCGCTCGGGGTCCATGATCGCGGGGTCGTAGGCCGCGATGTCGGCTTCAGGGTAGGCCATCAGCCGCCCGTCCGCCGCAAGGCCCTCCATGGTCACGGTGTCGGCGATCAGCAACAGGTCGGGGCGCGGCGCGCCGCCCTCGAACTCGGCGGCCAGCTTGGCCATCACCTGCGTGGTGCCGTCGCGAAACCACTCGATCTGCACGCCGGGGTGCTTTTTGGTGAAGGCGTCCACGGTCTGCTGCGCGTCGGCGTTGGGCTGGGACGTGTAGAGCACCAGCGGGCCGGAGACCTCCTGGGCCTGAACCGCCGTCGCCAGCATCGCGGCCAGCGCCGCAGCAAGAATGGGGGGCATCGTCGTCTCCTGATAAAGCGCGCGCGGCGCCGGTGCGGGCGCTACGCTGGACAGTGGCGGTGGTATCAACTGTCTGTGACAGTTTGCCGACAGCGCGCAACGCGCAAAAGGTCTGGAACGCGTCAGGTCGGCGACAGCCGCATGATCCCGGGGGCGGTGGCGCGCACGCGCTGCGCCCCCGCCAGGGGGATGGCGACGCCGCCGGTCTGCGCTCACGCCCCGGAGACGCGCCCCGAAGACGCGCCCCGGAGAAAGGCGGGCGCGCCGGTTCGGTCATCCCAGGGGTCGGGTTCAGGCCGTCACACGCGGTCCCGCGCCGTCGATGGCCGCCCTATCCGCGTGACTTCAGTCTGCGCGTTTTCGTGCAAATGCGCATTTACCGTCATTAATGTGTCAGCATGTTTGTGCATCGTCGGTTCCAGTCGTGAGACAGGGATTCGCGTGTGGTGCAAAGAACGACGAAACTGGCTGTTTCTGGCCGACAGGTTCGTCTGCTGGATCGCCTGCGGTCGCGCGTTTACGCGGAGACGCAGGATCTGTCGGTCTTCCTTGGCGTCTCGGAGGCGACCGTGCGTCGCGATCTGATCGATCTCGAGTCGCGCGGCCTGATACGGCGCACGCATGGCGGTGCGATGCCACTGGCTCAAATCACCAGGGATTTTCCAAACCATGAGCGATTGGGCCGAAACACGGTGGAAAAAGCCATGATTGGCAAGGTCGCGGCATCCCTTGTCGCTGATGGAGACGCAGTATTCCTGGATGCCGGCACGACGACCCTTCAGGTGGCCAGCCACCTTGGCCGTCGAACCGGGCTGACATTCGTGACCAACGGGATAGACATCTTCAGCAGTCTCGTCGCGGCTGGCGTGTGCCGGCTGTTTTTCACGGGGGGCGAGTACAATGAGGTCAATCGCAGTCTGACGGGCCCGCTGGCGGTTGACGCGATCCGACGGTTCAACGTGGACAAGCTGTTCCTGTCGGTTTCAGCGGTGGACCTGCGCCGTCGTCAGATCGCAATTTCGCACCCCGCGCTGGCCGAGGCGCAGCGCGCGATGATCGAAATCGCGCAGCAGACGATCGTCGTCGCGGATCATTCCAAATTCACCCGCAGCGCGCTGACCGTGATCGCGCCGCTGGAGTCCATAGACCACATCGTGACCGACGCCGCCTGCCGCGACTGTCTGGGCGATGTTCCCGACGCGCTGCGGCGCAAGTTCATCTTCGCCTGAGGACCGTGCATGCCGATCCTGACCCTCTCTGCGCTGAACAAATCATGGGGCGACACCCACGTGGTGCGCGACCTGTCGCTGGAGACGCGCGAGGGCGAGTTCATCGCGCTCCTCGGCCCGTCGGGGTGCGGAAAATCCACGACGCTCCGTCTGATCGCGGGTCTGGAGGAACCGACATCGGGAAGCATTCGCCTCGACGGGCGCGACATGACCGCCGTGCCGCCAGCGCAGCGCGGCATTGCGATGGTGTTTCAGTCCTACGCGCTGTTTCCGCATCTGACGGTCGCGCAGAACATCCTCTTCGGGCTTTCGGTGCGCGGCGAAAGCCGGAAATCGCAGGCCGAGAAACTGGCCCGCGTGGCGCCGCAACTGGGGTTGGAGGCGCTGCTGGAGCGCAAGCCCTCGCAACTGTCGGGCGGGCAGCAGCAGCGTGTGGCGCTTGGCCGGGCGCTGATCGCCGAGGCGCCGATCTGCCTGCTGGACGAACCGTTGTCGAACCTCGACGCCGCGCTCCGCGCCGAGATGCGCGGCGAGATCCGCAGACTGCAGCGCCGCCTTGGCGTCACCATGATCTTCGTCACCCACGACCAGACCGAAGCGATGAGCATGGCCGACCGCGTGGCCCTGCTGCGCGACGGGAGGCTGGAGCAGTTCGACACGCCAGAGGCGCTCTATTCCCGCCCCGCCAGCACCTTTGTCGCCCGTTTCATCGGTGCGCCGCCGATGAACATCCTCAGCGTGGCAGATCTGGGCCGGTTGGGCGCGGATCTGCCCGGCGATGTGCTGGTCGGTCTGCGCCCCGAGGACATCACGCTTGTCGAGGGCGGACTTTCGGGCCGCATTCGGCAGGTGGAGTATTTTGGAGCGGACTCGATCCTCTCCGTCGATATTGGCGGGCCGCATGTCGCGGTGCGCCTGCAGGGCCGCCCGGCGCTGGCGCCGGACGACATCGTGCATCTGGGATGGCCGGCGGACGCGCTGCATCTCTTTGACCACACCACCGGGATGCGGCGGGATGCCGTCGCGCCCCATTTCTCACGCAGCAAACTCCAAACAGTCTGAGGACACCATGAACAGGATTTCCATGACACGCGCGCTTCTTGGCGGCGTCGGCCTGAGCCTTATGGCCCTGTCGCCGGCGCTGGCGCAGACCAAGATCACCTTCTTCTACCCCGTGCAGGTCGGCGGCCCGCTGACGGCGGTGGTCGATGGATATGTCACTGAATTCGAAGCGAAGAACCCCGACATCGACGTGGAGGCGATCTATTCGGGCAGCTACACCGACACCACCACCCGCGCCCTGACCGCCGCGCGCAGCGGCACGCCGCCCACGGTCGCCGTGTTGCTGGCCACCGACATCTACACCCTGATCGATTCCGGGTTCGTGGAGCCGATCGACACGTGGATCAAGACCGACGAAGACCGCGCCTGGGTTGACGGCTTCATGCCCGCCTATCTCGCCTCGGCCAATGTGGAGGGGCATCTCTGGGCGGCGCCGTTCCAGCGGTCCACTGCGGTGATGTACTACAACAAGGAAGCCTATGTCGCCGCAGGACTCGATCCGGAAAGCCCGCCCAAAACCTGGGACGATCTGGTGGCGCACGGCAAGGCCCTGACGGTGCGCGACGCCTCCGGCGCCGTCACGCAATGGGGGATCGGCATTCCAGGCAGCTCCAATGCGGTGCACTGGCTGTTCGGCGCGCTTGTCGCGCAGAACAAGGGCAAGCTGTCCAGCGAGGATGGACTGCATACATTCTTCGACACGCCCGAGGTGATCGAGGCGCTGCAATTCTTCGTCGATCTCAGCGCCAGGCATGGCATCCACCCGCAGGGCGTGCAGGAGTGGGGCACCACCCCGTCAGACTTCATGGAGCGCCGCCTGGCCATCGCGTGGACCACGACCGGCAATCTGACCAACATCCGCGCCAATGCGACCTTCGACTTCGGCGTGGCGGCCTATCCGGGCAATCCCGAACCAGCCTCGGTGCTGGGCGGCGGCAACCTCTATATCTTCGAGGGCGCTTCGGACGAACAGAAGGCGGCGGCGTTCGCGTTCATCAAGTTCCTGACCTCGGATGAGGTGCTGGCCGACTGGGGGATCAAGACCGGATATGTCGCCCCTCGGGACGGATCGTGGGAAACCCAGGCGATGAAGGACTATGTCGCAAAGGTTCCGCAGGCCGAGGTCGCCCGCCGTCAGATCGCCGTGTCCGTGCCTGAGATTTCCACCTACGAGGGCCAGCGCGTCAACGAGGTGCTGAACGCGGCGATCCAGTCCGCGCTCACCGGCAAGGCCACGCCCGAGGAGGCCATGAAGGCGGCGCAGGCGGAGGCCGAACGCATCCTCACGCCCTATCGCAAGTAACCTGAAATGGCCGTGGGAGAGAAGATGACAGCGCCTCGCAACGTCCGGATCGGCCTGCTGCTGCTGGCCCCCGCCATCGTTCTGCTTGTCTGTTTCACCTTCTACCCCACGGTCGCCACGGTGATCGACAGCGTCTTTTCCACCCCGCGCGGACGCCGCCCATCGCAATTCATCGGCGCCGACAACTTCCGCACCATGATCGCCGACCCGGTTTTTCTGCGCGCCTTCACGAACAACCTGATCTATGCCGCCGTCATCATCCCGGCCTCGATGGGGCTGGCGCTCGCAATGGCGCTGATAGTCAACGCCAGGATCGGCGGGCGGGGGCTGGTGCGGCTCGCCTATTTCACGCCGACGATCCTGCCGATGATCGCGGTCGCGAACATATGGATGTTCTTCTACGCGCCGGATTACGGATTGATCGACCGGTTTCTCGGCCTTTTCGGGTTGGGCGGGAACAACTTTCTCGGGCAGCCAGGGTCTGCCCTCTGGGCCTTGATGGTGATCACGGTGTGGAAATTGGCGGGGTTCTTCATGATCTTCTACCTTGCCGCGCTGCAACAGATACCGCCGAGCCTGCTGGAGGCGGCCGCTCTGGAAGGGGCCAGTCCCGCACAGCGTTTGCGCCGGGTCATCTTGCCGCTTCTCATGCCGACGACGCTGTTCATTCTGATCAACGCCGTGATCGAGGCTTTCCGGCTGGTTGATCATGTCATCGCCCTGACACGCGGCGGGCCGAACAACTCTACCCAGCTTTTGCTGCACTATGTCTATCAGGTCGCGTTCAGCTACTGGGACACCAACTATGCGGCGGCGTTGAGTGTCGCGCTGCTGGCGCTGCTGGCGCTGATCGCGCTGGTGCAGTTCGGCGTGCTGGACAAAAGGATTCATTACCGATGAACCGCATCGCGCTGAACCTGCTGGCCTGGAGCATGGCCTTTCTATGGATTCTCCCCCTGATCTATGCGCTCTGGACCGCAATCCATCCACCAGTCTACGCCACGCGCTTCGATCTTTTCGCGCCGCTTACGCTGGATAATTTCATCAACGTCTGGAATGCGGCGCCTTTTGACCGCTATTTCCTCAACACGCTGGTGTTGGTGGTCTTTGTGGTCATCAGCCAATTCGTGATCTGCACGCTGGCCGCCTACGCCTTCGCCGTGTTTCCGTTCCGGGGGTCGGATTGGCTGTTCATGCTGGTGCTGGTGCAGATGATGGTGATGCCCGAAGTGCTGTTGGTGCGCAATTACGCCACCATCTCGCAGATGGGGCTGGTGGATACGATCCCCGCCATCGCGCTGCCCTATCTGGCCTCGGCCTTCGGCATCTTCCTGTTCCGCCAGGCGTTCAAGAGCGTCCCGAAAGAACTGGACGAGGCGGCGCGGATGGAGGGAGCGGGGCCGATGCAGGTTCTGTGGCGGGTGTATGTGCCGTTGGCGCGGCCCACCTATCTCGCCTATGGGCTGGTGATGGTTGCGTATCACTGGAACAATTTCCTCTGGCCGCTGGTCATCACCAATTCGGTTACGACACGGCCCATCACCGTTGGCCTTCAAGTCTTTTCAACGGTGGAGCAGGGCATCGACTGGCCCACCATCACGGCCGCCACGCTGCTGTCGGTGGCGCCCATCCTGGTTGCTTTCCTGATCTTTCAGCGCCAGTTCGTGCAAAGCTTCATGCGCGCCGGCATCCGGTAGGAGCGCTTCATGCGTATCGCCCATATTTCCGACCTTCATGTGTTCGCGACGGCGGAGCCGCCCGGGATCCTGCGCGCTGACGCCATGGTCCGGGCCCGCGCGCTGATCGCGGATCTGTCGGCCTTTCCGGGGCTCGATCTGGTGGTCATCAGCGGCGATACGGTGAACGACGCCCGCCCCGAGGAATACGCCGTGCTTGCCGAGATGCTCTCTGGGTTGGCCGCGCCGTTCGTCATCATCCCGGGCAATCACGACGACCGCCGACACTTGCGCGCAATCGCGCCGGACCGCCCCTACGCCGATGCCGAAACGCTCAATCATGTCTGGCGAAGGGGCGATGTGCGCGTGATCGCGCTCGACACGCTTTCAGAAGGGGAGATCGCAGGGCGCCTGCTGGCGCCGCAACTGGACTGGCTGGCGGCGGAACTGAGCCGTTCCTTTGTCGGTCACACCCTGATCGCGCTGCATCACCCGCCCTGCGCGCCTGCAATGGGTCGGCTTGACGACAATATCCTTATCGAAGGCGCCGACCGCCTGCGCGCCCTGCTCGACCGCCATCCTGTTCCGGTGACGCTGCTGTCCGGCCATCTGCACCGACCGTTTCAGGCGTTGTTCGGTCGCTCGCTGGTCTCTTCCGCAACCAGCACCGCATTCCAGTTCGCGCTCGACCTCGACACGCGGCGGGAGCCGACGCTGGCCCGCGATCCCTATCATTATGGCGTCCATGTGCTGGGGGCTGCCGGGGCCCATGTCATCCATCGGCGCTTTCCCGACCTGTGATGAAGCCTGTGCGCGAGAAGGGTTTTGTCGCCGCAACCTGACGTCCGGAAATTCGGCTTGCCCGGTTGCTGCGCGCCCATCCAGATATCCCAACCCTGAGAATGACGATCTTTTTGACCAGAGCATCGTGCGATATCTGCCTTCGCAGGTAGTGCCCCTTTAAGTGGTGTAGGAGCGCCAACCCTCGGGGATGGGATGGTTGCCGCCCTCTTTCGACCCGGAAGATCGCGGCGAGCCTGTCGGTCGGACAGTCGACGGTTTCGGAGTACCTTAAGCGCGCCGATCGCGCCGGCCTGTCCTGGCCGCTGCCGCCGGGCGCGACCGACGCTGACATCGAGCGCCGGCTTTTCGCGCCGACGGGCGGCGAGACGCGGCGCGGCCTGGCGCAGCCGGACTGGGCGGCGGTCCATCGCGAGCTTCGGCGCAAGGGGGTCACGCTCTCGTTGGTGTGGGAGGAGTACCGCGCCGTCCATCCCGAGGACGGCTACGGATACAGCCGCATCTCGCGACCTCTACCGCCGCTGGGAGGGGCGGTTGTCGCCGTCCATGCGCCAGCATCATGTCGCCGGCGAGCGCGTCTTCGTCGACTATGCCGGCGATACGCTGGACATCGTCGACGGCGCGACCGGTGAAGTGCGCGCGGCGCAGATCTTCGTCGGCGTGCTGGGCGCCTCGAACTACACCTACGCCGAGGCGACCTCGACCCAGAACCTTCCGGACTGGATCGGCGCCCATGGCCCCAGCTGTGCAGCACGGCGAGACCGCCGATCTCGGCGCCGAGATGGCGCGGGTCGGCCGCAATGACCCGCAGGGCCTCTGCGGCGGCACGGAACAGGATGGCGTAGACCGCAGCCTTGTTCTGGAATGCGATGGCGGCCACCGGCGCCGGCAAGGTGAAGACCACGTGGAAATACGGCACGGGCAACAGCCCCGCCCGTCGCGCCGCGACCCATGCCTCTCGCGCCGGACCTTGACATTTGGGGCAGTGCCGGTTGCGGCAGGAGTTGCAGGCGACCGCAGCATGGCCGCAATCGGCGCAGCGGCGGACATGCCCGCCGAGAACGGCGGTGCGGCAAGCCTAGATCGCACCCATCACGCGGCGCTGGTCGCGGTCGAGATGCTCGCTGCGCATGGCGCGATATGCGGAGCCGTGGCGGCGGAAGACCTCCGCCACCTCAAGATCGCCCGCCATGACGACAGCGCGTCAGACCGGCGGGACCACCTCCAGCCTCAGCTTCTCCAGCGGGCTCTCCGTCCGACCGATGAGCCCCTGCGAGACATGCGTGTAGCGCGCCGTGGTCGACAGGTGCGCATGGCCCAGCAGCACCTGGATCCCCCGGATGTCGACGCCGCTCTTCAGCAGATGGGTCGCGAAGCTGTGGCGCAGGATATGGACGGTCACTTTCTTGCGGATCCCCGCCGCCGCCCGCGCCGAGCGGCAGGCCGCGTGCAGCGTCGTCGGCTTGATCGGGCGGTCGGCGTCACGGCCGGTAAACAGCCTGACGCCGGGTCGCGCCAAGCGCCAGTAGGTGCGCAGGATGCCGAGCAGCTACTCGAACAGCATCAGGTAGCGCTCCTTGCCGCCCTTGCCGTGCCAGATGCAGATCATCATCCGGTTTTTACTCCGCCGTTGACAACAGCGCCGGTCGCTGTCGATGTCGGCGACCCTGAGGCCCGTGACCTCCGACACCCGCAAGCCGGCGGCGTAGGCGGTGGTCAGCGCGGCGCGGGCCTTCAGGCTGGGCACGGCCTCAAGGAACCGCACCACCTCGTCGGCGCTCAGCACCACCGGCAGGCGCCGCGGCTCGCGGGCATAGGCGATCCTCTTGGGGATCTCCGCCATCCCCAGCGTCACGCCGTAGAAGAAGCGCAGCGCCGCAACCGTTTGGTTCAGGCTCGCCCATGACGTGCCCTTCGAGGCGAGGTGGACCTGGAAGGTGCGCACGTCTTCCAGCGTCAGCGTGTCGGGCGATCGGCCGAAAAACCGGCTGAACTTCGCCACCGCGTGCACATAGGATCGTTGCGTCGTCGGCGAGAGGGTGCGGACCGTCATGTTCCCGATCATGCGGCGGCGCAGAGGGCAGTTCTCGGCCATCGGAAAGCTCCTGTATGGAAAGGGGTCTCAGCAACCCGATCCTTCCAGTCAGGAGCACCGCCCGCGAAGCTGGCCCCGTGCCGCGCAGCGGCTTCGTTCAATCCCCTCGCGATTCACGACGCTCGGGGAACGCTCTAGATCTCGAATATACTCGCTGACATTCTCGTAGGCGCCATCCTCGCCGACATTGGTGGCGACGAATTCGCTGAGGGCACCGCTCACGCGGACGGTCATCGTGGTGCTGCGCGGTATGGCGACCGCGCTCCTTACGCTGTCTTCAAGATAACCAAAATCGAACACAAGGCGGGGGATGGCGCCGACCGGCTCTGTTGTGCAAATAGGTTTTGGATGCAGCCCACTTTCGGCGACGCCGCGACCCCAACCTGTCTGATGATGATAGTTCTGTTTGGCATGGCGCTCAGGCAAACGACCGGCTGAGCTACCCGTCACAGAGGCCGTGGGACAAGTGTCTCTGGGGACAGGGGATGCCTGGCTGTCACCCGATTTACGCAACAGAGTCGCGTTCCGGGGTAATTCTGGAACGTCGATCCCCGCGCGGAGTCGCGCGCTTGCATGTAGGCGTTCGGCCTCCGCTCGGGGCTTAGCGGCCCGCCCGATCACCGTCCGAGCACCGCCGGGACGATCAGGACCAGGGCGAAGATGCGGGCGAAGTGATGCACGGCGACGTAGCCCGGATCGTAGCCGAGCGCGAGGCCGATTGCGGCCATCGCCTCGACTCCGCCTGGGGCATAGGCGATCCACACCTGCGCGAAGGGCAGACCCGTAAGGGCGCAGGCCAGCGCCGCGAAACCCAGCGAAACCACCAGCGCGGCGCCGACGACCGCAAGACCCGCGACCAGATACCGGCCCAGCTGCGCGCGAGTTACGCCGCTCAGCCGGGCGCCCAGAACGGCGCCGGTCACCGCGAAGGCGGCAAAGATCGCCTGGTCCGGCGCGATGCCCTCCACCATCCCGGCCGCGTGGCCCGCCGCACTGAGGATCATGCCCGCCAGCAAGCTGGCGGCGGGCAGCCCCGCCCGAGCGCCGAGCCAACCCAGCCCCCAGGCCATCGCAAGCAGGCCGAAGACCACCTTCGGGGGCATCTCGGGTGTCGACGGGAGCGCAGCGGCCTCGGGGGCGTCGAGCAAGACGGCAAGCGGCGGCACGGCGAGGACAAGAACAAGCAGCCGCATCAGTTGCAGCACCATGACCGCAGCCGCGTCCCCACGGCCTTCGGCGGCGATGGCGAGCGCGTTCGACATGGTGCCCGGCGAACTGGCAAGCGTCGCGGTGGCGGAGTCGAACCCGAAGCCACGCGCCAGGACCAGCCGGCCGATCAGGATCGTCGTCACGAGCGAGGCGACGAGGATCGCGAGGCTGACGCTCCATGTCGCCAGCTGATCGACGAGCCGCGTATCGACACCCGCCCCCAAGGATATCCCTATGGTGGCGAAGGCGAGATCGCGCATAATGACCGGACATGCGAGGTTCAGACGGGTGGCCGCAAGCGCCGCCACCGCCAACGTGCCGCCGATCAGGGCGCCCGCCGGAACGCCCGCGAGGGAGGCCAGCGCCGCCCCCGCAAAGGCCGCCGCGAGAGTCGCGGCGATTCCGGGACTGCGGGCCATGCTCTCAGCTCTTGTCCGCTGCCGAAACGCCTTCCATCCGGCGGGCGCGGCGGCTCAGCCAGATCGGCGCGACCACCACAAGCAGGGCAAGGACGTAGAGCATGATGCTCTTGTAATCCGTGACCAGGATCGCCCAGTCCCCGCCCGAGATCGACAGCGCGCGGCGCAGGTTATCTTCGAACAACCCGCCCAGAACGAAGCCGAGGATCACCGGGGCGAGCGAAAAGTCGAGCTTGCGCAGGAACCAGCCGAAGATGCCCAACGCGGTGATCATCAGCAGGTCGAACGGGTTGCCGACGATGGTGTAGATGCCGATGAAGGCGAGGATCGCGATCAGCGGCGTCAGGTAGTGCTGCGGGATCGTCAGCATCCGCGCGAACAGCCCCACCAGCGGCAGGTTGATGACCAGCAGCGCCACGTTGCCGATATACATCGACGCGATCAGACCCCAGGCCACCTCGGGCCGCTGGGTGAACAGCAGCGGGCCGGGCTGGATGTTGAACATCAAGAGCGCGCCGAGCAGGATCGCGGTGGTGCCCGATCCCGGAATGCCCAGCGTCAGCATCGGCACCATCGCCCCGCCCGCCGCAGCGTTGTTGGCGGCCTCGGGGGCGGCGAGGCCGCGCACGTCGCCCGAGCCGAAGGTCTTGTCGCGGTCCGAGATGCGTTTTTCCGCGCCATAGGCCACGGCGGAGGCGACCGAAGCCCCGGTGCCCGGCAGGATGCCGATGAAGAACCCGATGACCGACGACCGCGCGATGGTCCATTTGCACTTGGCCAGATCGGCCATGCGCACAAAGCTCTTGTCCACCGGCAACGCCTTCAGCTTTCCCGCGACCTGCTGCTCGACCAATGACAGCAGTTCCGCCATGCCGAACAGGCCCACCACGACGATCAGGAAGTCGATGCCGGCAAGGATGTCCGGAATGCCGAAGGTGTAGCGCGCAACCCCGGTGTTGGCGTCGATGCCGATGGTCGCCAGCATCAGCCCGATGGTGGCGCCCAACAGCGTCTTGACGGTGCTCTTGCCCACCAGCGAGGCGAGCGAGGCGAAGGCGAAGACCATCAGCGCGACATAATCGGCAGGCGAGAAGGTGACGGCGAAGGCCGCCAGCATCGGCGCGAAAAGCGACATCAGGATCACCGCGAAGGTGCCGCCGACGAAGGACGCAATCGCCGACAGCGACAGGGCGCGCCCGGCCTGACCCGCGCGCGCCATCGGGTTGCCGTCGAGCGTGGTCATCACCGCACCCGCATCGCCCGGCACGTTCAGCAGGATCGACGAGATCCGCCCGCCATATTCCGCGCCGTAATAAATCCCCGCCAGCAGGATCAGCGCCGATTCCGGGCCGAACCCCAGCCCGTAGGCGATGGGCAGCAGGATCGCGACGCCGTTGATCGGCCCCAGCCCCGGCAGCGCGCCGATCAGCGTGCCCGCGAAACAGCCGGCCAGCACGAGAAACAGGTTGAACGGGTCGAGCGCGACGGCGAAGCCGGTCGCAAGGCCGGAGAACAAGGCTTCCATCACGATTGTCCCTCTTGCGACGCGGCTTCCACAAGCCGCTGGACCAGAGCGCCCTCCGGCAGATTGAGATCGAGCAGCGTGACGCAGAGCAGGTAGCCCGCCACGCCCGCCGTGACGCCGAAGACGACCGCGCGCGCCATGCCCGCCCCGAGCATGGCGCTGAGCGCAGCGCCGAAGAGGATCGTCGACAGGATGAAGCCCAGCGGCTCGTAAAGCTCGGCATAGGCGACCAGAATGACGATTGTGGCGGCAAGCCTGAACCAGGTTCGGGTCGTCACGCCCATTTCCGTCGCATCGGGATTCAACAGGATCGCCAGAAGACAGGCGATGGCGAACAGCGACAGGATTTGCGGCCAGCTTTCGGGGCCAAGGGGATCGTACTGGAAGGGTGCGCTGATAGCGGTGAAAGCGATGACCGCATAGGCCAGCGTCACGATCAGCAGCACCCCGGCGAAAATTCGGTCGACCATTCCGGCCCCTCGTCGTCAGCGCTGTGGACAAGCAGAGCCGACCCGCATCCGGCTACAGTGCGGGTCGGGTTGGCGGCCGGCGATCACTCGATCAGGCCGGCCTCGGTCGCAATCTCGCGGAGGGTCTGCACGCGCTGCAGGATGGAGGCCTGAAGTTCGTCGCCGGCGAGGTTAAGGGGCAGAAGCCCACGTTCGGCCTGTACTGCGGCGAATTCCTCGGTGGCATATGCCGCTTCAAAGGCATCGACCCAGGCCTGGTACTCGGCATCGGACACATCCCCGCCCATGTAGAAACCGCGCATGATCGTCCACTCGACATTGAAGCCCGCCTCGATCGCGGTCGGGATTTCCGCGAAAGGCGCGTCCAGACGTTCGGGCGACAGGACGGCGAGGATGCGCATCTGACCGGCATCGATATGGGGCACCATTTCGCCGACATCGCCCATGTAGACTTCGATCGAACCGCCCAACAGCGCGGCGATCGCGTCGCCACCGCCGTCGAAGGCGACATAGCGCATGTCGCGCGGTGATGCGCCGACTTCGCGCAGAAGCAGCGCGCCCTTCATCCAGTCCTGCGAGCCGACCGAGCCACCGGCGCCCACGACCACCGACGCGGGATCAGCCGAGAAATCGGCCATAAGCCCCGCGAGGTCTTGGTATTCACTGTCAGACCGCACCACGACGGCGCCGAAATCGGCCCCGACGGTGGCAAGCCAGCGGACGTCAGTCTCCGTAAAGCCGCCATATTTTTTGGTCACGATATTCAGCAGAGAGCCGCTTGAAAACGCAACGATGGCCGAGCCGTCATCGGTGCGGGTCGTGTTGAACATGTTGTACGCCACGGCGCCGATGCCACCGGGCATGAACGTCACCTGGATCGGTTCCGAGACATGCGGCGCAAGACCGGTCTGCGCGATGCGGCAGGTCAGGTCGAACCCGCCGCCGGGATTGGCGGGGGCGACGCATTCCGGATCGTCGATCTGGCTTTGGGCGTATGCAGGCGCCACGAGGGTGGCGGCGAGGCAGAGCGCCGCGCCAAGGCGTGCGATGGTCATGGTGTTCCTCCCAGAACGTTTCCTTACGGGTTCTTTCCCGATCTCTTACCTTGGCGAAACAACCTGAGACGATCCTGACGCGAGGCTGACAGGACGCTGACCCGGCGCCGGGCGCGGGCGCGGGCGCTTCCCGCCCCGGAACCTGCCTGATATTCTCATGCGATGAGAATGCTTCTGGTCGAGGACAATGACGAACTGGCGGAGACGATCGTCGATCGGCTCCGGGCCGAGGGCCATTCCGTCGACCGCGAACGCGACGGGAACGAAGCCAACGAGCTGTTGCGTCACTTCACCTTCGACATCGTTCTGCTGGATGTGAACCTGCCGGGCCGGAGCGGCTATGACGTTCTGCGGGCGCTGCGGGCGCGGACGGATGCGACGCCGGTGATCATCCTGACCGCACGCAGCCAGATCGACGACCGGGTCATCGGGCTGGATGCGGGCGCCGACGATTACATGGTCAAGCCCATCGACTTTCGCGAGTTGTCGGCCAGATGCCGCGTGCTGGCCCGGCGCCGCGGCGGCAGCGCCAGCAACGTCTTCGTCGCCGGCGCGTTGTCGTTCGACCGGGCCGCGAAGCGCGCGACGATCCATGGTCAGGACGCGCAGATGCGCGCCCGCGAGATCCAGCTGCTGGAAATCATGATCGACAACATGGGCCGGATGCTGACCAAGGAAGAGGTGGCGGACCGGCTCTATACATTCGAGGAAGCCCCCAGCCTGAACGCCGTCGAACAGTTGGTCACCCGATTGCGGCGCAAGCTCGAGGGCACGCCACTCGTCATCAAGACCGCGCGGGGGCTTGGATACCTCTCGTATCTCGCCGATGACGACTGAGCGATCCGGTCATTCGCTGCAACGGCGGCTCATCGTGACGATGGCCGCAGGTTTCGCGATCCTGCTCGTCCTGATTTCCGTGCTGCTTTGGACCTATGCCCGGGCTGCGGCGAACCGGACGCACGATCTGCTGCTTGCCGGCGCCGCGCTGGCGATCCTGGAACGCATATCTGTCGGACCCGAAGGCGCAACGGTCGACCTGCCCAGTTCGGCCATGGACATCCTGTCGCTGAACCCGGTCGACAGGGTTCTCTACCGGGTCTTCGTGCCAACGGGCCGGGAAATCACCGGCACCCCGAATCTGCCGATCCCCGACGATTGGGCGCCGTCTAGCACCCCCGTCTTCTATGACGCCGATCATGGCGGCGCGGCTTTCCGCTTCGTCCTGCAGGGTCGGCAGCTCAATGCGCCCGGCGGCCGCGCATGGGTCGAGGTTCAGGTCGGCCAGACAGTCGAATGGCGGAGCACGCAACAACTGTCCTTCTTCGCGGCGGGATTGGCGGGGCTGGCCGGGCTTTCGCTGATTGGGCTGGGATTCGTCTGGGTAGCGATCCGCACATCGCTCGCGCCGCTGCGGCAGATCGCGTCCGATCTGGCGCTTCGGGACCCGGGCGACCTCGCGCTGGTCCAGGGCACGCCGCCGCAAGAGATCCGCGTCTTGTTCGACGCGATCAACGGCTTCATCAGCCGGCTTCAGCGCAGCCGCGCCCTGACTGAGACCTTCATCGCCGATGTCGCGCACCAGACCCGCACCTCCCTTTCAGCCCTGCACGGCCACCTGTCGCTTGCAGCCGATGCCGCCGACGCCGAGCAGATGCGCTCACGGCTGCTCAAGGCCGACCGGCAGGCCCTGCGCACGGTGCGGCTGTCCAACCAGCTTCTGGCGAACGCCATGGTCATCCACCGGTCGGACCGCGCCAGCCCGCAACCGGTCGCCTTGCGGCCGTTGGTGCGCGACACGCTCGCCGAAAGCTTGCGCGACAGCCGGATGCGGCACATCTCGCTGTCCTTCGTGGATGCCGGCGTTGGTCCTGGTCAGGACGTCGTCGCGGGCGACGACGTGTCGATCCGCGAGGCGCTGCGCAACCTGATCGAGAACGCCGTACGGCACGGGCCCCCCGACAACACGATCATGATCGCACTGGAGGCGAATGACGCGGAGCTGACCCTTAGGGTCGAAGACGCCGGGCCCGGCATCGCGGAGGCGGACCTGGAGCGCGCCACCGACCGCTTCACCTCCCTGTCGGACGCGACGAGGGGCTCCGGCCTTGGCCTGTCGATCGTCAAGGCGGTGGCGGAGGGGCACGGCGCCGATCTGACGCTGGGTCGTTCGACGCTGGGCGGGCTCGACGTGACGCTGACCTTCAAGCGCCTCGCCGCGGTCCTTATCCTTCTGGTCGCTCTTTTCCCGTCAACCGGTCCGGTTCGGGCGCAGACCCTGCTGATCCACAGCGCCACGGATACTCCGGCGATGCAGCCCCTGGTCGACGCGTTCGAGGCCCGCAATCCGGGGATCGATGTCGACTATGTGGAGTTCGACACCGTTCCGCTTTACCGGTCGCTTCTGGATTCAGACAATCCTGCGCGCCCCGATGTCGTCATCTCCTCGGCCATGGATCTGCAGGTCGACCTCGTCAATCGCGGTCTTGCGCGGCGTATTAGCCTGCCAGCGGGAGATGCCCCACCCGGCTGGGCCACGTGGCGGTCCGAGCTCTTCGGCTTCACCTTCGAGCCAGCCGTCGTAGTCTATGACCGCAGGGCGATCGCGGAAAGCGAGCTTCCCGCCAGCCATCGGGAGCTCGCCACCTTCGTGCGCGAGAACGAAGAGCGGTTGCGCGGGCGCATCGGCAGCTATGACATCCGGGTGTCAGGCATCGGCTATCTCTATGCCACGCAGGACAGCCTGCAGGGACCACAGACGCTTGGCCTGTTCGAAGTCCTCGGGCGCGCCGACCTCCGGACCTTCTGTTGCACCTCGGAGATGGTCGAGGCAATCGCGCGCGGCGAACTTGTTTTTGCGTTCAACGCGATCGGATCCTATGCCGCCAATCAGGCCCGGCACATATCGCATCTCGGCCTGCACGTCTTCGAGGACTACAATCTCGTGATGACCCGCACGGCTTTTGTGCCGCGGGATGCGTCAAATCCCGACGCTGCAGAGCGCTTCGTCACGTTCCTGTTGTCGCAGGACGGGCAGGCGGTCATTGCTCGGGACTCGCCCTTGCTACCCGTTCGGCCCGCCGACCCGCCTGCGTCGATCATCGAACACAGGATCATCGAACAGCAGGGAACGTTCTTGCCAATCCGTCTGACACCGGGGCTTTTGACATTTCTCGACGCTTTGAAGAGACAAGGTTTCCTGTCGGCCTGGGACATGTCGTTAGGTCGCAGACCCTAGGCAGCGTCTTCATTTAAACGTGAGAATGGCGCCCGCATAACCAGCCACGGAACCGCCCGGCTTATCCGGGTTCGGGCGGCGTAAAATCCCGCCAGTGGCAAGTTCCTGGATCACGATGGTTGGTCTGGGGGCGGAAGGATGTATGGCGTGGAGCTGTATTCGAAGGTCCGCATAGCGGTGCTGCGGGATGGGCTGAGCCAGCGCGAGACTGCTCGGCGTTTCGGGATCGACAGCGGCACGGTGTCGAAGATGGTTGGGCATGCGGCGCCGCCAGGATACCGGCGGGCGCGATCTCGGGTCCGCCCCGCATCTGCCGTCAGCATCTCGTTGTTCTATGACCAACTGCGCCTCTCGGGAGTTGTGGCTCTGTTCCCCTCGAAGGCGTTGGACACAGGGCCCGAAGTATTGGCGGGATTGAAACTCAGCCCATTGGAAAGGCGCGGAAAAATCCGACCGAACCGAATTCGGTGAGGTTCGCCCGAACAGAGACGGAGCGCCGTTCCCACTGGGAGGTGGTTGGTGACTCCGCCGCTGTTGAAGCTTGCTGATCAGGCCGCCTATCGCACCCACTACGAGCGAACGCTCTGCCGAGGCGGGATCGTTACACATGATGGTATTCGTGTCTTTTTTCGAAAGCAGGAATTTGATCATGCTTTTTTCGAGAGTTCGGGGCGTCGTGGGGAAAACGACGTGTTCTCCCTTGAACGCGCGATGCGCATGGAATGGATCGCTCCTGCACTTGCCGATCCGAATGCGCGGCGTCTGCAGGGTTGGTTGAAGAAAGAGCAACGGCATGACCCAACGCGGCGCGTAACCGTGTTCATCGACGGCTTCCTCGTAATCATCGCCTTGCGTTTGAGAGACGGAGAACTGCGCGCCCAGTTCGTGACCTGCTATCCCGCAGACGCCAGGACGCAGACCAAGCTAACCCGTGCGCCATTCTGGACGCTGGAGGACTGTCTCAATGCGTTGCGATAAGGGAAGAGGGACGCTGATTCGCTATGCTGGCTCAGCGTCCGAAGCCTCGACAGATTCACAGCCGATGGGCAGTGAACTCTTGGAAGCTATGGTCATTGTATGGCTTGGAAGTCAAGGGACCCCTAACAGGTCGCACGTTTCGTCAGGTCATCGAGCAGCGTTCGGAGCACGCTCATGATGGGAACGGCGGTGCAAAACTCGGCCACGGTAGCGGCGGGATAACCCTGCTTCGGGCGGCGTAAAAACCGGCCACTTTGCTCTTCGTGCAGCAGCATGGAGGGCTTGGAGATCTACACCGTGGAACT
>Ga0210015_1001669_pt1 | contig 21743 bp, 19 predicted proteins | sample CryGeymeta201522_FD_185471 | JGI IMG/M metagenome (GOLD analysis project Ga0210015, IMG submission 185471) | Groundwater microbial communities from Crystal Geyser aquifers in Utah, USA - Crystal Geyser metaG 2015-22 (SPAdes) (version 2) | ecosystem: Environmental > Aquatic > Deep subsurface >... | reverse complement strand
GCGACGTGTGCGAGCCGGAATGCCCGAACGACGCCATCTCGCAAGGCGACACCATCTACATCATCGACCCGAAGAAATGCACCGAGTGTGTTGGCCATTACGACACCCCGCAATGCGTGGAAGTGTGTCCGGTCGATTGCATCCCCAAAGACTCGGCACACGTCGAATCCAAGGAACAGTTGCAAGCCAAATATGAAGCGCTGATGGCGGCCAAGGGCAAATAGTCGTCATGTCATCTCCCCATGCTGGAGGAGAAACATGAATCTCGCGCAAACGACCACACGCTTCTGGCATCGCGTCCCGCTCATCACCCGTCTGGTCGGCGCGGTCCTGCTGACGGTGGCGCTGGCCGCTTCGGTGCGCACCGGGCTGTTGGTGCAGGAAGCGAAGTCGTTTGCGCAAGCGCGCCTGGCCGAGGAACTGGCGGTGGTGCAGGCCGTCGTGCCGGCAGAGCTGATCGAGGAATTGCAACGGGGTGAACGCGGGGTCGTCGAACGCTTTCTGCAACAGCAAGTGGATGCCCGCCCGGACCTGATCGAGTTGTCCTGGCGCGCGCCCGATGGCACGCGCATCACGGCGACCGATCGCTCCCCGCCCGCCGGACATGCCCCGGCCTGGTTCGTCGCGCGCATGGGTGTGTCGCTGCCGCCAACCGTCATTCCCTTGCAGGCGGGTGGCAGCGATCACGGCACGCTGACCATCCGCTTCGATCCGGCGCATGCGCTGGGTGTCGCCTGGCAACAAATCCTCACCCAGATCAAGGCAGTGGCCGCCGTGTTGCTGGCCATCACGCTGGTGTCCTGGCTGGTCTTGCGCTCCACGCTGCGCGGCTTGCGCGAGTTGAAGCGGGCTACGCAGGCGTTCCAGTCCGGCGACCGTGCCGTCCGTGCGCCGCTGTATGGCGCACCGGAATTGCGCGCGACCACCCGGGCGTTCAATACGATGGCGGGCCAGATCGCGCAACTGGTGCGCACCATCCAGACGGAAAAGGAACAGGCAGAGGTTACCCTGGCCTCGATCGGCGATGCGGTCATCACCACGGATATCGAGGGTCGCATCACTTTCCTGAACGGGGTGGCGGTCAAACTCACCGGCTGGACGCTGGAGGAAGCCGTTGGCAGGCCGCTGGCGGAAATCTTTCACATCATCAACGAGGCGACGCGCATGCGCGTGGAGAACCCGGTCGAGCTGGTCTTGCGCCTCGGCAAAACGGTGAATCTCGCCAACCACACGGTGCTGGTCAGCCGTGCGGGCACGGAATATTGCATCGAGGACTCGGCCGCGCCGATTCGTCTGCCCGACGGCGCGCTGCTTGGCTGTGTGCTGGTGTTCCACGATGTGACAGACAACAAGAAGCTGCTGCATGAGGTGCAATGGCAGGCCGGGCACGACGCGCTCACCGGGCTGCCCAACCGTGCCTTGCTGTCCGATCGTTTTGCGCGCGCGCTGGCTTCCGCCCAGCGGCAGAACACACTGCTGGGCGTGTGCCTGCTCGATCTGGACGGGTTCAAACCGGTGAACGACCGCTACGGGCACGAGGCGGGCGACCGCCTGCTGGTCGAGGTCGGACGCCGTCTGCAAGCCAACTTGCGCAGCGAGGATTCGGTGGCGCGGCTGGGCGGCGACGAATTCGTGTTGTTGCTCGGCGATGCGCAGAACATGGAGGAAATCTATGCCGCCGCACAGCGTATCCTCGATGCCATTGCCGCACCGTGTTGCCAGGATGCGGATGCAATCAGCGTTTCGGCCAGTATCGGGCTGACGGTCTATCCCTTCGACGAGGTGGACAGCGACACCCTGTTGCGCCATGCCGATCAGGCCATGTACCAGGCCAAACAACTGGGGCGCAGCCGCTTCCATCTGTTCAATGTGTCTGAAGATAATGAAACGCAGGCGGCACAGCGCAGCCTGTTGCGTCTGCGCGAGGCCTTGCGGGCGGATGAACTGGTGCTGTATTACCAACCCAAGGTCAATCTGCGCAACGGCAAAGTGATCGGGATGGAAGCCTTGCTGCGCTGGCAGCATCCACAGGACGGCCTGATCCCGCCGCTGGATTTTCTGCCGCTGGCGGAACAGACCGACCTTATCGTGGACATCGGCGAGTGGTTGATCGAGCAGGCCTTGCGCCAGATGGAACAGTGGCAGGCGACCGGCGCGGTGTGGCCGGTGAGTGTAAATATTGCCGCGCACCATTTCCAGCGCGAGGATTTCGCGGCGCGATTGGCACAGCTTCTGGCGCGCCATCCGGCAGTGGCGCCCGCGCTGCTGGAGATCGAGATTCTGGAGTCAGTGGCGCTCCACGATCTGCAGCGGGCGAGCGACCGGATCGCCGCCTGCCAGCGCCTCGGCGTGGGTTTCGCGCTGGACGATTTCGGTACCGGCTATTCTTCCTTGAGTTACCTCAAACATCTTCCGGTGGGAACCCTCAAGATCGACCAATCCTTCGTGCGCGACATGCTGGATGACAATCAGGACATCACGATCGTGGAAGCCGTGATCGGTCTGGCGCAACTGTTCAATCGTTCGGTCATCGCGGAAGGAGTCGAATCCGCCGAGCATGGCGTATTGCTGATGCGCCTGGGCTGCGACGAGGCACAGGGTTACGGTATCGCGCGCCCGATGCCGGCATCACAGGTGGCTGACTGGGCGCGCCTGTATCGTCCCGATCCGGATTGGGCGCTGTGGGCGGATGTGCGCTGGGAGATCAGCAATCTGCCCCTGCTGGTGGCGCAACACGACCACTTGCAGTGGGTCAAGCGCGTCACCCTGGCCGTGGAGAATGCACCGCTGGGGCTGTCCGCAGCGGAGCTGAAAAGTCATCACCAGTGTCGCTTTGGCCATTGGTATTACGGACATGGCCAGGCGACTTACGGCCACCTGCCGGAATTCACCGCGATCGAACCGGTGCATGTGCGGGTGCACGAAACCGGCGCGGAGATCATCCGCCTGCGCGATACCGGTGAGGTCGGACGCGCGCGCGAACTGTGCAGCACGCTGCTGGGCCTGAAGGACCAGATCCTGATGCTGACCCATGCCTTGCAGGTGGCGGTGTTGTCCAGTACCCCGCGCGATTGAACCGTTGCTTGTGGGTATCCACGGGCACCCGGATTGACAACAGAACAAGCGTTCTCTATGCTGCGCAGCACGTTCGTTCTGTTTGGGTGCTGCCATGACCGATTTCACGCCTGCCAATGCCAGAGATGTCGAGTACCTGGCCAAACTGCAAGACTATTACGCCGACTGGAAAAGTGTTCCCTCCTACGCTGCGCTGTGCGAAGTATTTGGCATTGCCTCCAAGTCCTGGGTCAAGGCGATTCTGGATCGGCTCGGTGAAGCCGGTTTCATCGAGCGCACGCCGGACGGGATATGGATCCCGACCCGTCAATTCTTTGCGCGTCCGCTGGCGGATGCTTCGGTTCCGGCCGGCATGCCGGTCACGGTGAGCGCGACCCAGGGCGAATACCACGTCATCGACGAGATGCTGGTCGATAAGCCTTCAAAAACCACGCTGATCAAGGTGAAAGGTGATTCGATGAGCGGTGCCGGCATTCACGACAGCGACATCGCCGTGGTGGAGAAGCGCAATCTGGCCGAAATTGGCGATATCGTGGTCGCCATCGTGGACGGCGAGTTTACCCTGAAGACGCTGGACCGCGAGCGCGGAAAGTTTATTTTGCGCCCGCAGAATCCGGCCTATCCGGTGATCCGGCCGCAGGCCACGCTGGAAATCTTTGGCGTGCTGGTTGGACTGGTGCGCAAATATCGCTAACCAGGCCATGGCCAATCAGCCCCACGCGTGTCAACACCCAAAAGAAATCTTTACTTTCCTCCGTTTCACCTTGCACCATGCTGTGGCGATTTGATCCATGCGGCAGATATGCCGCGCCGCTTGATTCCAGTCGGACAGACCGATGCGGTGCTGATCGATGGGGCGGGTTAACCGGCCCGAGGGCCGGGTGGAATCTGCTGGCGAGTTGAGAATTCGATTCAGTACTGGCCGCGTCCACAGCGTTTTGATGCACAATGGTAACGGTTTTGCACAGGCGCGCGACTACAGAGGAAATGCCTGCTGCGGCGAAAAGTTGAAGGTTTCGGCCAAGCCAGTGATTCGTTGATAACGGAGGAATAAGCCATGAGCAAACAAGTCCAGGAAGCCTACATCGTTGCTGCCACACGCACGCCGGTCGGCAAGGCACCGCGCGGGATGTTCCGCAACACGCGCCCCGACGATCTGCTGGCGCATGTGATTCGCAGTGTCCTGGCGCAGGCGCCGTCGCTCGATCCGTCCAGCATCGTCGATGTGATCGCGGGCTGCGCGATGCCGGAGGCGGAGCAGGGCACCAACGTGGCGCGGATCAGTTTGTTATTGGCCGGATTGCCGCACACGGTGCCGGGGATGACGGTGAACCGTTTCTGTTCTTCCGGGGTGCAGGCGGTGGCACTGGCGGCGGATCGCATCCGGCTGGGCGAGGCGGAGGTGATGCTGGCGGCGGGGGTGGAGAGCATGAGCATGGTGCCGATGATGGGCAACAAGATCGCTTTCAATCCGGCCATCTTCGATAACGAGCATGTCGGCATCGCCTACGGCATGGGGCTGACGGCGGAGAAGGTGGCGGAGCGCTGGAAAGTGTCGCGCGAGGCGCAGGATGCATTCGCCTTGCAGAGCCATCAGCGCGCGCTGGCCGCGATCAGCAAGGGCGAATTCAAGGACGAGATCACGCCTTATCCGATCACCGAGCATGTGCCCGATATGAACTCGCGCGAGGTCGGGGTCAAAGTGCGCGAGGTGGCGCAAGACGAAGGCCCGCGCGCGGATACGTCGCTGGAAGCGCTGGGCAAATTGAGAACGGTGTTCGCACAGCGCGGTTCGGTCACGGCGGGAAACAGTTCGCAGATGTCGGACGGCGCGGGCGCGGTGCTGTTGTGTTCGGAGGCGGCGCTGAAACGCTACAACCTCACGCCCATCGGCAAGTTCCACAGTTTCAGCGTGGCCGGCGTGCCGCCGGAGATCATGGGCATCGGGCCGAAGGAGGCGATCCCGCGCGCGCTGAAAGCGGCTGGCCTGAATTTGAATCAGATCGACTGGATCGAGCTCAACGAAGCTTTTGCCGCACAATCACTGGCGGTGATCGGCGATCTGGGATTGAACCCGGAGATCGTCAACCCGCTCGGCGGCGCCATCGCGCTCGGCCACCCGCTCGGCGCGACCGGCGCGATCCGCACCGCGACGCTGTTGCACGGGCTGCGCCGGCATAAACAGAAGTACGGCATCGTGACGATGTGCATCGGCACCGGGATGGGCGCGGCAGGGGTGTTCGAGGCACTGTAATGCGGGTCGGATTTTAGTCCTTATGTCGGGTTGAAACCCGGCCCACATTGTCGCTGTATCAACGATTTTCCCGAGTTGAAAGGATGAAAATGAACAGGATATTTTTGGCCGGAGTGTTGTGCGTGTTCGCCTTGCCCGTTTTCGCAGCGGAGGTTGCCGGGGTGAAAGTCGCTGATACGGCACAGGTCGGCGCGCAGTCGCTGCTGCTGAACGGCGCCGGGGTGCGCAACAAGTGGATGTTCAAGGTCTATGTCGGGGCGCTGTACTTGCCGCAAAAAGAGACTGCGGCGGAGGCGATCATCGCGGATGAGCGTCCGCACCGCGTCGCGCTCTACATGCTGCGCGACCTGGGCAGCAAGAAACTGTATGGCGCGTTCAGCGAGGCGATCGAGGTCAACCACACGCCCGCCGAACTGGCCGCGCTGGATGCCGAGTTGAAACAGATGGCGCAAATCTTCGATGCCATCGGTGAGGCGAAGGAGGGCGATCTCATTACCCTCGATTACCTGCCCGCCAGCGGCACGCAGATCGGCGTGAACGGCAGTGTGCGCGGCACCATCGCCGGGGCGACGTTCAACCGCGCCTTGCTGAAAATCTGGCTGGGCGGAAAACCGGCGCAGGAATCCCTGAAGAGGGGGATGCTGGGTGGTTGAGGTGGTGCCGGATGCGGGCGGTGATGCCGCCCTCTTGAACGGACAGTGTCAGGATGGGTCGCGCATGGATGAGGCATTGCAATGCGCGATACAGGCACAGGGAGATGAATGGCAAGCGCTGGTGCGGGAACGCTGCCCGCATCTGTTTGCCTCAGCACTGGTTTTCATCAGCGCAGCATCGTTGCAGCAGATGCGCGCAGTAATCGCGGCGGTGGAAGAAGTCGTTGCCGCGCCCGCGCCGCACAACGCTCTCGGTGTTTTCTACGGCTACGATTTTCATCTCAATGCGCAGGGCGCGCATCTAATCGAGATCAACACCAACGCGGGCGGCGGGTTCCTCAACGCCCTGCTGATCGAGAGTCAGCGCGCGGCGGATTGGCCCGGCACGGCAGTTGCCGCAACGGATCTGGAACAGCGTTTTCTCGCCATGTTCCGCCATGAATGGCGGTTGGCGCATGGCGCTGCACCGCTCACCTGCATCGCCATCGTGGATGAGCGACCCGAAGCGCAATACCTCTATCCGGAATTCCTGCTGGCGCAACGCCTGTTCGAGCGCGCGGGAATCGTTGCGCTGATCGCCGACCCCGCCGCTCTGCAGGCGCGCGATGACGGCGTGTATTGCAGCGGTCAGCGCATCGATCTGATCTACAACCGGCTGACCGATTTCGACTTGCAGCAGTTTCCGCCCCTCCGCTCGGCCTGGACGCGGCAGCAGGTGGTGCTGACACCGGATCCCGCGGATTACGCGCGCTATGCCGACAAGCGCAATCTGGTGCAGTGGAGCGATGCCGAGTGGCTGCGCGCAGCGGGTGTGCAGCAGGCGACGATAGGTGAGTTGCTGCGCGGCATCCCGCAGACGAAACGGGTGCTCGCCGCAGAATCGGAGCAATGGTGGACGGAACGCAAGGCATGGTTCTTCAAGCCGGTGACGGGTTACGGCAGCAAAGGCGCATACCGGGGCGACAAGGTGACCAGGCGGGTGTTCGAAGAGATCATGCAGGGTGGGTATGTGGCACAACGGCTGCAACCACCCGGCGAGCGCACGGTTTGCCTGCCGGATAGCGAACCGCAGTCGCTCAAATACGACGTGCGCTGCTATGTCTATGAGGGTGAATTGCAACTGGCGGCGGCGCGCCTGTATCAGGGGCAGACCACCAATTTCCGCACACCGGGCGGCGGTTTTGCGCCGGTGCGACTGTTGGCTTGAGGCACAGTTCACCCAGGATATAGGCCTAGATATAGGCCAAGGTATAGGCCTTCTGGCCTATTGCGGGGGCGGCGGGGCGACAGCAGAATGCCCGGCAGAAAATTACGGAGTTCTGTCATGCCCTTTGCAAATCCCGCTTCCGCCAATCAATTCGCGCCCGGCCAATCGCCGGACTGCATCCGTGCGATGCAGGCACTGATCGACCATCATGACCACATCGAACATTTCCTGCTGGGCCAGACTGCGGACAAGCCGCTATTGGAGGGTATCTGCCACCAGGAATGCCTGTTGGCAAAACACTTGCATGGCGAGCGTGAGACCGATCCTGTGTTGCATGAATTGTTCGGCGTCACGTGCAAACAGTGCGAGGTTTTCCATGAGACGGCGAGCCAGGCTGTGTTGTTGAAAGAGCATGGAAAATTCGCAACGGATGGCGAAGTGCTATGCGCCGTGCAGTCGCTGCGTGCAATCTCCGAGCGTTTGCAGGAACATCTGGTCGATTGGTATCTGCACCATCCGCTTGCTGCCTGACACGCAGGCTCACCGCCCGGACAGAACGAGCGGGATGCGCTGCCGCCCGAACTGTTTTTCGAACTTGCCGAAATGTCCCGCGAGCTGGGTGCCGCAGTGCGGGCACGTTCCTTCTTCGGTAACCTCATAACTCCGGATGAGATGCCAGTCGCGCACGATCAGCGGCGCGTGGCACCGGGCACAATAGGTCGTGCCGCCGTCGAGATCGTGCACATTCCCGGTATAGACGTGGTGCAAGCCTGCGGCATGCGCGATCTGCCGCGCCTCGGTCAGTTTGGCCGCGGGGGTGGCCGGGATGGCGGTCATCTTGTAATCGGGATGGAATGCGGTGAAATGCAGCGGCACCTCCTCACCCAATTCTTTTGCGATCCATTCGCACATCCGGCCGATCTCGTGCGCGCTGTCGTTGAGGCCGGGAATCAGCAGGGTGGTCAGTTCCGCCCAGACATCCGTTTCCCTGCATAAATATTGCAGCGTCTCCAGTATCGGTTGCAGATGCGCGCCGGTCTGTTTGAAATAGAACGCATCGGTGAACGCTTTCAGGTCCACATTCGCCGCATCCATTCTGGTGTAGAACTCGGCGCGCGGTTGGGCGTGGATGTAGCCCGCCGTCACCGCCACGGTCTTCACGCCGACCTCGTGGCAGGCGTCGGCCACGTCCATCGCATACTCGGCGAAGATCACCGGATCGTTGTAGGTGAACGCCACGCTTTTGCAGCCGAGTTCGACCGCGCTGCGCGCGATGGCTTCGGGCGTGGCCTGATCGGCCAGCCGGTCGAAGCTGCGCGCCTTGGAGATGTCCCAGTTCTGGCAGAACTTGCAGGCGAGATTGCAGCCCGCCGTGCCGAACGACAGGATGCTGCTGCCGGGATAGAAATGGTTGAGCGGTTTTTTTTCAATGGGATCGACGCAGAAACCGGAACTGCGCCCGTAGGTGGTGAGTACCATTTCGTCGTTGATGCGGCCGCGCACGAAACAGGCGCCGCGCTGGCCTTCGTTCAACTTGCAGTCGCGCGGGCACAGGTCGCACTGGATGCGCCCGTCGTCCAGCTTGTGCCAGTAACGTGCCGGGTAGCGTTCCTCGATGCCGATGGGCTCATCCATCACTTGCCCTCCTTGAATTTTTGCACGGTGTAACGCGACAGCCGGATGTCGTCCGACCAGAAATCTTCCGGCATGCCGGCCTTGCGTTTCAGGTGGGCGAGAAAAAGTTGCGGCTGCGGCAGGTCTTCCCACACTTGCGGCAGAAAGGTGCCACGGTGCGCGCCGTATTCCAGGATGATGCCATCCACACCCGGGCGCAGTTGCGCCAGCGCATCGGTTTCATCAAAGTAGTCCATGGGTGTGGATGGGGAGAGCAGCGAGACTTCGATTTCGACCTCGTTCAATTCGGCGTCACTCAAAGGCGGGAAACGCGGGTCGCGCAAAGCTGCCGCCACGGCGTTGTGTATCACGTCGTCATACAGTGGCTGCCGCGCCTCGAGCGAGCCAATGCAGCCGCGCAATTGGCCGTGTGCCTTCAGCGTCACGAAACACGCGCCGGTCTTTTCCAGCCAAGCGGCGCGCGCAGGCAGGTCTGCCGCTAGTCCCAGCCGTTGCGCGATTGCGGCGCGCGCCAGTTGCAGAAGGGTCTTGCCGTCAATGGTCATGGTCGGCCTCCCCGGTGAAGGCAAATGCCGCATAGCCCACCACGCTGTCATGCGGCCCGGCGGTGTCGCCGGAATTGCGCAGGTCGAGCAGGTGCGGCTGCAGGTGATGCGCGCGCGCGGCCAGCAACAGGCCGTTGAGCGGCGTCGCGCCGCAGGCCTGTTGATGCGAACCGAGCGGTCGCAACTTCAGAATCTCGTCCGCAGTCTTGCGGTCAACCAGGTGTGAAACCTCGGCGGGCAGATAGTGCGACAGGTCGGAGCTGATGACGATCAGGGTTTCCGCACCGCCCCAGACTGCTTCCAGCACGGCGGCCACTTCTTCCGCGCTGGCGTCGCCCACGGCGAGCGGAACGAGCTTGAAATCCTGCAGCACGGTTTGCAGGAAGGGCAGTTGCACTTCGAGCGAGTGTTCCTGCGCATGCACGGCGTCGCTCACCACGACCTGCGGCAAGCGCGCCAGTTCGTGCATCGCGTCCGTGTCCAGTTTGATCTCGCCGAGCGGAGTAGAGAAAGTCGTGGCAGCGGGCAACGCCAAGCCGCGCACCGCGACGCGGTGGGTCGGTCCCAACAACACCACGCGCCGGATGCGCGCGGCGAGCGGGCGCAGCGTGGCATAGGCGGAAGCAGCGATCGCACCGGAATACCTATAACCCGCATGCGGCACGATCAACGCTTTAACATGAAACTCGCGCAGCGATTCACCCGCCCCCTCGCCCTCCGGGATAACCAGCGACTTGCCCGCTTGCGGGCTTAGTCGATTGGCTAGTAGTTTCACCAGAGGGTTGGGGAGAGGAAAACGGGCGGGTTTCACCTCATCCAGAAAATGGTGCAGGTCAAGCGCAAGCCGCCTGGGGTCGGCGGGGTAGAACGAGCCCGCAACGGCGGGTGGACGGTTGGCGGACATGATGCGCTCCCATAATGAACGCTGCCGATATGAGGGGGTGGCGCAGGTAAATCAAGTCCGCCGTGCTATTTAACCCAGCAGATGCTTGACCATCTCGCGCTCGCCGAGAAGTTCCTGATAGCTTTCCTGCATGTGTTTTTTGCCGGTCTCGCTGATCGGCAAGCCCTGCACGATGGTGTAGTGACCATTGCGGCAGGTGACCGGAAAGCCGTACATCACTCCTTCCGGGATGCCGTAGCTGCCGTCCGACGGCACGCTCATGGTAACCCAGTCGTTGTGGTGCGAGCGCAACAGCCAGTCGTGCACGTGCGCGATGGCCGAGTTTGCGGCGCTGGCGGCACTGCTCAAGCCGCGCGCCTCAATCACCGCCGCGCCGCGCTTCTGCACGGTCGGGATGAAGGTGTTTTCGATCCAGTCCTGGTCCTGCAGCACTTCCAGCACCTTGCGCCCGCGAATCTCGCAGTGCGACAGGTCGGGATATTGGGTGCCGGAATGGTTGCCCCAGACCACCATTTTCTTGATGTCCTGGATCGGCTGGAACAGTTTCAGTGCAACCTGCGCGATGGCGCGGTTGTGGTCGAGGCGCATCATCGCGGTAAAGTTGCGCGGGTCGAGGTCGGGCGCATTGTTCATGCAGATCAGCGCGTTGGTATTGGCCGGATTGCCGACCACCAGCACCTTCACATTGCGCGCGGCGACCTCGTTCAGGATGCGCCCCTGTTCGGTGAAGATGGCGCCGTTGGCTTGCAACAGGTCCTTGCGTTCCATCCCCTTGCCGCGCGGGCGGGCGCCGACCAGAATGGTGACTTCCGCATCGCGAAAAGCGACGCGCGGATCGTCGGTGGTGATGACCTGTTGCAACATGGGGAACACACAGTCTTCCAATTCCATCGCCACCCCGCGCAAAACCTGCTGGGCCGGCGGGATGTCAAGCAGTTGCAGAATGATCGGCTGCTCGTGTCCCAGCATATCGCCGTTGGCGATGCGGAAGAGCATGTTGTAGCCGATCTGTCCTGCCGCGCCGGTGATGGCTACTCGGATGGGAGCTTTCATGGTGTCCTCACTTTGAAGTTGTCAAAAAATGTGCCGCGATGAGTATAGCCAGAACAAGTATTGGAAACCCAATAGGCGATTATTAAATTTCACGCCCATCATATTCCTTTCGCTTTTCACCCGCCATGCGCGGGTGTAGGATTGCGCCATTCGATTTTGTTGGAGATAAAAGCGCGATGAATAAACCCCGTCCCAAACATCTCGACTTGATCCGAATCAAATTGCCCCTTCCGGGTTTTGTTTCCATCCTCCATCGCGCCTCCGGCGCGTTGCTGTTTCTGGCCCTGCCTTTGTTGCTGGCCGCATTCGATCAGAGCCTGCGCTCGATCGAGACTTATACCTCGCTGACCGATTATCTCGCGCATCCCCTGGCCAAGGTTTTCGTGCTCGGCATGGCCTGGGCGCTGTTGCATCATTTCTGTGCCGGGCTGCGCTATCTGGCGCTTGATCTGCATCTGCTGCACGGACTGGCCGGCGCGCGCGCCAGCAGCAAATGGGTGCTGGCCGTGAGTTTGCTGTTGACCGTCATGGTGGGAGTTAAATTATGGTGAATCGTATCGTCACCGGCGCGCATTTCGGCTTGCGCGACTGGTTGATTCAGCGCGTGACCGCGGTGGTGATGGCGCTGTACTTGCTTGTTATTGCCGGGTACTTGCTGTGGCAGCCGTCTTTCGGCTACGACACATGGATCGATCTCTTTTCCGGCAATGTCATGCGCACGTTCTCCCTGGTGTTCCTGTTGAGCGTGTTCTACCACGCATGGATCGGCGTGCGCGACATCGTGATGGACTATGTGAAACCGGCTGGCATCCGCCTCGTGATCCATGTAACCGTCATCCTGGCCCTGATCCTTTATACGATCTGGTCGGTACAAATCCTGTGGGGACTCTGAGCATGGCAATCACGAAAAGAACATTTGATGTGGTGGTGGTGGGTGCCGGCGGCGCCGGGATGCGCGCGGCGCTGACGCTTTCCGAAGCGGGGCTGAAAGTCGCCGTGTTGTCCAAGGTCTTTCCGACCCGCTCGCACACGGTGGCCGCGCAGGGCGGGATTGCCGCCTCGCTCGGCAATGTCGATGAAGACAACTGGCACTGGCACATGTACGACACGGTGAAGGGTTCGGACTACCTCGGTGACCAGGATGCCATCGAATATATGTGCCGTGCCGCGCCGGAAGTCGTCTATGAACTTGAGCATTTCGGCATGCCGTTCGACCGCTTGGACAGTGGCAAGATATACCAGCGTCCTTTCGGCGGCCACATGCAGGATTACGGCAAGAACCCGGTGCCGCGCGCCTGTGCCGCCGCCGACCGCACCGGACACGCCCTGCTGCACACCCTGTACCAGCAGAACGTCAAAGCCAATACCAACTTTTTCATCGAATGGAAGGCGCTCGACCTGATCCGCGACGAGGACGGCGACGTGCTCGGTGTGGTGGCGATGGAGATCGAAACCTCCGAGGTGATGATCCTGCAGGCGCGCGCGACGCTGTTTGCCACCGGCGGCGCGGGCCGTATTTTTCAAGCCAGCACCAATGCCTACATCAACACCGGCGACGGACTCGGGATGGCGGCGCGGGCCGGCATCCCGCTGGAAGACATGGAGTTCTTCCAATTTCACCCGACCGGGGTGTACGGTGCGGGGGTGCTGATCACCGAAGGCGTGCGCGGCGAGGGTGGCTATCTGGTGAACAAGGACGGCGAGCGCTTCATGCCGCGCTATGCGCCTTCCGCCAAGGACCTGGCCAGCCGCGACGTGGTGTCGCGCGCGATGGCCACCGAGATCAAGGAAGGGCGCGGTTGTGGCCCCAAGGCAGACCACATTTTGCTGAAACTGGATCATCTGGGCGATGAAGTCATCCGTCACCGGTTGCCCGGCATTCGCGACATCGCCCTCAAGTTCGCCCATGTCGATCCGTCCAAAGCGCCGATCCCGGTGGTGCCGACCGCGCACTACATGATGGGCGGCATCCCGACCAATTATCACGGGCAGGTTGTCGCGCCGCACGGCACCGCGCCGGAAGATGTGGTGCAGGGTTTTTATGCGGTGGGCGAATGCGCCTGCGTGTCGGTGCACGGCGCGAACCGTCTCGGTTGCAATTCACTACTCGACCTGATCGTGTTCGGGCGTTCCGCCGCGCGGCAGATCATCGAGGATTTGAAGAGCAATCCCAATCCCAAACCCCTGCCCGCCGATGCGACGGACAGGCCGCTGGCACGACTGGCACGGCTGGAGAATCAAAAGAATGGCGAGCGTGTCGCGGATGTGTACGACGCGATGCGCCAGACCATGCAGACCCATTGCGGCGTGTTCCGTTTCCCCGATCTGATGGCGGAAGGGGTCAGCAAGATCCGCGAAGTGGCCGAGCGCGCGCGCCATACCGAGATCAAAGACAAGAGCAAGGTCTTCAACACCGCGCGCGTCGAAGCGCTGGAGCTCGACAATCTGATCGAGGTCGCGCAAGCCGCCATGACCGGTGCCGAGGCGCGCAAGGAAAGTCGGGGGGCGCATGCGCGGGCAGACTTCCCAGAGCGCGACGACAAAAACTGGTTGAAACATTCTTTGTATTACAGCGAAGGTCATCGTCTCGATTACAAGCCGGTGCGGCTGAAACCGCTGACGGTGGAGACATTCCCGCTCAAAGCGCGTGTGTATTAGGAGCAACGAGATGAAATTCAGAATCTATCGCTACAATCCGGAAACTGACACGGCTCCCTACATGCAGGACTATGACCTCGATCTGCAGGCCGGTGATGCCATGCTGCTCGATGCCCTGATGTTGCTGCGCCAGCAGGATGACAGCCTTGGCTTCCGCAAGTCGTGCCGCGAGGGCGTGTGCGGCTCGGATGCGATGAACATCAACGGGCGCAACGGTCTGGCCTGCATCACTGCACTGTCTTCGCTCAAGCAGCCGATCGAGCTGCGCCCCTTGCCGGGGCTGCCGGTGATCCGCGATCTGATCGTCGATATGACCCAGTTCTTCAAGCAGTATCACTCGATCAAACCCTACCTCATCAACAATGATCCGCCGCCGGAAACTGAACGTTTGCAGTCCCCCAAAGACCGGGCGGAACTGGATGGCCTGTACGAGTGCATCCTGTGCGGCTGCTGCACCACCGCCTGTCCCTCGTTCTGGTGGAACCCGGACAAGTTCGTCGGTCCCTCCGGCCTGTTGCAGGCCTACCGCTTCCTCGCCGATACGCGCGACCAGGCCACCGCCGAGCGCCTGGATGATTTGGAAGACCCCTACCGTTTGTTCCGTTGCCATAGCATCATGAACTGCGTCGATGTCTGCCCGAAAGAGCTGAACCCGACCGAAGCCATCGGCAAGATCAAGGATATGATGGTGAAGCGGGCGGTATGACGGTTGCGGATCCGGTTTATCTGCAGCGGATGCGCTGGCGTTGCCGGCGCGGCCTGCTGGAGCTGGATATCGTGCTGGGGCGCTTCATCGAAAAATACCATGCCTCGCTGGATGAGGCGCAGCGTCTCGCCTTCGATGAGATGCTCGATTTGCCGGATACCGAGTTCTGGGATTTGATTACGGGTGCCAAGGCGCCGCTCCGCCCGCAGTGGTTGACGGTTTTGGAATTGCTGCAAAAAGCATAAGCAAGAGAGGAACCAAAGTGGAAAACAAAAGACTCGCGACATTAACCCTGGACGATGGCCGCAGCATCGAATTGCCGATTCTTTCCGGCACGCTGGGTCCCGACGTGATCGATATTCGCGCCTTGGGCAAACTGGGCGTCTTTACTTATGATCCCGCCTTCTTTTCCACGTCCAGTTGCACCTCGGAGATCACTTTCATCGATGGTGAAGCCGGTCTGCTCTATTACCGGGGTTACCCGATCGAACAACTGGCAGAGCAGTCGGATTTTCTCGAAGTGTGCTATCTGCTGCTGAATGGCGAGTTGCCCTCCGTGGCGGAAAAAACCGAATTTGTGGCGCGCATCACCCACCACACCATGGTGCACGACCAGCTGGCGAAATTCTTCAGCGGCTTCCGTCGCGATGCCCACCCGATGGCGGTGATGGTGGGCGTGGTGGGGGCGCTGTCCGCGTTCTATCACGACTCGCTCGACATCAACAATCCAAAACATCGCGCCATCTCGGCGCAGCGCCTGCTGGCCAAAGTGCCGACCATTGCCGCGATGGCGCACAAATATTACGTCGGTGAGCCGTTCATGTATCCAAAGAACCATTTTAGTTATGTGGAGAACTTCATGTACATGATGTTTGCCACCCCGGCGGAAGAATACAAACCCAACCCGCTGCTGGTGCGCGCGCTGGAGCGCATCCTGATTTTGCATGCCGACCACGAGCAGAACGCTTCGACTTCCACTGTGCGTCTGGCCGGTTCCAGCGGAGCCAACCCGTTTGCCTGCGTGGCTTCCGGCATTGCCGCGCTGTGGGGGCCGGCGCACGGTGGTGCCAACGAGGCGGCGCTGAAGATGCTGGAGGAGATTGGCGATGTGTCGCGTGTTGCCGAATACGTGCAGGGCGTTAAGGACAAGAAATATCGCCTGATGGGCTTCGGCCATCGTGTCTATAAGAACATGGACCCGCGCGCCAACGTGATGCGCGAAACGTGTTACGAGGTGCTGAAGGAGCAGAAGCTGGAGAACGACCCGCTGTTTCAGTTGGCGATGACCCTGGAGAAGACGGCGCTGGCCGATCCCTATTTCATCGAGCGCAAGCTGTATCCCAATGTGGACTTCTATTCCGGCATTGTGCTGCGCGCGCTGGGGATTCCGATCAATATGTTCACCGTCATTTTCGCCGTGGCGCGCACCATCGGCTGGGTGTCGCAGTGGAACGAAATGATCGCCGATGCGGAACAGAAGATCGGCCGTCCGCGCCAGTTGTATCAAGGCCCGGTGCGCCGCGATTTTGTGGCGCTGAGCAAACGTTCCTGACGCAAACGGCGCAGTTTCCATTATGACGTCGTTCGGTGCCGTGTGCGTTCCCTCACCCCAGTTCCCTCTCTCCCGAAGAGCGTATTCCCTCGCTACGCGAGATTTTTGTTGAACGGAGCACCAGCATGAATGCGCCAGATGGCAAAACCTATCTGCAGGCGATGCAGGAAACTTCCCTGCTCAATGGCGGCAACAACGTCTTTGTCGAAGGTTTGTACGAAGACTATCTGAACGATGCGGGCAGCGTGCCTGCGCCATGGCGCGCGCTGTTTGACCAGTGGCAAGCGTCCGGTGCGCGGCGGGATGTGGCGCACGGCGCCATACGCCGCCTTTTTTTGCAATTCGCCAGTGCCGCTGCCGTGCCCGGCGCACCGGTTGCCGGCACCGCCGAGGTGATGCGCAAACAGGCGTCGGTGCTGCAACTGATCAACGCCCACCGTTTTTTGGGCTTGCGGGTGGCCGATCTCGATCCCCTGCGGCGCAATCCGCCACCCGATGTGGTCGAACTGAACCCGTCCTACTACGACTTGCACGAAGCGGATATGGATCAGATGTTTAACACCGGTTCGCTGGTGGCGGCTTCGACACGGCATCGCGAAGCGTCGGGGGCGGGAGAAGCCGCCCGGCACCGGCTCCCGCAAGCGGCTGGCTTCGCCAGTAACGTGTCGCCGGGTGCTGGCGCGCGCATGACGCTACGCGAAATTCTGCAACGCCTACGCCGCATCTACTGCTCCACCATTGGCGCCGAATATATGTATCTTTCCGGCGTGCCGCAGAAACGCTGGATTCAGGCGCGGCTGGAAGGGGCGGGCGGGGTGATTGCCTATCCCGTGGAAACCCAAAAACGCATTCTGGAACGGCTGACGGCGGCGGAGGGGCTGGAGCGTTACCTGCACACCAAATATGTCGGGCAAAAACGTTTTTCGCTCGAAGGCGGCGACACCCTGATCCCCTTGCTTGACCATCTGTTGCAGCGCGCGGGCGCACAGGGGGTCAAAGAAACCGTGATCGGCATGGCGCACCGCGGGCGGCTGAACGTGCTGGTCAACACGCTGGGCAAGTTGCCGAGCGAGTTGTTTGCCGAGTTTGAGGGGGTGCACAAGGAACAGCTTGGATCTGGCGATGTGAAATACCACCAGGGGTTTTCTTCCGACATTGATACCCCGGGCGGCGCGATGCACCTGACCCTGGCGTTCAACCCGTCCCATCTGGAGATCGTCAATCCGGTGGTGGAAGGTTCGGTGCGCGCACGCCAGCATCGGCGCGGTGATCTTAAAGGCAGGCAGGTGTTGCCGGTACTGCTGCACGGGGATGCGGCGTTTGCCGGGCAGGGGGTGAACCAGGAAACCCTGAATCTCGCGCAGACGCGCGGTTACCGCACCGGCGGCACGGTGCATATCGTGGTCAACAACCAGATCGGTTTTACCACCTCCGACCCGCGCGATGCGCGCTCATCGAAATACTGCACCGATGTGGCCAAGATGATCGAAGCGCCGATTTTCCATGTTAACGCGGACGATCCGGAGGCGGTGTTGCGGGTGGCCGAGATCGCCTTCGACTATCGCATGCAGTACGGCAAGGATGTGGTGATCGACATGGTGTGTTTCCGCAAGTTGGGGCACAACGAACAGGACGAGCCGCTAGTCACCCAGCCAATGATGTACCGCAAGGTAAACCGGCATCCGGGCACGCGCGCCTTGTATGCAACGCGGCTGACAGAGCGGGGAGTATTGAGCGCCGAGGAAGCCGAAGCCAAGATTGCGGCCTACCGCGGCGCGCTGGATAGCGGGCACAATCCGGTGCAGCCGGTGCTGACCGATTTCAGGCACGAGTTTGCGGTGAGTTGGTCAAAATACGGCGGCAACATTCCGTGGACCGCGCCCGCCGACACCCGGCTGCCGTTTGAACGGCTGCAACAACTGGCGCGGCGGCTGACCGAGCTGCCGCCTGATTTTGTGCTGCATTCGCGGGTGGAAAAGATCATCAATGATCGCCGCGCAATGGGCAACGGCAAGTTGCCGCTGGACTGGGGGATGGCGGAAAACCTCGCCTACGCCAGTTTGCTGACCGAAGGTTATCCGGTGCGTTTGTCCGGTGAGGATTGCGGGCGCGGCACGTTCTTTCACCGGCATGCGGTATGGCACGACCAAAACCGCCAGCATTGGGATAGGGACGATTACATTCCGTTGCAGCACCTTGCTGCGGAGCAGGCGGATTTTGCGGTGATTGACTCGATTCTGTCGGAAGAGGCGGTGCTCGGGTTTGAATACGGCTACGCCACGGCAGAGCCGGATGGACTCTCGCTGTGGGAGGCGCAGTTCGGCGACTTTGCCAATGGTGCGCAAGTTGTGATCGACCAGTTCATCGCCTCCGGCGAAGCCAAGTGGGGCAGGCTGTGCGGGCTGGTGCTACTGCTCCCGCACGGCTACGAGGGGCAGGGGCCGGAACACTCGTCCGGGCGCATCGAGCGCTATCTGCAACTGTGCGCCGACTACAACATCCAAGTCTGTGTGCCCTCCAATGCCGCGCAAATCTTCCATTTGTTGCGCCGCCAGATGCTCCGCCCGTTCCGCAAACCACTGATCGTGTTCACGCCCAAGAGTCTGCTGCGCAGCAAGGATGCCTCGTCGCCCATCAGCGATTTCACCGACGGTCTTTTCCAGCCGGTGATTCCGGAAGTCGATACTTTGGACAACGCCAAGGTGCGGCGCATCATTGCGTGCAGCGGCAAGGTGTATTACGACCTCATCAAATGGCGGAGCGAACACGGTATCGGCAATATGGCGATTATCCGGCTGGAGCAGTTGTATCCATTTCCGCACGAGGAATTTTCCGCCCAAATCGCCGCCTATCCGCAGGCGACTGAAGTGGTCTGGTGCCAGGAAGAACCGGGCAACCAGGGCGCCTGGCATCGCATCCAGCACTATCTGTTGCGCCACATGCGCCCCGGCATGAAACTGGGCTACGCCTTGCGACCCTCCTCAGCATCACCTGCCGCCGGCTATCTGGCCGTCCATCAGGCTCAACAAAAAGAAGTGATCGAGGCGGCTTTCCGCCCCGATCTCGATATCAAAAACCGACCGGGAGTCCGCCATGAGCATCATTGAAGTGAAAGTTCCGCAGCTATCCGAATCCGTGACTGAAGCCACGCTGCTGACCTGGCATAAAAAAGTTGGGGAGGCGGTGAGCGAAAGCGAGAACCTGATCGACATCGAAACTGACAAGGTCGTGCTCGAATTGCCGGCAATCAAAAGCGGGGTGCTGAGCAAGATCATCAAAAAAGACGGCGCGCAGGTGGGCGGTGGTGAAGTCATTGCCGAGATTGACACGGAAGCAGTTGCGCAAAGCGCACCGGCCGCAACGCCGGCCGCGCCATCCGCCGAAAAAACCTTGGCGCCGGAGGCTGCTGAAGTGGCGCCCAGGGTTGCTTCCGAGCCGGCGGGTTTCGCCCAGACCACCCCTTCGGCCCGCAAACTGGCGCACCAACTTGAGATTGATCCCGCCCAGGTGCCGGGCAGCGGAAAACACGGGCAGGTGACCAAAGAAGATGTGCGCGGCGCGCTGCAAAAAAATAGCGCTGCCAGCCCTGCGCAGCCGAACCTGCCGGCAGCGGCGGGCGAGCGCAACGAGCAGCGCGTGCCGATGACCCGCATTCGCCAGCGTATCGCCGAACGCCTGCTGCAATCGCAGGCGAATGCAGCCATTCTTACCACCTTCAACGAAGTGAATATGCAGCCGGTGATGGAATTGCGCAGCCGCTACAAGGACAGGTTCGAGAAGAAACACGGCGTCAAACTCGGCTTTTCCTCTTTCTTCGTCAAGGCCGCCGTGTATGCGCTGAAGAAATTCCCCGTCGTCAACGCCTCGGTCGATGGCAAGGATTTTATCTATCACGGATATTTTGACATCGGCATGGCGATCGGCAGCGAGCGCGGACTGGTGGTGCCCATCCTGCGCGATGCAGACCGCATGTCGCTGGCCGATATCGAACATCGCATTGCCGATTTTGCCGCGCGCGCCAAGGACGGAAAAATTACCATGGAAGAACTGACCGGCGGCACCTTCTCCATCACCAACGGCGGCGTGTTCGGCTCTATGCTCTCAACGCCCATCATCAATCCGCCGCAGAGCGCCATCCTCGGCATCCACGCCACCAAGGACCGTCCGGTGGCCGAGAACGGCCAGGTCGTGATCCGCCCGATCAACTACCTTGCGCTATCCTATGACCACCGCATCATCGACGGGCGCGAAGCCGTGCAGTTCCTGGTGGCGATCAAGGAATTCCTGGAAAATCCCGGACTGGTGCTGCTGGATTTGTGATGAACAGCTTTCGTGCCTATCGCATCTTTGAAGTAGGCGGCAAGTCGCAAGGGCGCTTCGTCGACCTCACACCGGATGATCTTGATCCGGGGGATGTGCTAATTCGCGCTGCCTATTCCGGCGTCAATTACAAGGATGCGTTGGCCGCGACCGGTGCGGGCAAAGTCATCCGTCGTTTCCCGTGTGTGGGAGGGGTTGATGCGGCGGGGGTGGTGGAAAGTTCCGCCGATCCGCGCTTCAAGGCGGGCGCCCCGGTGCTGGTGACGGGTTACGACATGGGCGTGGCGCACGACGGCGGCTTTGCCGAATATGTGCGTGTGCCGGCGGATTGGGTGGTGGACTTGCCACGGGGCCTGTCGCTGTTCGAGGCGATGGCGCTGGGCACGGCGGGATTCACCGCAGCGCTCGCCATCCACCGCCTGGAGCAGAATGAGCTGAGGCCGGATAGCGGCAAGGTGATCGTGACCGGTGCAACCGGCGGCGTGTCCGGTCTGGCCATTCAGATGCTGGCGCAGCGCGGTTATCACGTGGTGGCGCTGACCGGCAAGGAACACGAAGGTGCCTATCTGCAATCGCTCGGCGCACGCGAGATCCTGTTGCGCAGTGCGGTCGATCTGAACAGCACGCGTCCGCTGGAAAAAGCGCAGTGGGCGGGTGCGCTCGATGCTGTCGGCGGAACCACCCTGGCTTGGCTGACGCGCAGCATGCAGCAGGACGGCGCCATCGCCAGTTTCGGCAATGCCGGCGGCGTCGAATTGAACACATCGGTGTTTCCGTTCATTCTGCGCGGCGTGAAACTGCTGGGGGTGGATTCGGCCGCGACGAAGATGCCCCTGCGCAAGATGATCTGGCAACGGCTGGCCAACGATCTGCGTCCACTGCACATGCACGACATGATCCGGCGTGTCTCCTTGGCGGACTTGGCGCAAGTCTTTCCGGCGATGATTGCGGGGCAGTCGCGCGGCCGCACGGTGGTGGAAATCGCAGCAGCCTGAATACCTCGCCGCTATAATGCGCGCCTCCCACGCGGAAGTGGCGGAATTGGTAGACGCACTGGATTTAGGTTCCAGCGCCGCAAGGTGTGCAGGTTCGAGTCCTGTCTTCCGCACCAGAATTTTTGTTCCGAGGGCTGTGAATTCCTGCGCTTCAAGTTGTCCTGCCCTCTTTTAAAGGCTATATTG
>Ga0210015_1001667_pt1 | contig 21765 bp, 23 predicted proteins | sample CryGeymeta201522_FD_185471 | JGI IMG/M metagenome (GOLD analysis project Ga0210015, IMG submission 185471) | Groundwater microbial communities from Crystal Geyser aquifers in Utah, USA - Crystal Geyser metaG 2015-22 (SPAdes) (version 2) | ecosystem: Environmental > Aquatic > Deep subsurface >... | reverse complement strand
AATTGCTTTATGATATCTATGTCGAAAAAAACCGCAATCCAATCAAACTTTCCGAGCTCCCGTCATATATTAAATTTGCCACCATTGCCAGCGAAGATAAGGATTTTTACAAACACGGCGGCTTTGCTCTCCGAGGAATCTTGCGCGCAATGTTCAACACCGTCTTTCACCGTAAACTTCAGGGTGGTTCAACCATCACCCAACAATTGGCCAAAAATGCGCTTTTGACCCAGGAAAGAACGGTCAGAAGGAAAATCAGAGAGGCGCTCTTAACGATCGCCATCGAAGTCATCTATTCTAAGGACAAAATTTTGGAAATGTATCTGAATCAAATTCCTTATGGAGGAACTGCCTATGGTATTGGTTCGGCCAGTCAACTCTATTTCAATAAATCTGCCAAAGATTTAACTTTAGCCGAAGCAGCTCTCCTCGCCGGACTCCCCGCCTCACCGACTCGTTATTCTCCTTTCGGTACCCAGCCGAAAATCTCTAAAAAACGACAAGAATATGTTCTTGATGAAATGGTCAAAGATAAATTTATCACCGCGGAAGAAGGTAAAAAGGCTAAAGAAGAAGAACTCAAGTTTGCCGAACATGGCCAAGGAATCAAAGCTCCTCATTTTGTAATGTACGTTAAGGACCAATTGGTGGAAAAATACGGCCAGCAAAAAGTCGACCAAGGAGGGTTACGGGTATACACCACTCTTGATCTAGATATTCAAGAATTTGCTCAAACAGCGGTTGCTTCCGAAGTTGCCAAATTACAAAGGGAAAAAGTTAGCAATGGCGCAGTTTTGGTCACCGCCCCCAAAACCGGCGAGATATTGGCCATGGTTGGTTCAAAAGATTATTTTGCTAAAGACATTGATGGCAATGTTAATGTCACTACTTCCTTGCGTCAGCCCGGGTCTTCAATTAAGCCCTTAAACTACGCTCTTGCTCTTGAAAGTAAAATTTTAACCCCGGCCAGTCTTATTTTAGATATCCCCACTTGTTTTGATGTCCTGGGTCAAAAAAGATATTGCCCCAATAATTATGACGGCCAGTTCCATGGCGCAACCCAAGTCAGATTTGCTCTTGGTAATTCTTATAACGTACCGGCTGTCAAAACACTGGCCTTAAATGGTTTAGAAAACTTTGTTGCCACTGCTTCGGCAATGGGAATTACTACTTTCAAAGATCCGAAAAACTATGGTCTTTCTCTGACTTTGGGTGGTGGCGAAGTAAAAATGGTCGACATGGCAGTTGCTTTTGGTGTTTTGGCAAATGCTGGTATAAAACAACCGCTTTATTCTATCCAAAAGGTCGAAGATTATGCTGGCAAGGTTCTGGAAGAACACAGGGTCGAAGAAGAACAAAAAATTATTTCGGGAGAAACCAGTTATTTGATTTCTCACATTCTTTTAGACAATAATGCCCGTCAGGCAATGTTTGGACAATCTTCTTACCTTGTTGTCAAAAATCATCCGGAAGTTTCTGTTAAAACTGGGACCACTAATGACCGTCGCGACAATTGGACAATTGGTTACACTCCATCATATTTAGCGGTGGTTTGGGTCGGTAACAATGATAATGCTCCAATGAGCTATGTTGCTTCTGGTGTCACCGGCGCTTCCCCTATTTGGAACCGGGTTATCCGTTTCGCTCTGGAAAAACAAGATCAGGCGGAAGGAAAAACTTTCCAAGAATGGCCGATAAAACCCGAGGGGGTTGTTGGCGCTTCGATTTGCTCTACCAGCGGACTTGTGCCCGGTGATTCTGGCTGTCCAACAAGGTATGAATATTTCATATCCGGCACCATTCCCACCGAAACAGAAAATCTCAAAAGACAAATTCAGATCAATAAAACTAATCAACAACCAATTGAGCCGGGACAAAATATCCCCCCTGAAAATATCGAAAACCAAGAACACCAAGTGGTAACTGACTTAACCAATTCGATTTTATGTCTTGACTGTCCCTTTCCTACGGACCCAGCAGTCTTCAACGCGGCGGGTGTAAAACAATAAATATCTCACTAACTAATACTTTGATACCTGTAGCACTCGTGGTAAAATACGGCCATGAGAAAAAGGACAGGTAATGCCGTTTGGCGGCGGGATAAAGGCGAAAATTTCTTCGGCACCCTCTTTGTGATTCTAACTCTCATTGGCAAACCACTTTACTATACTCTGCTTTTTATCCTTTATGGACTAATTTTTATTGCGCAAGCAACAAACTTGTTTATTGTTTCGGTAACCAAAAAAATCTCTCTGCCGAAATTGAGAATTAAATTCCCCAAAATTAAAATTCATTTCCCGCAAATTAATCCGCCGAGGCTACGCCGAAAAAAAGTCAAAATCCTCTATCCCATTAAATATCCTGCCAAACTATCAATTCCCGGCAGTTTTATTGGTCTTCTTTTGGGTATCCTCCTCTCCCTTACTACTTACTACTTAATACTTACTATTTTTTTTAGAGATCTTCCTTCTCCTCAAAAACTTAGTCGGCAAGAACAAAGTTTAACCACCAAAATATTTGACCGAAATGGTAATCTCCTCTATAAAATTTATCAGGAACAAAATCGAACCTCGGTTAAACTTTCCGAACTACCGCTTTCCGTCAAACAGGCGACCATTGCCGTCGAAGATAAAGATTTTTATCATCATCGAGGAATTTCCTGGCGAGGAATCATTCGGGCAGTTTATCTTTATCTCTTCATGGGCAAAAAAACCGGTGGCTCAACTATCACCCAACAATTGGTCAAAAACACCCTTCTTAATTCTGAAAAAACTTGGCGCCGGAAAGTTAAAGAAGCGGTTTTGGCAATTTTGGTAGAAAAAAAATATACCAAGGATCAAATTTTGGAGATGTACCTTAACCAAGTCGGTTATGGAGGAGCTGCTTATGGCATCGAGGAAGCAAGCCAAAAATATTTCGGCAAACCTGCTAAGGACTTGGGTCTGGCTGAGGCGGCTTTGCTGGCAGGTTTAACTGCTTCCCCGACTCGCTATTCGCCTTTTAGCACTCGCCCCGAAGCTGCCAAAGAGAGACAAAAAATTGTTTTGGAAAGAATGCTGGAAGACGGCTATATTTCCAAAAACGAAATGGTCGCGGCAGGCAGTCAAGAATTAAAATTTGCTCCTCAAGAAATTAACATTAAAGCGCCTCATTTTGTGATGTATGTTAAGGAATTGCTTGTCCAGAAATATGGGGAAAAACTGGTCGAAAACGGTGGATTGGAAATAACTACCAGTTTGGACTTGGAAATTCAAGAAATCGCCCAAAAAGCAGTGGCGGAGGAAATAAAACACTTAGGAGACTTACATATCACTAATGGAGCTACTTTGATAACTAATCCCAAAACAGGGGAAATTTTAGCCATGGTTGGTTCAAAAGATTACTTTGCCAAAGATATCCAAGGTAATTTCAATGTCACCACTTCCCTACGGCAACCAGGTTCTTCCATTAAACCAATCAATTATTCCATTGCTTTGGAAAATTCCTTTACTCCTGCCACTTTATTGGACGACTCGCCGATAACTTATCAGGTCCCCGGTCAACCACCGTATTCTCCGATTAACTATGACCGTCGTTTTCATGGACAAGTTCCTTTACGGATCGCTCTAGGTTCTTCCTATAATGTCCCGGCAGTTAAGGTACTGGCTACCTTCGGAGTCTTGAGAATGATCCAGAGGGGCAAAGAAATGGGCATTACCTCTTGGGATGATCCTTCCCGATATGGGCTTTCGCTCACTCTTGGCGGTGGCGAAGTAAAAATGATTGATATGGCAGTTGTTTATGGAACTTTATCTAATAACGGGATCAGGGTTGATTTAAATCCAATTTTAGAAATCAGAGACAGTCAGGGAAAAGTTTTAGAAAAAAATCTTTCCGGGACTCAAATACCTGTCCTTAACCCCGGGGTGGCTTTTCTTCTGACCAACATTCTTGCCGATAACGAAGCCCGTACTCCGGCTTTTGGTCCAAACTCTCAACTATATATTCCCAGCCGTCCGATAGCCGTTAAAACCGGCACCACCCAAAATCTTCGCGATAACTGGACTATTGGTTACAGCCCCAGCAGACTGGTTGCTGTTTGGGTTGGTAATAATGACAACTCTCCAATGAGTTATGTTGCTTCCGGGGTTACTGGTGCTTCGCCGATATGGCGGAAAATTATGGATAAAATTTTAGAAAACCAACCAGTAGAAAATTTCTCCAAACCAGAAGAAGTTAAAGAAGTGGAAATCTGTACCTTAACCGGAACTCTCGCCTGTACCGGCTGCCCTATTATTAAAAAGGAATATTTTTTAACCGGTACTGAGCCGGCCTTTGCTTGTTCTCCGGAAAAAATTAAAGAAATTCTCGAGAAAAAACCGTCACCCACCTCCTCACCGCAAATACTCTAACTCAGGTATTACACCACCTTCATCCCCCAACCACTTCTCTCCTTCTGGCTAAAAATAATTAATGCATGGAAGTCCTGATAAATCCCAACATCAACCGGCAAGTTTTTCTCAAAAAGATTTTTCAAATGTCCATAACTTAAGTCCGTTGCCAACTCTTCTTTTTTCACCAACTTTCTTGTATATTCGTCAATCACAAAGCTTGGTTGGTCTAAAGAATATAAAAGAATCGTGTCCGCCGTCTCCGGCCCAATGCCGTAAAGGCCAAGTAATTTTTCTCTAACATCCTCTAATTTCTCCTCTAACAATCCTCTAATATTACCGTAGTTCCCAATAATAAAATTGCTGAGTGCAAACAATCTTCTCGGTTTCGTCTGGTAAAATCCTGCCACCCGAACTTGAGATACTAATACCTCGGGACTCTCTAGCTCTGAAATTTTCTTTAGCGATAGCAACCCTGCGCTTTTCAAATTTAAGATTGCCAGTTCTGCATTCCGCCAACTCGTTCTTTGCGTCAAAATAGCGCCGATGGCGATTACTTCTCTGTCATGAGTTGTCTTTCTTTTTTTGCACCACTGCGGCCAATATTTTTCCGGAGGACCGTATTTCTTAAAAAAATCTTGGTAAATTCGGTAAATTTTACTTTCCGCCACAAGCCAATTCTAGCACAGAAAAATAAGAATATTTAAAAATTCGAGGGAAAACTAATAAACCAATTTAATGGACTTGTAAAGTATATTAATATACTTTACAAACAAGAATATCAGAAAAATTTAAATTACGGGGGCTTTTTGGGCAAATTTAAAAGCTTTTCTCGATCAACTGGCGGATCAATTAAACCATGAAATTACTTTCTTTTAGAAGTTTTTAGGCGAACCAAGGTCAAAAATTATAATTTTTGACCAACTACTCCAATACAGTTTGCAAAATGTCTCACAAACCATGAATTCTGGAAACTTCCCCCCTCATTGTTTACTCGCCCATCATTATCCCCTTGTCCCGACACTTCCTTTTTCCTTTGCGCCATGAATTTCTTAAGAAATGTTCTTATCCCCATATGTAATGGTGGCCGAAAACCCCACCCACATAAATCAATCACTTCTAATCCAAATTTTTCAAACAATTTCCTAAGTTGAGGCTCTGTATAATCTCTCTCCCAACCAAATGGCCATTTATCCATACCCATTAAAACCTTCTTTGTAATTGCTTGGATACTGACTAACTGAGGAACATCAACTAATACATATCCGCCCGGCCTAACTACTCTTACTTGCTCTTCCATTAATTTATCGGGTGGCTGATAGTGTTCTACTAACCCCTGAGAATAAATTAAGTCAAAGGAACCTCCTGCAAACGGCAAGCATCTTGCATCCGCACGTAAAGGAACTATAGTTATACCTCTTTCTCTTGCTAGTCTAGTAGAGAAATCAAGAGATTTTGAACTAAAATCTAAAACGTAACTTTTAGCTCCCCTTGCCGCAAGAGAAAGAGAGTCAACCGCCCGTCCGCTTCCTATCTCCAGTAATCGCTTCCCCTCTACCGACCCGCCCATAATTTTTATGATCGTGCTTACTAAAACGGCATTCTCCCTTTGTAACCCAAGATGGACTTCCTTTGACCAAACCTCATCCAAAATAGCAGGAAACGATTCGTGTTCTGTCATATAGAATACAAAAAAATAAGACTACCTTTCGGGTAGTCAAGTATCTTACTATTATATCATTTTTTTCAAATCCCAGAGAACCAATCCGTTTTCTCTCCAAGTATTATTTTCGTAAAAACTTAGCAAGTTGTATGAATTAAGGCGTTTACTTTTTTCCCTTGCTCTACTAACCGATTGTATTCTTTTACGGCTTGTGGAATCTTTAAAACTCTTAATTCTATCCCCAACTTTGCACTTTGAACTTTGCACTTTGAACTAATTTTTAAGACCCCGGCCCAACCAGTGCCGACCACAATCACCTCAGGACTATTATTAAATAATTCTTCTATTTCCCAATCTCCAATCTCGTGGGTCGTACCAAAAAGTTGATGCAGTTTTTCCGAATCCCTCTCAAAAACTTGATTACCAACAATTAGTACCTGTCCATACTTTTTACCATTGATTTCTATTTTCCCCCACTCGACCTTGTCAATCTTTAGCATAAATTAGAAGATCAATCATAAAAATGAATCATTTAACCAAAACAATATTTCCCTCCTTCTTTGCTTTTTGGAAATATTCTCTGTCGCAAGTGTAAAAATCTCCTTCCCTCATCTTTGCCAACAAATGATAAGCCGTATCGTAAACCGTTGTTCCCATTTCATACGACCATTGCAAGGCTGATTTAATCTGGGAAAAATTTAGAGTTAGACACTCAATATCAAGAAGAGAAAATTTCTCAAAAGTTTCCTTAACCGACCCTTCGTCCTTAAAAGTAAATCTTAAAGCATTAGCGACTTCTATCGGCAATAAAGAATAAGAATACACTTTGGCTTTCATTTTTTCCTGCTCTCTAAGAATTTTTTCAAACTTCTCCACTACTGAAGGTTTCTCGGACAGAAGCGCTTTTATCACAAAAGAAGCGTCAACAATATAATTCTTCACATCCTGCCTTTCCTTATCGCGGCAAAGATTTTTTTATCGCTGACTTTCGGTAATTTACTTCGTAAATCTACAAAATCTTTAATAGGGTCTGTTATCTGCTTCTTTTGCACGATAAGTTTTTCTTCCAAAAGACCAGCCACAAAACGACTAACCTGCCTTTCAGGAACTCGTTTAATCAACCTATCATATATATAACTTGGCAGGCTCACAGTAACTCTTTTGGTATCTGCACCAGAATTCATATTATCATTCATAATTAAATTCATAATATCACGGCTCACCTAGCTTGTCAAGTTTTTCTATTATTAGTTCATAAATCTTTTTTGTTATCTCTGGCAGAGCTTTCTTGGCTTCGATTTCATTGGCTTCTTGGGACATAATCACTAAAATAAACGGTTTTTGGGCAAAAACTATCCCCGCATCGGAAATAACTCCCACTTCAGTCCCGATTTTATGACTAACCTTTACTCCTTTGGGAACTCCCGCCGGAATTCTATCCTCCCAAATTGTATTTGTTATAAAGGATAAGATTTCGTCTTTGTCTTTTTCATAAATAATCCCCTCTCCATACAGTTTCCGGAAAAATAAACCAATATCTTCTGGCGAAGTTTCGTTCTCGTCAAAAGAAGTATTTTTCATTCCCAAAGCATCAATCAATTCTTGAATTTTTTCTTTACCTAATTTCCGAGAAACAATATTGAAGGCAGTATTGTCTGACTGCTTTCCCATCAGCTCCGCCATTTGCCTGAAAGTAATTTCAAAACCCAGCGATTTATATTGTAATGATCCTGCTCCCGAGCTTTTATCGCTATTTTGCAATTTGTATACTTCATCAAGATTAATTCTCCCCGCTTCCGCTTCACGATACAAAGTTAGGATAACCGGTAGTTTTATTAAAGAAGCGGCGGTAAAAATTTCTTCACCATTAATTTCAAAAGAATTTTTACTTTCCAAATCCTGGAAAAAGATACCATATTTCCCTCGCAGTGGTTTAATCATCTCTAAAATCGCCTCTTTTTCCCTCTCGAACTTCGGCGTCGGCGTGGCTGTTGGTGAAACTAAAGTAAATTGCTGCGAGACAACGGGGGATGGTTGACTGAATCTCGTCCAAAAAGAAGGCAATTCCCGATACAAAATGGCCAGGGCAGTTGACAAAATGGTCAGGCCAAACAAGACAAGCAAAACTAGCCTTATTTGTTTTTTCTCTTTCAGAGTCTTGTCGGGCGTAATTTTTCGCCACAAATTCTTCGGCGGCAAAGAAGAAAACCTTCTCTCCATATCAGAAGACCATTTTTTCAATGTTTAATTTTTCTTTGGACCAATTTGACAAATCAGATTCCTTTAAAATTCCTTTCTTCGCCCCAACTTGAGAAACAACCGAGGAAGCATTGGCAGCGGCCAAATACAAACAATGTTCTAGTTTTTCACCTTTTACTAGCCCGGTCACTAAACCTGATCCGAAAGCATCCCCGGCTCCAGTTGTTTCAAATCGAGGAGAATCCTCAAAGATTCCACTCTTCCACCAAGTCGCATTTGCCCTGTCCCATAAATACGCTCCTCTTCGATCGTCGGTAATCGCCAAATAATCACAGGGCAACCTTTGTGCTTTAATCAAAAGATCTTCTATCGTTGACTGGTTACCAATTGCTAAAAGTTCCTCCATTTCTTCCTTGTTTAAATTAAGCAACGTAATTCCTGACAAAAGGCTGAGAACTTCTTCTCGCTGCTGTAACTCTCTTCCTCCGGGGTTCCAAACAATTCTTAAATTATTAGCCTTTAATTTTAAATTTTTAATTATTTCCAGATTCCCCTCCAGGGATGAGACATAAGCCCATTTTGCCTCCAATTTATCCCAGAGCACATTTTCTACTTCCAACCTTGTCTTCCCCCGATAAACCAAAATTGTTCTCCCTCCATCCGGCGCCCACAATATTGTCGAATAGTCAGTATAGCTATTTTTCTGCACATTAACCAAATCAATGGGAATCTGCTCTTCGGTCAAATCCGCAAGAACCTCTTGACCGGCGAAGTCATCTCCTATTTGCACTACCGTGGCAACTTTTAATCCCTGCCTGGCAAAAGTAAAGGCTGAATTTGTTCCCCCGCCGCCTGAGTCAAAATGGATTTCATTCACTTCCAGTTTTGCACCGTAGCGGACGCAAATATCTTTCTCGCCGTCCCGACCCTCTACCTCCATTCCCGGAGATCTCAAAAAGACATCAAGAGTAGCGGTACCGAAAGAAATTACGTCAAACATCATTTAGTTCAAAATTCAAAGTTAAAAATTAAAAGTTGCAGTTTAAAGTCCAAAGTTCCCACAGTTTTACCCTTCTCAAAACTTTTAACTGATAATTGTAACTTTGAACTTTGCACTTTGCACTTTGCACTTTTAACTGCTTCCCCAAATCACATCCGCAATCTTTTTTGCCATTCCCAATGGTCTTTCATTCTGCCATACATTCCTTCCTACTGCTACCCCAATCGCCCCAGCAGACAGTGCCGTTTTCACTCTTTCCAAAAAAACATTTTCTTCTTCCTTTGATCCGCCCATCATCACTACTCTTGCTCGACCGGCACTTTGCACTACCCATCTAAAACTATCCAAATCTCCGCTAAAACGAACCTTTACGATATCCGCTCCTAATTCTAGCCCCACTCTTGCCGCATAAGCGACTGCCTTTGGATCTCCCTCATTTTCAATATTTCTCCCCCGCGGATACATCCAACCGATTACCGGCAGCTTTTTATTGTGCGCTTCTTCGACAATCTTGCCAAATTCAGCTGTCATAAATGATTCAAATTCACTCCCGATATAGATTGTATAACCGACAGCAGAAGCACCTAGATCCAAAGCTTCTTGAACAGAACAAACCTGCGGCGAATAAGGATCCTCGTCTTTAACCAGACTTGTCTTACCGTTCAATTTAAGAATTAGAGGAACCTTATATTTTTTTCGGTCAAAATATTTTTCCGCGATACCCTTTTGCAATATTACTCCCGTAAAATACCCGCTACTGGCGATTTCCAATATTTTTGCCGGATCAACATTTTCATCATCAAAATCCGTCGGCCCATGCTCCATCCCCTGATCATAGGCAAGAAATAACGCTTTGCCGTTTTTGGTAATTTTGTCTAAATTCATAAGTTGCTTAAGATACTTAAGTGGCCCAAGTCATTTAACTAAATTTGTCGGTACCTTTCCGTTTAGCGCTTCGACGATGTTCTTCGCCGCCATAATTGCCATATCGTCTCTCACTGCCTGTACCGAGGAAGCAATGTGCGGAGTCAAAACAACATTCGGTAAACCACAAAGCTCCGGATTAATTTCCGGTTCATATTCGTAGACATCTAAAGCAGCCCCCGCTAGCTTTCCTTTTTTAAGATATTCCACCAAAGCCACTTCATCAACGACTCCCCCTCTTGAGGTGTTAATTAAGTAGGCGTCATCCTTCATCAACTCTAATGTTCGAGAATTAATCAGGTGTTTGGTCTCCGGCGTCAAGGGAATATGCAAAGAAACAATATCCGACTCTCGCAACAAATTTTCAAAACTCATATATTCCAATTTATATCTTTTCTCTGCTTCTAAATCTCTGTTTCTCTTGTTATAAACAACTCTTAAACCAAAAGCCCTGGCTATTTGCGCCACCAAAGAGCCGATTCTACCCAAACCAATAATCCCCAAGGTTTTTCCTTCCAAATTTTCACCCAAAAAAATCTCCGGTTTCCAGCCGCCCATATCTCCTCTTCTCGCAAATTCATCTCCCTCGACAATTCTTTTCAAGAGCGCAAAAATTAACCCAAAAGTAAATTCCGCTACTGCTCTTGAAGATAACTCCGAAGGAGTGTTGGCAACCATTATTCCTTTGCTCTTGGAATACTCCACGTCGATATTATCAAAACCCACTCCGTAGTTAGCAATTATTTTTAAATTACTTCCGGCGGCATTGATTACCTCTTTGTCTATCCTGTCAACAATCAAACACAAAATCGCATCTGCCCCTTTTACAAAATCCTTCATTTCCGCTTCAGTCAAAAGTCGATCCGAAGGATTTCCCACCACTTCAAGTCCGGCATCTTCTAAAACATCAATGCCAACCCTGGGAATTTTGCGAGTAACGACTACCTTCATAAGATTCATCTGAATTCTTGAAAATTTCTAATAATATTTTCTACTGTCAGTCCATATTTTTCAAGCAATTGTTCATAGTTTCTCGCTGATTGCCCAAAAACGTCTTGAATTCCCATAATTTTCATCGGCACCGGATACTCTTGGGAAAGAAACTCGGCCACGGCCGAGCCCATCCCCCCATAAATACCATGTTCCTCAATTGTAATCACCCGACCGGTTTTTTTGACCGATTTTAAAATTGTCTCTTGATCCAGTGGTTTTATTGTAGAAAGATTAATAACTTCTCCGTTAATTTCTTCCGCTGCCGAAAGAGCTGTTCCCGCCATTGTCCCGCTAGCAATAAGAGTAACCTTCTTCCCTGCTCGTAAAACACTTGCTTTACCAATTTCAAAAGTATCACTCTCTTTCGTTACAACCTCTGTTTCAGCACGAGAAATCCTTAGATAAACAGGTCCCTTTGTTTTCGCAATTGCGAAAACAGCTTTTTTTGTCTCAAGCCCGTCCGCCGGAGAAATGATTGTCATTTCCGGAAGCGCTCGCATCAAAGCGACATCTTCAACACTTTGGGCGGTCGCCCCATCTCCCGGGTTTGATAACCCAGAATGTGAGCCAACTAATTTTACGTTGGCTTTATTTTGACAAACAGAAACGCGAATCTGATCGAAACATCTCCCGGGCAAAAAAACAGCAAAAGAAGTACAGAAAGGGATAAATCCTTCCAAAGCCAATCCTGCGGCAACACTAATCATGTTCGCTTCGGCTACCCCGACATTGAAATACCGATCAGGAAACGCTTCTTTAAAAGCACTCAACCTGACCGATGGTCCTAAATCCGCTGTCAAAGCCAGAATCTTCGGGTTTGTCTTTCCTAATTCGGCCATTGCTTCGCCGAAAGCATCTCGCATAGACATCATCATAAGTTAAAAATTCAAAGTTAAAAGTTAAAAGTTGCAATTATCAGTTCAAAGTTACGAAAACTTTAAATTTTGAGCTATAACTTTGAACTTTGCACTTTGAACTTTGAACTAAGATAGTTCCTCCATTGCTTTCCGGTATTCTTCTCCACTTAAGGTGCACGCATGATATCTTTCTTGATCCTCCATAAAACTCACTCCTTTTCCTCTTATTGTCCGGCAGATCGCCACCTTTGGTTTTCCTCTTCTCTCATTGAAGTTACAAAAATTACCCAAAAGCTCCCTAAAATCATGGCCATTAGTTTGATAAACTTCCCAACCAAAACTATGGTACTTATCCGCTAGCGGCTCTGTATTTAAAACTTCACTCGTTCGACCGCCAATCTGCATCTCATTTTGATCAATAATTAAATTAAGATTGTCGAGCCGACGGTGGGCCGCCAACATCACCGCCTCCCAATGGCTTCCTTCATCCTGCTCTCCGTCAGAAGAGAGAACCACTACTTTTTCTTTTTCACCCTTTAATTTCATTGCCAACGCTTTGCCTATTCCAACCGCCAGTCCCTGGCCCAACGAACCACTCGAGGTCTCTATAAATTCAGCGTGAATCAAAGAAGGATGACCTTGGAGTGGACTAGCAAAGTCTCTTAAAGAGTTAAGAAGGTTTTCATTAAATACCCCCAACTTCGCCAAAACTGCCCAGTAGGCCGGGCAAACATGACCACAAGACAAAATAAAACGATCTCTTTTTTCATTTTTGGGGTTGTGGGGATCAAATTTCAGAACATTACCAAAAAACAAAGCAATCAAAATGTCAGTTGAAGAAAGACTTCCTCCCGGATGCCCACTTCCGGCATTATAAATCATTTCAATAACTTGTTTGCGGATTTCTCTGGCGGCAGCTTCCAGTTCGGAGATAGTCAAAGGAACCATTACTATATGATACCACAAATCCTAAATTCTAAATTCTAAACCCTAAATTCTAAATAAATCCAAAATCCAAATCACCAAAATTTAAAAGTTTTGGACATTTAATTTTTTGAAAATTTGAAATTGTCCTTCGGCCTTGCTCAGGATGGTGAGCTTGCCGAACCATTTAGAAATTAAAAATTAGAAATTAGGATTTAGAAATTTACAACTTCTGTATTTCTTCCAAAACTTGTTGAGGGGTGGTCACAATTCGATAAACTCGAATCTCTTCCGGTCTAATCAACATATTTTTTCCAAAAGTTTCCATAATTTCATGCCAAAAAGAACCATATAAAATCAAGGGTTTGTGGTGACCAAAATAAAGCCTTGCCAATCCCCAAGCCATTCCGAATTCTGAAATTGTCCCGGTCCCACCGTTAAAAACAACATAAGCATCGCCCATCTCTAAAAGTTTCAACGTCCTTAAAACATAATTATCAACCAATATTTCTTGATCTACTGGGTTACTGGGATCCCGGCCTTCAAAATGCGTCATGTCTTTGGGATTAAAAGAAACCCCAATCACTCTGCCTCCGCCTGCCTTAGCCCCTTCAGATGACGCCTTCATTACCCCTGGCCCACCGCCGTTAATGACTAAATAACCGTTTTGAGCCAGTAATTTAGCCGCCTGATAAGCCGCATCATAATCAAAATCTCCCGGCTTAATTTGAGAACATCCAAAGAAGGTGACATTCTTTACCATTTTACACTCCACCTCTCTTGACTAATTCTAACAACTCATTATAGCGATAATTCAAGTCCTTTGCCTCCCAAAAAGCACCGCCCACATAAAATATTTCTGCACCAGAGGATTTACAAAAAGGAATGTTTTTGTCGTTTAATCCTCCGTCCACACCAATCTTTACTAAATTCCCGACAATATGGCTGATCTTTTCAATCTTCTTCAAGGCTTTTCTATCAAATTCTTGACCGCCAATTCCCGCTTTAACGCCTAAAACCAAAATTAAATCCGCCGAGTGATAAATTTCATCCGCAATCGCCTCAACCGGCGTTTCCAGATCTAAAGCTAAACCTACTTCTACCCCACCTTCGATTGTTCTCCTCATAAAATCTTTTGGGTCGGACATCATTTCTATATGACCAATTATTCGGTCCGGCAGTAATTCCAAACCTCTGTTTATCCAATCCTCTGGCTTCTCTACCATAAGATGTAAATCCAATCTCAAATCTTTCATATCTGCCAATTCCCTCATTCCCTCTAGGGGAATTGTTTTTTTGGGAGCAAACTTTCCGTCGACGACGTCTATTTGCACCCGAGGAACAACTTCTCTAACCAAGGTAATTTTTTCGGTAAAATCATTAAAGTCTGAGGTTAAAATTGTCGGAACTATCTCAACCATTAATTTCTTGCAATGTAAATCGCTTCCTCTAATAAACGCCTGGCATAAGCCCATTCATTATCATACCAGGCCCCTACTTGAATGAGATCATCGGCAACCACGGTAGTCATATTCAAATCAATAATGCTTGAGGCGGGATTGCCAATAATATCCCCGGAGACCAAAGGCTCAGTTGTCACGGCGAGAATGTCCTTCATTTTCCCTTCAGCGGCTTTTTGAAACAAAGAATTCAGCTCGTCAATCGTCGCTGTTTTTACAATTTTGAAAGTCAAATCTGAATAAGAACCGCAAATAACCGGTACCCTGATGGCGGTCCCGGCAAATTTTCCTGCTAGTTCCGGAAAAACTGCAATTACCGACTCGGCAGCTCCTGTTTCGGTGGGAATAATGTTTTGGGCCGCCGCACGAGCTCGGTGTAAATCTTTGTGAGAACCATCAACTAATTCTTGATCGGCGGTATAGGCATGAATAGTGGTTAAGGCCGCTTGCTCTATGCCGAATTTTTCTTTTATTAATTTAACCACCGGGGCAACACAATTAGTCGTACATGATCCGTTAGAAATTATTTTTTCGCCTTGATATTCTTTTTCATTAACACCCATTAAAAAAATCGGGATTCCTTCTCCTTTGGGCGGGGCAGAGATAATTACTTTCGGCGCCCCGGCTTTTAAATGTTGTTCTACTTCTTCTGCTTTACGAAAGACCCCAGTGGACTCAATCACGACATCGGGTCTATAAGCAAACCAGGGGATCTTCGACAGTTCTCTTTCCGCCAAAAGCGGGTAAAGATTCCCGTTAATTAAAAGGGAACCAATTTCTCTCGCGCCTTGTGGTTCGGAGATCTTTACCTCCCTCCCAAAAGTTCGATAGACAGAGTCATATTTGAGCAAGGTGGCCCACCCCTTTGGTTCCATTGAACCGGAAGTATTTATTGCCACTACCTCGATCTGGTCGCCAAAATCACAAACTGCTTGTCTGAAAGCGATCCGGCCAATTCTTCCAAAACCATTAATAGCTAACTTAAGCATCTTAAGTAACCTAAGTGACTTACAATAACGCCTTTATTCCCGGCAACGTTCCCTTAGCTAGAAACTCCAGCATTGCTCCGCCGCCAGTACTCACATAATCTATTTTGTCAAGAAGTCCAAATTTCTTCAAGGCGGCAATTGTATCTCCTCCCCCAACAACCCCAAAACCCCCAAATCCCGCAATTGCCTCGGCGATTTTCCTCGTTCCTGCTTCGAATTTTTCATCTTCATATTTTCCCATCGGCCCATTCCAGACCACCGTCCCAGCGTTCTTAATAATCTCCTCAAACTTTTTAATCGAATTTGTATTTATATCAAATCCATCACTTGTTAAATCAGCACAAACAATAATTTTTAACCTTGAATTACAACTTTGCACTTTGCCTGCCCGACATTGCAAGTCGCTTGCAGGCGGGCACTTTGCACTTTGCACTAATGTGCCTCCTACCAACACCCAATTTGCTTTTTTGGCAAATTCTGCCACCATTGGCAACTTAGTTTCCGGCTTTGCTCCCCCGATCACAAAAACAAACGGTCTTTTGGGATTTTCTAAAACTTTTGACAAGCTCTCAACTTCAGAAGCAAAATGAAATCCGGCGCAATGCGGCAAGAGTTTTGGCACGCCAACAATTGAAGCATGTGCTCGATGACTGGCCGCGAAAGCCTCATTAACGTAAAAATCCCCCAAACTTGCTAATTCCTTTGCAAACTCCAAGTCGTTCCCCTCTTCTCGCGGATCAAACCTAAGATTCTCTAATAAAACAATATTTTCAGTAATCTGAAAGCTATTTAAGTTTTGACATTTGAGATTTGGTTTTGACATTTGAGATTTGACATTTGAGATTAAAAACTCTCGAAGTTTTTCGGCCACCGGTCTCAACGAGAGATCTTCGACCACCTTGCCCCCAGGTCTCCCCAGGTGCCCCATTAAAATCACTGTCGCCTCATGTTCAAGCAAGAATTTAATTGTCGAAAGACTTTCCTCTAATCTTGTCTCGTCGGTCACCTCGCCATTCTCAAAGGGAACATCCAGGTCACAGCGAACCAAAACTTTTTTTCCTTTAAAATCGAAATTTTCTAATTGGGGAAGTTTCATTAAAAATTACTTAATTTTTTCGATTTTACTCAGTCTACGTAAGTATTTGTCCGAACTGCTGAAATTTGTTTCGATGAACATTTCAATAATTGGGCGCGCTTCCTCTTCGGTGGTAAAATCTGCCGGAACGGATAAACAATTAACATTGTCGTCCCTTTTCGCAATTCTTATTTGTTGGGGGGCAAAACCAAGACCACAGCGAACACCCCGGAAACGATTTGCCACAACATCCATTCCCACCCCGGACCCACAAAACAAAATTCCGAAATCTCCTTTTTTAATTTTCTTTACTACTTTAATCGCAAAATCAGGAAAGTCATCCTCCGTATCAAGCTTGTCATTTCCCAAATCAGTAAACTCCCATCCTTTGCTCTTCAACCACTTCTTCATCTTCTCCTTTAGTTCAAAACCGCGATGATCTGCGCCTAGGTATATCATACTTTTAAACCTCCTGGGCAGAGGCAACTAATTTTAAAATTTCTTCAAGTTTTTGTTTAGGGTTGTCTGCTAAAACAATCGCCGAGGAAATTAAAACCCCTGCACTTCCTAACTGTCTTGCCTTTTGTAAATCTTCTCCTTTATGAATCCCCGCGCCAATAATTAGTGGAATTTTTCCGCAAATCTCAAGGGCATGTTTAATTGCCGTAATGTTATAATCGACGATCGATACTTTTCCGCCAATAAGCTCACTAATTTCATAGCCAATAAAGTCGGGTTTTAGTTTCACCAACCTCTCCATTTGTCCCAATGTTTTACAACAAACCATCGCCTTAAAATCTTGTATTTTGTATTTTGTATTTTGTATTTTGGACAGTATCTGCTTAATTGTTCCTGGAGGAATCTGGTGTTCACTATGGTTTAGTAATGTCCCGCTAGCCCCTGCCTCAACTATCGCCTCCAAATTTACCCAGCCAGTAAACTGCCCTTGCGGTTGAAAATCCAAATGTTGCACCCAAACGGGAATATCTACTGCTTGCCTCACTCGAAAAACATCAACAGCCTGAACAACCGGAATAATCTGGATTCCCGATTCCCCTGATACCTGTGATACCTCCCGTATCGCTTTCGCCAGTTCCACTGCCTTTTCCCCTGTACCCCGAGGATAAGTTTTGAAGTTAACAAATACTTTAAAGTCTGTCACCAACCTCTATTTTACCTCAAATTCGCCCAATTTGGTATATTTTGGCCCTTTTGCGCCTAATTGACTTTGGTAAAGAGTGACTCTCCCTGCCATAAATTCTCCCCCCAACTCTCCAATCCAGCAGCTGCCGGACCTCAAAACACCCACCTTTTTCGCCTTCTCCTTTATTCTGCCAACCGTAATGTGCGGTGAAAATCTCAAATTTCTATCCTCTAATTTAACTCCTTCTTTCAACAGCCTATCGATAATCTTTTTGTACAATGAAAAAAGTTTTTCTTTTTCTCCCTCAACATTTATCCAAATCCCGCGTGGTCTTTTCTTATCCGGAAAAATCTCCGCTTTACCCAATCGCAAGTTTATCTTCCCCAACCCTCCCAATCCGCCGGCTGGCGGACCCAAAACCTTCATTACTCTTTCTTTCTCTTCCTCCGCCATTTCTCCTAAAAACAAAAGTGTTAGATGAAGATTTTCCTTTTCGACCAACTTAATATTAATTCCACCAGCCAATCGCCGGGCGTATGTAAAAATTTTTTCCTTTAACTCTTTTGGTAAATCAATGGCAATAAATGTCCTCACTCAGATAATTGTATAATTTATCCAGCATGAAAAGGAACAAACAGTCCCCTTTTTCTTTTGTCGTTATTCTTTGTACATTTCTTATCGCCATTGTTCCCTTAACTGCTTTCATTTTTTCTCGCGTCCCATCCACCCCGTCTGTCAACCAGAAAACTTCAACTTCCTCTAAAACCTTACTTATCCCCAAGTTTTCTTTTTCGTCTTTTCTTACCAAGAGATATCCCCAAACAACTCTTCTTGCTGTCGGCGACATTATGTTGGGCCGATATTGCAATGTTCAAATGCTCAAGCAAAGAAACTTCCGCTATCCTTTTTTGAAAACCGCCGACCTAACATCCTCGGCAGATATTACTTTCGGCAACTTAGAAGCTCCATTTGTGGAAAACTGCCCAACTACCGGAACCGGCATGATTTTTTGTGCCAGACCGGAAGCAATCGAAGGGCTAAAATTCGCTGGTTTTGACGTTCTTTCTTTGGCTAATAATCATATTTTAAATTATGGTCAAGGTAGCCTAGAACAAACCCAAAGCATTCTTTCTTCCTCTAACATCCTTTATTCTCCTCTATCGTCCTCTAACAATATAACAATGAAACAATTTAACAATGTAAACTATGGCTTCCTTTCTTTCGACCTGGTTACTTATCCTAACGCACAAGTCATCGAAAAAGTGAAAGAAAATATCTCCAAGGTTGATGTTCTGATTGTCTCTCTGCACTGGGGAGCAGAGTATCAAAAAGAGCCTAACACGCACCAAAGACAACTCGCTCGCCAGGCAGTTGATGCCGGAGCAAAGATCGTCCTCGGCCACCATCCCCACGTTACCCAACCAGTGGAAAGTTACGGAAGTGGCCTAATTTTTTATTCTCTGGGAAATTTTGTTTTTGACCAACCCTGGAGTACAGAAACAAAAAAAGGCCAAATGACAAAAATTATTTTTGAAGGGAAAGACATTAAGTCTTACGAGCTGATCCCGATTTACATCCACGATTTCTGCCAACCACAATTAAGTCAATAATTTTTGGTAAAGTATTCCCCACAATTTTTCATTTCCAATTACATCTAGCTTATTCGCAAACGGCTTTTCCACCCAAACTCCATCTTGCCCAACCAGCTCCTTTGTCCAAACAACACAGGGCTGAATAATTTCCACCAGGGAAAAACCTTTATGGATTAGTGCTTGATAAATTATTTCCGCTGTTCTTTCCACCGCAGAAGCAGGTGTTCGAGAAACAAATGTCGCTCCTGATATTAAAGCCAAATCAACTGCGCAAAGCGCCTCAAACGGATTTCCTTCTGGTGTTGATCTTGTTCTTAATCCTTTTGGAGTTGCCGAGGACGCCTGACCAGTTGTCAAACCAAAAACAAAATTGTTATTTATAATCACCGTAATGTCATCATTCCTTTGTGCCGCGTGAATCAGATGATTTGCTCCTTCGGTTACAATTCCTCCTTCTCCCCCTTGGGCAATAACTGTCAAGCTAGGATTAGCCATCTTTGCGCCGATTGCCACCGGAATTGAACGACCATGCAAAGTCGCAAACCCGCAAACATTTAAAAAATTTATTGCATTGGCCGAACAACCGATATCATAAGTAACAACCACATCTTTAGGTTCTTTTTTTACCTTGACAAGCGCTTTTTTCAAAGCAGTTAAAAAACCATACCCTCCACAACCTGGACACCAAGTGATTTCTTGATTGGTCTTGAAATCGTCTTCTTTCATAAGTAACCTAAGTCACTTAATTAACCTAGCCTCCAATTCCCTTTTGAAAAACGGTCTCCCATCATCTTTTAAAACTCTCTCTACTTTCCTAAAAATTAATCTTTCAATCATATCGGCCATTTGCCCGGAAAAATTCCCTTCCACACAGACTATTCTTTTAGATTTTTTTAAGATTTCTTCCGCTTCTTTTGGAAACGGCCAAGGTCGCCAAATATGAAGATAGTTAAACTCTTGATGGTCTTTTAAAAAATCCAAAATTATTTCTTTTGTCGATCCCCAACCGACCAAGGTTGTTTTTGCCCCATTTTCCCCATATCTCCCATATCCCCCTTCTAACCCCGACAACTTTCTCATCCTCTTCTTCATCATCTTTTTTCTATTCTCAACCTCGTCAGAAGAAAAACCATATTCATCGTGCTCATAAGAATTGGTTAAAAAAGCCGTCTGCCCAGGAAAAGCCCGCGGCGAAATCCCGTCTTTGGTAAACTCATATCTCTTGCACCCAAATCCCCCATCTCCCTCAAATCCCTCAACTAATTTTCCTCTATCGACAGAGTTTCTTATTTTTTCTAATTCTTCTTTGTCAACCGAAAACCTACTTTCCGCCAAATATTTGTCCGTCAATAAAATTACCGGCACCTGATAGTGTTCCGCTAAATTAAAGGCTTCTGCTCCCAAAAAAAAAGCTTCTTTTAAGTCTCCCGGGGATAAAACAATTCTCGGAAACTCGCCATGTCCTCCGAAAATTGCAAAATTCAAGTCGGCCTGTGAAGAAAAAGTTGCCATTCCGGTTGACGGCCCAGTTCTTTGACCAACAATAATCACGATGGGGATTTCTGCTGTTCCCGCCATTCCCATTCCTTCAATCATTAGAGAAAATCCGCCGCCGGAAGTGGCTACCATTGCTCTTTTGCCGGCATACGAAGCACCAATTGCCGCCATTATCCCGGCAATTTCATCCTCAGGGCGAAAAACCTGCACTTTTGATCTAGTCAACATTGCCAATATTGAATTAATCGGCGTCATCGGATAAATCGCTGCAAACCCGCAATCCGCTTTTAAAATTCCCTCCACCAGCGCCTCATTCCCAGTTAAATTAACTATAGTCTTCCCCACCCTCACCCTCACAACCCGACCCACATCCCACAACCCACAACTCACCCCAACCTCGTATCCTTTTCTCACCGCTTCCAAATTTAACTTTAAAATCTCTTGGTTTTTCCCAAATTCCTCCTTTATTTGCTCCTCCAAAATTCTTAATTCAAATCCCAGTATTCTAAAAATAAATCCCAATCCTGCCGTATTTGCCACCAACGGATTCCCTAATTTTTTCGCAATTTTATTAAGCCCTAGTTCTCCCGCTTCGTATTTTCCTCCCTTGCCCGCCGTAGCTTTAGCGAAGGCGGGTCCCCCTACCTCACCTTTGTGTCTCTCGTAATTCTCTTTACCAAAAGCCAAAAGTAAATCAATTTTTTCTACCGCAGCAATATATTTTTCCGAAGAAAAAACAATCAAAACATTATTATCTCCACCCCTGATTCTCGAAGGATATTCCGGGTACATTAAGGTATAAAACCCAAGACGGTTAAGAGCTTTGCTCAAAATCTCTCCCGCCTGCATCATTCCCGACCCCGCCGGACCGGACAATTTAATGGCAAAATTTTTCATTCTAATTCAAAAACAACCAATCCAAATTCTTCAATCTTTTCTTTATAGTTTGGAAAGCTATAATAAACTTGTTTCATTTCCTCTAACGAATTGACAAAAGGCATTATCTGTTTGATCCCTAATTCCCCTGCCATTTCTTCAACTGTTCGGAAAAGTTTAACTCCAACAACTTTCTTTTGTA
>Ga0210015_1001649_pt1 | contig 21924 bp, 12 predicted proteins | sample CryGeymeta201522_FD_185471 | JGI IMG/M metagenome (GOLD analysis project Ga0210015, IMG submission 185471) | Groundwater microbial communities from Crystal Geyser aquifers in Utah, USA - Crystal Geyser metaG 2015-22 (SPAdes) (version 2) | ecosystem: Environmental > Aquatic > Deep subsurface >... | reverse complement strand
GTCGCATCACCCTGCTGACGGACAGCGACAATCTCAGCGCCCAGCGCTTTTATCAACGTCAGGGTTTCAGCCGCTCCTCCATGATCCCCCTGCGCTTGTCTCTGATGTAACCATCAGGCGCGATGACCCTATGGGGGGGGAGAGAGAAATCCTTCCGGCGGAATTCTGCTTGTTCAAAGGCGTGGCTTCGATTAGGCTGACCGGGGTTATCTCTCTGTCAGACATTTTTGTCGAAAGCCAAAAAGTTATGTTCGCGTCCCCCCGCTCTTCATCTGAACCCAGGGGTGTTTTTTTGCTCTGGCGTTTGTTTGTCCCCTTTGGTCTGGGCTATTTCGTCTCTTACCTCTTTCGCACCGTCAACGCGGTCATTGCTCCCGATCTGGTGGTCGATATCGGCTTGAGCCCGGCGGATCTCGGGCTGTTGACATCGAGTTATTTTTTGACCTTCGCCGCCTGCCAGCTCCCCTTGGGGGTGTTCCTCGATCGTTACGGCTCGCGGCGCGTCGAAGCCGTGCTGCTTTTGTTTGCGGCGACCGGAGCTCTGGTCTTCGCCCTGGCCGATTCCCTCGGCGGGCTACTGCTGGGACGCGCCCTGATTGGGCTGGGGGTTTCCGCCTGTCTGATGGCGGCCTTCAAGGCCTTTGCCTGCTGGCTGCCTCCCGATCGTTTGCCCTTTGCCAATGGCATGCAGATGGTTTCCGGCGGGCTGGGAGCCCTGACCGCGACCACCCCAGTGCAGGCGGCTTTGGAGCTCAGTGACTGGCGGGGTGTTTTTGGTGGGCTGGCAGCCCTGACCTTGGTCGCGGCGCTGGGGATTTTCGCTCTGGTGCCCGAACAGCCGACCGGCGCGGGAGAAAAATTGCGCAGTCAGCTGCATGGTCTGGGAAGTGTGTTGCGCAGCCGGGTTTTCTGGCGCATAGCTCCGGTTTCCGTCGCCAGCCAGTCAGCGTATCTGTCGATTCAGGGCCTCTGGTCAGGGCCCTGGCTGCGCGATATGGCAGGGTTCGACCGCAGCCAGTCGGCGGATATGCTCTGGGGAATTGCCCTGGCCATGACCCTTGGGTATTTTGCTTTCGGGCAGCTGGCCGGGCGTCTGGCGCGCCGTGGAATTCCGGTCATGCATTTGGCCCTGTGGGGAATGCTGCTTTTTAACCTGGTTCAGTTGCTACTGGTGTTGCTGCCTGGGTTTGCCCGGCCCCTCTGGCTGGCCTTCGGCTTTTTCGGCACCGCCGGAATTCTTACCTATGCGGTGCTGAGCCAGTCCTTTGCGTCGGCCCTCAGCGGACGCTGCACCACCAGCCTCAACTTGCTGGTCTTTGTTGGAGCCTTTGGCGCCCAGTGGCTGATCGGTGCCATCATCGGCCTCTGGCCGGTCAGCGCCGCAGGGCATTACGCCGCCAGCGGTTATGCCTGGGCCTTTGCGGTGCTGATTGCGCTGCAACTGCTGGCCGCTCTTTGGTTCCTCGCCAGTGGCCGCTGGGCCGCAGCAACTTAGTGCGGCCTGTCTGCTCACTCTTTAACCGATGCTGCTGAAAATCTGGGCAATCGCAGATATGTTTCCGCTCAAGGCACTAGACAAACGATTTAAAATCAGCAGGTTAAAGTAAATTATCTTATTTGGCACACCTCGTGCTAACAGGAAGTCAAGTCACAGAGCACAGAGTTGTGGTTTGTGGTTATCTGGCAAGGTCGCCCGAATTTCCGTGAGGATTTTCGGGTTTATTTGTTTTTGGGCGCAAGGTTCGCGCCACCTTTGGCAATGCAGCCTGTTCTTCCGCAAGGAGCGGAAGGGCGGGCTGTTTTGTTTTTCAACCAGGTTTGACCTCGGGCACCAGCTTTGCCCCATCAACGGAGATGCCGCCGCTGATTCAACCGAGTGCAAACCACCTCACTCGGGAAGGGAGATGACCCTTCCCCTATTCAAGGAGAACAAAAGTCATGGCAGAGAAAAAAATGCGTCAGATCGCGATCTATGGCAAGGGCGGCATCGGTAAATCAACCACCACACAGAACACCGTCGCCGGGCTGGCTCAGCTGGGTAAAAAGGTGCTGATTATTGGTTGTGACCCCAAGGCCGATTCCACCCGTTTGATCTTGCACGCCAAAGCCCAGACCACCGTCATGGATAAGGTGCGTGAGCTCGGCACAGTCGAAGATCTCGAACTGGCCGATGTGCTCAAAGTCGGTTATGGCGGCATTAAATGTGTCGAGTCCGGCGGCCCCGAGCCGGGTGTCGGTTGCGCTGGCCGTGGCGTAATTACCGCCATCAACTTTTGTGAAGAAGAAGGCGCCTACACCCCCGACCTCGATTTTGTCTTCTACGACGTGCTCGGCGACGTTGTTTGCGGCGGCTTCGCCATGCCGATCCGTGAGAACAAAGCACAGGAAATTTATATCGTTGTTTCCGGCGAAATGATGGCCATGTACGCTGCGAATAATATCTGTAAAGGTATTTGCAAGTACGCCGAATCCGGCAGCGTGCGCCTCGCCGGGCTGATCTGCAACAGTCGTAATACCGACCTTGAGGCTGAGCTCATCGAGGCTTTGGCTGCGCGCCTCGGCACCCAGATGATCCACTTCGTCCCGCGGGACAATCAGGTGCAGCGCGCCGAACTGCGTCGGATGACAGTTATTGAATATTCTCCCGAGCACAAGCAGGCTGAAGAATATCGCCAGCTGGCACAGAAAATAGCCGAAAATGAAATGTTTGTGGTGCCGACCCCTCTTGAGATGGAAGAACTTGAAGAGCTGCTGATGGAGTTTGGCATTATGGAAGCCGAAGACGAGGCAATCGTCGGCGTGGCGGAAAACGCTTAAGGGCAAAAGCAAAAGCTGTCTCAGGTAAAGCCGCTAAGACGCAAAGGGCGAAAAGGTCAAAGTTTTTGCCGTAACCTGGAACCAGGGTCGTGATTGTCTGAGCGACTTGGCGGCTTGAGTGAGTAAAGCAACCGGGTGTGAAACCGCTGCAAATTCTTGAGTTCAATAAGGAGTAAAAACCATGGCAGAGCGCAAGCCCATTGAGGGTATCACCATAGAAAAAACCGAAAAATTGATTGCCGACACTCTGGCTGAAATGCCGGAGAAAGCAGCCAAGAAGCGTAAACCGCACCTCGGGGCCAATGAGCCGAGTGTCTCCAGCTGCGCGGTCAAGTCAAACAAAAAAGTTGTTCCCGGCGTTATGAGCCAGCGTGGCTGCGCCTATGCCGGGGCCAAGGGGGTGGTCTGGGGGCCGATTCGCGACATGGTGCACGTGTCCCACGGCCCCATCGGTTGCGGCGTTTATAGCTGGGGCACCCGGCGTAATTTAATGCACGGCATTCCTGGCGTCACTTCTTTCCCCATGGATTTCACCAGTGATTTTCAGGAACGCGACATTGTCTATGGCGGCGACAAGAAGCTCGAAACCCTGCTGCGTGAGGCCAATGAACTTTTCCCGCTCAACAAGGGGTTGTCGGTGCTCTCCGAGTGTCCGGTTGGCCTGATCGGTGACGATATCAATGCCGTCGCCAAGAAGATGGAAAAAGAGCTCGACAAGTTAGTGGTGCCCTGTAATTGCGAGGGTTTTCGCGGTGTTTCCCAGTCATTGGGTCACCACATCAGTAACGATTCGATCCGCGACCACGTCATCGGTAAATACGAGTTCGCCGAAGAGGTCGGTCCCTACGACGTGGCCCTGATTGGTGACTACAACATCGGTGGTGACGTCTGGGCGGCCAAGCCGATTCTCGAAGAGATTGGTCTTACCGTCAAGAGTGTCTGGACCGGTGATGGGGAAATCGAAAAAATTGCGGCCACCAACAAGGTCAAACTCAATTTGATCCATTGCTACCGCTCCATGAACTATATGTGCAAGGTCATGGAAGAAAAGTGGAATATCCCCTGGCTTGAGTACAACTTCTTCGGTCCGACCAAAATTGAAGAGAGTCTGCGAGCCATCGGCAAACAGTTTGATGACAAAATCAGAAAAAACGTTGAAAAGGTCATCAAAAAATATCGCAAAGAGATGGATGATGTCCTCGCCGAGTACCGACCGCGTCTCGAAGGCAAAACCGCCATGCTGTTTGTCGGTGGTCTGCGCCCGCGTCACACCATCGGAGCCTACGAAGACCTTGGCATTCAGATCACCGGTGCCGGTTACGAGTTTGCTCATCAGGACGACTATGACCGCACCGCCCCGGAAATGGCCAAAGGCGCATTGATCTACGATGACGTCTCCGAGTTCGAGCTGGAAAAATTTGTCGAAGAACTCAAGCCCGATCTGGTCGGCAGCGGCATCAAGGAAAAGTACGTTTTCCAGAAGGCCGGCATTCCCTTCCGCCAGATGCACAGCTGGGATTACTCGGGGCCTTATCACGGTTATGAAGGCTTCAAAATCTTCGCCCGCGATATCGACATGGCGATCAATTCGCCTACCTGGGGTCTGGTCAAGAGTCCTTTTTAAAAAAATTTCGTAGGGGTGTCCTTACGTAAGCAAACAATCTGCCGTGGGACGGATGAGTCCCCGGAGAGGAGATAGATATGAGCACAGAAGCGGCAGTGACGCTGAAAAAAGTCACCGAACATTCGCCCGAAGAGATCGAGCGGGTTAAAAATTGGATCAATAGCGAAGAATACAAAGAGAAAAATTTTGAGCGCACCGCTTTGGTGGTCAACCCGGCTCACGCCTGCCAGCCTTTGGGAGCACAAATGGTCGCCAGCTCTTTCGAAGGAGCGCTCCCCTTTGTCCACGGTTCACAGGGTTGTGCCTCCTATTTCCGCAGCACCTTTAACCGCCACTACCGCGAGCCGGCGGCGGCGACCAGTGATGCCATGACCGAAGACGGCGCGGTCTTTGGTGGGCAGAACAACCTCTTCGAAGGCCTGGCCAACGCCTATGCCCTCTACAAACCGAAGATGATTCCGGTTTATACCACCTGCATGCCCGAAGTTATCGGTGATGACTTGAACGCTTTCATCAAAAACGCCAAGCTGCAGGGGCATATTCCCGAAGATGTCGTGATCCCCTATGCCAACACCCCAAGCTTCAAAGGCACCCATATTATGGGGTACGACAGCATGCTCCTCAGCATTCTGCAAGAGCTGACCGCCGGGCAAAGTGTTGAAGGCAAGTGTACCGGTAAACTCAACATTATCCCCGGGTTTGACGGTAACGTCGGCAACCTGCGCGAATACAAACGTATTTGCGAGCTCATGGGCATCCCCTACACCCTGCTGGCCGATGCTTCTGATGTTTTCGACTCGGGCTGCGATGGCGAATACAAGCTTTATCCTGGCGGCACCAAACTTAAAGACGCAGCCGAATCAATCAACGGCAAAGCCACCCTCACCCTGCAGAAGTATGCAACCACCCAAACCATGAAGTGGATCGAAGCCGAATACACTGGTGACAAGCTAGAACTGCCCATGCCCTTTGGGGTCAAAAAGACCGATGAGCTGATACTGAAGCTGTCGAAAATGTTCGACAAGCCGGTTCCCGCCCTGCTGAAAAAAGAACGCGCCCTCGCGGTTGATGCCATGACCGACGGTCACCAGTACGTGCACGGCAAAAAGTTTGCGGTGGTTGGTGACCCCGATTACCTGCTGGGAATCGTCAGTTTTCTGCTTGAAATGGGTGCCCGCCCCTGGCATGTGCTCTGCTCACGCACAACCAAAAAGTTTCAGAAAGAAATGGACGCGCTCCTGGCGTCCTCACCCTTTGGTGCCGGTTGCACCTGCTATATCAACAAGGATCTCTGGCACATGCGCAGCCTGCTGGTCACGGATCCCGTTGACGCCATCATCGGCGATACCCACGCCAAGTGGGCCGCGCGCGATGCGAAGATTCCCCTGTTCCGCATCGGCTTTCCGATTATCGACCGGATCAACCTGCACCGCAGCCCGGTGGTCGGTTATCAGGGGGCCATCAACATGTTGACCATGATCGCCAACAAGTTCATCGATATCAAAGATGAAACCTGTGAGGATCAGTGGTTTGAAATGATGCGCTGATTTTTCGGCAGGGAGCGGCCCTTTTGTGCCAGCTCTGCGTCAGTCGGCGCAATCACTTGTGCGGCGTAAAGTCCTACGCCTCCGCGTGATTTTCCGGCTTCCTTGATCTGACGCAAAATTGCTCGCTCCCTTTCCGAAAAATGAAGGTAAAAAATATGATTCGTACGCGCAGACTTGATATTGTCACAGACAGAAAAGGATTATTCATGAAAGTCGCATTTGCCAGTACCGACAAAATCCATGTCGATGAACATTTCGGCAAGGCCCGAGAATTTTATCTATGGGAAATCGGCCCGGATAACGCCCAGTTCACCGGCGTACTGCAAGTGAATGAGGGTGACGGCGATGTCGATGACCGCATCGAAGCCCGCAGTGCCGCCCTGGCCGATTGTGCCCTGGTCTATGTCGGTGAAATCGGTGGCCCGGCAGCCGCCCGCCTGGTAGCCAAGAAGATTCATCCCTTAAAAAGCAAAGAAGCCGAGCCCATTACCACCGTCGTAGAAAAATTGCAGCAGGTGCTGCAAGGCAACCCGCCACCCTGGTTGCGTAAAGCGATGCTCAAGGGCTAACGCACTTTTCACCCCTTACGCCTCACCCCTCACGAAATGTAACCAAGGAGATTTCCCATGGCGTTTTTAACCGCACCAACCAAAGGCGGGGGAACCTGGACCCCGGCCTTCGTCGAGTTCATTGATCATGAAAAATGTATCGGCTGCGGCCGCTGCTTCAAGGCTTGCTCACGCAAGGTTCTCGGCCCCGAAGACCTGGTTGATGAAGAAACCGATTCGACCCGCATGGTCATGGCTATCGTCAATCCCGATAATTGCAGCGGTTGCGCCGCCTGTGCTTCCACCTGTCCCAAAGGCTGCTTTACCCTCAAGCCCCTGGCCATTTAACCGCCAAAGGAGGTTGCACCATGTTGATCGCAGTCGCATCAAAATCCGGCCTGGAGGTCGACCAGCATTTCGGGCACGCCGAGCGTTTTTTGATCTTTGACTACGCCGGTGGCGATCCTGCGCCCCTCAAAGAGGTCAGGGTCGACAAATACTGCTCTTACGACCCGGATCATCCCTTTCGTCACCCCCAGTTCAACGCCATTGTCCAGGCTCTGCACGGCTGCAAGGTGGTGTTGACCGAGATGATTGGTGAACTGCCGAAACAAGAGCTTGAAAAAATCGGGATTACACCGATTGTCACAACCGGGCCGATTGCCGACGCCCTGAAACTGGCACACGATTCGGTCTGCGAGGGCAGCTGCCAGGGGGGAAAGCGTGCCGCCGGCAACTGCCCGCATGCCAGTTAAAAGCCGCTGATATGTTATGTTTAAAAAAACCGTTCACTATAACTGAACGGTTTTTTTTGCCTCTTGTTTGACCTCTCTCGCTGTCGGCCTCACACCCACACCGCACGCACATGGGCGCTCGGCGCTCTTCGTCTTGCAGTTTGAGGGAGCTCAGGTTTATGCTGTGCGCCTGCCAACTGACAAGGGCTGTTGACGCCATGATGTTGAAACCTGCATCCTCAAAAAACAAAAATCCTTCCAGTTATCGCCGCTATCTGTTGGGAATGGTCATGTTGTTGCTGACCTTTTACACCGCCCTCTGGCAGATGGTGGACGAATTTATTCTGGATCGCTATCTGAAGCTCGAAGAAGAACGCGTTTACGAACATATGACGCGGGTGACAAACGTGATCGAGCGCGAGGAAGAATTTTTGAAACGCATGCTGGTCGATGAAGCCTATTGGGATCAAACCTGGGCCGACGCGGCACAGATTTTCCCCAACGAATTTGCCAAACAGACCACCATCGATACTTTTGCTTCCGGACGATTGACGGCGATTGTGATGACCAATACCGCCGGAAAGATGCTTTATGCCCAGGGCTACGATCTGAGCGCCGAACAGCTGATGCCGGTGCCGCCTGTTATCATCGACAATCTGGCCGCACTGCAACAGCTGGTTGCCCAGGGCAAGGCAAGTTCGGCCCAGGCGGGAATTTTATTTGATGCGTCAGATCCGTTTCTGGTGGCGGTAGCGCCCATACTGCGCAGCGATGCCAGCGGGCCGACGCGCGGCATGATGCTTTACGCCCGTCGTTTTGATGCGACCAAACTCGCCCAGCTCGAAAATCTGACCCAGGTCGCCTTGCAGTTGGATTCTGTTGCTTCAGGGCGGGCGGAGCCGAATGCTGTGCTCATCGACCGTCAGGGCGACCGGGTTCAGGGGCATATCCATCTTCCTGATCTCCTCGGGCGTGGCTCCGGCACCCTTTCTGTTTCGGTGGAACGCTACATCTATACCCAGGGGCGCCAGAGTGTCGTCTATTTTTTGAGCTGGGCGATTACCGCCGGCCTGTTCTTCAGCATGATCGGTTTGCATCTGCTCAAACGTATGAAAAACGCCGATCAGAAGCTGGTTGAACGCTATCGGGTGCTCTTTGACGGCAGCCCGATTCCCATGTGGGTCTATGATGCCGAAACGCTGAAGTTTGTCGATGTCAACCGCGCTGCCATAAGCCAGTATGGCTATGTCCGTGAAGAATTTTTGCAGCTGACGATTCTCAACCTGCGTCCCGAAGGCGACACCGGGGCCCTGCGTGAGGGTGTTGCCCGTCTGGTGCAGGAAGGGGTCAGCTCGGAACCGGCCCCCAGGTCGGTCGGTGTCTGGACCCACTGCCGCAAAGACGGCAGCCGGTTGCAGGTTGATGTCCATGTGGTTCCTTTCATCCGTGAGGGCAGAACTGCAATCCTGGCTTCCGCCTTCGATGTCACGGAAAAACTTGTCAACGAAAAAGCCCTGCGGCTTTCTGAAGAGCGCTATCGGCATATGTTCGAGAACACCCCCCTGCCCATGTGGGTGGTCGATATGCAAAGCCTGCGTTATGTCGATGTCAACCAGACCGCCGTGGATAAATATGGTTACAGCCGCGAAGAATTTCTGACCATGAGTATCATGGATATCCGCCCGGCAGAAGATGTCGCACGCTTGCAGGAATCTGTCGTCCAGCCGCAGCCGCAGCAGGAGGCGGGCATCTGGCGGCATCGCAGTAAAGACGGGCGGATTTTTCAGGTTGAGATTGTGCTGAAAGATATGTTTTTCGATGGCCAGGGGGCCCGCCTGGTCATCGCCAACGATGTCACCGAAAAAGAGGCCCTGCGCAAACAGGCCGATCAAATTTCGCGCCTGGCCGCCATCGGTGAACTGGCCGCCGGAGTGGCTCATGAAATCAATAATCCCAATGGCATGATTTTGCGGAATCTCGATTTTGTCGCCGATCTGCTGGCCGACGCTCTGCCCCTGCTTGAGCCGGATAGCGAAGATCTGCAACTTGGTGGGCTCGATTATCCCCTGGTCTGCGCTCAGGTACCCCAGCTGGTTGAAGATATGCGCCGGGGGGCAGGGCATATACGTGATATTGTGCGGGATCTGAAAGATTTTTCCCGCGTAGAAGTTACCGCTTTCCACGAAATCTTTGAACTGAATGAAGCCGTGGCGGCTGCGGTGCGGTTGGTTGACGGCCCCTTGCGTAAAGGGACCGATGCCTTCGAGCTGCGACTGGCAGAAAACCTGCCCCAGGTTTGCGGCAACCTGCGGCAGATTGAGCAGGTGGTATTGAATCTGATTATGAATGCGCTTCAGGCTTTGCCCGAGCGTAGCCGGGCAATTGGTGTCAGCACCTTTTTTGATCCGGACGCTCAAATCCTGGTGGTAGAGGTCAAGGATCAGGGCCGCGGCATCGCCCCGGAACATCTGGAGCAGATCACCAATCCGTTTTTTACCACGCGTCGTGAAACTGGGGGCACGGGCTTGGGTCTGTCCGTTTCAAGTCGCATTGTCAGACAGCACCAGGGGCAGCTGCAGTTCGAATCCCGCCTTGGTCAGGGAACAAAGGTGCGGTTGAAGTTGCCGGTCGCCGTAGCGCCAACAGGAGGAGATCTATGAGCAAAACCCTTTATCCCGCATTGCCGGTGCTGCTGGTTGATGACGAAGAAGCTTTCCTACGCAGCCTGAGTGTCAGCCTGGCCCGTCACGCCGGGATCAACAATGTTATTGTCCTCAGCGATCCGCGTGAAGTAGAACCCCTGCTGAAGAAACAGCGCATCAGCCTGGCCCTGGTGGACTACACCATGCCCTGGCTTTCGGGAAAAGATATTCTCGATCTGGTCGCGATCGAGTATCCCGAAATCCCGGTGATTATGCTCACCGGCCGCGATCAAGTGGAAACGGCGGTCTGCTGCATGAAATTGGGAGCTTTCGATTTCTTCGTCAAAACGGTCGAAGATGAACGCCTGATGGTCGGCATCCGCCGTGCCCTGCGCATGAGCGAGCTGCAGCAGGAAAACCTGCGCCTGCAAGATGGCTACATGAAGTCGGAACTCAACAATCCTGGCGCCTTTGCCGGCATTGTCACCCGCTCGGAACGCCTGCTGAAAATTTTGAAATATGTTGAAGCTATCGCCTCCAGCCGTCAGCCGGTTTTGATCACCGGGGAAAGCGGCACCGGCAAAGAGCTGGTCGCCCGCAGCCTGCATCAGCTCGGTTGTCCGCAAGGATCCTGGGTTGCGGTCGACGTCGCCGGGCTGGATGATGATATGTTCGCCGACACCCTGTTTGGTCATGTCAAGGGCGCCTTCACCGGCGCCGAGCAGGCGCGCAAGGGTCTGGTGGAAGATGCCGCCGGCGGGGTGCTGTTTCTCGACGAAATCGGCGCTCTCAGTCAGGCGTCGCAATTGAAGCTCCTGCGCCTGTTGCAAGACAACGAATACCGCCCGGTGGGGGCTGACCGCCCCCGGCGCTGCGCAGCACGCATTGTTGCCGCCACCAATCAGAACCTGGCCGAGTTGCAGGAATCGGGTGCCTTCCGGCGCGATCTTTATTACCGTTTGCGCACCCACCATGTGCATTTGCCGGCCCTGCGCCAACGCCCCGAAGATATTCCCCTGCTGCTCGATCACTTCCTCGACATCGCCGCTCAGGAATTTCACAAAAACAAGCCCACCCCGCCGGCGGAGATTGATCTGCTACTTTCCACCTATCATTTCCCCGGTAACGTGCGCGAGCTACGTGCCATGGTGTTCGATGCCGTCAGTACGCATAACACCCGCAAGCTGTCCATGGATGCCTTCAAGCGTGCCATGGGGCGCGATGACGGGCGCGAACTGCTGGGGATGATCGAAGCCGGTGTCGAGGCAGCCCAGGGTGCGCGGGCGGTTGAATTTCCGGTACAACTTCCCAGTATCCGCGAACTGACCAGCCAGCTGATTGCCGAGGCCTCGCGCCGCGCTGGCGGCAATCAGTCCATCATGGCCGGCATGCTGGGTATTTCACGTCCCGCCTTGAACAAACGCCTGAAAAAACTGGATGGGGAAGAGGATTGATTTCTCTTGCTCCTCCCCTTGGATTAAGGGGAGGCCGGGAGGGGTTACGCCTGGCAGGAACTGCCAGTTGCTCGACAATACCCAAAACCCTAACTCCCCCCGGCCCCCTCTTAAACTAAGCGGGGGTGAAAATCGTTTAGCCACCAAGGCACCAAGAAAAGCATTGACGTCTTTTTTTCTCTGTGCCGCTGTGTCTCTGTGGTGACAAATTAGGTTTTTCGTTTTAGCGAAAGCGTCGGCCAATGGCCGACCTACGGAGCTGAAAAAACTGGATGGGGAAGAGGATTGATCCTAAAAACGGCATTCCAATACCAACCGCTTTCAGCCTTTCTCTCCGCCTCTGCGATCCTCTGCGCCTCTGCGTTAAAATAAGCTGACTGGCACCGATCTTCCGCCAGAACCGAAAACCCGTCGCTCCCGCGAAGGCGGGAGTCCAGTAAATCGAGGCAAAACCTCTGGATACCCGCCTTCGCGGGCATGACGCCTAAACATCACCGAATCAGAGCGGAAGATTGATACGAATCAGGTAAAATAAAAAGAATTCTGTGCTCTGCTGAATAGCCTTGTTTCTCTTCGTGAACTTCGCGGCTTCGTGTGAGTCATTGCATTTCCTTCCTTAAGTTTTTCCCCTTCTCAATTCGGCGATGCACAGATTTTCAGCCTGTGCGGCATATGGCGGTGCGGTAACGGTATATTGCGCCGGAAATCGTCGGGTGCGAAACACCTGACCCGCCATTTTTTAAATTTAACCCTGTGCAAAAAGTTACATAAGAAATATCAAGATAGAATCCAATAAAAACGTAAATAAAAAGTAGAAAAGAGGTTAAATTTTAAAATTCATAGTTCATAATTTCACACCGTTATTTATTCCATGACATAAAAAATCCTGCATAAAAACGTGCTAAAAAATCTGTTTAATAATTGGCACGAAATTATTTTAAATCTTTCAAGTCAATCATTTCTGCTTAAAATCAATTTGGAATAATTTTTGCTCAAACGTGGGTGACAGAACTTCGTCTTTCGTTTTTTGGCGGAGTATCTTGCGAGGACACTAAGGTTTGTTATTGTGAATGACGTTTCCCGTTTCATCAAAGCCATCGAGCTGATTCGCAAATCGGTTCACCGTGAATTGCCTGTTCAGCAGTTGGTGTTGTTCCTGGCGGTTATCGAAAAGCCCGGGATTACCATGCCGGAACTGGTTGAGCGCTGTGATATGCCCCAGGGCACGGTCAGTCGTAATGTTAAGGCACTTTCGCATTACGTGGTCTGGAAAGGCGGCGTTGCCGTCCCCCAGGGGCGCAATCTTCTGCACACCCAGACCGACACCGCCAACCATCATGTGCTGGCGGTGTATCCCACCGGTCGAGGTGAGGCCCTGGCGCAGGAAATGGTTCAGTGTCTGTACAGTGATGAGGAGCAGCCGTCGGTTGTCCGGCGTGCCGACAGCGGAAATGAAGAGATTTATCGTCACTGGCCCCGGCGCGAAGCGCGTCGTTACGAGGGCCGGTAAGGATGCAGGTTTGTTTGAAGCAATCGCGTAAACTTTTGATAACGCTTTTATTTAAGGCAGGTAATACCTATGAAATCTATGAATCGTGATGTTGCAGCCACAGAGCAGGAGATGATGATGCGAAGAGGCCTTGGAATGATGTCCGGAAAGTTTTCAATGGTTGGCAGACTGGCTCTGGTGGCCGTGTTTGCGCTGGTGGTTGCTGGCGCCTTTGCTCCGGCCAATGCGGCGGTAACGACCTATTACCCTGACACGGCAGATAGCGACTTGGGTTGCGCCGGTGCACGTGTTGCGACTGCGGGGACGCTGCTTGATCTGACCAGTTCACCGGCCAACTGTGCCAATGCCGACGATGCGCGCATCCCGATCAACAACACGACTTTAACCACGGTTGTTTATGTGAAGCCGACCGTCTTCGCGTCTGCAACTGCGGTGACGACCCAGGCCGGCAGCTACATGACCATGCGCGACCGTACCGCTGGGACCGCGATCAACGTGACGGCGGAACTGCGCGAATATACTTCGGGCGGAACCCTGGTTCAGGTTCTGGCCAGCAAGCCAATTGCTACGCCGCTGACCAACACTGATACCGAGTACACCAATTTTGACGGATTGACCGGCACGGTCGCTGCCGGTAATACGTGGGGCTTGGCCCTGGTCGCACAAACCAATGACAACACCACCTGGGACACCAACGGGATTGATCAATATCCTTATACGGCACTGTCCTCCACCGCTTTTGTCGTGGATGAATCCGTTGCCTGTTCCGATACCAACGGCTCCGCTGTCACCCTGACCGCCCCGACCAACGGCGCTACGGTCTCCGGTTCGACCAGCATTACCACCACTCTAAATAACGCCGCCACCGTCGAATACAGCATCGACGGCGGCGCCTGGACATCCGACCTTACCCTTTGGAACAGCCTGGTCACCCATCCGGCCAGTGCTTCCGCGCCAGTGGCCGGCGTCACGGTCGATGTTCGCGCGATTGAAGATGAATGCGGCGGTTATGTGACTGATTCGATCACAGTTACGGTTGACAACACCTGTACCGAGTCGACCCCGTCGTCGATCATCTGGAATGGCACCAGCACGGCTGCCGGTGATTTTTCCGGTGCATCGTTTGCTACTCTGACCGACGTCAACACCATGGAGTACCAGGTCACCCAAGGTTCTGCTCCCGGTCCCGACTTTAATCAGCTCGATGCTGACTTCGGGAACGGCAATCATGTGCTGCTATCATCTGTGACAACTAACTGGGCACCGACGGCAGGAGCGAGCTGGTGTGTGCAACAGGGCACCACGCCTTCCAATGGCCCTGGCCCGTCTGCCGGTAACCCTGATCCCTACCTTTACCATGAAGCCTCCAATTCAAGTACCGATGTCTGTCAAAACGGTTTTGCTCTCGGCGACACCACGCAGATAGAAAGTAACTTGCTCGATGCCGGTACCTATGCCCTGACCTTTGATTTTGACTACAACTTTACCCTTAATGGTTCAACGGACAGCTGTCTGCACCTCGACGTTTGGGATGGTGCCTGGAATAACAGCGTCACCGACGCCGGCAGCGGTCAGAGCGACCCCAACGACGGCAACAGCCCGGCGATTTTCTGTGGCGATAACGCTGATACCTGGAGCCCGGCTAGCGTTGATCTCGATGCCCTGGGTTACAATACCGGCAATATTCGCCTGCGTTTGCGGGTGGTCACTGGAAATAGCGGTACCTCGTGGCATTACGATTATGCTTTAGATAATCTGCATGTCTATGGTCCTGAACGTGCCAGTGAAACCACCGTCATCCCCTGGACCACCGACCCGATCGCGGCCTCCGGCGTGCTGACCGACGGCAACAGCTACAACCTCTACGCTCGCGGCCTCGATAATGAGTGCGGCGTGGCCTACTACGGTGACAGCGTCGCCCAGATCGTCTCGCCGGGCACCTCCCAGAGCTTCACCTGGAGCGCCTGCAGTCCCGGCCCCGCACCAACCATCACTGGCGGCTCGTTCAGCGGCAACCCTGTCGATATTTGCGCTGCGGTCACTGCCGGAACCAACACGGTGACCAACTACACGGTTACTGATCCTTCCGGCCCTGTCCCTGACGATAATTTCAACGACAATCTTCTCGACACCAAATGGGTCAAGACCGATTTCGGCCCTGATGCAGGCACCGTTAATGAAACCGGTGGACAACTGGTTGTGGAAGGAGGCGGGGCCGACATCTGGAATGCTGCCGATGAATTTACCTACGTAGCTCAAGCCGGAATCTCCGGTGATTTCACTATTCAGGTCAAGGTTTTATCGCAGGAAAACACCAACGCCTGGGCCAAGGCCGGTCTGATGGTGCGTGAGCAACTTACGACAGGCAGCAAGGATGCCTACATGGTCACCACCCCCGGCAATGGCGCCCGTTGGCAATATCGAGACACCACCAACGCCGCGGCGTTGAACCCCAGCACAAATCTTGGAGGCAGCTCGACGGCCCCCGTTTGGCTGCGGATTACCCGCACGGGTGACAGCTTTACCGGTGAGTTCTCGACTGATGGCACTAATTGGACCGTCAGTGGCACCAATACCATCGTCATGGCCGACCCGGTGTATATCGGTCTGGCCAACACTTCGCACCTCGCAGGCACCCTGTCAACGACAGTTTTCGATGATTTCGTCACCACCGGGCTTGTTCCCCCGCCGTTGTATACGGGTGCCAGCTGTAATGCTGTCAGTACCACCGCCTGGACTACCGGTACCAAAAATCTCGATATCACCTACACCGATAACTGCGGGACAACCGGCCAAGCGGCAAGCGGCACCTTTACCTGGAGCGCCTGCACCGAAACCGCGACCCTGACCCTCAACCCCATCACCAACCCGATCACCGGCGACATCACCGTCACCGCCAGCGGCACCGCCAGCAACATTAAAGTTGGCACCAGCCCCACGCCAACCAATAACAGCGGCTGGATATATGCACCGGCGCCGGATGACAACACCACGGTCGTCAGCTTCTACGCCACCGGCACCGGCACCTGCGGCACCATCAGCCGTTCGCAGTTGAATGTTGCCACCAACACCATGGCCGCGCCGGTTGTCGATTCGTTTGTCATTCCAGGCACGGTGATCGACACCACCGCACCCTTTGTTGTGCCGGTCACGACCTTTACCGCAAGCGATAACCTGGCCGTCACCGGCTACATGATTACCACGACCGCGACCGCTCCGACCGCCGGTGCTGCCGGTTGGACCCCTAGCGCACCAACCAGTTTCACCGTTCCGTCCCAGGCCAGTTACACTCTCTATGCCTGGGCCAAAGACGCTGCTGGTAATGTCTCACTGAGTGCTTCGGCGTCCACGACCGTTTCGAGCTGTACCGAGTCGGCAACGGTTTCCCTGGGCGCCATAACGAATCCGATCACCGGATCGACCAACATCACAGCTGTTCTCGGCGGCAGCGGCGGCAGCGCACCGCAGGTCTCATTTGACGGCACCACCTGGCAGGCGAGTGGGGCGCTCTACACGCCGGGAACTCAGGCGGACTACCCGCAGGATTTCTACGCACGTGCGGTGGGATCCTGCGGTGGATTTATCTATGATCCCGCGAATCCGACGACGATTGCGGTCGATACGCGAACCGACTACCTCGAATCGAACGATGCCAGTGCTGCCCAAGCCGGGATGACGGCCATCACGGTGACCATGAGCTACTGCGGCGATCGCAATGGTACCGGCACTTTCCGGGTTGACTACAAGCTTGCGTCTTCGGGAACCTGGATAGTCGGCTCGCCACAGACTGACGCGGATAACGACGGTACCTACACGACGACCCTGTCGGGCCTCATCGCTGGCGAGATCTACGACATCCGCGTGATCTACGATGATCCGATCGACGGTGTTATTGCCGGCACAGGCACTACCACCCAGACCACCCAGCTTGACCTTATCGCCTGGGCCGACAACCCCATGCTGCACAACAGTAACCGCTTTCCCGGCACCATCAAGCACAGCGGCGATTGGGGAACCGATACCGGTGCCAAGGGGCCGATCGTTTGTGCGACCTGCCATGGCAAAGAAACCGGCAACGTCAAGCGTATCAAAGCCACTATAAGCTTCCCCGATGGCTCAACCATGCCGGGTGGTGGAACCAGCGCAGTTGTCAGCCTGCTGACGGTTGAAGATGGCAGCAGCGACTTTGGTGATGACAGCAACGCGCCGCGCTCCAGCTCGAACCGTGTCTGCGAGGTCTGCCACACTTACGACGCTTCACAAACCGTCGGCGTCAAACAGCACGCCGCCAACCAGTCGGTGGCCGCCGGTCACTACGACAACAGCGATTGTATCAAGTGCCATCAGCATAGTAGCGGCTTCAAGGCCGATTGTACGACCTGTCACGGCAACCCGCCGCTGGTGGCCGCTGACCTGACCGCCACGCTCGACCCGACCAACAGCACTGGCAGCGCCACCGCCGGCAAGCACGACTACCATGTCAACACCAAGGGCTATAGCTGCAACACCTGCCACACCGGTTGGGAAGCCTCCGGCGAAATGCCCAAAAACGGCAACATTAACCTGGGCTTCAATATCGTACTTGGTTCCACTACCGATACCACTGGCACTTATGATGGCCGCAGCACCGGCGGCGGCTACAATGGGGCTGCCGGTACCAGCGTGACCACCGGCAATGGTCTGAGCTGTTCAGCGATTTATTGCCACGGTACGGCCGCACCGGCCTGGGCTGATGCGGGTACTGCCGTTTGTGGTAGCTGTCACGGTGATACCAACGGTATGCCGTCGACCGTAGCAGGCGACGGCGACCTCTCCGGTGCCACCAGTGGCAGCCAGGTTGGCAAGCACCCTGAGCACGTGGTCAACGCCGGCCTGGCGTGCAGCACCTGCCATAAAGACCTCGGCTTCGGCACGCCGGATCACGTCAATGGTCAAGTCGATATCTGGTTCGATACCGCCCAGGCCGGCGCCAGCGCCACCTACAACAACGGCACCAATACCTGTAGCAACCTCAGTTGCCACATCAGCAAGGTCTGGGATACCGCCACGCCGGCTTCCTGCGACATGTGTCACGGCTATCCGCCGACCTCGACCACCCTGCATGCTTCTGGGGCGACGCCGGTTGACCACAGTGCCGCCAATATTGTCGGCAAGCACAGTGAGTGTAATCTTTGTCATGGTTACAGCCAGGCCAATGGTATTACCGATAACACCGGCAACGGCGGCGATGCCTACCAGGTCAGCTACCACCGTGACGGCAACATCGAGATGAACGGCATTTCGGCGCCAGATAACAGCCAGAGTGCCCAGTACGACCAAACCACCTGGGGTTGCGCCAAGGCTTGCCACGCCAACGATGGCGCCCACCAGCTCTCGGACAGCGGCCTGACGGTGCAGCTGCATGAATACGGCAGCGGTTCCTGTACCGGTTGCCACGACGGCAGCGGTGCTGCCGGAACCGCAACCAGCATCAGCAACACCAGTGCCCATGCTTTGTCGTCCACTGGTTTGAACTGTGAAGACTGTCACGGTAGCCATGGTGGCGGCACCATTGAAATCCCCAACAACCCGATGGTCGGCATCAACTACACGGCCAATGGCGAAACCGGCATTGCCCTGGGTGTTGCCGGCACCGCACCGGGCGCTACCGAAGCCGAAATTTGTTGGAACTGTCACTCCACCAGCGCCTCCTTTACCGGAGATGGCGAATTCGGTGTGAACAACAAAGCCAACACCGGCAGCATGTCTTATAATTATGGCACTCTGTCAACGTCTAACTGGACGACCGCAACCTGGACTTCAGGGACGGCCTCCTTCAGTTACAAGTCGGGTGCAATTCAGTCGACTCACACTGCGAATCCGAGTGTGACCGACGCCAACACCACGACCAACGGTCAGGGAGGTCGAACCGAATCGCCGAATAACGTTGGTGATATCCGCTGCTCGTATTGTCACGATGTTCACGACCTTAATCGGGCGACGGGTGATAGCTTAACCGGCCAGCCATACCTGCGCGGCACCTGGATGGGCAACCCCTACAAAGAGGACGGTGCTCCGCAATCTGGCACCGCCTATACCAACAGCAACAAATGGGGTGCCGTGCCGCGTGGCTCCAACGCCACGACCATGCAGATGGGAGGCTACTGGATCGATCAGAACAGCGGCAACCCGACCACCGGTTGGACCCTGTCCTCCTCGGCCGGCCTCTGTACCCTCTGTCACGGCACCAACGTCAACGGCATGGATCAGAAGACCGGGGAGAGCCTGTGGGTCGGCACAAACGGCCATGCCAATGCGGTCATCGGCGGTACCGGTACCGGTGCGGCGAACATCTATGATGCTCGTGGGGGCGCTTCTGGTTACAACAACAACCCCTATCAGCACTTCCAGGGCATGACTGACCCCGCTGATAATGGCAAATGGGGTTTCCGCTCTGCCAACAGCAATGCGGCGCGTTATCAGCCATTACTGGCAAACAGTAACACCAGGCCGCGCATGATGAATACCGACAACTGGGGTGTTGACGAGACCGGCGGTCAAACCCAGAGTCAGTACCATAAGTTCAGCTGCTCGAAGTGTCACAACCCGCATGCTTCGCGCCTGCCGAAGTTGATGATTACCAACTGTCTCGATACCAAGCACAATACCTGGGACAATGGCTATCAGCTCAATGCCAAGTCGGGCAACAATCTGAACCGTTCGCTGTCAAACTGGACCAGTGCCCAGAACTGCCACCGCCGCGGCGGAGTCGATCCGAGTGATACCCGCGCTGATGCGGCTGGTGTTGGCGCCGGCTGGAACCTGGTCACCCCCTGGTAATGAGTCGATCTCCTCAGTGATGTTTGCTGAGCATTTTGAAAGGATGAAAAGTGAATCGTTATCAAAAACCGAAAGTGGTGGGTAGCAGTAACGTCCATCCCTGCTAGCCAAAAAAGGCCGGGCCGAGAGCAATCTCGGCCCGGCCTTTTTTACGCGATTCGCGATTGTGCGTTTTGTCATCTTCTCTCATAATGGCGCCATGCGACTGAAATTCATCAATAGAAACCTGGTGGCCCTGTTTTTTGGCCTCTTGCTGATTGTTCTGATTGAATGTGCCATGGCGCTTTTTCAGGTATTGCCCTTGGCCGAGCAGGATCCCTTCGTTGGTTTTAGCGAAACCTCGCCGCTTTTTGTGGAAGAAAGTTCGGGGAACTTCATTGTCAACCCTGCCAAGTCGGCCTATTTCAATACCCCGCAATCCTTCTCAATGCCCAAGCCGGCCGGGGTTTTTCGCATCGTGGTGTTCGGGGGGTCGACAACTTACGGGCGCCCCTATCGGCATCAGACATCCTTCGGTGCCTGGCTGGAACGTTTGATCGAGCACTATTCCGCCAATGTCAATGTCGAGGTGATCAACGCCGGCGGCATCTCCTACGCCAGTTATCGGGTGCGGCGGTTAATGACTGAGATGTCGGCCTATGACCCGGACCTGTTCATTGTTTACACCGGGCATAACGAGTTTCTCGAAGCACGTACTTTTGCCGCACTGCGTGAACAACCGGAAGTCATCCGAAAATTGCGCAGCTTTGCCCATCACTCACGGCTCTATTCGTCCCTGGCCAGGATCCTGGGTAAGGTAGCGAGCCCTGGAGACAGACTGACAACCTTTGGTGATAAGGTCGACGCGACGCTGGAACGGATCGGCGGCCCGGAACTTTATCACCGTGATCCGTCATTTCGTCAAGGCGTCATCCGCCAATATCAACATGAGATTGCAGCGATGGTTCGCTTCTGTCAGAAACGCGAGATTCCCCTGATTCTGTCCACCCTGCCGGTCAACCTGTCGGGCATTGCGCCGTTTAAATCAGAGCACGCCGCCGGGCTTGACTCCGCGGCGCTGATGGCTTGGCAAACGGCATTTGAGAGCGGTCTTGCTGCCTTGGCTGACAAGCGACCACAACAAGCGCTCAACGCCTTTGCTGAAGCAGACGCTCTCGATTCCGGCTACGCTGAACTTCATTACCGCAAAGGCCAGGCCTATTGGCAGCTTGGCCAGGCGCACCAGGCCTACCTGTCTTTCGATCGGGCCCGGCAGGAGGATATTGTGCCGCTGCGGGCACTCAACGAGTTCAACGATATTCTACGTTTAGTGGCCGCATCGAAGTCAGTGCCGATGGCGGATGTCGAAAAAACATTTTTGAAAATCTCTCCAGGAAATATCCCTGGAGAGAACCTGTTTGTCGATCACGTTCATCCTTCGATTGAAGGGCAGCAACTGGTTGCCTGGATCATCTTGAATGCCGCGACCGATGCAGGGCTGCTTCCCCTCAATGCCGCGACCTGGCAAAAGGTGATGCCGCAGGCTAGGGAGTTCTTGCGCCAGGAGTTGGCGGCTGTTCCTGGGGACTATAAGGCTCAGGGTTTGTGGAGCGTTGGCCGCCTTTTTTTCTGGGCCGGGAAATATCCTGAATCTTATACTGCCTTGCACGAGGCCTGGCAGACGATCAAGGACCAACCGGAAATGGCCCGTCAACTTGGTGAGCTGGAATTGGTTCGCGGTGATATCGATGCAGCGATTTTTTACCTGGACGCCGCAGAAAGCCTAGCTCCGGGTGATTTGAAAGTAGCGTTAGCCCGGGCTGCGGCTTTGAATCGCGCCGGTCGTTCTGATGAAGCCTTGTCGCTGTTGCAAAAACTTACCGTCCCCGACGACGATCAGGCCGCCGGTCTTTACCACCTGATGGGTGAGACCCTGCTGCTGCTTGACCGACCGGCAGAGGCCGCGACGCATTATCGCCGGGCCGTCGAGTCTGCACCGCAAGTCGCTGCTTACCGGCTGGCCTTGGCCGAAGCGTACAAGCGTGCCGGAGATGCGGCTAAGGCTGAGAGCGCCTACCTTGGCTATCTTGAACAGTTACCGAACCGGGCAGTTGCTGTACCACTCGAACAATGGCAGAGGCAACCCTGATGGCCCGTTACGTTCTCGGTATTTCAGCCTGGTACCACGACAGTGCGGCGTGTCTGTTGCGCGACGGTAAAATCGTAGCGGCGGCACACGAAGAGCGTTTC
>Ga0210015_1001643_pt1 | contig 21951 bp, 17 predicted proteins | sample CryGeymeta201522_FD_185471 | JGI IMG/M metagenome (GOLD analysis project Ga0210015, IMG submission 185471) | Groundwater microbial communities from Crystal Geyser aquifers in Utah, USA - Crystal Geyser metaG 2015-22 (SPAdes) (version 2) | ecosystem: Environmental > Aquatic > Deep subsurface >... | reverse complement strand
TTAAAACGACTTTTAAAACTTTTCTCATTTAATAACCTCTCTATTATTTTACCACTTCTGAAAAAAATTGAACATCTAAATTGAGAGACCTTTTCCATATGTGCTAACCCCGGACAGATTTTGCGTTATGATTCTCTTGGAAGTGACTTTAAACGTGACAGAAGAACGATCCAAAAATATATTTACTATCTTGAATATTCATTTCTCACCAAAATTCTATTTAACTACTCATCCAATCCTTTAACCCGATACAAAAAAAATAGGAAAATCTATCCTTCTTATACTGCATTTAGTTTCGCTGCCTTGAGAGAGGAGATAGATATGAAGAATTTTATTGGCAAAATCGCCGAAAACCTGATTTTACAAAAACTAAATACCAGCTTCTTTTACAGAACCGATCGTGGCAAAGAAATTGATTTTATCGCAACAAAAAATAACAAAGTAACTCCCTATGAGGTGAAGTATCGTAAAAATATTGATAAATCAGACATATCAACAATCAATAGTTTTATGAAAGAGTTTAAAACGAGTGTTGGAGTAATAGTTTCAGAAAATACTGAAGAGGTTCAGCTCACAGAAAATGGTCAAATAAAATTTGTTCCTCTTATTAAGTTTTTGCTGGAGGAGTGAGTGTTCATATAGTTCATACAAAAGAGGAAAGTTGTTTCTAATACACCCCACAAAGATGTCTCTACACCTAGTCACTGCCACTCTTTTCCTTGCAATCCTGAACTCGTTTCAGGAAAGTGACACACATCCTTTGTATCCGTGGTAATCTTGCTATTTTTTTTCCTTTTCCTCCTTTACCTTAAGCCACGCAAAATATTCAGGAGAACCTTCTCTCAGCATTACTACACCACATTTAGGACATCTTTCCTCCCTGCAAGGAACACCAGGTCTATGAGGAATTCTCTCACCGCATTTTGGACAGATGCAATAACCCGCTCACAAATATCGCAGGTTACAGAGAATTAAACCACCTGCTCCAAGTCCACCATGTTCACCATAAAAATGTTCTTTTTCCATTTATTCCTCCTCAACTAAGTTTTCTAATATAGAATATTTTGTTATTATATTTAACCTTCTTAATCTTGCCTTCTTTTATTAGACTACTAACTAAAGAAAAATCGCTTCTTTTTTCACTCAATAACTTATGAATTTCCTCTTCTCTTATTGGATGCACAGAAACAATACTTAGCAGATCTTCTTGCAAACCATCTGTTATTGTAAACTCGCCTTCTTCTGGAGTTATAAGCATATTTACATTTTTGATTTTTTCTCTGAATATTTGATATGCCATATTCAAAACTTCTTCTTCAGGGAATATTACCCAGCTTTCTGCAGGAGGACGAGTAGGGATTGAAATATACGACTTAGAAGGATTAATCTTTGCTATGAAAGATGCAATATCTTTCAACTCTTCTCCTGAATCATTTATTCCCTTAACAAGCATTGTCTCTGTTATAAGTTTGCCTTTAAAGACTTTTGTAAATTCAACAATTCCATCAAAAATTGAATCAAGGTTCAGAAAATGATTTGGTCTATTAATTTTTTTAAAGGTAAGTTCGTTTACTGCATCTACCTTCAGAGAAACAAGGTCAGCCTCATACAAATCCTGCCGAACGCTTTCAAGGAACAAAAGAGAGCTGTTTGTAATAACTGCAACAGGAATACTGAAAGATTTCAGCATTCTTATTTCCTCTCCAAGGTTAATATCGAGTGTAGGTTCTCCATCAGGCACAAATGTGATAAAATCAACTTTTTCACCAATTTCCTTAAGCCTTATGATCTTTTCTTTAGCTTCCTTAAATATCTCTTTTGGTTCATAAAATTGCCTTCGCTCAATTGTTAGATTGTATGTTATCCCAAGTTGACAGTAAACACAGGAATAAGAACAATACTTTGGAGGAATATTATTTACCCCCAGACTTCTCCCCAAACGCCTTGAAGGGACAGGTCCAAAAATAATTATAAGTAATCACCTCCTCTTAAGTTAGGTTTACCTAACTTTTATAATAAAATTATACCGCGAATTTAAAGAAAATCAAAGATCTCTTGATATCTTACATCTCAATCATATGAAAGGCGAGTTTTCTCGTCAGTCAAAGTGGGTTTTATCATTTCACGCCATTCAGGCATTTCCCATGTTCCTAATTTCATATGGATGTTGTAATATTTTTGTGGAATTGGATGAGTGCCAATAACCACTTCCATCTTATATTTTTCCTCTATGAATTTTTTGAAGTAACCTACATAAGGACAAGGGGGGTACCCTACGATCATCCCTGTAGCAAAGTGAACAACCGTTGCACCATTCTTTTTCATTTCTTCTGGAGCGTACTCAATATTTCCACCAGGACACCCGCCGCAGGTAGTGTACCCTACGAGTTCAACCTCTTTGCCTTTGTAGATACTGAAGGCTCCAACTCTTTCACGAAGAGATCTAAGACACTTGCCCCCTGCGCATGTACGATAGCGGTCGCAGATAATAATGCCAATTTTGATTTTTTCTTCCATTCTATGCCTCCTTGTTTATTAAATAAAATTGTATCATAAACAAGACAATTTTCTTTTAATATTGTATCATAAGGAAGACAATATCAATTTAATTTCAAATGTAAGATTATTAGTATTTTGGAAATTTCTCTCATGATAAATTTTTATTGCATGATCTCACTTAAGCTTTTGAATTCAATAATAAAATCATAATTCGCATTGCATCAGCTCAAAATAAATAATCCAAGGAATTATTCTGCCCCTCTTGCAAAATATGTGGATGAAAAAATTATTTTCCGTGAACAGCAAAAGATCAATGCGATTTTGAATCGCAAGGAATCATTAAAGCGAAGAACGCAATACCTCAACGTCTATGAAAACTTGCTTAAAACCTTTGCAACTTAAATTTTATCTGCAGTCTCAAATATATGCAACCTGTACAATATCTTGACAAAATTTTAAGAAGTAATTTAATTTATTTGGAAGGAAATTTCTTAAAGGAGGCATATAATGATAAAAGTCTTTGCGATCAATGGAAGTCCAAGGTTGGAAAGAGGCAGGACTGCTTTAATTCTTAACTCCTTTCTTGAAGGAGCAAAAGATGCCGGAGCAGATGTGGAGCTTTTCTACTCAAACAAACTCAAAATTAAGCCCTGCACTGGCTGTTTTTATTGCTGGGACGAGAAACCAGGCGTATGCCCAATAAAAGACGATATGCAGATGCTATATCCAAAACTTCGCAGTGCAAATATTCTTGTCTTGGCAACACCTGTATATATACCTTTCCCTGGCGATTTTCAAAATTTTTTAAATAGAATTATACCTTTGATGAATCCTATTCTTCGAACCACAGTCGGAGGGCGAACGCGAGCAATGTTCCACAAGGATGTTAAGATAAGCAAAATCGTACTTGTAGCCACAAGCGGATGGTGGGAGAAAGGCAATTTTGGAACAGTTATTCGCATTGCCGAAGAGTTTGCAAAAGATGTGAGTGTTGAGTTCGCTGGTTCAGTGTTAAGGCCCCATTCAGATTATCTGTTTCAGAAAAATGAGAAGACAAAGAAAATCTTTGAGAACTGCGAGCTTGCAGGCTACCAGTTAATAAAGGAAGGCAAAATGCATCCTGAAACCCTCAAAGAAATAGGTAAGCCACTGGTGAAAAGGAAAGAGTATCTAGAATAAATTTGGAAAATCAACAGCTAGCTTGCCTTTCTTTGACAACTTCCAGCTAACATTATAAAGATTGCAATTTTGCAGAAAAACATCACTTTTTACAGCTTACAAACCCTGTATTAATCAACATTTTTCTCTAAATCGACAGATAGGGGTCAAATTTGAAAACTTTTGAGGAAGTGGTAGTTTATATCCTCCAACCCATTTTTTACCTCTCAGAGTGCGTTATTTTAGATGCATTTAAGCAAGTATTTATCTAATCTCTACGGTACAATGCGGTGTTTTAGACCACAAATTTTAGAGGTTAATTTTTACAAAGTGGCTTAAAATCTATATGCTGATTTTTAGCAGAGGGAACCCGGCACCCCTCAAATTAGACAATTTTTAATGCAGATCTAACAAATACAATTAAATAAAGGCTTTCATCACCTATAAAATAAAACCTAAATAATTTTCTTTATTTATTACTTCAAAAGATGTATCTTTATAAGTTTTAGCCCATTGAGAGGGGACTTTGAAATTTCCCTTATTCCATTTAAATTCATAGGCATAAAGCTTGCCATCCCTCTCTTCTACCAAATCTATTTCTTGCCTTTCCCAGGTACGCCAGAAATATGCATTAGCATAGATTCCCTTATACTCTCTCTTCTTCAGTCGCTCCATAAAAATGAAATTTTCCCACAAAGCACCAACATCATTACGCAAAGATAAATCGTTAAAATTAAAGATGACCGCATTGCGGATGCCATTATCGTAAAAATAATATTTGCCTTTCTTTGTTATTTCGTTTTGTAAGTTCCTGCTATAACCTTGCACTGAGTAAATAATGAATGATTGTTCCAGAATGTTAAGGTATCGCCCAACAGTTTTATGATCTACTCCAATGTTTTGTGCAAGTTCACTCAAAGAGACCTGACTGCCCACTTGAAACGCAAGTAATTTAAGCAAGTTAAAAATAATTTTACTTCCTTTTACCTTTTTAAATTCAAGGATGTCTTTAAGAAGATATGATTCGACAATTTCTTTTAGAATTTCCACTTTTTTATTTTTGGTTACCTGAGTTACAACAGCAGGATATCCACCAAAAATCAGATACTCAGCTAATTCACTCTTTAACTCGTAGTTATTAAAAAGTTTTTTCAATTCGAGCTGTGCAACAGGAAATAAGCTAATGGTCCTTTTTCTTCCAGTAAGAGGTTCACCTGTCTGTCCCAAAAGCTCAAAAGAAGATGAACCTGTTGCTATCACTTTTATTCCTGGAATCTGATCAACAATTATCTTCAAACCCATACCAATGTTCTTTATTTTTTGAGCTTCATCAATTGCAATTAACTCATACCCTTCTACAAACTCCTTAATTTGATCAAAATCTTGAGAGCCTAAAATATCCTGAACCCTGATATTTTCTCCAGATTCCAGTCTGTACTTTAACTTTGTTGTTTTCAAAAAATCGTTAAGCAAGGTTGTTTTGCCAACCTGCCTAGGTCCAAATATTAACAGAGTCTTGTTTGGTTCTAAATAATTCTCTAATTTTTCGTAATACCTTGGTATTTTCATACTCTAATTTTAACACATTCCTTAAAATTTTCCAATTTCAGGGAACACAATTCCCCAAAATAGATAAATTTCTGGGAGTATAATTTCTCAAAATCAGTTATTCCCGTAAAATTTATACCACTTTCATCTTTTGCCTTTTTAATAGCTTTATCAATTTTGTTAATTAAGGTTCTTTTGGTGATATCTTCCAATAAGGTGAAATCAAGATCATCCGAAAACCTGTACTCTTTAAAGTAAACTTTTCTTAAACCTGTTCCGCCTTTTAATGCCATATTTATTTCGTTCAAATTTTTCAACAACCAGTTTTATGCATAATCACGTTCTACTGCGGAAAGTTTTACTTTATATTTTGCCGCAACTGATTTCAATTCGTTTCTCTTATCACTTAGAGGCCTTCAAAAACTTGTTAAATCCTTATAACATAATGCTCTACTCTATTTTGCATTTTTCAGGCAATTTCGTGCAAACGATGCAATCTTTGCATATTTTGCAGAAAAACATTAATTTTGTGCAAAGGACATGGGAAGAAATTTAATCAAGGTAAAAGAAAAAGACATTAAGGTCTGACTTATCCTGACGAATCTTACTTATTTTATGGTTTGCTTTGTAATCCTGCGTAACTTTTTCTGCATCTTCTTTTGTTCCATAAACTCTCACAAATTTCTTATATTAAGCCTCATCTTCACATCTTCTAACCAATACTCTCCAAATTCTTCTTTATTGCTTTCTTTTTCATTTCAAAATCTCCCAGTAGCCCCCGCTTGTTTTGCCAACCCTTCTCAATACTCCCTTATCTCTAAGCTTTTTAATGTATTCTTTCACCGTATCAGGTTTAATGCCCAGTTTTTCAGAAAGTTGATCTCTTGATATTCTCACGTTATTTTTAATCTCATTTAAAACCTTTTTCTCCAATTCTGTAAACACAACTTGGGGGGTAACTTGGGGGGTTGACGGCCTTTTAAAGGTTACAGTAAAAAAATTAGTAAACTCAAACTTAGGAGCTGGTAAACCTGCCTGTTTCATAGCATTCCTCATTCTCCCAATACCAGAGCCAACCTTCTCAACCAAATCAGCACTCTTAAACAAACTAAATAAAAGGGGATTTCTTGATACGCTTTTCTTTCCAAAGTCTTCTTTCTTAATTGCAGAAACTAATCCGCCAGGATTGCTAATCTCAACCCTATCATCAAAGATATCAATTTGAATATTGGCTCCTTTTTCATTATACTCCCTGTGAGCCATTGAGTTTACCACTGCTTCTCTTAAAGCATCCCCTGGAACCTCTAAAATCTCCTCTCTAGGACCTGCCGTTTCAATTTTATATTCCAATCTTAGATTCCTGAATAAAAACCCCATAGTATTATGGTAATTTGAGAGAGCGTCTTCTATGAAATCTTTTCTATCTATTATCTTGTATTTGTCAGTTCCTTTATACAAAACGCAGGTAATTATTGCCTGCCTGAAAAACTTCTCAACATTATCACAGAAAAACAAAACCCCTGCGTTCTTGAATTTCCCGGTTTCAGTTAAAACTCCTAAATTTCTCAGGATATCTTCATCAGGAATAACCCTGCTTATCTTGGCTTTTTGTAAAAAAGTATCAAACTTTGCTTTATCAAAACCGTTCTTAAAACTGAACTCTTTATTTATAGCTTCATCAAATAATATCTTTCCTTCTTTGTTAAAGAAATCTCTTATTTCGTCGGTTGATAATTTTTGAGAGTTGCTTCCCTGCCTTAAAAAAAATCCGGCAGTACATCTATAAGGTTTATTTATACCTTCATCAACATTTACGATAAGAACATTATCAATAGAATCAAAATCAATATACACAGGTGGGTCGCAATTTCTTGCTATATCTTGTAGCTCGGATTTTAGTTTGTTTGTTATTTCGATGCCTTTAACTACGCCCGTATCATCAACTCCAATGAATATTCTTCCCCCTTCAGTATTCGCAAATGCAGTGAGTGCTTTACTAATTTTCTTAGCATCAAAATCTTCTTTAAAATCTAATTTTAAACCCTCGCCTTATTTCAATAAAAACTCAAACTCTTTTTTATTCATATCTAAATCTTAAACCCAATTTTCTCCAGATTCTCCTTAATTTCTTCATCAAGCTTTTTGGATTCCTCCATTTACTTAGCAAGTTCTTCGGTCAGCCTTTGCATTTTTTCTTCAAAAACTTCCATGTCTTCTTCCTCTTCTTCAGTGCCAACATACCTTCCAGGAGTCAATATCCAACCTGGCGTATCCATTATGGACTTTGAATATCTTAACAATTTGTTTATGTTTATCGTTCATAACTCAGCACCTCTTTGGATATTTTCATAGGCATATTATAACAAATGCCGATGAATTTGTCCAGAGCCTCAAAAAATATTTTTTAAAAGTTTACTTAAATCCTTTACTTCTTTCTAATCGTTCTTTTTGCGATTATAAAATAACACCCCTTCTATTTTGCATTTTTTAGGCAATATTGTGCAAACATTGCAACCTTTGCATATTTTGCAGAAAATGATATAATTTATGCAAAATATAAAGGAGGCTTATTATGAAGAAAGTTAAAGACTTCTTACCTATTGACCCATTTACTGATATGCCTATAGAACCCAGTCAACTTTCATTGCTTGTTGATCGTGAAGAAGAAATAAAAAAATTAGAGACGATTATAAAAAGTGCAGCTTCTGGATTCAGGCAGAACGCTGCAATTCTTGGCAAGGATGGAATGGGGAAAACCTCTTTAATCAATTACATCTATGGAAAATCTAAAATGGAAAAGGAGATTCTACCAATTAAAATGGAGATAACTCAGGACTCTACTGTTCAGGATATAATGAATGACCTTATGAGGGAGATGCTGGATTGCATGCATTTTGGGCTTGGTTCAATGGTTTTATCTTTGCTTGGAAAAGACGCTTCACTTAAAGAAATTAAGGGGCTGCTTAAAGGCTTTGAGACATCAAAAGCGACAGAAATTTCGGCAACAATCTTCAGCTTTGTTAATATTTCTAAGCGGAGTGAGAAAACTTTCAAGGGGGCACAGGATTTTAATTCCCTATTGAACTACCTAAAAGGTGTAACAGAGTTTATGCCTAATAGAATCAAAACAATAATGCTTTTAATCGACGAAGGTGAATATGTTGCAAAAGACAACTCGGCAAATCTCCTTCAAAGCATGAGGCTTTTGTTTCAGACAAGCCCATTTATGGTCATTATTGCAGGCTCTCCTGTTCTTTTTGACAAGCTTGCTTCAATAGAGCCTTCCTTTGGTAATCTTTTTCCAGAGCAAAATCGAATAATTCTCAAACTTTTAGAGATTGATGATATAAAACAACTTATAATTAAACGACTTGACCTCATAAAAAAGGATTTAAAAGGGACAATCGCACCTTTTACGGACGATTCTTTAAGGGTTATTTTAGAATATTCTGCAGGCAATCCAAGGTATATTATAAGAATTTCGAGCTTATCAATATTAAAGGCGCTTGAAGCAGAACAAATTACCTCTGAGCATGCAAAGAAAGCATCCAAAGAAATTCTTTCGACAATGGGAAGAGAACGCTTTCAAAGGCTTGAATCAAACGACCAAAACTTGCTTATTAAAATCGGTAAGATGACGGCACCATCTGTTACTGAGCTTGCACGAGAACTAAGCCTTGATGAAGCAACCATCAGTAGACGCCTCAATCAACTCGAAGAATTAGGTTATGTGAGAAGTACCCGAGACGGAAGAAAAAGAATTGCAATCCTCGAAGAGCCAGTTAAAACTTTCATAGAATCGATAACTTAATCCATTTTATATTTTGCATTTTTCAGGCAGTTTTGTGCAAAGATTGCAAAGATTGCGTATTTTGCAGAAAAACATCAATTTTGTGCATAATCACGTTCTACTTTGGAAAGTTTGACTTTATATTTTGCCACAGCTGATTTCAATTCGGTATCTCTTATCACTCAAAGGACTCCGATAATTCTCTCGTCAAGGTTAACAATCAACCTCCACTTTGCATTCTTCTTTTGCTCCACAGGCATAGTAGGGTCAAGTAACAGATAATTGCGCACATTTGGTGGTGTTAGTTTCATTTTTATATTCAGCAAATCGCAAACATAGCCAAGTCTTCTTATTACTCCAGAGTTTCCAATTTGATTTGCATATTCAGATAACTTTTTAAAATCGAGCTCCTTACGGCCATATTTCAATGCTTTAATTACCTCAATCATCCCTCCACAATAATGGGGCTTATCAAGGCAATCAATGATGGTTTTCTCTTTATCAGTAATATTTATTTGAGTATTCTCAATCCACTCCTTCTTTATGCCAAAGAATTTTTCTTGCTTAACTCTTACGATTTTATATTTGACACCAAAGACCTCGACCTCCTGCTTTTCTTTCCAGGAAGTAATTTGTATAAATACAGTGGTTGGAATCTGCTCAGTTAGTCCATAATAATTCAAAGCGCTCCAATAAGCAATTGTGTAAGGCTCAACAAGCACTGATCCAATTACAAACTCATGAAGTGTGTAATAAGCTTTATCTGCACTTAAAGGAACTATAAGATACTTGCCCTTGGCAATCCGCTTGATATAATTCTCTTTCTCAAGCTTATAGAGAATTTTTCTAAGATATAATCTGTCTAAATCCAAAATTTTCGAGGCAGAGCTTAAAGTAAATATTTCTCCTTCTTTTGCAATTTTTGAAAGCAAATCAATCATTCTCATTTTCACTTGTGATTGTACCACAAAAGTTCCACTTTACCAAGTAATAGTGAGAAAAAATTTACCATATAATAAAAATAAAGCAAAACGCCTCGGCATCGCAGGGCCAGCAGTGAGATACCAAAGAGACAAGGCACTCAAACAACTAAAGGAAATAATCCTAAAAAACCAATCACAAAATTAGCGAAATAAGTTTGTAAATATTTGCCAAGCGGATACAATAAAAAAGGAGAGGAGGAATAGGAATGGCTGAGACAAAAAATAGCGATTCGGAATTAGAGAAGAAATTATGGAAAGCTGCAGATAAATTGCGAAGCAATATGGATGCGGCAGAATACAAACATGTAGTTTTAGGTTTAATCTTTTTGAAATACATCTCAGACTCTTTTCAAGAAAAGCACGAAGAATTGATACATGAAGAATATGCAGAGGTAGAGGACAAGGATGAATACTTGAGATATAACATCTTCTGGGTTCCAGAAAATGCGCGATGGAACTTCCTGCAAAAGTATGCTAAACAACCCGATATAGGGAAATTGGTTGACAATGCAATGGAACTTATTGAAAAGGACAATCTGTCACTGAAAGGAATTTTACCAAAGAATTATGCACGACCCGAGCTGGATAAAAGAGTTTTAGGTGAACTCATTGACTTAATAGGAACGATTGGTCTTGGTGATTCTGAAAACAAAGAAAAGGATATTTTAGGAAAAGTTTATGAATACTTTCTTGGTCAGTTTGCAGATGCAGAAGGTAAAAAAGGCGGCGAATTCTATACTCCAAGGTGCATTGTAAAACTTCTCGTAGAAATGATAGAACCTTATGAAGGGAGAGTTTATGATCCATGCTGTGGCTCAAGTGGAATGTTTGTCCAAAGCGAGGAATTCATCCGCTCGCATGGCGGGAAGCTGAGCACAATTTCTATATATGGACAGGAGTCAAATCCAACAACATGGAAACTAAGCAAGATGAATCTTTCAATCAGGGGTATTGAAGGAAATATTCAACTTGGAGATTCATTTCTTGACGATAAACACAAAGATTTGAAGGCGGATTTTATACTTGCAAATCCTCCATTCAATGTTAGTGATTGGTACGGAGAGTTATTGAGAGAAGATGTTCGCTGGAGATTTGGAGTGCCGCCTGTCGGGAATGCAAATTTTGCATGGATTCAGCATATGATACATCATTTAGCACCTCATGGAATAGCAGGCTTTGTTCTAGCAAATGGTTCTCTAAGTTCCAACACTTCAAATGAAGGAGAAATAAGGAAAAATATTATTGAAGCAGACTTAGTGGATTGTATAATTGCTTTGCCTTCCAAGTTATTTTTCAATACGATGATTTCTGCTTGTTTATGGTTTGTTTCAAGAGACAGAGAAAATCACAAATTTAGAAATAGACAAGGAGAGATACTATTTATGGACGCTAGTAAGATGGGCATAATGAAAGACAGAAGACATAGGGAGTTAATAGAAGAAGATATAAAGAAAATTTCAAATACTTATCATGCCTGGAGAGGCGAAGGAGGAGAATATAAGGATGTAGAGGGCTTCTGCAAAGCAGCAACATTGGATGAAGTGCGAAAACAAAATTATATATTAACACCCGGGCGCTATGTGGGAATACCCGAAGAAGAAGACGACGGGGTGTCGTTTGAGGAGAAAATGGAAAAGCTTACACATGAACTTGCAGAACAGATGGAAGAAGCGAAACGATTGGACGAAGAAATAAAGAAAAACCTTTCTTCTATAGGATGGAGAATCCCTTAATGCACAAAGAAAACCTCTTACATGAAACCGAAAAAGTTGAACTTAAAAAGTCAACAGCAGAGTTAAAAGAAGCAATTATTTCAATATCTGCAATACTCAACAAGCATAATAAAGGGGTCCTGTACTTTGGAGTAAAAAATGATGGTACAGTCATTGGGCAAGATGTATCGGAAAGCACCTTAAGAGGAATCTCGCAGGCAATTGCAAGTCATATTGAAGCAAAGATATATCCTGAAATTACTAAAGAAATAATCGATGGCAAAGAATGTGTTAAAGTGCAATTTTCAGGAGATGAAATTCCATATTTTGCAAATGGCAAACCATATATTAGAGTGGCAGATGAAGATAAATTGATGTCAGTAAACGAGCTTAAAAAATTAATCTTGAAAACGGCAAATTATCTATGGGAAAGCAGGCTTTCAGATAAAAAATTCAATGATATAAATAAGGAAGCACTGCAACAATTTATTCAAAGAGCAAATGAAGCGAAAAGAATAAATTTTAAGTTTACAACTGTTGAAGATGTATTAGCAAAGCTTCATCTTATAAAGAGTGATAAATTGCTAAGGGCCGCCGAGGTGCTATTCTGTAATGATAATACTGTCGAGGTGCAGGCAGCAGTGTTTGCAGGAACAGATAAACTCACTTTTTTGGATATTAAACAATTCAAAGGCAACTTACTTTCTTTGAAAGAGCAATCTGAAAATTATATCAAAGAACATATAAATTGGAGAGCGAATTTAACTCCTGCTGGTAGAGAAGAAATTCCCGAGATTCCATTGAGAGCAATTGAAGAAGCTATTGTAAACTCGCTTTGCCACAGAGATTATTCAATTCAAAAAAGCAATGAAATTGCATTTTACAGTGATAGGATTGAGATGTTCAATCCAGGGCAGTTTCCAGAGAACAAAGAACCTGAGGATTATATTAAAGGCAAAGGCGAATCAATACTTAGAAATCCACTGATTGCAAATACTCTTTATCTTAGCAAAGATATTGAAAAATGGGGATCGGGAATAAAAAGGATTTATGATGAGTGCAAAGGTGCAGGAGTTAAAGTTGTATTTGAAAAAGAATCAACAGGATTTAAGGTGATATTTTATAGGCCCGTGGATTTTGTTGCTGGCGGAGTAAATGAGGGATTAAATGAGGGATTAAATGAGGGATTAAAATCATTGCTAAAAGTTATCGGCGAAAACCCAGGAATAAAGGCAAAAGATACATCTTTATTACTGAACAATAGACCGTTAAAAACAATTGAAAGGCAAATAAAAATATTAGTTGAAAAAGGTTTGATAGAAAGGAGGGGAAGTAAAAAAACTGGTGGATATTTTATTAAGCAAAAATGAGCAATGGGGGAGTCCGAATATTAAATGATGGAAAAAGAAACTAAATTCAAACAAACTGAAATAGGAATGATTCCTGAAGATTGGGAAGTGAAAAAAATAAAAGACATAGGAAACGTAATCACTGGCAAAACCCCTTCAACAATAGTAAAAGAATACTTTAGTTTAGATTTTCCATTTATCAAAATCCCTGATCTAGGCAAATCAGTATACGTTGATGCTACTGAAGAAATGCTTTCTAAAAAGGGTGCAGAACTTATGAGTAGTTTAAGATTACCTAAAGATTCTGTGATGTTTTCATGCTTGGCTACCATTGGAAAGGTCGGTATTACAAAAACTGATTCTTTCACTAATCAACAAATAAATTCTGTAGTTCCCGATAAAAGAAAAGTTACTCCATTATGGATTTACTATTTTTTGAAAAACAATATTTCTTATCTCGAGAGTTTAGGTGGTGGAGGTTCTGTATATACTAATATATCTAAAAGTAAGTTTGAAAATGCATTAGTAGTTTTCCCGAAAATAGACGAACAAGAAAGAATTGCCAAAATTCTATTCTCTCTTGACTCAAAAATAGAACTAAACCAAACGATGAACAAAACCCTTGAGGCAATAGGGCAGGCGATTTTCAAGCATTGGTTTGTTGATTTTGAATTTCCGAACGAGGAAGGCAAGCCTTACAAATCCTCAGACGGAGAAATGGTTTACAACGAGGAACTGAGAAAAGAAATCCCGAAAGGATGGAGAGTTGGAAGGCTGGGGGATTACGGAACATTCAAAAATGGAATTAACTATCTAAGAAATGAAACTGGAGATACTGACTTTTTTATAGTAAATGTTAGAGATATTGCTAATAATAAACTTTTATTAAAAGAATCTTTAGATAAAATCAATATTGATTTTAAGAAGGCTAAAGAATATTTATTAAACGATAAAGACATTTTAATTGCGAGAAGTGCTAGCCCGGGAGAAGTTTCTTTAGTTCTTGGAAATTTAGAAAAAGTAATTTACTCGGGATTTAGCATTCGTTACAGACTTAACAATTCTAACAATTTTTTATACTTCTTCCTAATCCTACAAGGATTAAAAGAAAATTTATTAAATTTTTCAATTGGAACAACATTACAAAGTGTTAATCAAGAAACATTAAAAAATATGAAGTTTATTTTACCCTCAAATGATATTTTAAAAGAATTTAACAAGGCAATTGAAAAGATTTTTGATAAAACTTATAATAATTTAATACAAATCCAAACTCTTTCCCAAATCCGTGACTCACTCCTGCCCAAACTTATATCTGGAAAAATAAGAATTCCTTTGGAGGATAAAGACAATGATTAGGATACAAAATATTATGACAAAAGAAGTGAGTTATTATGACCCAGATATTGAAGATAAACTAAAATTATATTGCAAGAATGAGCATATAACATATCTACCTAGTTTTGACTTTAAAAAGGTTTATTTTTTACACAATGAAGCATTTGAAAATAAAGAAATCGAAAAATCTTTGAAAATCACTCCTGACTTATATGTTTTTGATGAAGATCTTTTAAAACAGTTTCAGAAAGGAAAACACATTCTATTTGTTTTTGACCAGAACTTAATTGTAGGAATCATCCATTTCTCAGATTATAATCGTGTAGAAGTTTATACATATCTGTATGAATTAATTGCAAACCTGGAGAGAGGCTTAAGAAAATTTCTCGTCTTAAATAATCTTAGCAATAACGATATGCTTAAATTTTTTGAAAAGCATGCGAGCAGCAATGGAGTTTATAAAGGAAAATTTGACAAATATAAAGACTATGGCAATAAATTTAATCTAGTTGGACCTTTCGAGTCCTTTGAACTTTCAGATTTAGTTGCCTTGTGTGATGATAAAGAAATTATAAGAATAAACCACGAGCTTTTAGAACTTAGAAATAAAGTAATGCATTCGGTAAGCAGTGTAAAAAATGAAGATTACGAACAAGACCCTCTCATATACAATTTTGAATCATTTGAAGCTTTTTTTAACGATGCTATTAAATTGCAATCAGAATTTAGACGAATTCATAATAGGGTAGAAATAGGAGGGTAGCAAATATGGCGTACTTGGCAGAATCTCATATTGAACAAGCAGCATTAGAAATATTGAGCAGCATGGGATATGAAACGCTCTTTGGGCCAGACATTGCATTTGATGGCAAAATGCCTGAAAGAAAATCCTACAGAGATGTTGTTTTAACGGACAGGTTGGAAAGAATGATCGATAGATTGAACCCAACCATACCTGAAGAGGCGCAAGAAGAGGCAATTAAAAAAATTCTGAGGACAAACAGCCCTTATCTAATTGAAAACAACAAGGAATTCCATCATTATTTGGTAAACGGGGTAACTATTGAATACAAAAAGAATGACACAATTAAAAGCGATATTGTAAAAATAATTGATTTCGAAAACCCACAGGCAAACGAATTTTTAGCTGTAAACCAATTCACTGTGGTTGAAAACGAATACAATAGAAGACCTGACATTGTTTTATTTATAAACGGCCTGCCTTTGGTTGTGATAGAACTTAAAAACCCAGCCGACGAAAAAACTACAATATGGACAGCATTTAATAAACTGCAAACATATAAACAGGAAATCCCATCGCTTTTTATATACAACGAAGCATTGATTGTTAGTGATGGTACCGAAGCACGAGCAGGTGCTTTAACTTCAAATAAAGAATGGTTTTTGCCCTGGAAGACAATTGACGGGGAAACACTGGCACCAAAAAGTGAACCTCAACTCAAAGTCCTGTTGTTAGGAATGCTTGATAAGGCAAGATTATTAGATATTGTTAAAAGTTTTGTTGTGTTCAGGGAAGACAAAAAAGAAACATCGAAAGTAATTGCAGCTTATCATCAATATCATACTACGAACAAAGCAGTGCAGTCTACGATCGAAGCAATTGAAAAAGACAGAAGAATTGGCATCGTATGGCATACACAGGGAAGTGGTAAAAGCCTGACAATGGTATTTTACAGCGGAAAACTCATATTAAACAAGGAATTAGAGAACCCAACAATTGTTGTTATAACAGATAGAAACGATTTGGACGATCAACTGTTTGATACATTCAGTGCGTGCAAAGATTTATTGAGACAAGAGCCAGTCCAGGCAATGTCAAGAGATGAACTTAAACAATTTTTGCATGTAGCATCTGGAGGCGTTGTTTTTACGACAATTCAAAAGTTTTTCCCTGAAAATAAAGGAGAGTCTTACTCTGCTTTGTCTTTCAGAAAAAATATCATAGTAATTGCAGATGAGGCGCACAGAAGCCAGTATGATTTTATTGATGGATTCGCTCGTCACATGAGGGATGCCTTACCTAATGCTTCGTTTATAGGGTTCACGGGAACGCCAATTGAGCTCTCTGATAGAAGCACCAGAAATGTTTTTGGAGACTACATTGATATTTATGACATCGAGCAGGCAGTGGAAGATGGAGCAACCGTTAGGATATTTTATGAAAGTAGACTTGCAAAATTAGAATTAGATGAGAGTAAGAGACCGTATATAGACCCAGAATTTGAAGAAGTAACAGAAAGTGAAGAAGAATATAAAAAAGAACAATTGAAAAGTAGGTGGGCAAGGTTAGAGGCTATCGTAGGAAGTGAAAAAAGAATAGATCTCATTGCAAAGGATATTATAGAACATTTTGAGAAGAGGGAAGAAGTGCTGGAAGGTAAAATAATGATTGTTTGCATGAGCAGAAGAATTTGCGTTGATATCTACAACGCAATTTCAAAACTCAGGTCTCAATGGGATAGTAATAGCGACAACGAGGGAATAATGAAAGTAATTATGACTGGTGCTCCTGAGGATCCAATAGATTGGCAGCAACACATACGGAATAAGCTTAAAAGACAAGAACTTGCAACAAGATTTAAAGACCCAAATGATAAGTTCAAAATTGCAATAGTAAGGGATATGTGGCTTACGGGCTTTGATGTTCCCAGTTTGCACACGATGTATATTGATAAACCTATGCGTGGACATGGCTTAATGCAGGCTATTTCACGAGTCAACAGAGTTTTTAAAGATAAACCAGGCGGATTAATCGTTGACTATTTGGGGCTTGCTTACGAACTAAGAGAAGCACTTTCCACTTATACTGAAAGTGGAGGAAGAGGAGAACCTGTATTAGATCAGGAAGCAGCGGTGAAAGTAATGAAGGAAAAGTACGAAATAGTTTCTGCAATGTTTTACGGATTCGACTATAAGAAATTCTTTACAGGTACTCCGCAAGAGAAAATGGCAGTAATTCCTGCAGCAATTGAGCATATATTAGAACAAAAAGATGGAAAAGAAAGGTTGTTAAAATACGTAACTGAGCTTTCACAAGCCTTCGCTTTATCAGTGCCAAATGATGAAGCAATCAAAATAAGAGATGATGTTGCTTTCTTTCAAACTATAAGATCTGCGATAGCCAAGATGACGACTCCGTCTGGAAAAACTATTGATGACTTAAACTCCGCCATCAAACAGATTGTTTCTAAAGCAATATCTACGGATAAGGTGATTGATATATTTGCAGTTGCAGGGATTAAAAAACCTGATATATCAATACTTTCAGATGAATTTCTTGAAGAAATTAAAGGAATGAAACAGAAAAATCTTGCTTTGGAGGCATTAAAAAAATTATTAAATGATGAAATTAAAGTAAGTTTCAAGAGAAATATTGTCCAGGCAAGATCATTTGCTAAAATGCTGGAAGAAACCATTAAAAAATACCAAAATAGAACTATAGAAACTGCACAGGTTATTGCTCAGCTTATTGACTTAGCAAAAGATTTTAGAGAGGCACAAAAAAGAGGAGAAAAGTTGAATTTATCGGAAGATGAATTAGCTTTTTATGATGCACTTGCTAACAATGAAAGTGCAGTAGAAGTTTTGGGAGACGAAACATTGAAAAAAATTGCGCGTGAATTAACCGTGCTTATAAGAAAAAATACAACAATTGATTGGACTTTGAGAGACAGTGTAAAAGCGAATTTAAGAGTTATTATTAAGAGGCTGTTGAGAAAATACGGCTACCCACCAGATAAGCAAGAAGAAGCAACAAAATTGGTTTTAGAACAGGCTACTTTAATATCAGAGTGTTATGTTAATGAGTAGAAAGATGGAAAAATGGAAAGGAAGGCAAACGAAAAAAACAATTTAAAGGATAAAGTGCAGAACTTCTATAAAAGATGGAATATAGAATATAATGAGCAAGAAAAAAGGATTAATGACTTTAAAAATTGGAGGTGGAGGCAATGGACATTTATTCGGCAAAAGATGGAAAGTTGACTTATATAGAAGAAGTTGATTTTAAACTGGAAAAGGACATCCAAAAAATATGTGACGACAATCTAAAAGAATTGTTTGATTTGGAAGTCGTGAAACCACAGTTTACCATCCAAAATTTCAGAATTGATACTCTTGCATTTGACGAGAAGGCGAAGGCGTTCGTTGTAATTGAATATAAAAAGAATGAGAACTTTAGCGTTGTAGACCAAGGATATGCTTATCTATCTTTGATACTTAACAATAAGGCTGAGTGCGTCCTTGTGTACAACGAGAGTCGAAAAAAGCCGATTAAGAAGGATGAGATAGATTGGACGCAAACACGGGTCATATTTGTTGCTCCTTCCTTTACGCAGTATCAAGTGCAATCCATAAATTTTAAGGGTTTGCCAATAGAATTATGGGAAATAAAAAAGTATGCAAACGATACGGTAAGCGTAGAGCAAATACAATCATTAGGAGCAAACGAATCTATAAAAACAATCTCCAAAAAAAGCAAAACTGTTGAAGAAGTGAGTAAAGAGATTAAAGTTTATACTGAAGATGACCTTTTGTTAGGAATTCCAGATGAGATAAAAGAGCTCTATGAAAAGTTCAAGGCTTCGGTGCTATCAATTGGTAGTGACGTTAAGATTAAGCCAACAAAGTATTATATAACATTTATTAGTAAATCGGATTTTACAGATGTTGAGTTCCACAAGAAGGAATTAAAAGTTTTTTTGAATCTTAAAAAAGGTGAGTTAAATGACCCAAAGGGTTTGGCAAGGGATGTTTCACATATTGGTCATTGGGGGAATGGAGACTATGAACTGCATTTTAGCAACGATGAGGATTTAGACTACATTTTTTCATTGGTTAAGCAATCCTACAAGAAAAATTCAGTATAAGTCTAAGAGCAAATGGTAGTACATTTGAAATTTGCTACTCTTGCCCAAGCGCATGCAACGCTTCGTAGCATGTGTGGTTATATGAAATTACGAACCTTGCTTTTAAAAGAAGTTTACGATGTAAAAAGATAAATGAATTAAAGATTGAATGACCCTCCCACCCACTCTATCCTATTAAAGGAAGTTAGTACAAGCCGTATGCAGAAAGAGTGTACACCGCTTGAATAATTATATTAAGATGATATGCAGGTTAAGCAGTGCAAATGAATTTCTCGCTTCGCTCGAAACGACAATAGAAAAGGAGGGGATCCTGAAATGATATACGATGACAAAAAGGATGAGATCGTCACGCTTCACTTCGTTCCGCTCACGATGACAAAGGAGACCCTGAAATAAATTCAGGGTGACAAAAAAGAAAAGACAATGACAAAAAAGAGAAGGACAAAGAAGAAAATCCTGAAATACCCTGAAATGAATGCTTGCCTACAGCAAGGAAAAGATTGCAGGATGACAAAGAAAAAAGGCAAGGACAATAAAGAAAAGGAGGGGATCCTGAAATGAATTCAGGATGACAATAGAGAAAAAAGGCAAGGACAGAGAAAAAGAAAATAACGAAAAAGGATTTATCCTAAAATAATAGTTTCAATAGAGTAATACGACACAGCAATGTTTCCATATTTCTTTTCGCGAAACTTTTTGAGAGAGTTCTTACCTTTAAGTTCCTCGGGTAGAATTTCAGCGTCGGAGTGCTCAGCAATAATTATGGAATCGCTTTTTAAAAAAGGAAAGTTTACAAGAGATTGTATTGTTTGTCCTGCAAGTTTTGATGCATAGGATGGATCAAGAAATGCAAAATCAAACTTTTCTTTGAAACTCTCAAAAGAGAAAGGGCTCTTTATAAAGTTTAGAACATCCTGCTTTATGATGAGAGCTTGATTTTCAATGCCAAGCATTTTGATATTTTGCTTTATGACGCGCAGGGCAACCAGATTTTTCTCAACAAAAACTGAAAACCTTGCACCTTCGCTTATTGCTTCAATTCCAATTGCTCCAGAACCTGCAAAAAGGTCAAGAAAAACTGAATCGGCAATTTTGAATCTTACCACATCGAAGATTGCTTCGCGGACTCTATCACTTGTAGGTCTTAACTCAATGCTTTTTGGAGGAGATATAATTTCTCTCCCTTTGAATTTGCCTGTTACTATTCTCATCAAGCAACCTCTATTAAAGAAATTTTTTCTCTGGACTTGCTTTTGAGTATATTGATAAGTTCCTTTTTATGTTCCTTATTCCATTTTACTTCATTGCCTATAAGGGCAAGGGCTTCCTCCCGTGCAATTTCAAGAAGCTTGAGGTCTGTTTCTGAAAGAAGAGTTGTGAGCTTAAACTCTGGAATACCTGATTGTTTTGTTCCAAGAATTTCACCAGGACCACGGAGCTTGAGGTCTTCCTCGGATACTTCAAAACCATTATTTGTTTTCTCAAGAATTCTGAGCCTTGTTATTGCATCTTCTCCTGTATTTCTTGTGATTAGGAAGCAGTAGGATTGAAGATCGCTACGGCCAACGCGTCCCCTCAACTGGTGGAGCGTTGCAAGGCCAAAACGGTCGGCATCTTCAATGATGATTACCGAGGCATCGGGCACATCCACGCCAACCTCAACAACAGTTGTGGAAACAAGCACCTGAACTTTGCCGTTCCTAAAATCCTCCATCATCTTTCTCTTTTCTTCAGAGCTCATTTCCCCATGAAGCATCCCAAGGTTAAAATCCTTGAGGTAGCTATTTCTCAACTCTTCAATTTTTCTTTCAACTGACTGTAACTCTGTTACTTCTGAATCCTCAATGAGAGGACAGACGACATATCCCTTTCTTCCTTCGTTGAGCTCATTGATCAGTAAAGAATATGCATCATAATCAGTCTCAAAGAAAACTTTTGTTGTGACTGGCTTTCTTCCCGCTGGCATTTCGCGGATCTGGGTGATGTCAAGATCTCCGTATAGAGTGAGTGCAAGTGTTCGTGGAATTGGTGTTGCACTCATAACAAGCGTATGTGGATAAGCTCCCTTCTTTCTTAACCGTCCCCTCTGGAGAACGCCAAACCTGTGCTGCTCATCCACTACGATCATACCAAGGTTATTGAATGTGACATCTTCCTCGATGAGTGCGTGAGTTCCAAATAGTGCATTGATATTACCATTTTTTATTTCCTCAAGAATAAGTCTTCTTGCTTTTGTGGAAGTGCCTGAAGTAAGAAGAGCAACATTAAGATTTACCTTGCTCAAAATGTTCTGTGCAACATTGAACGTCTGCTGTGCAAGAATTTCTGTTGGGGACATCATTGCCGATTGATACCCATTTTTTGCTGCAATAAAGATTGCAAATAATGCAACCACTGTTTTCCCCGAGCCAACATCACCGTGGAGGAGCCGGTTCATAGGCTTTCCCGAGGCAAAGTCAGAGACTATTTCATTAATCGCATTTTGCTGGTCGTTCGTCAGTTCAAATGGAAGCAATGATTTAAATTCTTTAATATCTCCATCGGTTACTTTTAATTTGATACCGGGGAGCTCTTTGATCTCTTTTCTTCTTATGCCCAGCAGAAACTGAAGCTCAAAAAGTTCGTCAAAAATTAATCTTTCTTTGGCTTTCTTGAGTGTTCTGAAATCATCGGGGAAATGAATGT
>Ga0210015_1001637_pt1 | contig 21988 bp, 15 predicted proteins | sample CryGeymeta201522_FD_185471 | JGI IMG/M metagenome (GOLD analysis project Ga0210015, IMG submission 185471) | Groundwater microbial communities from Crystal Geyser aquifers in Utah, USA - Crystal Geyser metaG 2015-22 (SPAdes) (version 2) | ecosystem: Environmental > Aquatic > Deep subsurface >... | reverse complement strand
CGGCGAGGGTGTCATAGGCCAGCAGCAGACGTAGCAGCGTCGTAGCGGCCATGTGCGCGTTGCCACCCAGAGTAGGACGGGAAGGATTGTTTAGAAACTGATCGGCCACCTGAGTCGCCAACCCTTTGACGCCTGCGGCGAGAAGTTGGCCGTACCGCGGGTCCTCCGATCCGATGTATGCCGTCGGCGCGACTTCATACATGCCGTTCCCGACATAGTTCTCGCGGAAATAGGCTTGCCAGCCGTCCGGCTCCTTCTGTATCTTGGCGATCAGCGCATCCGGGTTCAGGCGGGTGATGTAACCGGTTGCCTTGGCGAGTTCCGCCTTCAGACCGGGGTTGGCTTTGGCCTGTTGACGCGCCCGGTCGATGTCCGACTGGGTAAAGAGCAGGTAGGGATGTTTGCGATCGCGGACCGCCGATTTGAAGTCGAAGCCATAATCCTTCACCTCATCCAGCGGGAACTCACTATACTGAATGAGTTGTCGTCGTAGTTTGAACCGCCACATCCCCTCTCCCAACAGGCGATTCCAGGCATTGTTGTCCTGCCGTTGGCGAGCCGCCTCAGCTTCCTTCAGGATGGTCATTCTTTTCTTGTCAAGGAAATCATCCGCACGCCCCATCGTGAACGCAAGTTCACGGTGCGCCCGGAAAAGCTCCGTGCTGCCGTCCTCCTTCTTCTTCATCCAGGCCAACAGCCCCAGGCTGACATCCACTTGCCCTCCAGCGCGAGCGGTGATGGGAATGAGTGTGCGGTCGAACCCGTCCCAGCCGATAGGCGTCCAGCGGGAAGGCCGCACGGCGAGAATCCCAAGGAAGGGGTCCGCGTCGTCGCGATATAGTCCTGCCCAGGTAGTGCGATCCTGCTGCCACCAGAATGACCACGGACAAACGTTGCAGATGACCTTTTCCTTCTCGAAGACGATGGGGTCCCCGGTAAGCCCCTTGTAGCTGTCCGCCCAGTAGTTGTTCTGCCAGAAGAGCCGGTCGGCGCGCAGCCCGGGCGGAAGAGCGAAACGAAAGGTCGTCTTCGGCGCTTCCACGTCGGTGTCGTCGGTGAACAGAGCCACATCCTGCCGATCGCCCAGCATAATGTCTGCCTGGTAGGAGCGTCCGTCGGTGAAGACCAGCCGGTAGCGCACGGTCACGCGTACCGGTCCTTGCTCAACCACCGTCGTAATCGCCTCCTTCACCGTGAGCGGTTGGTCGGCATCGATTGCCCATGCGCCCTGTCCCAGCCAGTTCTTCCCACCGGGACCACTAACGGCCAGGAGTGGCGCGGGCAGAGAAGTGATATTAACCGGTTGCTTCAGAGCGCCGGGGAGACGCGGCAGGCGGAAGGCAAGGAATTCGTTGCCGAGCAGGTACTCATTCCCTTGCACCCGCAGGAGCAGAGGAGTTGCCACTGGCTTGCCCGGCTGCAGGTGGAAGGTTGCTGAGCCTTTTGGGGGGAGCGTTACCACCGTCCACACCGTGCCGGTGATCTTGCCGCCTTTCCGCGCCAGTCCGCTGATCTGACACGGGACCGGCTTTCCCTCGGCGTCGGTGAGCGTCAGCGACTTGGGCAGTGTCGTCCCAGAATATGAGATAGGAAAGTGAACCAGCTCGTCGGTCCACTGGTGTTGCAGATAGTCCTTCACGGTGAAGGTCTGCAAAGGCGCGGGGGCCGCGGTCGACAGGTACGCGCACATGGTCGCAGCGAGAGATAAGGCAAAGCTGAATGTAGAGCGTGTGGCCATGGATACTCCCTTCCACAGGTTGTCGCACTCGAAAAGCCCGACGATCTCCACGGATCCGAAGGAGGAGACCGAGAACGAATACTGTTCTCACCCGATCATGGCGATGCAAAGACCGTAACGGCATCCACATACAACCGCGGTGGACAGGCGTACATGGCGCGGCACCGGTCCGTCTCCGACGGACTCGCACGCGGGTGCAGGCGAATCAAAGCATCCAACGTATAGACCGTGTCCTTGTGAATCAGCGTGTCGTCAATGTCCGGCGGCGAGGACGCGCTTCCATTCAACGAGCTGCGGGCCAAGGCGCCGTTGTGGACCTGTATCCCGTCGTGTTCATCGGTGACGTAAGGCCCGGAAACGATCCCGCTCATCCGCCGCGCCAGCACGGTTAGTTGGGCATCGCCGGCTTTCCCCTGGGGTGTAAACATCCAACCACCGAAGTTGTTTTCCATGTCCGGTCCTCCGAGCGGACAGACGCGGCCAAGGGTATCCTTGAACGCGCCATTTCTCAGGTCCCCACCCAGCTCGAGAAAGTACCCCACGAAAAGCGTGCCCGGGTAGTAGGCGCCGAACCGGAATTCGTCCGTGACCGTGTGGCGGATACAGGCGTAGAGGCGCGTCTCCTTTTCAGGCATTCGACCGTAGACAACGTAGCGGGTTACAGTCCGAACCGGCAGGATATCCCCCGTCTTGTGCGGATACCCCCACTCGGGGACTGCGATTCCCGATTCTTCGTAGCCATAAGAAGCCTCAACGACACTTCGCACCGGACCCGAGCAGACGAGCTTGTATTGAACATCTATTGCCTTCGCCTGCATGGCGCGCAGGAAGATGGGACCGCCGTGCAACGAACCACCTTCGAGGGGCCTGCCGTCGCGCAGACTGATGCCGCGGCGCAAGTCCCAACCCCCTTCTCTCCCCGCTCCCCGAACGCGGAAGAGAGTCTTGCCTCCTTCCGTGACCGTCATTTCGTTCTCGGCCGCACGCGCGATGATTGGTGGAGTGCCTGCCTGGATTGGGGCAGAGGAAAGAAGCAATGTCACATTGTTCGCTCCAGGCTTCAGCGTTTGCTGCCACGCAATCTCATCGCCGGCGCTGAAACCACCGGACCCATCGAGGTCGTCCCATTGGGCGGGTGTCCCGTCCGCCAGACTGACCGACTTCACACCGGACAGCGTGTAAAGGCTCGGGACGGCAGAAACTGGCAGCGCCACCGGTTCGTCCGCGCGCTCAGCGGGGTCGGGATTGATGACCGTGAGGGCGATTTCGACGAGGGGGGCCCCGGCGCCTTGTGCCTTCTTCATCGTTGGAGTGCAGCGCTGGACGACTTGCGGCAATGGCGGCTCAGCGATCGTTCGCGGCCCGTAGGTGAACGGCTTGGGACGCAGGTCCTTGCGCAGGAGCTCACGTTGGTGGCGCAACACCTTGCTGCCTTGTGTCGCGTCTGAGGACAGGTACAGAATGCCCAACTCTCCCGGTTCGAGCGCAAAGACGAAGCGGCCCCACTCGGGCGATTTGATCCGTTCAAGAGTACGCAGGTTCCAGATTCCCGCCCCTTTGGGGAAGGTCGAGGAGCTCAGGATCACCTGACCCTCGAAGGGCCGTGGTTCGTGGTTGATGAGGAACACCATCGCCTCACGACCATTGGGGCTGGTTTTGGCGCCGACTTCCAGGAAGGGAGCTATCGTCCTGTCAGCAAGGAGCACGGTTATGGGACGTGCGATCCCCGCCTTCTCTGCCACCTGAGCAATCATGCTCCGGTACGCGGCGCGCCCCATAGCTCCTGCATCGGAGTTAGAATGAGCGGGAACGGGTTCCCCCCAGTACTGCAACTCCTTTCGGTCGAAGGTGGCCTCCATGTCCATCCCGGGCCGCGTGCCCCACCAGACCGTTCGTTCGGTCTCGACCCCGACGGCGCGTCCCTGGTAGGTGGCCAGAACCTTGCCACCCGTTGCGCGGCCGGTGACGATATCGTGCCATGTGCGCGTCCTGCCTGAGGTGTCGATGGACGCGTCCACATCAATCAGCGCTCCGGTGTCAGGCAGTTCCGTCAGCGCGCAGCCAAGCGAATTGCTGGCGGGCAGTGGGACCTTCTTCTCCAGACTGAGGCTCTCGGCCCAGCGCTGCTCTTCCTTGCTCTGGTACGTGGGCATGAACGGCGCGTGTGCCTTGTGGGTGACCTCCACACCGAAGCGGCGTTGCAGGAAGTTCGTGGGCTTGCCGTCGATGGAGCGCGCCAGCGAGTCGCCGTCGGCGAAGACACAGCCGCCGTTGTCGATGAACGTGCCGATCTCTTCCAGAACCTTCGCCGACGTGCGTTCTGCAGAGAAGACCACGAGCGCCTTGTAGTTATTGAGGATGCCCTTCTCGACTTCCTCCTCCTGAACGACGGTGAACGGATACTGCGCCTCGATGAGCGCCTGTGCGCCCCAGCAGTAGTCCTGCTTGGGGTAATCCCACAGCTTGTAGAAGTAACCTGCGTATCCGGGGAACAGGACGGCAATCTGCGGACGGAGGGGTTCAGCTTCTTTGAGGAACCCCCAGTGGTCCTGGAAGAAATGGTGCCAGAAGGCGACGGCGCCACGCATCTCCGGCTGCGTGCGCCATAGCGTCTGGAGATACACCCACATGAGATAGCCGTGAGTCGTGTGCATGAGCGACCGACCGAATGCGCGCTCGATCTGGCGCGGGGTGGGTGAACTGTGGAGCGATGTCAGGAACCATGCGTAGTCCAGCACGGGCCGCTGGTACTCGCGGCTCAGGCGGTCGGTCCATGCGAAGGCTACCGAAGTGACGGGGAAATCGGGCTGGAAGTGCTCGTTGATGAGCACCGGCGAAGTCTGGGCGACCTGATAGGCATTCAACCCCAGCCAGGAGTTAATGTTGGGCCATGTCATGAAAGCATGAGCGAAAATGGGATACCGGAAGGGGATACCTTTGGACTCGACGCGCTTCTGAATCTGGTGGAAGTAGTTCGGAAGCTCCCATCCTTTGAAGTCCTTGTACGCCTTCCAGAGAAAGGGGTTGACATCGAAGATCTCGTTGTCTTTTGGGATGTTGATCTCCTCCCAGGACTTGAAGGACGACCCCCACGCCTGGTTCATCGCAGTGACGGTCTTGTTTTCCCGTTCGAGCCACTGGCGGAAGGCGCTGGTCGAGTGCGGTGAGCAGGAGTTGTGGCGATAGCAAGCTTGCAGCCCGGTCTCATCCCAGGAGTTCGCGATCTTGTAGCCGCCCAGCTCGAAGACCGCGTCTTCGTTCTCCTTGAGGAACTGCATGATGGCGTTCGCGCCCGCGTCCATGTTCTTCTCCGAGGAGAAGTTGCCATACAGCCAGCTCCCGCCACCATCGACGTTCTGCATCACGTTGCCGTCGGGACCGATGAACATCTCCAGATCGGGGTGCCCCCAGTACGTCTGCCACATGAACCCGTGCAGCCCACGTTTGCGGAAGACTCGCCCGCCGTCCACCCCCTCTTTCTGGATGCCGGTGAAACCCATCTGGAGGTAGTCCTGAAGATACTCCTCCTGAAGGTCTGCGGGCAGCGCGGACCCTTGCCAGTGATAGTGAGCGATGTACGGCACTTTCAACCTCTTCATTGCCTCCAGCAGGTCCCCCTCTCCCGAGGCCTGTGCTCCAAAGCGCGTGAGGGTCAGGATCGCTGCCGTCCATACCACTGTCATCCGGTCGAGCATTTCGTCTGTTCCTTTCCTATACTCGTTACGGGTGTTTTCATCCGTAACGAGTATATATTGAGTTCCTACTTTCCTCGAACTGTCTCAAGCAGCGTTCGGTCGGCAACCACCTGGTCCTTGCTGCCGATCCACAGCAGCGTCCCTTCGCCGGGATCGAGGATGGTGTCCGCCGCTGCTTTGCCGCGCTTTACGTCCCAAACGGTCTCCGCCTGCTGCACGATCTCACCGTCCAGTGCCAGCGGCGCCCGCACGGTATCGCTTCTGTTCAGCACTATTGCATACAGCCCTTTGGTGGCGGTCGCCGGCTGGTCGCGACGAGTGAAGACGCGAATGACCAGCGGCGCGTCCGAGTCTTTCGCTTTGACCGATACGTCCCTGCCATCGTCGCGCTTCAGTCGTAACAAGAGGGGAGTCAAACGCGTCACCTCGCCAAAGAGTGTCTGCACGCCGTGCCACTGCTCCGTCTGTCGCCAGTACCGGTCACGACAGCAACCATCGCCTTGATACAGGAAGAAGAAGACGCCCCGCGCACCCTCGGCAATGGCCGCCCATCCCTGCATGCGGATGACCGCAGGGGAAAGACGTCTCGCGCCGCCTGACAGACCGTAGGGCGGGCCGGAGTAACCTTCACTGCTCGGCTCCGCAAAGCATTGACCCATGAACCAGAAGGGGACGTCGTGGGCATCGCAGAGCTCCCGGTACACTCTCGTGGTGCCGAGGACTGCTCCCACGCTTTGGGAGAGATTCGTGGGGCCGGTCGTCCGTGGGTCAAGAGAAAACGCATACTGGTCATGGGTGATGGCCGCGGGGTAGTTGCGTTCCAAGTCATTCTTGGCTGCCTGAAAGTTGTTGTGCAGGAACACCGGCGCGTGCGTCGGGTCCAGCTCGCGCATCAGTGCATAGTAGGAAGTCATGCGCTCCGGAACATCGGGCGGCACCTCCTCGGCGATGCTCCAGCCCAAAAGCCCTGGCCGATTCCTGTACAACGGAACCTGCTTCCGCGCCGAGGGTTTGAAGTTCGCTTCGTTGAATTCCACCTCCTGCTTTACGTCATTGCCAAAATAGCCCTTGTGCTGGTAGTAGAGCGCGCCGCTGCCGCCGCCCTGATAGATCAACTTCAGCCCCGCCCGCTCCAGTAGATCGAGGACAGCCCCCAGATTGTCGGGGCCCATGTTGCTGCCGTGGACGACGTTGCAGTTCATGTCCACCATGTCATCCACGCCGAAATCGAGATGGCCCGGGGGGAGCCCGTCATAGAACCCGAGCGGAAATACCCCGGCCGGGGTGGCCAGTTTCTGTGCGGGGGCTGGTCTGTCACGGAAGCGGGAGCGGTGGTTCTTCACGAAATCCGGCAGTGGCTCAGGCTTGGGCCGTGGTGGATTATCGCGGATGGCTTTGTCTTCCAGCAGGATTCGCCACCGATGCGAACTGTCCTCCGCGTCCTCGGCGGTGAGGGCGTTGACACCCGGCTGGAGCGTCAACCGTGGCAGGCCAACGGCGTCCAGTTCTGCCCATAAGTCGACCCAGTACAAGCCGATGGGGTTGCGAGTATGGATGTCCTTGGCCGTGATCTGGAGGTAGAAGAGATTGGGCAATGCAGGCGTCCCGACGAACTCGATGCGGCCCGTGGCAGAGTCGACGGCCCTTTCAGCGACGAGGGATTTCATCTCCGGATCGGCGAAGACGCGAGCCACCGCAGTGGCGTTCTTCCCACTGCTGCATTGCTCGTAGTTCCCTGCGATGCAGAATCGCTTCACAAGGGGATTGGCGGGGAACTCGATCCGGCACGACCAGGCGCGCGGCGCGCCACCGCTGGCGACCCACAACATTGCGCCTCCATAGTTTGGGAGTGGCGGCCAGTGGTCCAGTGACATCTTGTCGGGGTCGAAGACCCAGAGGCGCGGGTCGGGCGGCGCTCCCTCCGCCCGGCTCCATGTGCCGGTGCGGTAGCCCCATCTTGCCGAACCGTCTGGCTCAAGAATCCAAGTCGCGCCCGTGAGCATCCGCGCGGGCAGGACGGGAACTCCGTCCATCCGAAGCCCGGACGCGTGCCGGGGAGGAAATCCATCTCGGTCTGTCCATCCGCGGACAATCAGCCGCGGAGTCACAGGCTTGTCGCTGGTGTTGACTACGAGGAACTGCTCACCCGAAGCCGTGACCTCCACAGCCACCCGACCGGCCTGGACTGTCTGGGCAGCCGCCAGGAGAATCGCCAGAAGAACTATACCGGTCCGAGTTGCTCTCATCTGCCTTCCACTCCTTGTAATTACTGACTACACGTAGGGACCAGTCTATCACGTCGGGAGGCTATAATCTCCGTAAATCCGCACCTTGTTGAGGTGCAGGTACTCAGCGTCCGCCTGCAGCCCAATCTTGACGAACTGTCCTTTCATTTCTTGATCGTCCAACTCAATCATCCATTCGGGTTCCACCTTGGTCGCTCTTCAAACTTCCAACCGCTTTCCAGTTCTTCTGATCGTCGGACACCCATACCGTCAAGGTCTGTGCTCTTTCCGGGTGTAAGTCAGATTTGTGAGAATCCACCCCAGCCGGAACCATAGGCGTCTACAATCTGAAACCCGACAGTGATTGTGTAACGGAGTTCGCGGTTCGTCGCTCCTGAGTGAGTTCATGCAACAACCCCCTTTCACTCGCGTAGGTTTCCCCAACCTCTCGTTTACGCCTGCCCGGCCCCCGGGGGGCTGATTACCACCACACATCACAAATCTTACTTACACCCCGAGGGCTGCAGGGACTTGACGTGGTTGTAAAGCTCATCGCCATAGGACTTGTATTCCGGCGCCCACACTTGGGAGTCCCCGATGTCGAACCACAGGACTTCCAGCGGTCCGTAGTTCTCAATCAACTCGCGGGCACATCACCTACGCGAACTGCAGTTCATCGAAGAGCAGTACCAGCAACCCTGGGCGCGCCGACACCCAGAAAACGCGGCCGGGTGAAGCGCGAACTCGCAGAGTCCGAAAAGCCCCGCGAAGAATCTGCTGGATCGCTTGCAGACGCACAAAGGCGAAACGCTGGCGTTCATGCGCGATTGCAAGGCGCCGTTCGACGCGAACTCGGAGTTCGACAATAACCAAGCGGAACGGGACATCCGCATGCTCAAGGTGAAGCAGAAGGTGTTAGGCTGTTTCCGCAGCGAAAAGGGCGAGGGTCTCCGCCAGGATCTCCGCCTGACGGTCGGCGTCCCGCGTGTTGAAGTAGTTGGTCTTCAGCATGACGCTGCGCGGCTGAATACCCTCCCAGACCGGGCATGATCCACTTTCGTACCGCGGCAACCGTTCGGCGAAGTGAGGAAAACGCTCGGGGTTCTCGTCCACCGCGCGGTTTAGCTTCGCGAAGAAAGGCTCGAGGTGAGCCGGTTGGTAGGAACCGTAGAATCCATCTCCGCCGCGCTCGACGAACGCGGCACGCACGTCCGCCCACACGATGTCCTCTCTCGCAATTCGCGCCGTGTAGGTCCAGTATGCGTTCACGTATCCCTCCGGCGTTTTTTGCGCGATCATCCAGTCGCACTCGTTCACCACGCGGTCGAATGCGGACGCGGCGTAGGTCCGCATCTCCGCCAGTTCATCCACGCGTTCCAGTTCCGCCAGCGCCACGGCCGCGGCGATCTCGGGGAGCCGCTGGTTCCATCCGAAGCTGTCGTGCCGCTGGTAGTCGGGGTGACAGCGCAGCTGCTCGGAGACGACGTTGTCGCCCGGTTTCAGTGTGAGGTCTTTGAACCCGATCGTCGCGGCCTTCCTCGCGGCCAGGGCCAATTCGTCGTCGGAACAGACCAGGATGCCGCCATCGCCACAGGTGATAGTCTTGGATGACTGGAAACTGAAGCTGGCGAAATGACCGATGGAACCGGCCACGCGCCCCTTGTAGTGGCCGAGAATGCACTGAGCGTTGTCCTCCATGACCACAATATCATGTGCAGCGGCCAGTTCCATGATGGGGTGCATGTCCGCCGGCAGGCCGCAGATGGCGACCGGGATGATTGCTTTCGTGCGGGGAGTGATGTGCGCCCGGATTGCATCGACGCTGATGGTCCACGTTTCAGGATCGACATCGACGATGATTGGCACCGCGTTACAGTGAAGTACCGCGGCGGGTGTGGAGAACACAGTGAAGCTGGGGACGATGACCTCATCTCCCACACCCACGCCCGCGGCCATCAGCGCGCTTTGCATCGTTGCGGTTCCATTGCAGTGAGCGATGCCATACTTCTGGCCAAATCGTTCTGCGAACTCACGCTCCAGCCGGGCCGTCATGCCGACGGAGTGGGCGTTGCGAAACCCGAAATCCAGCACCTGCCTGACGTAGTCGTAAGCCCGTGGGGCAACGCGAGGGATGCTTCTGGATGGTGATTGCACTGCTGGCACCTCGACGTGTTCGATATGTCATTCGCTCTCGTCCGCCTCGTCCCCGTAGATAATCAGGCGCAGCGGGTCAGGTAGGTACGGAGATCTGCAACTCCCAAATTCGTATCCGTTCAGTTGAGTGCAAAGCCCCCCGGTTTCACACTGGGGGATTCTCGGACTCTTTGAGTCCGCGGGGGTGGCCATCCCCAAACCGGGAGGTGGATCCCTTCCCTAATAGCGTGGTTGTAAGAATCCCCCAGTATGAAACTGGGGGCGTTCCTGTCGACAACTGAACGGTTCCCCAAATTCTCCGGCAGGTGGATGAAGTTACTACCGCCGTCGTTGAGGAACAACCGAGGCGACCAGGGGTTTGCGCAGTGAGACATCGGAACGCTCCCAGTGAGGCATTGATGACGCAAAGACGGGTTGCATGCTATCCGGAATGCAACGCAGTTGTCAATGTTTCTGAGGGTATACGCTGGAATTGTATCATAAGCTTCTCACTTGCTGATTGACCTGCCGGTTTTACGAACTATCGCCGTTACCTCAGCCCGGAGGGCTTGGTTGGGAGCCCTTCGGGCTAAAAGAGACACGACGAAACGGCAAACTGCTGGCAGAGCGCCGGGCGGCTACCGTCACGCGGGAACGGAGCCTTCGCTTATGATACAATTCCAAAGGATATACGAGGTCATATACTTGTTAAGGTTGCAGACTCGCTTCACCGGGAGACAAAGCGGGAGTTTTATCCTACGGCAGAAAACGTGGATTCTCAACCTTAACGAGTATAATCAAGAGGGGATTAGGATGTCTACTCGACAACTCAAAGACGTTGGTTGGGTATGGGAGGGGCAGGGACTAGTGCATCCTTTCGTAAATTCTTCGACATTAGACGCCGGATCGCTTCAGCGTCCGGTAGCTCACACAACGGACTACCGAGCGCCAAGAAAGGATATCTTTTCTCCCCTTTCAACCCGTGTTCGGCACGAACACGGGTTGAAAGGGGAGAAAAGGAGGGTAGCCTCCATCGTGTAGCTGCCTGTGTGAGCTACCGGATGCTGAAGCGATCCGGTGTCCTTTTGTGGGGGAACTTCCAAAGGGTAGCCTCCATCGTGTAGCTGCCTGTGTGAGCTACCGGACGCTGAAGCGATCCGGCGTCCTTTTGTGGGGGAACTTCCAAAACGATGCACTGGATCCGGGCGTCTTCCCCTCCATCTTCGGAGTGGGTGAGGGCGCTCCTTATTTCGGCTTGTCGCGCGCCTGGTACATGTTTCATCCCAATGATGAGCTGGCTATGCAGAAGCTGAGTCCCCCCGATGAGGTGATCTGCGACATCGCCAAGTGGAAGTTCCGCAACCCGGAAGGCGGCGGAACGGCGCACTGGGTCGACTCATCTCCGGAATCCGTCCGGCGGGAGGCTGAAACGGTGAGTCGGTTGTCCACCCGCTTCCCGAACGTCGTGGGCGCGGTGCATGACGACATGCTGGGACTGATGAAACGCGAAGGCTATGCCCCCGAGCAGTACGCCTCCATTCACGCTGCCCTCAAAAGTGCCAACCCGAACCTCAAGCTCTGGGCCGTGGTCTACACGCATGAGTTGGGCCCTGAAGTATGGGAAGGCTACAAGCCGTTCATTGACACCGTGAGCCTCTGGGTGTGGGATGCGAAGAACCTCCCGAATCTCGATGAATACGTGGCGCGCTGCCGGGATATTTTCCCCGACAAGACGATCAACCTCGGCTGCTACCTGCGGGATTACCCCACCGTTGCGCCTGTCCCCATGGATCTGCTCAAGGTGCAGTGGCACAAGCTGGCGCAGTACCTCGAGGAAGGGCTGGGCGACAGCTACTCCATACTCGCGGCGGTGCTCATCGACGGTCACCAGGAGCAGGCCAACTGGATACGCGACTTTATCGCGGACCATTCGTAGGCGGAGGCGGTGGGGCCCCTGCAGGCGCCGTATCTCGACGCAAGAGGGGAGTGGAAGAAGTAAGGAACCCCACGAGCATTCTCGGCGGAAGGAACTCAATGACGAAACTGATTGACCTCTCACATCCGCTTGAAGGTGGGCAACGGGTCTTCCCTGAAGACCCGCCGATCAGCGTGGAGATTCATCATACCATCGATTCCATCGGCTACAATCTTACGAAGGTCTCCCTGTCGTCCCACCAGGGGACCCATCTGGATGCGCCCTACCATTTCTTTGACAACGGGGAGACCGTGGATCAGATAGACCTCCATCGGTTCTACGGTCCCGCCACCGTCGTGGACCTTGCGCCGGGAGGCGCTCTGGAGGCGAGAACTCCGTTGACGGCGCAGAGCTTCGAGCCGCACGCTGATCTGTTCCAGCCGGGAGCAAGAATTCTTTATCGCACCGGTTGGGATCGCATGTTCGGCAGACCGGAGTTCTTCACCGATTCTCCCACTCTGACTCTCGGCGCGGCGCGTTGGATCGCAGACAGGAAGATTGGTCTGCTGGGGATGGACACCCCCACTCCCAGCGAAGATTGGTTAGAGTGTCATCATATCCTCTTGAGGAGCGGGACGGAGATTGTGATTGTTGAGGGCTTGACGCGGCTGGAACAGTTGCCGGAAAGTTTTGTCTTCATCGGTTTCCCACTGAATCTCAAAGGGAGAGATGGATCACCCATTCGGGCAGTGGCAGTGGTCGAGGAGTGAATTGCGTGAGCCAAACTCCAATCTGGCAGCGTGTGACTGCCACAGAATTGATCGACTTTGGAGGGACACAATGAGCAAATTCAGCCCCCGGCTTTGCGGACTCATACCGTTATTGATCGCCTGTTCCGCAGCTTTCGGTCAGTCGAAGCAGTTCTTCCCCATGAATCAGGTTCCACAGTTCAACATTCTCCGGATGAAGTCGCCGCCGGAAATTGACGGGACTATCACTGGAGATGAATGGGAGACCTCTGTTCGCGTGATGGGTATGGCGACAGCGCACAGCGATTTCTTCCGTGCGCGTCCCCATGTATTCTGGGTCGCTTGGGATGAGCAGCACATTTACATCGCCGGCCGCGCGCACGTGTTGAAGGGAAGGACGATTTTCCCGGCCCTGTCCGCGCTGCGGCGCTGAACTGGGGCATCAACGAAGCCTCTGCGGTTAAGTCCGACGCAGTTATCAAGTCCCAAGGGCAAGCACTCGCCATCAAGGCATGGAAGCGCCCTGACAGCGCGCTGCTGATTGTGAAGAACACCTCGGACACAGCCCTCGACGCGTTTCTCGATGTGAACCTCTCGACGCTGGGCGTGAAGGTGACGGAGGGTGAGCTTGGGGCGCGCTACACACAGATCTTCGATCTGGAAGGAAGGGACACCAGCAACGTGCTGTGGGAGGAGATTGCAGATAAACCCCACTACTGGAACCGCGGCGCCGCTTGCTTCGACGGTTGGATCGGCAAGATCGTTCTCCTGCTCAAACCCGGCGAGACGCGGTATCTGTGCCTCGACAAGAATTGATGAATTGCCGTCTGGAAACGCCTCCTGCATTTGATGAAACTGCAGGTTGATTCCTCGCTGCGGGAAAAATGTGCTACAGTCTATCAACGGAAATAGCTATGAAACACCGCACCCTCGGCAATACCGATCTCGAGATCAGCCCGATCACTCTCGGCACCCGAACCTTCGGAGATTGCATCTCGGAGAAGGACGCGATCCGGCTGGTGCATTATGCCGTCGACCGCGGAATCAACTGTTTTGATACGGCAGATGTCTATGGGACGAACGGAAATGTCCCTGATGGCTCTGAAAGCGCGGCGGAGACCATCCTTGGGACAGCCCTCGACGGCCGTCGGGACCACATCAGAATCATCACCAAGGCCGGTCAAACGAATGGAGCGGATGCAGGGGGTGCAGGTCTGGACGAAGCACACATCAGGAGCTCCGTTGAAACAAGCCTGAGCCGACTTCGCACGGACTGCGTTGATCTCTTTCTGTTCGATACTCGGGACAGCGTAACTCCTGTGGAGAAGATTGTCGCCACCGGAGGGAAGCTGGTTGCAGAGGGTAAAGTGCGCCACTATGGTCTCTCCAACTTCACCGCGTGGCAAGTTGCGGAAACGGTGTGGGCTGCTGAGGACACCAACAACCCGCTGCCTGTTGCCGCCCAACTGAACTACAGCCTGCTGCGGCGGTCTCAGGAAATGGACCTCTTTCAAGCGTGCAAGCAGTATGGACTCGCTGTCATGTCGTACCAGACGCTTCAGGGAGGACTGCTCGCCGGGCACTACCGGAAAGACCAGCCGGCGCCGATAGGATCGCGGGCGCAGGAGAATCCCAACTGGATGCCGGACAACATGACGGACGAGTGCTGGCACGTTGTCGAGACGGTTCGCATCCTCGCGATGGAATGTCGACTGACGCCCGCCCAATTCACCTTGGCCTGGACTCTCTCCCAACCAGACGTTACCGCCGTCGCGCTTGGGGCAAGGACAGTCGAACACGTCGATGAAGCCATCACGGCGGTGGACGCTGAAATTCCCACAGATCACCTGCGGAAGATCAACCGTCTGACGGCTGGAAGAAGGCTATTGGTGTAGCTGGCTTCCGCACAGGAGACCGTGAGTGTTCGGAACCCTGCCCGCAGAATATATGTGTTACGGATACACTCGATTTGGGTAGAATGTGGATGTTATACTCATCACCGTTGAAAACACACCCTTTCAAACGTTTGAAAGGGTGTGTTTTCAACGGTGATGAGTATAGCTACTCCATTGGTCTTTGGGCAGGCTGGAGTCCACTCGCACTGCCTGCACAAGCTATCCCGTAGCGCAGCCCGCGGCAATGAACGGGGCACGGCATAACCATGGACTGAACATCGCGTATTCCGATGGTCACGTGAAGTGGCGGGACGTGATGGCATTCATTAACGACTCGACCGCATACGTGCCGTAAGATCGCGCACTCCGCTACTCCCAGCCCAGTTCCCTGAGCAGTCGCCGCACATACGCGATATCCTGTTGTGCGAAATGGTCGTGATCTCCCTGACGCGGCGATTCGAGACCGAGAGGACCGTCGTAGCCGATGTCCCGCAGCAACTCCAGGAATCGTCGGTTGTTGATGATGCCATCCGCCAGTGGACAAACAAGGAAGCCGCCCCCCACCGGCATATACACGTTCTTGAGATGGGTGTAATAGATTCTGTTCTTCAGGATGTCGATCGTCTCATCCAGCGTCTCGCCGTTTGAGTTGAGCACGATGTTCCCCATGTCGAGGTTCGCACCAATTGCGCGTGAACCGATTATGTCGATCAGTTGGTTGGTTGCCTTTGCGAGATCGTGGATGAGACAGTTGTGCGTCTCGAATCCCAGTTTGACGCCCAACTCCTCCGCAACGGTCCCAAGCTGTTGATAGCCCTCTGCAGCCCATCTCCACTGGTCTTCGGTCGCCGCGGCAGAACCGTTTTTGTGGAACTCAACGTAAGGGGTATCAGGGGCAATGAACCGCCCCGGCCATCGTGTTGTAATGGGTGACGCCCATCGAGGCGGTGCGCCGCAGCAGGTCGATGGCGCTGTCCACGTGTTCCTGCCGTTCGGCCGCGTCCCGCATGGTGAGGTCGCACGGATTCGCGAAGATTACGGCGCTCAGTCCTGTACGCTTCCATTCCTTTTCCACCAATCCCAGGTAAGCTTGGCGATCCATTCCTTCCATGGAGCCTCGCAGTTCGATCCCGTCGAATCCGTGCTCCACGGCCTTGTCGAATGCCGTCGGGATATCGTACCCCGCCTCGAAGTAGTTGATGTGCATGATTAGTTTCGACATTGTCTTCTCCCCGCAATTGAGACTCTCGAGAATCTCATGTTTGCATGGAAGTTACCCAGAAGCCGCCCCTGACCCACTATCAAAGACGGGGAAGAAGTTGTGCGGCCTTGTGAAAAGTGAGTGGGATTGAGGCGCGTTATACCGGTTAAGGCAGAGAACGCCCCCATCACCATGAGTCTCGCGTAGGGGTGGTCTCCGACGTGCCCACATTCGCATGAAGTTCGTCTCTGTGGTGGGCATATCGGAGATGACCCCTACCAGAAACCACAAGGGGCGGTTGTCAGCTTAAGCGAGGGGCGCATTAGGGCAAAATTGCATTTTCGCCATAGTTCTTGCGCTGCTCGCGTTGGACGTAGCGCCGAAACACCCTCTCGAAGGTACCGTTATACTTCGCGCACCGCAGAGCGGGAATCCCGTTTCCGTTCTCCACGTACCACCACGCTGCGGACTCTGCGAGTCCGACCTGATCGTTTCAGTCGGGCTTGTCGGACTCGCAGAGTCCACGCAGATGAACTCGTGGGCCGACTCGATGGCGCCGCTTCCGAGCGGACGTTGCGTGAGTGTGGCCGCCTCCCGCCTCTCACCCCCTCACCGCCGGCTTGAGCGTCCAGCACTGCAGCCGGGCGAAGGCGACTCCGTTGTGGTCGGCGAAGTCTGGCGGGAAAGCGGGCCAGGTGCTTACCGAGGCTTCCGCTGGGGCGTACCTCGTGCAGCTCACGTTGCCCCTCGCGATCTCGAGGCGGTTGGGCAGCTCACCCGTGCGGTGGAGCGTGACCAGCGCGCGGGAGATCGTTGCCAAGAAGTCGGCGTCGAGATCGGATCGTTCCCGCGCCAGGCCTCGGCGGGGACGCGCTCGTGGAAGGCCAGGTAGTCGCCGACGTCTGCCAGCATGTGCCGGAGGACCTCGGCGATCGGCGGCTCCTCCAGGTGAGTCGTCTCTGTCGAGCGCGGCGGGCCGGAGGTCCTGAGGCAGCACGAGTTTGCCCTGCCGGAAGTTCTCGTCCCAGAACCCGCGCGTGATCCACTCGACCTCGTGGGAGGACACGCTGAGGATCCCGCCGCCTTCGGTACGGAGCCGTTGGTGGATTCCGTCGAACTCGCCGATGAGCTGCCGGTCCATTCCCTCCTCGGTCACGCGGAAGCCGAGGTGGAAGCCGTTCGGCGCGCCCCAGCCCTGCTTCAGCAGGCCCTGGTAATGGTTGGGGCAGCCCGTCAAGGCTGACGCAACTGGAGCAGGTGTAGGTGGGGATGCCCCACTTGCGCAGGACGGGGAAGGCGAACGGAGTCGCCGTGCCCTGCGCGTAGGTTGGCGCGTCGCGCCCGAAGGTCGCCCGAATGTTGCGTGGTCACCGGACGCTCTTGCTCAACTGGTTCCGGGCCAAAGGACAGCTTTCCAGCGGCGTGATAGAGGGCTTCAACTCGAACTCAGAGTCCGCCACCAAAGCAAAACTGACCTCCAGAAAATCCTTCGGGTTTCGGACCTTCAAAGCCGCTGAAACCGCGCTCTATCACACGCTTGGGCACTTACCCGAGCCCACATTTACCCACAAATTCTGCTGAGGAGCCTGGGAAAAGGTCAAGGCCGGCAAGCGGCGCATGAAGCAGGTCGCCAGCATCGACGTGCCGCAGGAAGCCTTCCTGAGCGTGCTCTCGGTGACCGACTGAGCGGCGACGCCGGACCACGCGCTGGCGCGCGCAGCCACTTCGGCGGCGTCAGCCGGCTGCCCCGGTCACCCCAAACAAGCGATCAAGCCGCGGCAACGCTTGCTCCTTCGCCAACACAGTCACCCGGTCACCCGCCTTGAGTTGCGTATCGCCGTGGGGGATAAGCAACTGCGTGTCGTGTTGGACGGACACCAGCAGACACTCCTCTGGCAGTTCCACTTTCCGGAGCGGGAGCCCGGCCACCGGCGCGTCCGGGCGCAGCGTGAAGCTCACGAACCGGGCTCCCGGTACATCCAGTCGGAGAGCGGCTGTCCTGGCCTCCTCTCCGGTCGCCGAAACCACCAACCAGGCATAGGCATGCACGACGTCGGCCCGGGTCAACACGCCCACCGGGCGGTCTGGACGTGCCGGATCGACGACGACCAGTCGCCCCACATCGTGGTCGGCGAAGAGCTGCATCGCTTCGGAGAGCGTCTGGTGCGGGTAGCAGCAGACCGGTTTCCTCGTGGCGAATTCAGCGACGGTCGTTGCCGGGCGCGACTGCTTTTTGGCCCGTTCGAGGTCGCCGATCGTCACGACGCCCGCCAACCGTCCCCGCTTGTCGACGACCGGGCTGCCGTGGTGGTGGGTGCGCTCGAAGAACTGCTCCAACTCGGCAAGGGTCGTGTGGGTCGCGACCCGGTCGAAGTCAACGGTCATGACCTCGCCCACCACGAGGTCGCCGGGCAGTTGCGCCGATCCCGCTTCCGTGCGCCGGACGGCGGGGAGCAGTCGCTCCACACTGTCGTGATAGCCGCGCAGCAGGTCGTTCCGGGTCACAATGCCCGCCAGCTTCCCGTCAGCGCCCACGACAACGACCACGTTCCCACGCTGTCGATCGACCTGGTGAAGCGCCTCCAGCATGGTCTGGTTCCGGGCAACTACCGGGAAGTCAGGACGCATAGCTTCCCCCGCCGTCCGGTCGTGTGGAAAGGCCCCCTCGTGTAGGAGCGCTAACAGCGCCTTCGCGGAAAGCAAGCCGACCGGTCGTTCCTGGCCATCCACCACGGGGTAGCAACTGTGCGGCTCCCGGCGGACGATCTCTGCCGCTTGGGAGAGAGGCAGGTCGCGGCAGATCGTCGCCACTTCCTTGGTCATCCAGCTTGAGACTGGAATGAGCTGCAGAACATCGACGGCCAACTCGCCCAGATGGGCCGGCGATTGCAGCCGAGAGAGGACCTGTTTCTCGTAGATGGAGTAGCGCCGGAGCAGGATAAACGCGATGGCACAGACGAACATGGACGGAACCAGCAGATTGTAGTTACCGGTCATCTCACTCACCATGATGAGCGTTGAGATCGGTGTGCTGGCTGCGCCGGCAAAGAACCCGACCATCCCCACAATGATGAAGGCGGCGGGTTCGGGTACCACAGTTGGCCAGAGAGCATGACACCACTCGCCAACGGCGCCTCCGAGACAGCCACCGATGACCATGGCCGGTCCAAACACGCCCCCCGACCCACCCGACCCGATGCTGAACGAGGTTGTCACGATCTTCGCCACGGCGATCAGCAGCAATAGCCCGGCGGAGGTATTGCCAGAGAAGGCGTTCTGAATCTCGCCATAGCCCAAAGCGAGGCTCTGCGGCAACAGCAGACCAATGATTCCCGCCACCAGACCGCCCAAAGCGGGCTTGAGATGCACCGGAATGGGACTTCTGCGGAACAGATTCCGGGTCCCATAGAAGCAATGAATGTAGGCATAGCCGAACACCGCGCACACCACACCCAAGGCCGTATAGGGCAGCAGTTCAGCCGGGCGAGAGAAGGTCAGTGGCGGCGTCCGGAAGAGTGGATCCCAGCCGAAGAGCGAACCAAAGATCGAGTAGGCAACGATCGAGGCAACCGTCGCCGGAATGAGCGCCTCATGCTCCAACTCCTCATTGCGGTACAGAACCTCGCCAGCGAAAAGCGCTCCGGCCAACGGCGCCCGGAAGATGGCGCCGATGCCGGCACCCATTCCGGCGCACATCAGGATTCGCCGTTCCTTGTCGGGCAGCTTGAGCAACTCACCGAGGAAAGAGCCGAAACCCGCGGCGATAAGAGCAATGGGCCCCTCCCGGCCACCCGATCCTCCCGATCCCATCGTCAGGGCCGAAGCGATAATCTTGATGACGGACACTCGCCCCCGGATTCGGCCGTGTTTCCGATGGAAGGCGTCGATGACGGTATCGGTGCCATGTCCTTCCGCTTCGGGCGCGAGCGTGAAGACCAGGAGACCACTGAGGAGACCGCCCAAGGTGACCACGAAGGGAATCAGCCAGCGGCGATAGGGCACCCCGGGATCGCCGAAGATCGCCCGTTCGCCGGCAGCATCCAACGACGTGAAGCCAGCCAACTTCCCGAGGAGAAAATAGAGTCCCGTTTGGAGCAGGTAGTAGAAAACGATCGCCCCCAACCCGGCAACCGCTCCCACCAAGAGGCTGCACAGGAACCTCCGACCGACAATGCCAAGGCGCACCGGGCTATCGACTCCCTTCGAGAAGTATTCCAAGCAATTCGCCAGCAACATCGTCAGGGGGAAGCCGGAGAGGTCGCACGACAACTGGGTAGCCGCGCCGCTGAATTGCTGCGTTGGGTTATTGTGGCCTAACCTGAGCGATTCTCGTGGTTAGGAAAAGCACCTCCTGGGGTAAAACATCCTTGCGGCGCTGTAAAAAGCGATTTCTGGCCGCGCAGGACGCATCACCCAAGAGGTGGGAAAATGATAGCAGATTCCCCCAAGGATAGCAAGGCACGAATCAACGGCGTGGGGACGACTTCGGACTGCCTGAGCGACCGGGCAGGTCTGGCGCTGTTCAGCGCGGACTCATAGAGTCCGAGAACTCCGAGTTCGCGTTGATCCAGGTGGGAGAGTTGTTGCAGCGGCAGTTCGGGTCGCTTCGGAAGAGCCGCAAAGGTCTGGGGGTGGTGGAACTGTTTAAGCAGCTCTTTTGCTGGTTCGCCGACGGCACCAGCTTTCACCTGACGCACTTCGACGAGCTCGCCGGCGACCCTGGGTACGCCGCCCTCCTCGAGACCCCGGTTTCCAAGATGGCGTCTTCTCACGGGGTGAAGCTGTTCTTCGGGGCGTTTACGTTTGTGTAGTTTGGCAAATTTTGCCCTGAGAACCGATATGACCGACCTCTCCGGGCGCGCAAAAATGAAGCAGGGATAAGAGAGAATTCTCACACTGCCTTGATGCGCGCTGCTGGCATCGGTACGCACGCATCTGCCGGTTACGCCCGGCGACCGGACGCGGCGGATGGGTCAAAGGCGTCAGCTTTGAGCCTGAGGCAGGAAGCGATGCAGCACCGCTTCCGCATCTCCCGTCTCGAGGGCTAAGGTGACAATCTCCCGCAGGAGGGTTCCATAATGCTCAGCGCGATGCAGCCGGATCACGTCGGCCAGGCTGCCCCTCCCGGGCAATTGCACGTGACGCGCTTGCAGGTAGGCCAAAACCAGAAAGACAACGCGGACTCTGTGAGTCCGAAGCGATGTACTTCTCGATCCCCTCGTGGGAGCGAGTACGAAAGTCTCCCAATCCGAGTCGATCTTTGAGGTACAAGTTGTCGACTTCCACCGGCCAGCGATACACGTACCGGGTCAATGCGGACTCTGTGAGTCCGAGCTTCCTGCTCGTGGAGGCTGAGATCCGTAGAGAGAAAGCAACCCGGAGACTTGTCCAGGTTGTGCCTTTTGCTGATCACAATACGCACTTCGTCGGCAAAATCCTCCAACCTGCCTTGCAGACAACGGGTCAGGTAGGTCTGCGACGAAGTGGCGGAGGTAACCGTTACGCGGGTATACCTCTCGTTCCTTAGTCCTACCATAGGAATTTATGACGCGTTTTTGAGTGACAAAAGCGGTTGAAAGCCCTATTCTACAAGTGTTTCAGGCTGAGATTTCTTTCCGACGAGTTGGCGTTATGAGCACGATCGCTGCGATTTTTCGGGATCATTGGGGCCGTTGTGCTCCCAACCTCTATAAACGATTGCCGCGACGTGTTTATAATGCCGCCGAGCGGAGAGACCCGCCATGTCCCGTTCACCTGTAAAGCCCGGTTCTGTCCCGTGTGCGGGAAGGCTTCGGCGGCGAAAGCCGCGGAAAAGGCAAAAGATCGGCTGTTGAATGTCACGCATCGGCACATGATTTTCACGATCCCCCACGAAATGTGGGGGCTGTTCTTCGAAGACCGACGCCTTCTGAAGACCTTGTCGGACTGTGCGGCTCGCACCCTTTTGGAAGTCGTGGACCAGCGCTGCCGCAGCGCCCGGGTCTTGCCGGGCATTATGTGTACCGTGCAGACCTTCGGTCGCGACTTGAAGTTTCATCCGCACGTGCACGTGCTGGTGACGGAAGGCGGCCTGCAGGGAACCAGCAAATGGCAGCCGGTGCATCATTTCCCGGCGTTGTCTGTCTGTCGCAAGTTTCAGTATCATCTGCTCGCCGAGTTGCGTAAGAAGTTCAAGAAAAACCGGCAAACTCTGGCGTTGATCCAGCGCGCCTTTGATCGGTATCCGGAGGGTTTCCGCGTCAACGTCATGCCTCAGTATCGCAACGCCGCAATGGCTGCAGCCTATTGCTGTCGCTACACGGGACGCCCGCCGATCTCCGAAAGCCGTATCGCATCCTACGACGGCGAGAACGTGACCTACTGGTACGATGACTACCGCACCCAAGAACGGTGTTCCGTGACGGTGACTGCGGAAGAATTCCTCTTCCGTCTTCTGC
>Ga0210015_1001629_pt1 | contig 22049 bp, 19 predicted proteins | sample CryGeymeta201522_FD_185471 | JGI IMG/M metagenome (GOLD analysis project Ga0210015, IMG submission 185471) | Groundwater microbial communities from Crystal Geyser aquifers in Utah, USA - Crystal Geyser metaG 2015-22 (SPAdes) (version 2) | ecosystem: Environmental > Aquatic > Deep subsurface >... | reverse complement strand
TTGTAAAGACAGTGCGCCCAAAATATCAGATTTTGGATGGGGGAGTGATTGAAACGTCCCCGAAGGGCATTCGTTGTCACCCGAATGGCCGCTTGTGCGACTGCGCTCACCACCGAGTAGGTGCTGCGCACAAGGTTCGCACAGTGGTAAAGGTGGCGCGACGGGTTGAAAATGGGGAATTTCAGTCACCTGCGCCATTTTTTCAACGCGTCTCAGTGCAGCATGGTTGGTGGACAGGCTGGGCATGGTAGTTCGCCGCACTGCCGCTGGCCATGCCGGGAAAGGTCGCCAGATCATGCGGCATCCTGTGCGGGGTACTCACGCTCGATCATGGTGGTTTCTCTTGTGGTCGTGATTTTGAAATCGGGTTCCTCGCCAAGCAAGATTTTCAAAAGCAGGCCGATGCGGACGTTTTTTTCACCCATCGTCTGCTCCCATGCGCAGCACCCTTCGACAGGCTCAGGGCAGCGCCTACTCGGTAGATCATCTCCGAGTTCATCCTGCCGACTTAGATATTCTTCTCCCGAAAGGTATTTTTGGGTGGTCGCGTTCCCAAACGACCAGCGGATCAGGCGGACTAATTCTGCCGGTGACAACGCTGCGAACTGGTCGAACGCGCCGCCCGCACCGGCCTGCGGGTCCCGTTGAAGCTGGCTGAGAGCAAAACTGACCGGGTTCTGAATTCCGCCGCCGTCTCTGCTGACAGCGTACAGCAGCCAGGACACAAACGCCTGCGCCGCCGCAGACCTGAGTTCCTGCCTTTTTTTCCCAGAGATGCGGTTGAGGGTAAACAGGTGTTTCAAAATCCAGCTTGAAGGAACAACCGCCGCCGCCCGACTTTTTTCGTTTGCGTCTGTGGTGGTAGTTATAGAGGTTAATTGGGGTTTAAATATGGGGTTAAAGAGGTTATTTAACGGAGTCTCACTTTTTCCAGATTCGAGTCTCACTTTTTCTGCTACAGGAGTCTCACTTTTTCCAATCCGAGTCTCATTTCTTCCAGATTCGAGTCTCACTTCTTCCGCGACAGGAGTCTCACTATTTCCAGACAGGTCGCTGACAAGCACTTCTTCCTGGCGAACGCGGAAGACAAGCGTGCCATCCCGCTCCCACTCGGCCGGCATCCCGGTGACGTTGATTGGCGCTGCCAGACAGGTAAACTCCGGATTTTGGAGCCATCCTTCAACGGCTTTCTTGGTAACTCCAACCCACGAAGCCAGCGTCTTGAGACCACCGCGGAGGATGGCAAAATCCTTCTGCGTCATTGTGTCGTGGTCAAACCAGGAGTGGTCACGAAGCGCGATAACGGCCCAGGTTTGCGGGTGGGTCAGTCGAAGAACCGGAGCCAGTTTTTCCAGGAAGTAATGCGTGATGACAATTTTCCCGAACGATTCCAGGATGCGATCCTGGAGCGACTCGGCAGCCTCGAACAGGTCGCCAGGCACGTCCCCTTCGAGTCCCAGGATGCGGCGGACAATTTCCGACACCCCGCGCGGCGATTTCCCGCCAGTTTGTTCAACGAGCACATCCAGGTATTCGGATGGATTGCGTCCCGCCAAATCGTGCAGCGCAACACACATCGCCTGCGCCGCTTCGGTTTTCGTGGCGCACAGGCTGGCTTCCGCCGCCAACATAGTCTCGATGGTGGCAGCATCTCGCCTGGTCAGGCATGGCGACATGTGCACCCGGTAACGGTTCGCATTTTGATACCAGCGCCCGTTCTTGAACTGGCGGTCTGGTTCTGAAATACGCTCGATCATTCCTGCCGCGATGTCATCCTGCCTGCCGACTTCGCGGAAGAAACTTGCCCGGCTCATCATGGCAAACCGAATTGCAACCCAATTGGGAATATTTCGCACCACTCCCCCGCCTTTTCGCCACTGGTGGTATACCGCCTGGCGAAAACCAATCCACAGCGACATTTGTTTGGGCGTCAGGTCGCCCTGCTCAAGAAGGCGCAGGCTGTACCCCGGAATAACAACAACCCGGTCAGGCTGCACCTCGTGCTGGTAGCGGGTGGCATCGACAACCTCGACGGGAATCCCCGCCTCTTTGTCTTCCAGTTCGCTTTTGTATTCGACTTCCTCCGCCGCCTCATCACACACTACAAATCGCACGGCCACGTCGCGATTCATGATGCCCATCAGTAGACGCGTCAGCGTGCTGGAGAGGCGGCTTTCCAGCCAGTCACGAGCATAGGCGTTTCGCACGCCAACTGTAACTATCCCCGCGTCAAAACTAACCAACCTGGTGTCGCGCACCCAGGTGTCAAACGAGGCTTTGGGCATCTCCATCTGGAGTTGTCCGAGAGCGGATTGCCAGGCTTGTTCGGGGCTGAATGTCACGTCAATCTACCTGAAAGAGAAAGATTCGAACGGGATGTGCTGCTTGTCTCTGACCGCCAGGAAAATGGCTTGTGGGGCTTCCTGGCGAGGAATACGCTGTCGTATAGGCTACCGTCATAAGGTAGCGTATGTTGTTTCTCGATGGTTCCCTATAGGCTTCCATAGAAAGGTAGCGTATGTCTAAGATTTCTCCAGTTTGGCAAGATCGAGAACGTATTCGAAACGAGCGCAACGGGAGAGCCGTTTGTGAGGGGAAAGGTCAAATTTTCCTTCTTCGTAATCTTCTATGCCGCGTTGAGCGAAGAAGGCCGCCAAGCTGGAGATGGAGATGTGCTCTCCTTCCGCAATCTGGCGTAAGGAATCGTGTAGAGCGGGCGGCAAATCCAACCCGACCTTGTGCCGGACGGCATCTTTACGGGCCTTGCTTTGTTTGGATTTCGGGAGGTTTGCGATCCGTTTCCTGCGCTCCATATCCGAGAGCATATCTGCCACGGCGGGATCTACCACTGTTCGACGTTGAAGGCTCTTATCCACACAGCACCTCCACCACTCGGTGCAGGGTGCTGGCATACCCACTCTCGTGGCCGTCATCATAGCCAATCATTGCCGGGGAACGCGGGCAATATTCCCAAAGGCTCTTCCCAAAAGCAGGAGCTTCGCGCGCTTTGGTGTCCTGCGGGATGGGCGGCCAGACGTGGCTATTGAAGGTTTGCACCAGGGCCTTGAGCTGCACGATCGTCTCGCGCGTGGTGCGGTCGAAGAAGGTCGGCAGGATGCTGTAGCCGATCCGGTGACCGCGCTCGGCCACTTCCCCCATTGAACGCAGGACCTCGTTCACGCCGTCCACAGCCATGGCATCCAGTTTGGTTGGGATGAGCACCCAATCGCTGGCCATGAGCGCTGAAATGTGAAGCACATCCAGCGATGGAGCCATGTCCAGAATAACCACATCATAGGGCGCATTCTTGAGTACGCGGGTCATGATTTCAGCAGGGAAGTTGGAAATGACAATCGTGCGCTTGGCTTTTTCGGTTTTCTTGTCGCCGGGAACGATGTCCAGGTTTTCCCGGGAATAGATGGCAACGCTGGTGACCGGTTCCTCGTCCACGACCAGCCGGTAGAGACCGGGAGCCTTGTCCATGCCGAGTGCGAACGCGACATGTCCCTGCGGGTCGAGATCCACTAGTAGGGTATGTTGCCCGGCCAATGCAAGGCCATGGGCGAGGGTGACAGCGGACGTGGTTTTTCCGACGCCGCCTTTTTGGTTGGCAATTGTGAGGATGGTCATAGGTTCTGTCCTTTGGGTACAAGAATAGAGAAAGGCGGTGGTGAGCCCAAAAAGGTTCACCACCGCCAACAGCACAAGCTCTTCTCGTTCCTCGGGACCAGACCCCCGTTCAATCTACTGCAATTTTACTGCAATAGTAATAAGAACATATGTTCTTATTGGACAACTTCCTTATAAAAAACCCCCATATATGGGGGCTTATGGGTGGCGTACCGCCATATCCAGGTGACCGCCCGGGGACTTGAACCCCGAACCGATTGATTAAGAGTCAATTGCTCTGCCAGTTGAGCTAGGCGGCCATGCGGTCGGTATTATACCGCAAAGGGAAGAGGTGTCAATATTACGAGTGGATGGCGAACAGTTTTACACTTTTTCTTTCCCAAGCCATTTAGAGCCTATCCGATAAACCCCCGGACTGCGGACTTTAGTCCGCCATGCCAGGCAGACTGAAGTCTGCATTCCGTTATTCGGATAGGCTCTTAGCCTCCGATCTCGCTCATTACACGATTCAGCGGAATAGCGCCTTCAGCTAGGCCATGACCCCAAGGTTTGTTCCAGACGGCCTCCAGGATCAGTTTCCGTAGATCGTCTTGTGTCGCGCCGGCGCGCAACGGTTCGAGCAAGTTAACTTCGTACTCGCGCAGCAGGCACATGCGCAGCACGCCGTCGGCGGTCAGGCGGGCGCGCGTGCAGGAGGCGCAGAAGGGCGCGGACACCGAGGAGATGAAGCCGATATCGCCCTGCGCGCCTGGGACGTGGAAAACGCGCGCTTCGCCGTCCAGTTTCCCATCGTTGACCGGTTCGAGGGGCCCCAAGGCCGCCTCGACCCGCGCCTGGATCTGCGCGGCGGTGACCATCTGCGTGACCTGCAGCTCGGTCGCGCCGGCGAAGGGCATCATCTCGATGAAACGTACCTGCCAGGGATGTTCGAGCGTGAGGCGCGCCAGGGCGACACCGTCTTCTTCGTTGTAACCTTTGACGACCACTGTGTTGAGCTTGACTGGCTTCAGCCCGGCCTCTTCGGCTGCCAGGATGCCGTCCCAGACGTCTTCCAGGTCGCCCCAGCGCGTCAGGCGGCGGAACTTGGCCGGGTTCAGCGTATCAATGCTGACGTTGACGCGCTGGAGTCCGGCCTCGGCCAGGGGTTGAGCCAGGCGCGGGAGCAGCACGCCGTTGGTCGTCATGGAAACGGTGCGCACGCCCGGGGTGTGGCTGATGCCGCGCACCAGCTCGACCACGTTCGCCCGTACGGTCGGCTCGCCGCCCGTCAAGCGGATCTTGTCGAAGCCAAGCTCCGCAAAAAGTCCGGTCAGGCGCAGCACTTCGTCATCTTGCATTAACGCTGCATTGGGCCGGAAGGTCATGTCTTGCGGCATACAATACAGGCAGCGCAGGTTGCAGTGGTCGGTGAGGCTGATGCGCAGGTAATGGATGTGCCGTCCGAAACGGTCGAGAGCCATAGTTCCTCAATTATAACTACTTTTGCTCTTGACATTTCCTCATCCGGCGCGTATACTTTTCCCATAATTCAACGGGGAGCCTGCTTGCACCCGCTCTTTGAGTGCCTGCACTCGGTCTTCGAGTGTGTCACAGGCTGAGAGGAGGCTGAGAGCCTCGACCCGCAGAACCTGATCCGGATCATGCCGGCGGAGGGAACATAGCCTGAATTCAAACATCCTCCGCAAGCGAGGATTTTTTGTTTAACACAAAGGACACAAAACGCGCCATTATCTTTGCCAACGGCCACTTGCCGGACCTCGAGCCTGCTCGCCGTTTAATCCGCGCCGACGATTTCATCATCGCCGCGGACGGAGGCACGCGCCACGCATTGGCGCTCGGCCTATTGCCTTCCATCGTCATCGGCGACCTGGACTCGCTGACCTCAGATGACAGGCAGCGGCTGGAGGGATCGGGCGTCAAATTCCGTCTCTACCCCCCCGATAAGAACGAAACCGACCTCGAGCTTGCCTTGCGCTTCGCGCTCGAGGCAGGCTATCGCAGCATTCTCATCCTCGCCGCGCTGGGCGGCCGCCTCGACCAGTCCCTCGGAAACCTGGCCCTGCTCACCGACCCGTCGCTGGCGGAGGTGGATGTCCGCCTCGACGATGGGATAGAGGAAGTTTTTTTTGTGCGCAAGCAGGCTGATATCCAGGGACGCCCCGGTGATACGGTCTCCTTGCTCCCCTGGGGCAGCCCGGCGGGAGGTGTGACAACCGAAGGCCTGCGCTGGCCCCTGCGCGGCGAGACACTCTATCCCGATAAAACGCGCGGCGTCAGCAACGAGATGCTCGGCGAGACGGCCAGCGTCACAATCCAATCCGGTCTCCTGCTGGTCGTTCATCGCCGCCAGAATCGTAAAACGTGAAACGTAAAATGTAAATCGTCAATCGCAAAACGCAAATCGTAAATCGTACGGAGGTTCCCATGAAACGCTTACTGATTCCCACCTTTCTGCTTGTCTGCTTTCTGCTTTCTGCCTGTGGCCCCAAAGGCCCCGCCACGCTGACGGTTATGACCCACGATTCCTTTGCCGTCAGTGCGGACGTGGTCACGGCTTTCGAGCAAACCAACAACGTCAAAGTGACCTTCATCAAGAGCGGCGATGCCGGCGCAGCCCTCAACAAGGCCATCCTCTCCAAGGACGCTCCCCTGGCCGACATCTTCTACGGCGTGGACAACACTTTCCTCTCGCGTGCCCTCGAGGCCGGCATCTATGAGCCTTATGCTTCGCCTTTGCTGGCAAATATCCCGGCTGAGTTCAAACTCGACCCTCAAAACCGCGCCCTGCCGGTGGATTACGGCGATGTCTGCATCAACTATGATAAGGCCTACTTCACAGACCACAGCCTGGCAGTTCCGCAATCACTGGAAGAACTGACCAGGCCTGAGTACAAGGGCCTGCTCGTCGTCGAGAATCCGGCTACCTCCTCGCCCGGCCTGGCCTTCCTGCTGGCAACCGTCAAGCACTTCGGCGCGGATGGCTACCTCGATTACTGGCGCGCGCTGCGTGCCAACGGAGTAGTCATCGTGGATGGCTGGAAGACAGCCTACTACACCAATTTCAGCGCCTCGTCGGGACACGGGCCGCAGCCGATGGCCATCTCGTATGCCTCCAGCCCGGCCGCGGAGGTTGTCTATGCCGAAACGCCGCTGACCGAATCCCCCACCGCATCCATTCTCGGACCCGATACCTGCTTCCGTCAAATCGAATTCGTCGGCATCCTGAACGGGACCAAGAACCGCGCCCTGGCCGAAAAGTTCGTGGATTTCATGCTGGGCGTGACGTTCCAGGAGGATATGCCCCTGCAAATGTTTATGTTCCCCGTCAACCCCGAAGCCAGGCTACCAGAGGCTTTTATCCAATACGCCCCGGCAGCCGAGCAGCCAGCCGCACTCTCCCCTGATCTGATTGCTGCCAACCGCGACCAGTGGATTGCCGACTGGACGGAGGCAGTATTGCGGTGAGACGGCGATTCAGCGATTCGGCGAGTCGGCGAGTCAATGATTCAACGAGTCAGCGAGTCAACGAGTCAACGATTCGGCGAGTCAGCGAGTCAGCGAATCAACGAAGCGCTGAATCGTTGAATCGCAGATTCGTTCTCGCTGAATCGTTGATTCGCCGAATCGCTCCCTGGCTGGGCGTCTCCATCTTCCTCGGCCTGTTCTTCTTTTACCCGCTGACGCGCATACTGGCCCTCAGCCTCGATTTCTCCGCCCTCACCGCCGACAACTTCACCCTTACGTTTTACGTTTTACGCTTTACGTTCTTCCAGGCATTCCTCTCCACCCTGCTCACCCTGCTCATCGGTCTGCCGGCCGCTTACCTTTTCGCCCGCTTCGACTTTCGCGGCAAATCCCTGCTGCGCCTGCTGACCGCCATCCCTTTCATGCTGCCGACGGTGGTGGTCGCGGCCGGCTTCAACGCCTTACTCGGTCCGCGCGGCTGGGTCAACCTGGGGCTGATGCGTCTCTTCGGCCTCGAATCGCCGCCCATTGTCTTCGTCTACACCCTGTGGGCCATCCTGCTTGCGCACGTTTTCTACAACACTACCATCGTCATCCGCGTGGTCGGGACCGCGCTGGCGCACCTCGACCCGCGTCTCGAACAGGCCGCCCGTCTGCTGGGTGCGGACGCACGCCGCGCCTTCTGGCGGGTGACGCTGCCACTTTTACGCCCACCCATCCTGGCGGCCTCACTCCTGGTCTTCCTGTTCGATTTCACCAGCTTCGGCGTCATCCTGCTGCTGGGCGGGCCGCGCTTCGCCACACTGGAAGTCGAGATTTACGTTCAGGCCATCCAGATTTTCAACCTGCCGCTGGCAGCCGTGCTCTCGTTCATCCAGCTCCTGTGCACGCTTGCATTTTCCATCCTCTACAGCCGCCTCGTGACTCGCCTGGCCGTGACCGTCGCCCCTCGCCCTGCTGAGACCAACCTGCGCCGGGCGCGGAACTGGCGCGAAAAATTGTGCGTCGGTGGGATGGCCTTGCTGCTGCTGGCGTTGTTCCTGCTGCCGATGGCCTCCCTGCCGCTGCGTTCCGTGGCACACCTGGAATCCGCACGCGGCGAGCGGACAGCCGTCAGCTACGGCTTGACGGGTGACTACTACGCCGAACTCTTCGTCAACCGGCTCGGCTCACTCTTCTACGTACCGCCCTTCGAGGCGCTGGCCAACTCGTTGATCTACGCTGCTGTAACAGTCGTCCTCTCGCTCGCCCTGGGATTCCCGGTCGCCTCCGCGCTGGCTCGCCCCGGGCGGCTGGAGCATCTCCTCGACCCGTTCCTGATGCTGCCCCTGGGCGCCTCGGCCGTGACCCTCGGCCTGGGCTTCATCATCACCTTCAACAAGCCACTGATCACGGATCACTGGTCACTGATCACTTCGCCTTTACTCGTTCCACTCGCCCACACTATCATCGCCCTGCCGTTCGTGATCCGCAGCCTGCAGCCTGCGCTGGCCTCCATCCCCGACCGGCTGCGACAGGCAGCCGCCTCGCTGGGAGCCTCACCGCGGCGGGTATGGTTCACAGTGGACTGGCCAATCGTGGCGCGAGCGACGCTGGCCGCGGCGATCTTCGCTTTCACCGTGTCGTTGGGCGAATTTGGAGCCACCTCGCTGGTTTACCGGCCGGAATATCCAACCCTGCCAATTGCCATCTACCGCTTCCTCTCCCAACCCGGCGGGTTGAACTACGGACAGGCCATGGCCATGGCGACGATTTTGATGGGTGTTTGCGCGACGGGAATATTCCTTATCGAACACCTCCGCTTGCCGGGAGCCGGAGAGTTCTAAAACGTGAAACGTGAAATGTAAGCTGATTACGTTTTACGCATCACGCATCACGCATCACGTACGACGCATCACGCATCACTTATCACTCATCACGCCTCATTCATCCCGCATCACGCAAGGTTCGCCATGCTCCAACTCCTCGATATCAGCAAAGATTACGAAAATAAACCTCTCTTGCGCGGCATCTCGTTCACTGTAACTGCTAACGAGACCGTCTGCCTGTTGGGCGCTTCGGGCAGCGGAAAATCCACGCTGCTGCGCATCATCGCCGGGCTGGAACCTCCCGATCAAGGGACGGTGCGCTGGGAGGAACGGGACCTGGCCTCCGTGCCTGCCCACCTGCGTAATTTCGGCCTGGTATTCCAGGATTACGCCCTCTTCCCACACCTTTCGGTTTTCGAGAATATCGCCTTTGGCTTGAGGATGCAAAACCTGCCTCGGCCGGAGATCGAACAGCGGGTGAGGGAGGCCGTGGCCCAGGTCAATCTCACAGGGTTCGAGAAGCGCGGCGTCAGCGACCTTTCGGGCGGTGAGCAGCAGCGCGTGGCGCTGGCACGCGCGTTGGCGCCTCGTCCACGCTTGTTGATGCTCGATGAACCGCTGGGCGCGCTGGATCGCGCCCTGCGCGAGCGGCTGCAGGGCGAATTGCGCGGCATCCTGCACGCCACAGGCGTCCCGGCCATTTACGTCACGCATGACCAGGAGGAGGCCTTCGCCATCGCCGACCGCGTGCTCCTGCTCCATGAAGGGAGGATCGTCCGGGACGGCAGCCCGTCGGAGGTCTGGAACGAGCCGCGCTCGGCCTGGGAGGCGCGCTTTCTCGGCCTGGGCAATGTCGTCGAGGGCGTTGTCAGGTTTGAGGTTGGAAAGTTGAAGGTCGAAACATCGGCAGGCGTTTTCGAGTTGGGCTGTAGACATGCGCATCGGGCCGGGGAAAAGGTCAATTTACTGCTGCGCCCGTCCGGGGTCCGGTTAGCAGCGGACGGTAATCTGCGCGGGGTGGTGGCAGATGTCCTCTTTCACCAGGATCAGTTCAAGGTCACGCTCGAAAGTGGCCTATATTTCTATCTCCCTGAGGCTCCACCGGTAGGCGGGGAAATCCGCCTGCGTGTGCTGCAATCTGGGATACAATGCCTGGCAAATGACGATTTTATCGGCCTTGGTTGCTGAGCACGACCGTTCACGGTCGGCGGAGCAGCCCGATTCATCAGGCTTGGTTGCTGATCGCGACCGTTCCGCTGACCGACCGCGAAGGCTCCTGGCCGCGTTCGCTGGTGACTTTGCCCAGCGATGTGCGTGAAGCGGAAAGCAAGGTATGCCCATCTTCTGCTATAATTAATTTATACGAGGAGAGCAAACATGAATATCAAAGAACTGCTTCAAGACATTCACGGATTGAACAAGCGCATGCAAGAACTCGAGAAAAAGTACAGCATGTTATCCGAGGATATGTTTACCCTTTACCGGCTGGGCGAGTTAGAGCAAAGCCAGGATTTGATTCGCTGGGTCGGATACTACGAGTTGCGACAGGAACGCCAACGTTCTTATACCTCCCTCTTGCGAGAACGATTGCTCAACCTGCGCAGCGCCTCGGCTGGTACGCCCATGCCGCTTCACCCTGTAGTCTGACCACATCCGAGGCGAGCATGCTCCCAAGTTTCGAGGAATACTGCCGGCTGATTGCTTGCTTACCTGACCAATACGCTTCTATACAGTCTTCCACACTCACGGCATATACAATTGGCCCAATATCAGCAGAAATCGAAGGAAAAGTTATTTTCAAAGCCGGTTATGCACTCGATATTTGGGAATTGATTGATCTCGCCAACGCTACTATCCGCAGCTACAGCTACGAGTTAGACCACAACGGTGAACGCGTCTGGTGGTATGACCCGATAGAACACCCACGGGATATATCATTGCAAAGCTCCTACCCTCATCACAAGCACATCCAGCCAGATATAAAGCAACACCGCATCCCTGCTCCAGAACTCTCGTTCACGCGCCCGAACATCCCCATCCTAATCGAATCCATCGAACAACTCTTAAAAAGCAAATAATGGGTGAGCCGTCAGAAACCCGGCTTCTTCGCGAAACCGGGTTTCTTGCTACATTACGGTTGCCAGCGCGGGGGTCAGGACATAGATGCCAAGCTCATTCAAAATGTCTGGCCCGAAGCCGACGAGCAGGCCGATCAAGCCGAAGCGGCAACAACACACCACGATGACGATCACGATGGCGATGAGCCAGGTATTGCTCTTCTTGGTTGGCGGAGGCGGCGGAGCGATGGGTATGCCGGTGACCTCGGCCATGGCCTAGTAACCAGAAGTGTTCAGGAAGGGGATGGACAGGCCGACGCCCAATAGGGGTAGGATAACAAGCACGCAGATCAGGCACACGCCCAGGACAACGCTCAAGTAGCCCAGGATAAGCCCAATCGTCGCCATGCCGCCGCCAGTGACTGTGCCGCCGCTTCTATTGATCTCGCTCTTTGCCATGTGGCCGGTGATGATGGCGACGATGGAACCCAGGAAAGGCAGGACAGTCCAGCCGGCAATGCCGGCGATCAGGCTGACCAGGGCCATGGTGCTGCTGCGGGTGATGGGGGGCATGGGCTGATACGAATAGGGAGGGGGCACGGGGGGAGAATAGCTGGACATATTAGCTCCTTTGGAAATGAAATGGATAGGCTATTTTACACGAGATGCGGCATTCGCGCGCCGCCAAAACCACCAAATGATCAGGGCAATTACCAGGCAAATGAATGCGCCGACCAGGATTGGGATGACCACAGATAGTATGGACAAAATCGTTGCGAAAAGGTCCTCCGCCATGCTGACCGGCACGTTGGCCGTCCCGCCTGTCGTCACAGTGACGGCCGGTCGCACCGCGGCCGCCTTGACGATGTGCACGCTCCCGGCGATGAGCAAACCGCAGGCCAGCGCCAGCACCGGATGCACGTCGCTGATGACTTTGGCGCTGGCCGCAAAGACTATCGCGCCGGCTGCTGGCCGGATGACGGTTTGGATGATGTCGTTGATGTGGTTGACCGCCGGGATCTTGTCCGCCAGGAATTCGATGATGACCAGCACGCCCAACAGGATCAGGATCCACGGGTTGGCCAGGGTGTCCCACGGGGAACTCAGCTTGATTAGATTGGTGTAATGCGCCAGCACGCCGACGACCAGCAAGGGGATGTAAGCGTTCAACCCGGCGCTGGCCGAAAGACCAAAAGCAGAAAGGATGCCCGTTAGAAGTTCCATATTACCTCCAAACTTGTTACTACTCAGACTGTCATGCTATACTGAAAGCGGGCACGAAGTGCGCTCTTACCCAACAGGATTCGGCGGGATGAATCCCTGCCTCAGTTCATGAAAGTCGGATGAATCCGACTCGCGCCGCCAACCCGCTGGGTTTTCACGTACTGAGCAGGCGGCTTCGCGAAGCACCCTGTGGGTTCGCGAAGCACCCTGTGGGCAGCCCCGTGAATCAGACAGCAAAAACCCGCGATTTATGGCCGTGCCAGGTATAAAGAGCGTTCTTTCCCGGAAGGACACCGGGACGGTGTGCGACGCCTGCCCTGAGCCTGCCGAAGGGAAGCATCCCCTGTACGGCGAGGAGACCCTTCGCCACAGAACGGCTCAGGGTGACAAACCTTCGCAAGGAGGGCTGAATACTAACCAAGCGAGAAACCTCCCCAGGCGCCTGTCAGCCAGAAACGCAGCAAGTCAATCGCCGCAATCTGCAACATGGCGATGGTGAACCCGGCCACAAGCGCCAGCCACAACTGCGAAAAGCGAGTAAATTCGTTCTCCTGTTGCATGAGCATGACCCAGATCATGCTGTAGACCATCGTCAACAGGATCAGCACGCCACCCGCGCTGATGAATGCCGCCGGGTAGAGAACGATCGAGCTCTCGGTCAGCACGAGCAGGTCCAGGAGGAGAGTCAGGCCGAACAGCGGGGCGAAGGCTTTGAGGTGCGGAAAGACGCGGCGATCGCCAGCGTCTTTCCAGATAGTCTGATTGAAAGCCGGGAAGAGCATCGCCGCGATCCCCAATCCCATCCCGCTGCCGGTCAGCAGGCGCAAGGTGTTGTTTGGGATGTACAAATTGGGGATGCGCGCCAGTGCGCCCGGATAAGTCTCTTTGATCAAATAAAGGTACGAGTTCGTCCCGTCAATCCCAAAGGCGAGCACAAAAAGCGCGAGGGGAATGATGACGCTCCAATGCGGCGCGCCGCTGCGCTTGCGGGCAAATACCATCTGATATGCCAGCCCGGCCACAGCAGCCAGGTACATCCCGCTGCAACGGGCGCACAGGGGCAGTGGACGGTCGCCGATGTGGAACGAGCGGGCGTCAATGCGGTGGCAGACGGCGTAACCGATGGCGTCGGCCTTACCCAGCAAACCCGGCGGGGTGTTGAGTATCCAACCAATAAGAACCAATAAGGCTGCCAGAATTACCAGGTACTTCGAGGCAGCTTTGAGGCGTGCGGCGTTGTGTTGTGGCATGTTGTTCCCATTATAGGGTTTTTACCCCTGAAAATCAAGCTCGCGGAAAATTAGAATGTGATGATGAACTCATTCCAACCGGAATAAATGCGGTATCATTGCGTCTTAGTACTCCAAGGAGACACCCTATGAAGAAACCTCTATACACACTCATCCTGTTAGCCTTGCTGATGACTGCCTGCGGCATGGCCGCGCCGGCCGCCACGCCGACTCCGACCGAGCTGATCCTGCCGACGGCGACGCCCCCCCCGCTCCCGCAGACCCAAACGCCGACGCTCACTCCGACGGCGACGCCGAGCTACCCGCCCGAAGGCTACGGGCCATCCAACTTCCCAACGGACGTGGATCCGCTGACCGGTCTGACCGTCGCCAATCCGGCCCTGCTGGATCGTCGTCCAATGGTTATCAAGGTCTCAAACCTGCCGCGCAACAATCGCCCCCAGTGGGGGCTTTCGCTGGCCGACATCGTTTTTGAGTATTACTCCGAGGAAGGCTCCACCCGCTTTGCGGCGCTCTTTTACGGGAACAATGCCGACATGGTCGGGCCAATCCGTTCGGGACGTTTCATTGACACTCACCTGGTACGCGGCTATAAAGCCGTATTTGCCTTTGGCTCTGCCTATGTAGTTGAGAGGGACCAGTTCCTGCATTCGGAGTTTGCCGACCGGCTGGTCTACGAGGAGGGCACAAGCTCTCCGCTGAAACGCTATGATCCGAACGGCGCTAACCACCTGGTGGTAAACACCGCCGATTTGAGCGCCTATATCACCGCCCAGGGCGTTGAGAACGGGCGGCAAAACCTGGATGGTATGTCCTTTAAACTCGAAGCTCCCGCCGGAGGCCAGCCGGGAAAGCAGGCTATTTTGCGTTATTCAGGTGCGATCTATAACCGCTGGGATTATGACCCAACCACCGGCAAATATCTGCGTTTCTCCGATACAGTGGATGATGTCGATAACCACAATGAACAATACGCGCAGTTGACGGATCGCTTGACCAACCAGCCGATTGCCTTCGATAACGTGGTCGTCCTGTTCGTCACTCACGAAGTGTACAGTACCGACAGTCACGGCAACAAAATCTACGATATCCTGTTCAGTGGCTTGGGAACCGGTTTTGCCTTCCGGGATGGACAGGCCTATCAGGTCAACTGGCAGCGCAACGATACGGACGTGGTCTCGTTGAGCAATCCGGATGGGACGCCCTTCGCTTTCAAGCCCGGCGCGACCTGGTTCGAGGTGGTCGGGCTGAACTCAACCCTCAGCCAGGGTGAGCAGGGCTGGCGCTTCACCCACCTGATGCCGTAGAGTTTCCGGCAACGATCCCCACAGGGGCGCGAACTCAATCGTGCCCCCCCCTTTTTTTTCTTGCTATACTAGACCTCTTGCATAAGTGCCAGCTTATGATGAAAATTTCTGCGGGACGGGCTCCCATGCCCGTCTTTCGGCGGCGTAGGAGCCGCCTCTACAAAAAATCCTGGAGACTTTTGCAAGAGGTCTACTGAAAGCGGGCACGAATTGCGCTTTTGCCTAATTTGTTCCGTCGGACTAAAGTCCTGCCTCAGTTCATGAAAGTCGGTTGCCCTAAAGGATGCTTCGCGAAAACCGACTCGCAGCGTCAGTCCGAAGGGACTTCCATGTACTGCCTGCGCCAGTGCCGCAGGCACAGGTGAGCAGGTGGCTTCGCGAAGCACCCTGTGGGTAGCCCCGCGAAACAGGCAGCAGAAACCCGCAATTTATGGCCGTGCGAGGTATATAATGGTTGCGAAATCGGCAATCATTATATCTTCGAGGAGGTGGCTATGAAACGCATCGCTGTGCTGACCGGTGGAGGCGACGCGCCCGGTTTGAATGCCGTTATCCGGGCTGTGGTCAAGACCGCCATCAACGTCTACGGTTGCGAAGTGCTGGGGATTATTGACGGCTACGACGGCTTCCTGGCTACGGGCGGCGTCACGCCCCTCGGCCCGGCTGAGGTGCGCGGCATTTTACCGCGCGGCGGGACGATCCTGGGGACGGCCAACCGCGGCAACCCGTTTGCCCGTAAAATCATACAGGACGGCAAAGAAGTCGTCGTGGACGTTTCGGATGACATTATCGAGGCCATCAAGGATTTAGGTCTGGATGCCCTGGTCGTCATCGGCGGGGACGGGACGCTGCACATCGCAATGGAATTGTTCGAGAAAGGTGTTCCGATTATCGGCGTACCCAAGACGATTGACAACGACATCGGCGGGACGGAAGTAACCTTCGGCTTCGATACCGCCCTGATGATCGCCACCGAAGCCCTCGACCGGTTACATACCACCGCTGAAGCCCATCACCGCGTCATGGTGCTGGAGTTGATGGGCCGCGACGCCGGTTTCATTGCCCTGCACTCCGGGGTGGCGGGCGGCGCGGACGTGATCCTCATCCCGGAGATCCCTTTCAAGTTCGAGGCTGTTGCGAAGAAGGTGCGCAACCGCAGGACGCGCGGCTCGCTCTTCAGCATCATAGCGGTTTCGGAAGGGGCCAAACCGCTGGGCGGCGAGCAGGTTTATTCGCGCTCCGGCGACGCGATCTACACGCCGCGGCTGGGAGGCATCAGCTATAAGGTGAGCGAGTACGTGGAGAAAGAGACCGGCTCGGAGGCGCGCGTCACCGTGCTGGGCCACGTCCAGCGCGGCGGCTCGCCGACCGTCTTCGACCGCTGGCTGGCCACCCGTTACGGCGCGGCGGCAGTGCGAGCGGCCGCAGAGGGCAAATTCGGCCACATGGTCGCGCTGCGGAACGCCCAGATCGTTGACATTCCCCTGCAGGAGGCATTGGCCGTCCCCAAGCGTGTTGACCTGAACGGCGACGCCGTCCTCACCGCGCGCGGGCTGGGAATTTCGTTCGGGGATGAGTGATTCTGATCCACCACAACCCCCAACCCACAGGGTGCTTCGCGAAGAGCGGGGGCAAGCGGGCACGAAGGGGCACCAAGGAATACCTTTGTGAAACTTTGTGTCCTTCGTGGTGACTGCTCTTAAAGCGGAAGGCCGCCCTCTCGGGCGGTCTCCCTGTGCGCGCTACGGCATCACATTCGCAGAGCGAGGAGGGATGCCGCAGCGCTTCGTCTCGTACTACTATCCATTTTGGGCACCACCTCCTCTTCTATAAGGATGGCGGATTTGGGGCAGGCCATGCCTGCTTGGAGGGTAGTATCACACAAATATATTTGGATGTCAATAGTATAATTTGGCGTTCGTCCAGCAGTTGAACTGCTGGACGTGCAAATCTGATACTCTCTGCAGCTTTTTGATAGCTTCCGCGAGCCGGTTCTGGCTATCCTACATGCCGAGACACCCGGTATCTAATCTCTTGAGGAGGTGCTTATGAAACGCCCCAACATTTTGTGGATCACGGCCCTGATCCTGGGCTGGTTCTTCGACTTCCTGTTCTGGAAGCACAACCCAGGAATATCCTTTGCGATCTACGTGATCCTGTGCCTGGTCGGCGGCTTCGTCCTTTTGCGCATGGACGGACTGAAACCCAACTGGAAAGCGCTCCTGTTGCTGCTGCCCATCACCTTCTTCGCGGCGATAAGCTCCATCCGCCAGGAGCCGATGAGCCTCTTGCTGTCTTATGCCTTCACCCTCTTCCTGCTGGGCGTACTGGCGATCACCTTTCTCGGCGGACGCTGGCTGGTCTACAGCCTCTCGGATTACGTCGCCAACTTCTTCAAATTGGCCGGCAGCATGATCGCCCGTCCGCTGGCGTTCATCATCGAGAACCGCCGCCAGCAGGCGGAGACCGGCCCAAAGGGCGGCGCGCGGCGGGTCTGGCCGATCCTGCGCGGCGTCCTGATTGCCATCCCGATCATTGCCGTCTTTGCCGCCCTGCTTGCCTCGGCGGATTTGATCTTCGCCCAGCGGCTGGACGATCTCATCGCCCTGTTTCGCCTGGAAAAACTGCCGGAGTACATCTTCCGCGCCGTCTATATCCTGATCGGCGCCTACCTGCTGGTGGGGGTCTTTCTGCACGCGGCCACGCGCAGCCAGGATGAAAAATTGCTCGGCGAGGGGAAACCACTCGTCCCGGCCTTCCTGGGCTTCACCGAATCGGCTATCGTGCTGGGCAGCGTGGTGCTGCTCTTCGCCGCCTTCGTCGTCATCCAATTCCAGTACTTCTTCGGCGGGCAGGCCAACATCCACATTGACGGCTACACTTACGCCGAATACGCCCGGCGCGGCTTCGGCGAGCTGGTGGCGGTGGCTTTCTTCAGCCTGCTGCTGTACCTGGGCTTGAGCGCCATCGTCAAGCGCGAGACGCCCGGCCAGCGCTGGGGTTTCTCCGGCCTTGGCATCGGGATGGTCGCCCTGGTCGGCATCATCCTGTTCTCGGCCTTCCAGCGCCTGCTGCTCTATGAAGCGGCCTATGGCTTCTCGCGCCTGCGCACCTACACCCACGTGTTCATGTTCTGGCTGGGCCTGCTGCTGGCAGCGGTCGTCGTGCTGGACATTTTGCGGAGGGAGCGGACTTTCGCGCTGGCGGCGCTGCTGGCCGCCGTCGGCTTTGCCGTGACGTTGAGCCTGCTCAACGTGGACGCCTTTATCGTCCGCCAGAATGTGACTCGAGCCGTCCAGGGGGAGGAACTGGACGTGGCTTACCTGGCCTCGCTCTCGACGGACGCCACGCCCGCGCTGGCGGCGGCCTTTCAATCCCCCTCGCTTCCGGCCGGGACGCGTGACTCGGTCGGCGCTTCCCTGGCCTGTATCCAGGCTGGCGCGTCCTCTCGTCAGGATACGAGCTGGCAATCATTCCAGTTTTCCCGGCTGTTGGATGCGCGCGCCCTGCAATCAGCGCAAAACGATTTGAAGGGCTACCAGATCGTAGACGATGACTGGCAGACGAGGGTCATCACCCCGCAAGGGCAAGAGTACGAGTGCTTGGGTTATGGCATGGGTGACTGAAAAACAGCAGAGTCTTTATCCGCCGAGAAGCGATATGATGGTCAGCGGGTTATAACAGTCACAACGAATGTTTGGCAAGGAGTGAAAGGTATGAGCGAAAATATAATTTCAGATGATTTGAACGCGGCGATCCCGTCATTTTTCGCACGTCCACATGTGCGACAGGAAGTGATCCCGGTTGCAGGCGGCATCCCGATTGGGATCGAGCGGGTCATGAATCCCGAGGTGGGCATCGGCGGCGCGTACGGGACCTGGGGCGAGAGCTACGACAACACACACCTGAAAGACTTGATCGAACAACGCCTGGCAGAACCCCTGAGCGATGACGAAAAAATGAACCTGGCGGAATTGGGCTTCGTCAACCGGCACCACATCCCATACTTGACCGACGAGGAGCACCTGGAACTGGAGGTCGAAGTCGGCTCACGCTTGCTGCGCGAGGCGGCGCTCGCCAATGGCTGGCAGCCCAGCGAAGTCCAGGCGGTGCTGATCGGTATGAGTGGTCCGGTGGCCGATGACTACGTCGAGCAAATCTGCCGGCGAGCTGGCATCCCAGAGGGTGCGTTAAAAGTCAGCGTGCACAAGGCCTGCGATGGTTCGGTGGGCGGGTTGAACCTGGCCTTGAATCCGGGACTGGCCACTGCCGGGCAAACGAACATCGCCGAGGAGTTATACGGCAAGAAAGTCTTGGTCGGTGGGATCGAGGGATTGAGTCGCTTCACAAGCCGCACCCGCGACAAAAGCGCGCTTCAATTATTTGGGAACGGCGCAGGCGTGATCGGGGTGATCCCAGGCACGACGATGAAGTTCCTGGTGGGCAAGGATCACGAAGCCTTCGACGAGGAGGGCGTGTTGGCTGTGCGCATGTTCTACCCTCATTCAGGCCAGAGGATATCTGGACACTCGATGGTCGAGGTATCGCAGGCCGGGCCGTCACACATCCGTGTGGCCGGGCTGATGCACGAACCGGAGAATGGAGATGCGATCGCCATGGCGGGGCCGATGGGTATGGTGAAGCTATTCGTGCGCACAGGTGTGCAAGTCGTTTCTGAAGTCTACCAGTCGTATCAGAGGCTGATGGATAAGCTGGGTATGCCGGACAAACCGATTGCAGTCGCAATCGTCCATCATGCCAACTATAAGATCAACAAGTTGAAGGAAAAGCATTTGCAAAGAGAAGGCATCAGCTTCCCGATGCCCTGGCTGTTGAGCGAATTTGGGAATGTCTGCGCGGCGTCCAATATGATCGCTTTCTTGCGGCAACTGCCCAGCCTGAAGCCCGGCGATCATATCTTGTTCGACGGATTTGGAGCAGGCACGTATTACGATGTGCTGGCCGTTGCGATGGGAGGCTAGGAAAGGGGCTGTCCAAAAAGTAGGGCGAGATAGTATCTCGCCGCTACATCTGGCAAAGGAAGCGACGGAGACCACCAAATCCGGCGGTCTCCGTGAGTTTTTCTGGGCTTTTTGGACAACTCCTGATCGCGTCAGCGCATATCCGGCGGCATCAGGTACCAGTCCAGGAAACGCTCCATGCGGGCGTAGGCGTCCAGTTGGGTGGCGCGCTTGAGGAAGCCATGCGGCTCGCCGCCGTAGGTTTTGTACTCAAATATTTTACCAGCGCGCCGCAGGGCCTCCACCCACATCTCGGAGGCCTCGGGCGGCACGATCTCATCTAACAGGCCGTGCATGATCAAGAGGGGCTTTTGCACCTTATCTACCTGAAAGTAGGGCGAGCCTTCGATGTAGACCTGGCGGTTCATAGATGGCTTGCCGAGCATCATTTCGGTGTAGAGGCGCAAGTCGCGATTGCACAGCGCCCAGGAATTCTCGAGGTGGGCGTCGCCATATTTACTTACGCCGCAGGCGAAGAGATAATCAGGATCGCGCGAGAGGCAGCAGGCCACCATGTAACCTCCGTAACTGCCGCCGAAGATGGCAATGCGCTCCGAATCGATCCACTCCAGGTTGTTCAAGAAGCGCGCCCCAGAAAGACAATCCTGGGTGTCGCTGATCCCCCAGTCGTCATAGTTGGCTTGCTCGAACTCGACCCCATATCCCGTGCTGCCGCGGTAGTTGGGAGCAAGAAAAGTGTAACCCTTGGCAATGAAATACTGGGCCAGGACATCCCATTCGTAACAATATTGGGCCGAGGGGCCGCCGTGCGGATGCAGGATGGCTGCGCCGTTGGGCTTATGCGGACGGAAGGACAGGGCCGGGATTCTCATCCCATCCTGGCTCTTATAGTATACCCATTCGGGCATGACCAGCGGGTTGCGCGCCAGGGCAGGCAGGTTAGAGAAGGTCAGTTGTGTCGTCTTGCCGCCTGGAATAGAGACGCGGTACAGGTCCGGAGGCTGGAGCGGGGACTCGTACTCGACGGTCAAAAACCTGCCGTCCGGCGACCAATTGGGCGTCGAATAGATACCTTGACCAGTCTTCAAGTAGTTGACCTCGCCGCTGGCGACGTCAATCAGCGCCAGGTTGAAAGCGCCCTGCTGGTTGATGGTGCACGCCAGGCGTGTCCCATCCGGCGACCAGGCCAGGTCGCTCACCTCCAAACCCAGGCGGGTCAATTGCTGCATCCCTTCCCCGTCGGAGCGAATCAGCCAGGCCTCGTTAAAGCCGGAGCGCTGCGAAAGGAAGGCGATCAGCGTCCCATCCGGCGACCAGCGCGGCCACCAGTCTTTCTGTTTGGGCGCGCCGGTCAAGGGGCGGATCTGGCCGGTCTGCACGTCCACAAGCCGCAGGTCGAGGCGGTTCGCGTCGTCGCTCGGGCGGAAGATGAAGACGACCGTCTTGCCATCCGGCGCGGGGCGGGCGTCGCGCACGTCGCCGGGTAAGGTCACCAACGAGCGCGGCCAGGAGCCTTCGCGGTCGGTCAGCAAAAGCTGGACGCCATCCCCTTCACGATCCACAAAGATGAGCAAACCGTGACTATCAGGCATCCAACGCGGCAGCATGGCCTTGGGTGCAAAGCCGCTGATCTTCCTGGGCAGGCCGCCCTCGAGCGGGGCAACGAATACGTGCATCTGCATTGTGAAAGCCAGCCAGCGTCCATCTGGCGACCACTGCGGAATCTCGTCATCCCAGTAGGCGACCGGGCCGCGTTGGGTGGAGATGCGCGCCGGCCAGCCGCCCGTGGAAGGCATCACGTAGACATCCGAGAGATCTTCTCGATCCCAGATGAAGGCGATGTTCCTGCCGTCCGGCGAGAGGCGATGGTCACGGACGTGGTTGACGGCCGTGATCAGCTCCAGGCTCCAGCCTTCCGGCGGTTTGACGTCGGGCCGTCTGATCGAGGGCCAGCCATGGCGTTCGTATTTTTCTTCCAGTTTGATCTCTCCGATCATAGCTACCTCCTCGTTCAGGTGACAGTCATCTTGATTTCGACAGGATGTACAGGATAGGCAGGATAATTCATATTCTGCAGCCAGAGACGGCTCCTACGCCGTCGGGCATGGGAGCCCGACCCTCTTAGCTAAACAGTATTAGGCTTGGGGGATTACAAAAACGGCAGAAGCGCCGAAGGAAGCTAATCTGTGGCGGCGAGTTCTTTATCGGCGGCGAGCAGGATCTCATCCAGCTCACGCGAGATACTCTCCGGCATTGGGTCAACCAGGGGAGCGGCCAGGATCTCTTCGACCTTTTCCCTGGCCCTATTATACATCGTGGGCGTGCC
>Ga0210015_1001626_pt1 | contig 22070 bp, 23 predicted proteins | sample CryGeymeta201522_FD_185471 | JGI IMG/M metagenome (GOLD analysis project Ga0210015, IMG submission 185471) | Groundwater microbial communities from Crystal Geyser aquifers in Utah, USA - Crystal Geyser metaG 2015-22 (SPAdes) (version 2) | ecosystem: Environmental > Aquatic > Deep subsurface >... | reverse complement strand
GGCAAATCAAAAAGATAGGTCTTCGGAAACGCAATAGTAACGCGGGTTTCAGAGTTTCGTGAAGGGCACAATAAAAAATTAAAGGGGGTAAAAATTCAAAAGAAAAAATCTTTTCGTGGGCGATTTTGATGTTTTTTGTACGGTGGCAAAGAATTGTATAAACCTAAACGAGATTATCGTAATTTTCCGGCGTTTACTAAAGATGATTTAAAAAAGATCGATCAGTGGCGAAATAAATTAGTTTAAAGTAACAAGATGGCAAAAAAGAAACGACATCACTATATCCCAAAATTTTATCTTGAAGGTTTTGTAGATTCACGGAATAAACCTTATTTATGGGTTTATGAAAAAGGTGGAAATTCTATCGTTAAAGCGTCTGCTAAAGATATTGCAGTTGAAAAACATTATTTTTCTTTTTTAGACGCGCAAGGTGAACGCGATTCTGAGACCTTAGAGAATGCATTGGCGGAAATAGAAGGGAAAGTTTCTTCTGTTTTCAAAAAGATATTTAATGAAGAATTACTCAGTGAAGAAGATAGAGCAATATTTGCTTCGTTTTTAGCTTTAATGATGACGCGTGTGCCTAATTTCAGAAATAATATTGCGACTACGCTTGAGAGTATAATCAAAAGAATAAATTTAATGATAGCGTCACACAAAAAAGGATTTGCGGGTTCAATAAGAAGATTTGAACAAAATACTGGTACCCAAATTGGTATGCCTGTCGAGGAGTTAAGACAGTTTATATTAGACGATAGTAAATATGAAATAAAAGCCAATCCACAGTTTTCTCTGGGTATGGCCTTTTCTAATTTAGATAGATTGACTCGAGTTTTTTTCGACATGAAATGGACATTTATAAAAGCTACTGGTGATTATAAGTTTTTATCCGGAGATAATCCTTTATATTATTGTGATCCGACACACGATCCTCATTCTTTTTATGGTGTGGGGTTAGCAAATAAGAATGTTGAAGTTACCTTACCTTTATCAAGTGAAGTAGCTTTATTTTCCTCGCGGCAAGGACATTCTGGTTATGCCCAAGGGAAAAACGCATATGTTAAAGATATTAATAAACGTACAATTTTGGCGGCATCGCGGTTTGTATTTGTTTCTGAAAAATCTGATACAATTAATAAATTGGTGCAAAAGTGCATAGGTAGTGCACCAAGAATGCGAGTCGATGGAATATGAGAGTTGCATTATATTTAAGAGTGTCTACCGAAGATCAAGCCAAAGAAGGATATCCCCATAGATTTTTATCAAAATCTAAATATGAGGACAGGTTCTCTTGAGGTGCAGAGAGAATATCTTGAGGCTTTTGCAAATTCTAAAAGCAATAGTTACCATACAATAATTTTATAATATAATAAGAAAATGGAGATAAACAATGGGTTACTGCAAAGAGTGTTTTGAGCATATCAGAAGCGACTGCGTTTTGACCAATGGCGTATGTGTGTTTTGCCATTATAAAACCAACGAATGGGATAGCAACGGACAGATTGTAAAAAAGAAAGATGTACTACAGGATTGGGGGAAGTCATTCTTAACATGGAGGAACTACTATCAAAATTATTTTAGAGAGATTAAAAAGGCAATTGAAAATTTACCAAAAGGTTCTTTTATAAAGAAGAAAATAAAAGGACACTGGTATTACTATTTAATATATAGGAATAAAAATAAGGTAGTTTTTAAATATTATGGAAAAATGATACCCGAAAGTCTAAAAGCGAAAATAGAATTAAGAAAAGACTTGGTAAGAAAATTATCAAAGATAAAATCATTATTATATTCTCTTAGAATCACTGCGCGATCTTCTAAAAAATTCAGTAGGTTTGATATATTAAAAAAAGATAACTTTACTTGCCAATACTGCGGAAGAACTCCTAAAGATGGTGTCAAACTACATGTAGACCATATCATTCCTTTAGATAAAGGAGGATATCATAGTAAAGAGAATCTTATTACTACTTGCCAAGAATGTAATTTAGAGAAGCACGATAAATATAGCTAAGGATAGAAACGCAGCTATAAAAATTTTGGGAGCGCTTATCGACAAAGGTGAAACGGGAGCGATTAAAAAAGTTTTTGATTCGATACCGAAAAAATGGCAAAGAAAAATAAGTAATGTTTTGAATGAATTTAAAGAGTTTGAAATTATTAAGACTCTAAGATGAATTTAAAATTGCTTATTTAAACAAAAAAAGGGTAGAAGTGAGAGATTGCCGCAGGACGGAGTTTACACTGAACGAAGTGAATGTGTCCCTCGCAATGACAAGAAAATGGATAAAAAATTTTCATCCGGACTTTCGGCTGGATTGAAAAGCACTTCAAAAACGGCCTGATTCCCAAACGTACGAAACTATAGAACAGTTGTTCTATTTCATAAGATAACCCCGCCTGAACGTTATTTTTAGTTCGCGATAAAGCACCCCGGAAGGATAAATCTAAAACTAAAAATAATGAATTTCACAGATTTATTTTAGTTGACTTGACATATATTAGTTTTAGTGATAATATCATCACCACAAGTGATAATGGAGGTTAAAATGCAAGATAAAATAATAAAGCTATTCTATGATGACGTATATGCCCAGTTTACAATAAATGAGTTAGCTACGAAAACAAACATTTCTTACAGTTATGTATATAGACAGGTCGAAGAATTAAAAGATAAGGATATTATAATTGTCGACCAGCGTTCAAATCGCAAATATTGTAAGCCTAACTACAAAAATCCGGAAGTCAAAACAAGTTTTGTTAAAATATCGAATCAGATAGCCGAAGATTTTTTAAAGAAGAGAGATAAAATTTTCTTCGTAGTTGAAAAACTTCTCTCGGTATTATCTAAAAAAACAGATTTTAATTTACTTTCTGTTGTTCTATTCGGTTCATTGGCTAAAGGAAGCGATTTTAAAAAAAGCGATATAGATCTTTTTATCCTTATTCCTTCAAAAAAGAAATATGATGAAGCTATTGAGATGGAATGTGTAGCGATATCAAAAGGTTTTGGTATCGAAGTAAATCCTATAATCGCAGAACCAACAAGCCTATTAACAATGTTAAAAGATAAAGAACAGAATGTTGGGAAAGAAATTCTAAAAAACAAAATAATACTCTTTGGTGCTGAGAAATTCTGGGAACTAGTATTGGAGGTAATAAAATGAGCGATTTAAAGAAAGAAATGCTAAAGATTAAAGTAAAAGGTTATTTTGATAATGGCGATTTAAGAGTAGACCCCACGATTACAGTCTTAGTAAAGTATTATATTGATAAGGCAAGGCACAATATTGAGACTGGTTCTTTGCTAATGGAGGCTTCAGAAGACAAAGAGAGCAAGAAAAGACTAAAAGTAAGCGCCGATTATGCCGGATACGATTGGGTTATAAGCTGTGGATATTATGCAATGTTTCATGCCGCAACAGCTGCGTTGGCCGCAATAGGAATAAAAGCCGAAAGCCATGAAAGCCTTATCGAGGGTTTAGAATATCATTTTGTTTTTAAAGAAAAGGCTATAGAATCAGAGGACATCGAGAAGATAAAATCTGCAAAAAGGCTTGATGAGAAATATGTAAATAGAATGTGGGCCACAAAATCCAAAAGAAATACAGCGCAGTATAAGGCCGATGCAGTTATTGCGCAACAAGATGCCGAAAAGATTTATAAAAATGCAATAGATTTTGTTGATACGATAGAAAGTTTAATAAAGGGATTAAAATAAGTATATTGTACGCTAATAATATTGTGGTTATTAAAAATGAATGAAAGGCTAAGAATAGCAATTTATACAAGAGTATCGACTGAAGACCAAGCGAAAGAAGGATATTCCTTAGAAGTGTAAAGGGAGTATCTTGAGTCTTTTGCAAAATGCATATAATTGTATGTAGAATACCGACAAAAAGGGTAGAGATGAGAGATTGCCACGACCTTCGGTCTCGCAATGACAAGGCGCCTGATAAATCAGGCAACTACATTAGCATTGACAGTCTGGGCAGAGTAAACTCTGCCACTACATCAGCAAAGCAAGCTTTGCCACTACAATAAGAAATTGAATAAAGAATTCTATATCAGAACTTTCGGATGTCAGATGAATGTGGCGGACTCGGAAAGGATAAAGTCGCTTCTTTTAAGGGATGGTTATCAGGAGACTGCAGAGCCGGAAGAAGCCAACCTGATTATCCTGAATACCTGCGCGGTAAGAAAGCATGCCGAAGACAAAGCTCTTGCCCGGTTGAATTCCCTGAAACATTACAAAAGAAAAAACCCGAATTTAATTATTGGTCTCTTTGGCTGTATCCCCTCACTTTACGGGGAAAAACTTTTCCGGGAATTTCCCCATTTAAATATTCTTTGCGGACCAAAAGGCATCGGGAAGATAGATTTTCTTTTGGATAAGGCAAAAAATGGGGAGAAAGCGGCGGCTTTGGATGAGAAGGATGGGTTTTTTGACGACCGGTGCCTTTCGGCCGGAAAAAACAAGGAAGCATTGTTGCCGATTATGCAGGGATGCGATAATTTCTGCTCCTATTGCGTGGTTCCTTATACCCGGGGGAGAGAAAGAAGCAAACCATCCTCCCAGATTATTGAAGAACTTAGAAATCTGGCCGGTCAGGGGGTAAAAGAGATTACCCTTTTGGGACAGAATGTTAATTCTTACGGGAAAGGTCTTGCGGAAAAGATTGACTTTGCCGGATTACTAAAATTGGTCAGCAAAATAAAAGATTTAGAGAAAATCAAGTTTATGACTTCTCATCCTGAAGACATTTCTCAAAATCTCCTGGAGGTAATCGCTTCCGGTAAAAAAATCGAGAAACGTTTGCATCTTCCGGTTCAATCCGGCTCTGATTTTATCCTAAAAAGGATGAACCGCGGTTATTCGGCGGCAGATTATAAAAGGATTGTCCAAAAAGCCCGGGAATTTATTCCGGAAATCTCTATTTCCACGGATATTATCGTCGGTTTCCCGGGAGAAAAGGAAGAGGATTTCCAGCAAACCTTAAAACTTCTCCGGGAAATCTGTTTTGATTCAATTTATGCCTTTAAGTATTCAAACCGGCCGAAAACTGCCGCCGGTGGTTTTAAAGAACAGGTTTCCGAAGAGGAAAAGGAGAGGAGACTGCAGGAAGTCTTTAAGGTATACAGGGAAAGGGTTAAACGGACGAAGGAGGCGTTGGTTCCTGGGGCTTTTTAAGGGATGATTTGCGCAGAGAAGAGAGGAAGATGAGGCCTAAAGCCGAGAAAGCGAAAATCACGATTAATTTTACCTTTTTAAAGTCCAGAGGAAGGGTTATCTCCTTTCCCGGTTCTATCACTTCCAATTTTTCGGCATGAAGGTCAAGTCCTCCCTGGTGCCGGGAGCAACTCCGGTTAAAAACACCGGTAATTTCAACTTTATCCCCTTTTATCCGATAAGAGCCGGCAAACTTAATCTTGTTTAAGTCCTCTTTTTTGCACCAGATTCCAATGGTATCTTCGCCGTCGGTCACGTTAATCCAGCCATATTTCCCCCTTTCCATCACTTCGCCGATTACCTCTCCCCGGTAAGTTACGCTTTTTCCGTCATATTCAGCGCTATTTTTGATTAATTGACCGCTGGAAACCACATCAGTCGCAGAAAGTAAAGGAGCGAAGATAAGAAAAACTAAAATTGAGAATAGGCTTACTATATTTTTGTATGGAATTTCAAAATTGTAGGGGCGACATTTATGACGCCCGTTATTTTCGGGTCGGATGAATCCGACCGCTACAGGTTCGCACCGAAGGTACGTTAATTTATTAAACATCATTTCCCTCTGATTAAAGCGCCGATGAATCCAAAAAGGACGAAGACCGCCATAAATTCCAACCGGCCGCACCACATTTGAAAGATATAGACCACTTTTAGCAAAACCGGCATACTCTCCGAGGTAATGCCGCAGGAAAGCCCCACGTTCGCACCGGCAGAAACCGATTCAAAGAGGGAAAGTTCAAAAGGATAGCCAAAGAACATCCCGGCCACCGCCCCAAAAAGATAAAGAAAAACGTAGGCTAAAAGAATAAGCGCCGCTGATTTTACCTGGCTATCTTCCAGAATTCTTTCCTTGAAATGATGAAATTTTTGCACGATTACGCCGGATTCGGGCAGCATTAACTCCCTTACCTGCTTTAAGAAACCCCGGAAGAGAATTCCGACTCTCAAAATCTTAATTCCCCCGGAGGTGGAGGAGGAGCATCCTCCTATCCCCATCGCAATAATCAGCCCAAAAAGAGCAAGCGGACCCCAGCCCTGGACAAACTGCTCTTTATAGATAGTCATATAGCCGGTACCGGAATGCCCGGAGAGGAGTTGGTAGAAACTCCTGCGGAAGAGAGCGAGATTCCCGGAATAAAAAGAAGTCTTGACTAATCCAACCACCACTAAAGCAAAAGTAACCAGTATGGTAATAAAAAAGGTAGCGGTTTCAACGTTACGATAGATTTCTTTCCGGTTGCCGGTCCAAAGCGCATAATGAAGACCAAAATTAAGGGAACCGATAATAAAAATAATCAGGGTAATGGTTTCAAACAGGGAACTGTGGTAATAAAGAATATTCTGGGATTGGGGAGCAAACCCTCCGGTATCCCAGCCCGCCATAAAAAGCATCAGCCCATGCAGAAATGCGCGGGACGGTTTCATCCCCTCAAATATTCCGGCTCCGGTTAGAAGCAAAGTCCCCAGAACCAGCCAGACAAAACTTACCAGCCAGATAAAACGCGCCGTCTGAATAACGTTGGGCAGAATCTTTTCTTCTCTTGCCTCTCCAACGTAGATGCTAAAGGCGCTGCCGACCCCCCGAACGAAGAAGGTAAGAGCAATCACTACGATGCCCTGTCCCCCGATAAACATCATCAAATGCCTCCAGATATTATGGCTGTAAGAAAGATGGTCAAGGTCGCGAATAAGGGTAAGCCCGGTGGTGGCAAATCCGCTCATCGCATCAAAGCAGGCATCCAGGAAATTGGCGAAGTGGCCGGAAAGATAAAGGGGGATTGCTCCCAGGAACATCGCCAATAGCCAGCAAAGGGAGGCAACCACCATACCTTGCGTCCAATTCATTTCTTTGGAACGGGGAATCAGGGAAAGGAGGAAGTGACCAGCCGTAAATGAAATCAGGGAGGCCAAAAGGAAATCAAGAGCGGGATTCCACTCCTTGAAGTAAACGGCAACCAGAAGGGGAATAAACATCGAAATTCCCAACCCAATGATTAATTTGCCAACGTAGTAACCGATAACCTTAAGTTCCTCAATTTTCGGCCGGAGAATCATAGGAAAATTTTGATGAATAAAAGAAGAAGGAAGGCAGCAATAATCAGAATAAAAGTATAGGTAATTTCGGTCAATATCCCTAAAATTGCTTTCCCCGTAATCTGGGGTAATTTAAAAAGAGTTTTAAAAGTCATTTTAATGAGCCCCCAGGAGAGCATGAAGCAAATCTTGTTCTTTTTCAATAGAGGTCAAAGCAACAACCTCATCCTGCAGTTGTAAAATTGTATCGCTGCGGGGAATTAAAACCTGGCTTCCCCTGATAACCGAGAGAAGGATGCTGTCGGCAGGAAGATTAAGATTTTTTATCTCTTTGCCGATTACCGGAGAATCGTCAGGCAAATCAATCCTGATTAAGGCCAATTTTCCTTTTTTAAAGGTCGCTAAATTGACAAAATCGTCTAAAGAGACCTCCTCTTCAATAATTTTGGCAATAATGCCGGTGCTGTTCACCGCAACGTCCACCCCGAGTTCATTAAAGCTATATTCATTCTTGGGGTCATTCACCATGCCGACGGTGCGGGAGAGGTGGAATTTTTCCTTGGCTAACTGGCAGATAACCAGATTATCCTCGTCGCTTCCGGTGACCGCAGCAACAACGTCAGCCCGTTCTGCTCCGGCCGCCTCCAGGGAAGAAAGACTGCACCAGTCGCCATTAATTACCAGGATGTCAAGTTCATTGGTAATCATCCTGCAGATTTCCCGGTCTTTTTCAATAAGACTAACGGTATGATTATCCTGATGAAGTTTCTTGGCCAGATAGTAGCCGATTTTTCCTCCGCCGACAACAATGATATACATAGGTTACGAAACCACGAATTTATCGAATTTTACGAATTAGAGTAATTCGCGTTAATTCGTGGTTAGAAAAAGAGAATTCTTATGTATTTGAATTATTCTACCCCGAGTTTTTTCTTTACCTGCCTCAAACTCTTGATTCGGACCACGCCTAAGATGAAACTTCCCTTCTCCAGAATAGAATCCAGGGAAGGAATAACCGGATGATCGTTTTTCCGAAGGGTAACCACCAAAAATTCCCCCGGGACATTCACTTCCCCAACTTTCTTGCCTTCCAATTTGGAAGACACCGGAATGTCCAGCACGCCTAAAGACCCGCTTTCGGTAAGATAACTGGAAAGATGGCTTTCAATAATGTGGTCCCTGATGCGCGCGGCAATCAGCATCGTGCCGCTAATAATGTTTAAACCAAAACCCCGATAAACCTCCGCTAAATCAGGTTCATAAATTCGCGCGATTGCTTTGGGAACCTTAAAGATTTTCTGCCCAATCTGGGCAATCATAATATTGCTTTTATCGGAATCAGTAACCACCACCAAAGCGTCTGCTTTCTCAATCCCCGCTTCCTTCAAAATGGCCAAATCAGAACCGTCGCCGCCAATCGTTAAACCGTTGAACCTTTTACCCAACCGGTCAAAAGCAGACTTTTTTTGGTCAACCACCACAATATTATGGCCTTCTTTCTGCAGAAGTTGGGACAATTGTGCGCCTACACGCCCGCATCCAATAATAATGATATACATTGTAATATTTATCTAACCACGAATTACACGAATTTCTCTAATTAAAACCGACACCGAGTGTCATTGCGAGGGACTGAAAGAAGCGTGGCAACCTCTCACTTCTGTGAAAAGCGGATTCTTCACTTCCTTCAGAATGACATATTCTTTTTATTACTCTTTAATTCGTATAATTCGATAAATTCGTGGTTCCATTATTTAACTGTTGTTTCAATAATTTTCCTGAAATTATACCGGGGTTGGTGGGTCCTGCGAAAGTAGAGCACCCCTTCTCCGATGATAAAAACTAAAACAAGCAGAAAAATAACGGTTATCTCTCCCCGGGAAAGGTTCCGAAACATTTGGTTAGAATACCATAAAATTGCAAAAATATCAAATTAATATTAAAATAGTAGAGCGTTCTTCAAATAATGTTGTTATGGTTTGTCATTGCGAGCGACAGCGAAGCAATCTCATATCGTTATCCACAAAGGGATTGCGGAGCTTGTTCCGAGTGAAACGAGGAATCTCCGAGTTTGCTTCGGCTTCGCCTCGCAACCGTTTTCACTCCTCGCAATGACAGCATGGACTGCAATATTAATTTGGAAACCTTCTAATAGTCACGATAATGCTAAAGCAGTTGAAGATTAACCCTGAAAGAACCGAAAAAAAGATTATCAAATTCATCCGGGATGAATTGAGCAAAATCCCTTTCCAGAAGGGGGTTATCGGCCTCTCCGGCGGGATAGACTCTACCGTTACCGCCTATCTTGCCGCAAAAGCCCTTGGCTCTAAAAATGTTTTTGCCCTTATCCTCCCCTTCCGGGACACTTCCCTAAAAAATATCGCCGATGCCAGGCTGGTAGTTAAAAAACTTCTCCTCAGGCACAAAATCATCAATATTACCCCGATGCTTAAAGCCTATTTCAAAGATTTTTCCGGAATAGAGAAAATCCGTTTAGGCAATAAGATGGCCAGGGAGAGAATGGGTATCCTCTACGATATCGCAAAAAAGGAAAAAGCACTGGTGATTGGAACCAGCAACCGCACTGAATTCTTATTAGGCTATTTCACCAAATACGGAGATGGAGGGGTGGACATCGAGCCCTTAGGTTCTCTCTATAAAACCCAGGTATATCAACTGGCAGAACACCTGAAAATTCCCAGAAAGATTATCAAGAAAACTCCCAGCGCCGATTTATGGAAAGGGCAGACCGATGAAAAGGAATTAGGTCTTTCTTACCGGGAAATGGATGAAATCTTATATTTTTCGGTTGACCGGGGATATCCGAAAAATAAAATATTAAAATTAGGCTATGGCCGGGAAAAGATTAAAAAAATTGAATCCCTTTTTAAGAATTCTTCTCACAAGAGAAATTTACCTCCAGCTCCAGAAACCTTTTTCTAATTCTTCCTCATTGTAGTTAATACTTTACTTCCACAGGTTTGCCCGAGGCGATTGACTCATTGACAGCTAAGGTTACGGCTAATGTTTTGACAGCATCGCCATAACTTGACCTAATCTTGGAACTATCCTTTTTCTTTACCGCTTCAACGAAGATTTGGTCCTCAAGCAGTCCAAAATCATTGCCGACATTAATCTCGGTAGATTTGCTGGGCTCAGTAATCTTAATCGAGATTCGTTCTTTATATTCTATAGCCAAATTTTTCAGATAAATATCCATTCCGCATTTTCCTTGATAGGAAAGAAAACAGGCTGAAAAGATTGTGCCGATAACTCCATTCTTGAAGTAAAGGGTGGCTGAGGAGGCATCCTCAACATTGTAATTTTCTATATCCTCCATCAATCCGGTTCTGCCAAAGGCGGCTACCTTCTCCACTTCCCCGAAAAGGTATCGGGCTAAATCAAAGATATGCGTGGTCTGCTCCACCGCCTGGCCACCGGATTGCTCTTTCCTCCGCCACCAGGAAACACCGGGCATACCTCCCATCCAGTAACCAAGGAAAAGCCCGACTTTCTTTCCGGCTAAAAGTTTCTTTACGTAGCCGGCAATATCCTGATACCGGTCCTGGTACCCAACTGCGGTAATCAAATTCTTTTTGGCAATTTCTCCCTCTACCTTTTTGGTATAGTCTAAGGAAATCGCAATGGGTTTTTCCACAAAGAAGGGAATCTCCCTTTCGGCGGCTAAGAGTTCCTGGCTCTGATGGGCAAAGGGAGGGACGCAAATATAGAGAGCATCCAATTTCTCCTTATCCAGCATTTTTTTATAGTCACTATAAGCGGTTCCCCCGTACTTTTTTGCAGCCCTCTTTGCTCTTTCCTCTGCAACATCGCAGAGAGCAACAATCTCTGCCTCCTTAATTTTTACAAGATGTTCCAGATGATAATTGGCAATTCCACCCGTCCCAACAAATCCTATTCTCATTTTTCTCCTTTTTTTGGACGCAGATTAACGCAGATACACGCAGATAAATACTAATAAACTATAATATTAAAAACTTTTATTGTCTACTTCATCAGAATCCTGATTTTATCCTGAAGTTATCTGCGTCCTATTTTAATTTCCTGATAAATTCTCCCATTTTCCTCCTTTTTCACATTTGACCTTTAAGATATTTAACGCATTTCGGCAATTCTTCTTCCGGATTTCCCAGGATGCCACATTCCAGGGCCATATATTGGTTGTAACCAATCTTCTTCAATGCTGCAAATGGTCCTTTAAAATCTGTATGTCCCTGGCCAGGAAGTTTCCGGTTGGAATCGGCTAAATGGATATGAGCAACCCAATCTCCGCCTTTCTCCAAACTTTTGGTTATATCCGGTTCCTCAATACTCATATGGAAAAAATCGGCCATAATTTTTACCTTGGGATTATTCACCTTTTCGCAGACTTCTATCGCCTGTTCCAGGCGGTTAAGAAGATGGGTCTCATACCGGTTTAAAGGCTCCACTAAAAGAAGCGAATTCAGTTTTGACATCCAACCTCCGATCTCCTTGAGAATATCTATCAACAATCTCTTTTCCAATTCAACCTGGTTCGCATAAGGGGAAAGGTCGGGAATGGATGGAGGACCAAAGACCGGAACCATAATAAGCCCTATTGCTCCTATATGGGAGGCAACCTCCAGTAATTTTTTAATGTCAGCAACCGCTTTTTCTCTTTCTTCCTTTTTGCTGTCAAGAGGGCAGCCAGAAAAGCCCGCGCAGATGGTAGAAGCCTTTATAGAGCTCTTAGAGAGGCATTTCTTAATTTCTTCTTCTCTTTCAAAGATGCCTTTTCCCTGAAGTTCAACTCCTTCAAATCCATATTTTTCTAAGTTGTTTAATTTTTCCTCTAAACTATTTCCCGGCACTAAATTTTCCTGACAAGAAAGTTTCATTTTATCTTCTCTCCTTTGGCAGAGTAAACTCTGCTACTACGATTTTAACTTAATCCCATTTTCTTCATATTCTCTAAACTAATCTTTAAACTTTCTATCGGGGGGCGCTGGCAGATATCCTGCTCCACCAAATACCATTTTGTTCCGGCATCTTGCGCCGCTTTGATAATGGCTTCCCAGTTCAGATTTCCCTCTCCTACCTCCATCATAATGGGTTTATTATCCTTAATTCCCATATCTTTCAAGTGTAAAACAGGGAGCCTTCCTTTCATTTTATTACACCATTCTGCCGGGTCTCCCCCGCCATACTGTACCCAATAGGTATCTATTTCCGCCTGGAGATACTCAGGGTTGCTTTCCGCATAAAGAATTTCCAACCCAATTTTATCTCCATATTTCTCAAACTCTATGCCGTGATTATGGTAGGCAAGAGAAAGCCCGTTTTTCACAAAAATTTCACCAGCCCGACTTAATTCAAGAGCAACCTTTTTGTAGCCCTCTCCGTTGTGCAGTTCTGAAGGCAGTCCCGGGCAGACAACAATCGGCGCTCCCAAAATTTTGTGCTCCTCAATGACTTTTTGCGTTTCCTTGATTATTTTCTCATATCCGGTATGAGTGGAGCAGGGATAGAGCCCTTCCCCGTCTAAAATCTTCCTCAAGTCTTTTGGCTCTATCGGTCCCAGACCGGAAAGTTGAACTACGCTATAGCCTATTTCTCTGACTTGTTTCAATGTTTCCGCAATATCCTCAGGCGTCTTCAAATAATCCCTCAACGTATACAACTGCGCACCAATCACCGTTTCAACCATATTTGCCCCCTTTTAAATTAGCGAGGCTAAAAGCCTCGCACTACATCTGACTCACACCTCACAACGATTAAAGAGATAGGTGGCAATCGCCACCATCAAGAGAGAGAAAACGAGAAGAATAGTTAAATCCAATGCTAAGGAAAAGGAGAAGGAGCCCACCAGGACTCCTCTCAAGGCATCTACCCCATAGGTAAGGGGATCAATGTAAGATATCTTTGCCAGCCAGCCGGGCAGACCTTCCAGAGGAAAAAGGGCTCCCGAGAGAAAGAAGATCGGCATAATGATAAAGTTCATAACTAACTGAAAGCCATGGATATCCTCCATACGCGAGGCAAGAGCAACGCCAAGCCCAACAAAGGAGACGGCAATCAAAAGCATAATGAAAAAGGCGGGGAGAAGATTAAGAAGATGAAGGATTCTAAATCCAAAAAATAGCGAGATAAAGAAAATCAGTAAGGCTTGAATGATGCTGCCAACAATCCTTGATTTTGCCCGAAGAAATCTCTTCATCTCCCTTAACCAAAGGGTGTAAATTACATTCAGGCTGATGAGTCTCATCCTTTCCTCTGGGCACGTATCACCATCCTTGCCCGGTCTAAAGGGGTTGCTTCCTCCTCCCGAATCGTGCTTCCGGTAAAGGAGAGGAATACATCCTCTAAGGTTGGCCGATGAAGATTAACGGAGGTTATTAAGATATTTTCCTTTTGCAACAGAGCAACCAAAAGAGGAATTTTTCTCTCCCCGCTCTCCACTCTGAGGTCAAGAAAACCATTATGCAGTTTTGCTTCTTTTATCCAATTAAATTCCCTGAGAGTCTCTAATGCTTTTTGACCGTCAGAAACTTCTAAAGAAATAATATCTTGATGAATAGCGTTCTTTAAATTTTCTGGTGAATCCAATGTCAGAATCTTGCCGCTGTCCATAATTGCTACCCGCTGGCATAAAAAATCCGCCTCCTCCATATAGTGAGTGGTGAGGAAGATGGTAATCCCTTCTCTCTGATTTAACTTCTTAATATAATCCCAGATAGTGTGCCTGGCCTGAGCATCCAGGCCCAAGGTAGGTTCATCCAGAAAAAGAACCTTGGGATAGTGGATTAAACCACGGGCAATCTCCAACCGCCGGCACATACCCCCGGAATAGTTCTTTACCAGGAGAGATTTTTTGTTCTCCAGACCCACCAACTTTAATACTTCCTTTATCCTTGGATTTTTTCTTTCTTTACTTATTCCATAAAGCCGGGCATGAAAGTCGAGATTCTCATAACCGGTGAGTTGATTATCAAGGGATGGATCCTGAAAGACAATCCCGAAAGAGCTTCTAATTGAATCAGGGTCAGCGGTCGCTTCATAGCCACAGACCTCTGCCTTTCCAGAAGTAGGCTTAAGCATCGTGGTTAACATCTTGATCGTGGTGGTCTTGCCGGCACCATTGGGACCCAACAGTCCAAAGATTTCCCCTTCCTTTACCGAGAAGGAGATTTTATCTACCGCAGTGAAGTCCCCAAAGCGCCTGGTTAAGTCTTTCACCTCAATACTATTTAATAAGAGCATATCTTAAAATGAAAATAATCGCCGGTTAAAAACATCCTTTGCCGTATGAGCGGTAAACAAGGTCATCGTAATTTTATTCTGATAAATCCGAAAGAGCGTAAATCGATGGGGAACTTCCACTAAAGCCGCAGTGGAAACAAAATTAACCCCATCCTTCTCCCGGCGAAAGTTGCTATGGCAATGGCCGGACAAAACCAATTTGACGTTGGGGCAGTTTTTTAGGATTTTCAGAACTTCCCCGGCACGCGGCATAAACAATTTAATCCTTAAACATTTCTCAACGAACCAGAGCGCAAAATTGCCAACAATTAAATGATGGGTGGCAAAAATGATTGGTCTTGCCGCATTTTCAGATAAATCCCTTCTCAACCAATTTAATTCTGCATCATCGGGATAAACGCTTAAAATAACAATATGCCAACCCTGGCAGTCAAAGGAATAACGCCTTTGACCAAAAACTTTAAGATAATTAGACCGGTTAAAATTAGAATGGGAATGGGCTTCCCCATCATTATCCCCCATCAGAGAATAGTGAGGGCAAATTAATTTTGCCAATAACTCCCGGGTAGTTTTTAGGTCACTTAATTTACCTTGCTCGGTAAGGTCACCGGTATGGATGAGAAAATTTGGTTTTATTTTTTGATTAACATAGGCAATTGTATTCTGCAGAATGGAAAAGGAATTAGCGCTATCCCTCCAGTGGAATGAAGATCTTCCGAAGCGGAAAAAAGTCCTGGCCAGTGAATACGGAAGTTTTTTGTATTTTTCCAAACAATGGGTATCGGTAATCTGAACAAAACTAAATATGAAGCTATGTTCTGCTTCTTCTGATTTCATTTTTATCATTCGTGTTTAATAATAATCGTAAATATTCACCAAACCACGTCATTGTCTGTAGTGGCAAAACTTGCTTTGCCGCCGAGTAGTGCGAGGCTTTAGCCTCGCCAATTAAAAAGCATAGGAATTTTCTTTTTAGCGAACCTGAAAGGTTCGCACTACGTAGAACACGGGGTTTGCTGAGCTTTTACAAAATGCGTAAACGTTCACTGAACACGGGGTTTGCTGAACTTTCTCCATTTGGCGGCTTTATGGCGGGTTCATGTTGGAAATGCCAACTAATCGCCAAAATCACCAAGTAAATGCCAACTAATCGCCAAGTTTCTTAAGAACATAATGAGCATTTCTTCCTTTGCCTCTTAATTGAAGTACCCTCTTTTCAGTTAATTCACCTAAATCTATTCTTGCCCCTTCATCTGAAAGTCCAGTAATTTCTCGATATTCCTTATTTGTAATCTTCCCTTTCTCCTTCACATACATTACCGCCTTCATCTGCCGCTCATTTAACCCCAAATCTCGAAGATATTCCTCTGTATAGATGTCTTTCCTGAAGATTACCCTGAATCCTTGATATTCTTCAAACTGAGGCTCAGGAAGTCCTGCCTTCATGCAGGCCTTTCGCATCTTGTCTATCCCGCTTCCCCATTGCTCAATCCATCCCATGTCGTAAAAGATTCCACCTATTCCCTTGTTCCTGAGCACCGATGAGTGAGGCTCGTAGAGGTCCGCTATCGTAATACCGAAAGGCAGACCGCCTGGACTCCAAACGATCAGTTTATCATCATATATCCTCACTTCAGTATTTGAGGGAATCGTATAGTCCCGATGACAGACTGCATTGATAACCGCTTCCCTCAGCGCCTCAAGAGGATAATCCCAGATTTGCTCTCTTTCTGGTTTGCCAGTTATAACAAATCTCACATTGATATTTTTGCGTATGAAATCCATGGCTTCGTCCACCTGTTCGATGATTGTGCCTTCAATCATCCTGTCATCGATGACCATGGTTTCTTCTTTAAATCTGCCGCAGTGTATCACCGCCTGTGAGAGAAATCGCTGAGGACGTTCATGAAAGAGAAGGGTTGCCGCCCAGGTAGGCCTCCCTTCCTTTCTCAGTTCCAGTTTTTCAAGAACCTGTAAGGGTTTTTCATCATCCCCAACCTTCCTTCTGCCAGTTTCATTGGCCTTTTTAATGTATCTTTTAACTTTTTCAACATCTATCTCTTCAATTGTTACATCCCTTGCTGCAAGTTTATCCCAGCTCATTCCCGCAGAATGAAAATGCATCTGGGCAATTTCTTGCATGGGCATAATTCGATTGCTGTTTCCCACCCTTCTGAAGTATTTTCCCTTCACAGACACAGGTTTAATAGGAAATTCTTTTATCCTGATAATGACCACACTCTTATCATCTATCTCGCTAACTTCGATCTCAGGAATGACACGAGGTTCGGTGCTTTGAGAAATCTGGTTCGCCCAGTCATTTAGGGTATCTTTTCCAATCTGAGTGCCTTTAATTCTACTTTTGTCAGAAACGCCGATTAGAATAATCCCGCCTTTTGTATTGGCGAAAGCTACAGCCGTTTCTATTGTCTCCTTATCAAATCTCTCTTTAAATTCTACCTTTTCAGACTCACCGCCCTTAATCAATTGCCGTATATCATTCATTCTGCGAACAAGCTCCTCTTTGTCTCATTTCTGACATCCTTTACTTCTCCTCACTCTTCTCTGGATGAAATGCCAGAATTCTCTCGGTGACAGAACAGGTATTGAGCGAAACTCCTTTAGCGCAAGCAGGTCCTCATCACCACTGACAATCACATCCGCTCTGCTCACCAGCGCAATCCCTAAAATCTCAAGGTCGCCTGGATCTCTGCAGGAATCGGATGGAACCTTTGCCGCCATTGCAATCTCTGACTCCGAGGTCAAGAAGTCCTGGATCCTCTTCACCAAAGACTTTGGCAGTTTTATTTTCTTCCTCAATCCTCGAGCAATTTCCCTTAATAAAGCTTTACTTATTACAATTTGGTGTTCCGAAAGGCAGAGTTCAAAAACATCGTAGCAGAGACCCCGCGAAGCAAAGGATGCGATGATAACATTCGAATCCAAAACTATATAAAACGCATTAAATACTTGCATTTTATTGATTACACAGATTTTTAACAGCTAATCACTGTAATCATCAGTTAATAATCCCTGTAATCTCTTTTCTAATCACTGTAATCATATAATGTGCAAATATTTATTACGCTACATATATCCTCATGAAATTTCGCTGAATATGTCTTCATCTGTCAGGAGACCCTGTGCCTCGGCGAAAGGCAGGACCTGCTGGCGAAGTCTCCGGAAACGTCGGATGGCAACATAACGACGAAGAGATTCGCGAACCACATCACTTACAGGAAGCTTTTCCTCGCGAGAAATCGTCTCCAATTGAACTCGCAAATCCTTGGGAATCCGCACGGTGATACTACTTGGCATCTTCCTCACCTCCGCAAGACATTGTAACACAAAAGAATAACTCTGTCAAATACCACCCCCACCTCTTATCCCCTCCCCTTACAGGGGGGGCTCCCGTCCGGTGGACGGGATGGAGAGAAAGGTAAGGGAGCCGATGACAATTATTAAAATGATTATCCCACAGTTAAATAACCCCCAATGAAAGGAAGAGGGTGCTTGATAAAGGTAAATTCTTGGTTCAAAAAGAGCATCAATGGTCATCGAGAGAAAAATTAATAATAAGCCAACTAAACTGGTTACCCCTTCCCAGAAAGAAATTATTATTTTATACCCTTTAGAATGGAGATAAAAAATTATAACACTAAACCCAATAAAGAGAAAAGAAACGATCAAAGGTGCAATTACCGGAGCGGCCCAGGATACCGGAATAGAAAAGAGGATATCCCAGTCAAGAAAAGAGGTTGGCCATTGCAAAAGAATATAGAGCCAAAAATAATAGAAAATATCCCAGAGTCCAAAGAGAAGCAGAAAATAGGCAATTCTTATAATTCCTGCAGAACTACTAACTATGGCTATTCCCACCAACATGACTATTGTCGATAACTCCCTACCCAATTCAGTGAGATAAAGTTTGACCGGTGGCATCGGAAAGGGGAAAGTGAAACCACCAGGACAATACAGTTCACGGAGGTAACTCACCACTGCCGCCTCCAAATAACCCATAGCGATAGCAAAAAGAATGAGCCAGATGTATTTATTTATCTTATCTTTCATTGCCCAGTAATGGCTGGAGATACTCTGCCAGTGGCTGCCAATCTTTGGCGCTTACTATGATATCACATTGTTTGGCTACTTCCCGGGAAGGGTTAAACCCCAGAACAAGGCCATTTTTCTCCTTAACCATCTTGATCATTCCCAGGTCATCTCTATTATGTCCGATTACCAGTGGCATTTTCGCTTTAAATTCTTGAATCCTTTCTCTTGCTTTCTCACCTTTATCTATTACCTTTAACCGGTTAACTTGCACTCCATCGCAGAAGTCAATCAAGGGAATCTCTCCGTCTTTAAACTGTCTTTTATATTCTTCCAAAACTATTTCCAGCCCTAAACTAATTAATCCTATCTTAGACCTCCGGGAAAAGATGGTTAAAGTTTCCTTTACTCCGGGAAAAGAGTTAGATGAAATGGGGAAAACAGCGGTTTGGAGATAGCAGAATGAAATATTGCTTATCATCCGGGAGAAGAAAAGAATTAATCTACAATTATCCACCCCCAAACCCAACAGTTGCAAACACTTCATCCCCAACAGTATTGGCAGATAGCCCATAATTTTAAAGAGGGTCTTATATTCACCCCTACGAAACAAAATAAGGAAGAGATTTCTCAAGAGAGCTAAATTGGTCGTTCCCGGATAAATACAATCATCCATATCTATGAGAGTTAAATCTACCTTTTTCAGCCTCTCACTTAACTCCTCTCTTTGCCAATTGGAATAGATATGGGGTGCTATTTCTTCCATATTCCTATTCTTCCCTGAGTTTAATTACCCCAGAATATTGAGAAATCCATCGCTTGTTGAAAATATCCTCGGCGGTGTCAGCAGTGAATAGGGTCATCGTAATTTTATCAGGATAAACCTGAAAAAGCTTAAATTGATGGGGAACCTCCGACAAAGCCGCAGTAGAGATAAAGTCAATGCCGGACCTCTTCCAGCGAAAATTGCTATGACAATGCCCGGATAAAACCAATTTGATGTTGGAGTATTCTTTTAGGATTTTCAGAACCTCCTCTGCTCTGGGCATAAGCAGTTCAACCCCTAAATGTTTTTTAGCCAGCCAGAGCGTAAATTCATCAGCAATAACCAGGCGATGGGTAGCAAGAATAATCGGTTTTTCAGCATTTTCGGATAAATCCTTCCTCAACCAATTTAACTCTTCATCATCAGGATAGATACCCAGAATAATAATATGCCAATCCTGGTAGTTAAATGAATAGTTTCTCTGACCGAAGACCTTAATGTAGTTACAATCGAACCGATTAAAATTGGAATAAGAATAACCCCCTAAATCGTGGTCACCCATTACCGGATAGTAAGGGCAATTTAATCTATCCAACAGCACCTTAGCCCTCGTCAGATTGGATAGGTCGCCCCTGTCACTGATATCACCAGTATGAATGACAAAATCGGGTTTTATTTGAGAGTTAATATATTCAATGGTCTTTTCCAGAATAGGGAAGGAGTTAACATAATCCAGCCAGTGAAATTTATATCCTCCGATCTGGAAGAAGGCTTTGGCCGGTGGTTTTTCAGATTTCTTATCGACCTTTAGACAATGGGTATCGGTAATCTGAACAAAACTAAAAAGACAAGAATTTTCTTTGGGAGAAGGAGCGTTATTCCAGTTGTAGCTGGCACTAATGGAAAAAATTCCGGTTGTTATTAAAAAGACAATTATCCTCATTTATTCATCAAAAGTAGTAGCGCCCATCAATAAACACCCTCCCCTTTCTTATCTCGATTATCTCACCCGGTAGCCCGACAATCCTCTTCGTAAAGTATAGGTGGGGCTCCTCATTTGTCCTGAAAACAACAACTTCTCCTCTTTCTGGCAGTTTGAAGTGATAGATTGCTTTATTGACCAGGCAGATTCTTCTATCCTTTAAGGTTGGCTCCATACTTTTTCCAAGGACAAAGAATGGCTGTGCCAAATATTTTCTGGTAAAGAGCAGAAAAAGAACAACAAGAATAAGCCACAGAATTTTCCTTCTTAATTTTCTCTTCACCTCTTTTTAAGTATTGTCAAAAACTTCTCTTCAATTTTCTGCTAAACCGTTGACAAAAATGGGGACTGTCCCTATTTTCCCATTGTACATTGTAGCGGTGGCATTTATGCCACGTTAATTACAGTGCGATAAATCGCACCGCTACGTGCGAGACAAGTCTCGCTACTCCTTTATAATTCTTTCATTTTATTTTTGACAGTACCTCTTTTTAATATTCAATTCCTCTTCTTATTTTTATTCCAGATCTATAAGGATGCTTTACCTCTTTCATCTCGGTTACTAAATCGGCCGCTTCAAGGACTTTTTTTGTCGCTCCTCTTCCGGTAAGGATTAGTTCTACAGATGCTGGTTTATTTTTGAGTAAATTCAAAATTTCTTCTTCTGCCAAGAGATTGTCACGCAAGACAATAAGAATCTCATCTAAGATTACTAAATCATAACCCTTGCTTTTTACAATTTCAGAAATTTTAGGAAGAATATCTTTTATCTTTCTCTTGAGGAGATTCCGATTTTTTTCTTCAGGATAGAGCGGGAGCGGATGGAGCAATTTAATTGTATAGGAATTTCCCCCCTCCTCAATCCTCCCCCTCAAGGGGGGAGGAGATAGGTGGGGGTGTAATTTAATAGAAAGGAGGTTTTTGAGAATTTTTATCTCTCCTGAAGTTGGTTTCTTAAAGAATTGAATGAGGCAAACCTTATAATCCTGTCCCAGAGCCCTGATTGCCTGACCAATGGCAGCGGTGGTCTTGCCCTTGCCATTTCCGGTATAGACCTGAACCAATCCTTTTTTCATTGTTTTCATTATAACATTTTCGCTCTATATAAAAAAATAAAGGGCACCTCACCAATTTGATAAGGTGCCCTTTATCTATGTTTTTCTTTCTTTAAACCTTTAGAACTTTATCTTCACTCCTCCGGTAACACTCATCCCGGGCATAGGATAATTCCTGTAGACCTGATATTCCTCGTCGGTGAGATTCTTGCCGACCAGATATACCTCGGCATATTTGCCAATGGTCTTTGAGACACGCGCCGAAAGCAATGGATACTCATTGAGCTTTCTCGTTTCAGTATTATCCCGATCGGAGTAGGTAGAGCCGATATACTCTACACCGATACCTGCCTTAAACCCATTTTTATTTTCATAGCCCAGGGTGCAGTCAACCTTATCCCTGGGTTGATAGAGGAGATATTTATCATAATAAGTCTCCCCTTTATCCCTGGCATCGGTGTAAGTATAGGAAAGGGAGGCAAAAATCTCCGGACTAAATTGGAATTTGCTCTCGGCTTCCACTCCCTGAATCAGGGCTTTATCCACATTGGTGACTACCCACCTGTCAGGTAGAGTCTCCGCCCAGGTAATCAGATCCTTAACCTCGCTTCTGAAGTAGGTAGTCCTTGCCAAAACCTTCTCATTAAACTGATGCTCAACTCCCAGGTCCCAACTGGTGGATTTCTCCGGTTTTAGATCCGGATTTCCGTA
>Ga0210015_1001622_pt1 | contig 22084 bp, 14 predicted proteins | sample CryGeymeta201522_FD_185471 | JGI IMG/M metagenome (GOLD analysis project Ga0210015, IMG submission 185471) | Groundwater microbial communities from Crystal Geyser aquifers in Utah, USA - Crystal Geyser metaG 2015-22 (SPAdes) (version 2) | ecosystem: Environmental > Aquatic > Deep subsurface >... | reverse complement strand
GGCCTCCAGCAGGATGTCATCCCCGGTCAGCTCCCCCGGATAGCCGGAGCCGTCCATGGCTTCGTGGTGCTGGAGCACGAAGCGGGCCACGGGCCACGGAAAGCTGATCTTCGCCAGGATGTCGTGCCCCACCCGGGGGTGTCCTTTGATGATGTTGAACTCGGTCTCCTGGATTCGACCGGGCTTGCTGAGAATCTCGGCCGGGACGCAGATCTTGCCGATGTCGTGGAGCAGACCGGCGACGCGAATGCCCTCGATCTGGTCGTCGGGAAGGTGCATCTCCTGGGCGATGGCGCAAGCGAGGACCGTGACCCGCTGCTGATGCCCGGCCGTGTAGGGATCCCGCATCTCGACCACCGACGACAGGGCGTGAACTGTTCCGTCCAGGGCTCTCTGCAGGCGCTCGTAGCTACGCTGGACGTCTTGCGTTTTCTCCCAAACGCGTCGCTCCAGGTCTTGGCGGTACAGCTCCTCCTGCTCGTGGAGCCGCCTGTCGGCCAAAGCCGCGTGGATGCGGGCATGCAGGAGGACCGGGTTGAACGGCTTTGAGAGATGATCTGTGGCGCCCCGCTCAACGCACTGGACGACCCGGTCCATCTCGTCGATGGTGGCGAGGACGATCACCGGCAGGTGCTGCAGGCGGGGGTCCGCCTTCATGCGTTTGAGGACCTCAAGCCCATCCATCCCCGGCATCGACAGATCCAGGAGCACGACATCGAACTCCTGCGCGCGCAGACCCATCAGGGCGTCGTCGCCATTCTCCGCAAGGGCCACCTGGAAGCCCGCCTCCTGCAGATCCGTGCTGATCAACGTCCGATTGAGCACCTCATCGTCCACCACTAACACGCGGCCCTGTTCTGCGGACATCCGGCTACTCCTCTCCTGTCGCCAAGTTGGCTTCAGCGCTTCCGTCCCCGCGCGGCCTGGCTCCCGCGAGACGTCGGTGCAATTCTAACCGATTCCGTCCGGCCGTGAACTGGGAAGCGGTGGCTATCGACTGCCCCCAACCCAAGGGGGAGACCGACGGGGGGCGGAGACGCGTAGCCCAAACACCGTGGCCGTCAGGTCGGGGTGGAGCCCCGCTCCTCGCCATGTACGCGCACGCAGTTGCGGCCTTCTTCCTTCGCTCGGTAGAGCGCTTTGTCGGCCAACTCCACCAAAACGGTCGGTGCAGACTCGAGCGTAGGCACCGCGGTGGCGACGCCCAGGCTGAGTGTGACGTGGTCGGCCTCGGCGCGGCCGGTGTGCCTGACCTCCGGGGCGGCGACAGCGACACGGAGGCGCTCCGCCACCAGCGCGGCTCCTTCGACGGGCGTGGTCGGCAGCACCGCGACGAACTCCTCGCCGCCGTACCGCGCCAGCAGGTCGGCGGGGCGCCTCACTTCTTGGCTCATCGCGGCTGCGACTTGTCTCAGCACCTCGTCGCCCGCCTCGTGTCCGTAGGAGTCGTTGTAGGACTTGAAGTGGTCGATGTCCATCATGATCACGGCCAGCGGCGTGCGGTCTCGCGTCCCTCGCTTCCACTCCTTGTCGAGGGTCTCATCGAAGCAACGGCGGTTGGGGAGTTCGGTCAGCGCATCGTGGATCGATAGGTCTGCCAGCCTGCGGTTGGCCTCTTCGAGCGCTGTCACCAAGTCCTTCAGCGCCAGTTGTGTGCGAATCCGCGCCAACGCCACCGGCATGTCGACGGGCTTGGCTACGTAATCGTTTGCGCCGGCGTTGAGGGCTTCGACGATCTCGGCACTGTCATCGATGGCAGTGACAACCACGACGGGCAGGTCGGTGGCCGCACGCTCCTGGCGAAGCCGCTGAACGACCTCCAAGCCGCCGCCGTCCGGCATCAGCAGGTCCAGGAGGACCAGGTCGAAGTGCTCGCCGGCCACCAGTTCGAGTGCCTCTCGGCCATGTCTGGCTTCGGTCACCCGGTAGCCTTCGTGCGTCAGGGCGCGGTGCAGCACCACGCGGCTTACCGCTTGGTCGTCGACCACCAGCAGGTGCGCTGCGCGCGGCTGGGCAGGCGTCGCCTCGCTTGTGGCTGTTGGCGTGTCGCCAGTGACCGGGGGGGCGGGTCTCGCCGGTGCCGGCGGCCCCTCGCTCTCGGCTGCCGGCTCGACGGCGGGGCGGGGCGTGAGGCGGGTGGCGATGGTCGCCAGCAGCGCAGTGAGGCGCTGCGCAGCGGTCTGGACGTGACGGAGGTCGGCCGCCGCTGCGGAGCGCCCGGTGCTGTCTGCCTGCACGATCAGGCGCTCGCATTGCTCGCCGATGGTGCGTAGCGGCTCGCCCAGTCGTGCCTCTAACGCGTCCCCGAGGGCGTTCAGTTCGACGTCGCCATACGCGGCGATCTCAGGACTGAGAAGCTCGGCGACGGCGCTCAACAGCTCCTTCCCGGCAGCGTGGATCCTCTGCAGGTCAGGAACCACCTCCTGCAAGTTACCGCGTTCCGCCTCGGCCAGCAGCAACTGGCTGTAGCTGACGATGGCATTGACGGGGTCGCGCAGTTCGTGGCGGACGCGCCCCAGAGACTCGACCAAGTCTTCGGTGCCTCTCGGTGCCTCACTTCGGAGTGCGCCGGCGGGAGTGGGGAAGGCGGAGGAGTCGAGAGTCCGGTCGGAACTGGCAGAGGTCATCTGGGCACCACAACAACTGCTGGAGAGTCGCCCCTGTCGTACGACGATACCCAAGCTGGGGGCACTCGATCTGCCCGGAAGCTCAGCGGCCACGCCGCACCACGGCGGATATCATGACCGAAGTGGCGTCGTCCTGTCAGGGCGCCTCTGCGGTGGCCGCACCGACGAAGTCCGGCTGTAAGACCAGCGTGTGCGCGGCAACGGCGTAAGATTGGAGGGCAGTCAGCATCGCGGCCTCGATGGCGGCGCAGTCGCCGCGGGCGAAGGCTAGCATGGTTGAGCCTGCACCGCTGAGCGCCGCGCCCACGGCGCCTGCTTCCAGCGCCGCCTCGATCACGGTGGACAGCCACGGCATGAGCTGCTCGCGATACGGCTGGTGCACCTTGTCGCGCATGGCGGCGGCAAGGAGGTGGTCGTCGCCTTCGATCAGAGCGGCGAGGGTGAGACAGGCGTGGCCGAGGTTGAAGGCGGTGTCTGCTTTGGAGAGCGTGTCGGGGACGACGCGGCGGGCGTCTTCGGTGGCGATCTCCGTCGCTGGGATCAGCACCACCGCGGCAGGCAAGTTGGGGGCAGTCACCCTCAGCGCCAGCGCTCGGCCGGTGCGGTCGTCGACGGTAGAGGCAACCAAGCCGCCGAGGAGCGTCGCCGACACGTTGTCCGGGTGTCCCTCCAACTCGACGGCCAGCGCGAGCATGTCGTCGTCAGCCAACTGCCTGCCGGTCAGCTCATTGACGGCGAAGAGGGCGCCGACTCGGGCGGCGGCCGAACTCCCCAGTCCTCGCGAGAGCGGGATGGCGTTGTGCAAGTGAAGGCGATACCCGGACGGGCGCTCGCCAAGCGCGTCCAGCCCGCGTTCGACGGCCTGGACGGCGATATTGGAGGCGTCCCGCGGGAGCGAGACCTCCCCCTCCCCGGCCACGGACACCTCGATGTCCGGCTCCTCGCGCCAGGACAAGGTGACGTAGTTGTGCAGGCTGAGCGCAAGACCCAGGGCATCAAACCCGGGACCAAGGTTGGCCGTGGTCGCTGGCACACGGACGGTGACGGAGGAAAGTCTGGTATCATTGTTCATAGCTGGAGGCGCCATTGTAGTGGCGCGCCGCGACCAGCGCAATATGCGACGCACCGATTGCGTGCCTATCCCGGCCGGGTCACTGGAAGCCAACTTGAGATCCCCTGCATTCGCCGCCGCCGTCCTCGCCGCCCTGCTCGCCGCCCCGGCTGTTCCTGAAAGGACCGAGTCAGCGCCAGTCACCGCGTGGGTTGTTAGCCCCTTGGTTCGGGTCTTCCGAGACTCGGAGCCGCCGGCGGATCCCACTACCGAGCTGCACCTGTCGGCGTTGCGCAACGAGTACGAGTCGGCACAGCTCGCCGTGCGAGCCGCCGCGGCAACGTCGGTGTCCGTGTCCGTCAGCCCACTGACGCTTGCCGGCACGGACGAACGCCTCCCCGCCGACGCTGCGCGCATCCGGACCGTCGGCTACGTTCCGGTGAAGAAGAACACGCCCGACACCCCCGCTGCCGAACAGGAACGGAAGGCGCCGAGCGAGTTCCCCGACCCCTTGTTCCCGCACTCCAGCGCCCGGTTGGCGCCGAACGTCACGCAGCCGTTCTGGATCACGCTCCGAACGCCCTCGGAGGCGACGTCCGGACTCTACCGAGGGAGCCTGACGGTCGCCACCGATACGAGCGCCCTCGCGCTGCCGATCTCGATTCGGGTCTCGCCGGTATGCCTCCCCGCCGCGCGCCACCTCTGGATGACCAACTGGATCAGCCCCAACGCCATCGCCCGCTCCCTCGGCGGGGCGCCTTGGTCGGAACCGTTCTGGGAAGCCCTGCCCGCGTACGCGCGGAACCTGGCGGAGCACCGGCAGAACGTGGTCTTCACGCCGCTGGAACTGGTCCTGCCCACCCGGGCGCCGGCCGGCAGCCTGCGCTTCGACTTCACCCGGTTCGACCGGTGGGTGGCGATCTTCACCGAAGCGGGCGTCATCGGCCTCATCGAGGGGTCCCATGTCGCCAAACGCAAAGGCGCGTGGACCTCGCCGACCTTCGAGTTCCTGCCGGTGAAGGCGGTCAACGACAAGCAGCCTCCCGCGCCCGCACAGTCCGACACCCGGGCGCTCCTGACCGCGCTCCGCGATCACTTGGCGGAGAAAGGCTGGCTGGACCGTTACGTCCAGCACATTGCGGACGAACCGACCCGATACAACTGCCAATCGTGGTCGAAGCTGTCGGCATTGGTGAAGCAGTGGGTGCCGGAGTTCCGGCGGATCGACGCGATCCACTCGCCCGAAGTCGGCGGTCAACTCGAGATCCGGGTCCCCCAATTGGACCTCCTTGACCAACAACGAGCCGCCTTCCAGACGGAGCCGAATCAGCCCGGCGCGGAACTCTGGTTCTACACCTGCATGTACCCCCGCGGCACCTACGCCAACCGGCTGCTCGACTACCCCCTGCCCAAGACGCGCGCCCTCCCCTGGCTCGTCCGCCGACTGGGCTGCAAGGGTCTTCTCCACTGGGGCTACAACTTCTGGAGTCCCCAGCCCTTCGAAGACGTCGAGCGCAGCAGCCTGCCCCCCGGAGACTCTTTCGTCGTCTACCCCGGCGCCGACGGCCCGCTGGATTCCCTCCGCTGGGAGACCCTGCGCGAGGGGATCGAGGACTACGAGATGCTGCGCCTACTGGACGAGGCGGGCGACCAAGAAGTGGCGGAGATGCTGGTCAAGCGACTCACCCTGGAGCCGACTGCGTCTGAACTCCGGGCCACCGTCTGGGATCAAGCACGGAGGGCGTTGCTGGCGGAAGTGAACCGTTGCGCAGGGGCTGGCACACTCGAGTGAACCAGGCCGAAAGGGCGACAGCGGGGCGCAAGTGTTGGAGGGCGGAAGTGTTTGCTGGTTGAAGGTGCCAGACCGATTAGCCATAATGTATGCACTGCCTCGTACGGCTGCCGTCCCGCCCCCCACTACTCGGCTCCGATGACAGAAGAACTGACCCTTCACGACGCTTTGGACATCGCCAAACGCCATTGGCGACTGCTCGTGGTGCTGTCCCTCGGCAGTGCAGGCCTCGCGGCCGCGGGGACGCTGGGGTTCGCACCGCGAACGTACGAGTCGCGGACCACGCTCTTGGTGGCGCAGTCTTCCGGGAAGAACTCCATGCTGTCGGCACTGTCGGGGAGTCTTCCGGCAGAACTCAGTGGGTTGGCGCTGGGGGTGGACGGCGGCCCCATCGACACCTATCGCGCGATTCTGGAAAGCGACCGCCTCCGACGCCTGCTGGTCAAGGAGTTCGACCTCCAACGCCGACTCCGGGAAGAAACCCCCGAAGCGACGGTCAGGGAACTTGACAAGCTCACGACCGTGTTGCTCGACAACAAAGCCGGCACGTTGACCGTTCGAGTCACCATTCCCGGCACGCCCAGGCTTAGCCGCCAGCGCAGTTGGGGAGTCAACGACCTGGAAGCTCGCACGCTGAGCACCGCCGTCGCCAAAGCATATCTCTCCCGCCTCGAGGAATACCTCCGAGAAAATACGGTGTTCCAGGCGCAGCGAAACCGAGAGTTCCTCGAGCAGCGACTGCACGAAGTAGAAGCGGAGCTGCGCGGCGCCGAGAATGCCTTGCTGGCTTACCAGAGCACAGAGGGCGTCACTGCCCTTCCCGAAGAGACCGCCACGCTCATCGAACGACATGCCAAGCTCCAGACCGAGCAGACGATGGCGGATGTGGAACACCGGCAGGCGCAGGAGCAGTTGGCGGTGCTGCGGAAGCGGGTCAAAGCCCAGGCCAAAGCCGGCGTCTTGGATTCTTTCCCCGACTCCCGCGTGGTGGTCGAGGAGATCCGGAAGCGCCTGTCCGAACTGGAGGTCGAGCTTTCCGCCAAGTCCCAGTCGCTGGCGCCCTCCCACCCGGAGGTGCGGACCTTAACGCGCCAGCTTGAGGAGCTCAAAGCCCAGCTCAAAGCCGAGCTGGAGAAGGTCTACGGGCACGCGGAAGAGGGAATAGTCGCCGGGATGATCGACGTCGAGGTGCAAGAGAACGCCGCCGCCGCAAAGCTGTCCGCCTTGAAGCAAGTGGTGGGCGCAAGCCAAAGGCGCCTCGACCACCTGCCGGATGCGATGATGGGCTTTGGGCGGCTGCGACGCACCATCGGACTGAAGCAGCAAGTCTTTGCGCTGGTCAGCGCCGAATACGAACGGGCGCGGATCAGCGAAGCACAGGAAGTGGTCCCGTTCTTGACCTTGGATCCGGCGGAAGTGCCAGTCCGCAAGAAGAGTCCTTCAACAGCGCGCAACACGTTGATGGCATTCCTTCTGGGGGGCTGCCTGGCGCTGTTCGTAGGCGTTCTTCGAACGGGCGCACAGCTCCGAAACGGGTCCGCCTAATGAACGCGCGGAGTTGGGTGGCCGGTCTGCTTCGGGGAGCGGTTCGCCCGACGTGCGGCGTTGCTGGTGGCGGGGACCGCGGCGGCGCAAGGGGTGGCCGCGCTGGCGGCAATGATCGCAAGCCCGGGACAAAGGCGGCTCGCGTGTGGCTGCTACGAGAGCCGGCCGCGGGCGTACACGGTGGAACGCATGGAAGAGCCTGAGAACCGTCGCCGGGACAGCGACGATGCCCCGCTCGGCCGAGATGGCAGACCCGATCCGCCACCCGGTACGGAGGGTTTTCGAGGGAAGCGTACGAGGACGGTGAGTGCGAACCGTTGGGTCACACCGCTGCTACCCCGGGGGCAGTTCGCCAGGAGGGTGGCCGTACTGGCGGGCGGTACCGCGCTTGGACAGGCGGTTTCGGTGTTGGCTTCGCCCGTCCTGACACGGCTGTACGCACCGGCAGACTTCGGGGTTCTGGCTGTCTATGCTTCAATACTTGGCATCGTATCGGTCGTCGCCAGCCTGCGCTATGAGACGGCCATCCCCTTGCCAGAAGCGGAAGCGGACGCGGCAAACACCTTGGCACTCTCGCTCGGCGTCGTGTTGGCAATGTCGCTGCTGGTGACCGCGGGTGTCTGGCTCCTGGGCGACCAGATTGTGCGGTGGGTGAACGCCCCTGCGTTGCGTCCCTACGTCTGGCTGCTGCCTCCGGGGGTCGCCATGGGTGGGGTCTATCAGGTGTTGAGCCAGTGGGCTGTGCGCCGGCAGGCCTTCCAGCACCTGGCTCGAACGAAGCTTAGTCAGGGCGCGGGCGCGGGCGTGACCCAGATTGGTTTGGGGGTTCTTCATTCCGGGCCGCTGGGTCTCCTTTGCGGCCAGATTGTCGGACAGACCGCCGGAACGACCACTCTGTTGGGGCTGGTGTACAGCCGCGACAAAGAGACGTTGCGGGCGGTAACCTCAAAGCAGATGAGAGTGATGGCGGCGCGCTACCAGCGATTCCCGAAGCTGGCCAGTTTGGCTGCCCTAATCAACGCCACCGGTCAGCAAGCCCCGCTGCTGGCGTTGAGCGCGCTTCACGGGTCGCAGGTGGCAGGCTGGTTTGCGTTGACCGCCAAGGTCCTCGGCGCGCCGTTGGGGCTGATAGGCAATGCGACTGCTCAGGTGATGTACGGGCAGGCGGCCGAGTCTGCACGGTCCGGCAACACGGTGCGGTCGCTCTTCTGGGGAGTCCTCCGCCGGCAGGCTTGTGTGGGTCTGCCGGTGTTGGTTGTTGCTCCGGTGGCACCGTTTCTCTTCCCGTTTCTGTTCGGCAAGGAATGGGGAGAGGCTGGACTGTACGCGGCCGTCTTGGTGCCGGCGTTGGTCGCTCAGTTCATCGCCATGCCAACCGGCGTGTTGCTCGATGCGATGGAGCGACAGGACCTGTTCCTCTATCGCGAAGCGATGCGGCTGCTGCTGGTCGGCGCGGTCGCCTTGGTGGCAGTTGTGTTGAAACTGCCACCGATTGGCATGATCGCTCTCTTTTCCCTGGCGATGGTTGTCTTCGCATTTCTTTATGCGGGATGCTCACTGTATGCAATAACACATGAAGGCACGAAGCCGTGCCGGCAGGTGGGCGGCGATGAAGTGGGTGACTAAACTCGTCGCCGTAGTCGCTCGGCGAGTGTACGTCGTCTTCGAGTTGCCTCTGGAATGGCGCGCCCCAAGCTTGGCCGCACCGGACCAGCCCGCCTGCCGACCAGTGTGTGCGGACGAGTCCATCATCCAAGCGCTGTTCCGGGAAGACCTCGACCGGGCGCAAAGGTTCTTGGCGTTCCTCGCGGACGGCTACATTGGCGCCTTTCACGTGTGCGGAGAACAGTGGGCCTCATATGCCTGGATGGCGGTGCCCGGTACGCGCAGACCTCCGCATCTGCCTTCACGCGACGTCCCGCAACAAGCCTACTGGATCCACTTCTGCCGAACGGCTGATCAGTTCCAGGGGCGAGGTCTCTACAAACGCAGCCTAGTCATGCTGGCACAGAGGGCTCGTCAGCAGGATCCATCCGGCAGGGTATTGATAGATGCCGACTCCGGGAACGTGGCCGCCCGCAAGGCCATGCTCGCAGTTGGCTTTGAGCCCCGCGGTGTTATCAGCACCCAGTGCCTGGGGATCCCAAGGGTGACAACCTTCGTGCGTGGTTCGTGGCGAGTGGAGGCCGCTCATCCCGCAATCCCAGTTCCCACAGCGGCGGCCGGGCGCGCCGCAGAAGAGACGTTGACATGAGCGAGAACTGGGCGGAGCCCACCCAGTCCCCCTTGGCGCTCGATGGTTGGCTGGAGTTCAACCGGCGGAAGTGGCGCTTGGAGCCAATGCGCGTTCGCCTGAGCGAGAGCGGCAAGCAGCTTCCCGCACTTGCGGTGGTGCTCTACCTCGACCAACGCGGGCGCATCGTGCATCCACCCCTCAATCCCTACCTGCCCGTATCTTTCTCCCCCACCCCAACCCGGTTGACGCCACGCCTTCACCGCCAGTGGCTGCGCGTTAGTGGTCTCCTTGCCGAGGAGTTCCAGAAACGTGGGGTCCGGAACGCCGTGTCCCTGCCCCCCGAAGTGGTCGATGTACGTGAATGGCAATGGCGCGGGTTCCTGGCCGAGGTCCGCTACACGCTTCTCACCGACCTCCCGCACCCCATGGACCAGGCTGACAACGATGTGCGCAGGCAGGCGAGCCGAGCAAGGGAAGCGGGATACCGGTGCGGACGAGCCCAAGCGTCTGACTCTGAAGCGATCGTGGCGTGTCTGGCCGACACTGGCGCGAGACAAGGATTCAGCTACCAACTCACGCCTGCAGATCTTCAACTGGGCGTGGAACTCATGGGACCTGACTGCTTCCGCGTCTACGCGTGCCGCGATCCGAATGGGGAAGTGGTCAGTGTCCGGATCATCCTGAGCGCTCCAGGCGCGTGCGCGATCGACTGGGTGGTCGCAACGGGAAGAGGGGCGCTCAATTCGGGCGCAACCCAGTACCTCCTCACCCGCGTGCTTGACGATCTGGCCGGAGACGGCGTACGTGAATTCGACTTCGAGGGTGCCAATCTGCCTGCAGTGAGCGCGGCCAAGGCGACATGGGGCGCGAAGTTGGTGCCGTTCTACTCACTCCGTCAACTGACCTCACGATCGCTCGCCGCTATTGGGGTCAATGCGTGGCGACGGCGAAGAGAGCGACCGAAGTGAACGTCCCACTCAGCGTGACCCATCCTCCCGGGCACCGAGACGAGCGCAACTACATCCTTCAAACGGTACTGACGGAGTTCCTCGGTCTGAATTGGGTGGCTCGCGAGGGGACTGACCCGGAGACCCGAATCGCCCTGGGCCAAGGCCCTGGAGGCCCGGAATTGGTCCTCCCGGACGTTCTCTTCCGAACGCCAGACGACCATTGGCTGACGCTTGCTTCTCTACCCAAGCGGCCGCTGTGCCCGTGGCAGGCACTGCGGGAGTTGCCGGAGGCGACACTCCTGAGACCATCGGTCCCGGTCCTTTACGGCGAGCCCTCACCCGACGGGGCTTGGTTTGCCCAGGAAGGAGGGTCAATCCACCTGGGGTTGGATATCTTTGGCAGCGCCTTCTTCATGTTGAGCGGGTACGAGGAGTCGGTTCGGACCGAGAGAGATGAACACAGCCGCTTCCCCGCCTCGGCGTCACTCGCCTTCCATGAAGGGTTCCTCGGTCGGCCGCTTGTGGACGAGTACGTCGAACTACTCTGGGCATGCCTGAGGCGGCTTTGGCCCAGGCTGAGCCGTAGATCCCCCTCCTACTCCGTGTTCCTGACACACGATGTTGACCACCCGCTGGGTTGCACTGTCCCCTGGGGAGTCACGCTGCGGAACGCCGTTGGGGACGTGGTGCGGCGAAGAGATCCCTGGCTCGCCGTCCGCGGCCTGGGAATCCGTTTGCAGGGCAGTCGCGGGCGACACGAAGTGGATCCCTACAACACCTTCGACTTCATCATGGATGCCAATGAGAAGCATGGCTTGAGGGGCGCCTTCTACTTCATGGCAGTGCAAGGCGGTCAGGGAGCCGGGAGGGCGGCGTACTCGCTGAACACGCCCTGGATTCGGCGCTTGATGTTCCGCGTTCATGAGCGTGGCCACGAGATTGGGCTGCACCCGACCTATGGTACCTATGCGGACGCTGCGCGCGTGGGGAACGAGTCTCGGTTCCTGAAGGAAGTTGCTGGACAGTTGGGAATCAGACAACCCACGTGGGGCGGTCGCCAACATTATCTGCAGTGGCAGCCAATCACCTGGCAGTGGTACGAAGACGCCGGTCTCGACTACGACGCCACCGTTGGCTTTGCCGATCACGCTGGCTTCCGATGCGGCACATGTCGCGAGTTCCCTGCGTTCAGCCTGCGGACCCGGCAACCTTTGCGTCTGCGAGAGCGCCCTCTACTGGTGATGGACGTGACGCTCCTATCCCGGCAGCACATGGCGTTAGAGCCGAAGTCGGCCCTGGCGCAGATCGAGCACGTCTCCGCGGCGTGCCGCCGAGTGGGGGGCACGCTGAGTCTGCTATGGCACAACAGCAGCCTGATCCTACCTTGGCAGAAGCGGCTCTACCTGGAAGCGTTGGAGGTTGTCACTGCGCCATGAAAGCGGAGCCGTCTGTGCGATTGCACAGGACTGCTGTGAGTGGCCGGCGCAGTGCAGCCGCACGTCTGGAGCGTTGCCCGGGAAGGAGGACCGAGCGCAATGTGTGAGGGGCTCGCGTCTCTTGGGCTGTACTCTACCATGCTGGCGAGAGGCGCTCCGCTCTTCTCGCTGACGTCTGGGGGACTGCGTCGCGCCTCGATGCTCTCGATCCTCTACCTGCGGTATGTCATCATCGACTACGCAGGCACTGCGGTCCTGTTATCCCGACCGGATCCCGTTTGCATCCACCGCGGGGTGACCGATCTGCTGATCCTGTGGCGGCTCTGGGCAAGTGCCGCGGTCTGCTTTCTGATGGTGTCTGCCGTTGCGTGGCTAGTGCCGGTGGCAGCGGGGACGGTCAGTCTGTACCAAGTCTCCACCTCTTGGACCATCCGGCACCGGGCCATCCGACGCTTGGCAGGCACGCGGCTCAACCAGGGCGCCGGCATGGTGTTGACGCAAGTGGCGCTGGGGCAAGGCGCCGCCGCCACCTTCGCCAGCGAGGAGCCTGCCCCGTGACAGCGCTCCCATGCCGCCGCGTTCGCTACGTCTGTCTACAGGCTACCACCGAAGGCCAAGCCGCTCACGCCCACGTCCACGAGATCATCGCCGGGCTGCGATGCCGCGGCTGGCAGGTCGACCTGGCCGAGCCTGCTTACCACACCGCCGCGGCGCCCACGGTGCTCGCTCGGCTGCGCGAGTTCGCCCGCCTGCAGTGGCAGGTTGCCCGTGCCCCCCGCCCCGACGTGCTTTACCTCCGCCAGCACTTCGCCGCTTGGCCGCTGGCACTGTGGGCGCGACTGCGGCGCGTACCGGTGGTGCAAGAGGTGAATGGCACCTGGGAAGACGCCTTCGTGGCTTGGCCAGCGACGCGGCGGCTCGCCCCGCTTGTCAAATGGCTGGTCCGCACCCAGCTCCGGTGGGCACACGCGGCGGTGCCGGTGACGCCCGCCTTGGCCGACTGGGTGGAGCAGGTGGCCGGCCATCGCCGGCTTCGCGTCATTCCCAATGCGGCCAACACCCAGCTTTTCCAGCCTGACGCGCCGTTCCCCCGCCACCTCCCGCAGCCGGCGCGCTACGCCATCTTCGTCGGGGCCCTGGCTCGTTGGCAGGGCGTCGACACCATGCTGGCGGCGATAGGCAGTCCGACCTGGCCGGCCGATGTCGCTCTGGTCGTGGTGGGCGATGGCGTCGAGCGGCCCCACGTCGAAACGGCTGCAGCCGAGAATCCTCGGCTGGTCTACTTGGGCGTCCAGCCCTACGACGTCGTGCCGGGGCTGGTAGCCGGCAGCCTCCTGGGGCTCTCAGTGCAGTGGGACGAACGCCGGGGACAGACTGGCCTGTTCCCGCTGAAAGTCTTCGAGTACCTGGCCGCAGGCGTGCCGGCAGTCGTGTCGGACTGCCCGGGTGTGGCCCAGTTGGTCCGGCAGACTGGCGCCGGCTGGGTCGTCCCCCCAGGCGACGCAGAAGCGTTGGCCGCCGTTGTTGATAGAGCGGCAAGTCGCGAAGCCGAGCGCCAGTCGCGGGGTGTCCGCGGCCGCGCCGCCGTGGTGGCGCACCACTCGTGGGACCACCGGGCCGGCGAGACCGCAGCCCTGCTGACCGAGGTGTGCCAGCGTGGTTGACTTCGTCCCCATTGCCTTCGCTCTCGTCGCTCCCTTGGCTGCTCTTGAGCTGATGTGGAGCACCTTGGGGCGCACCTGGGCGTTGTCGCCGGCTCTGGCTTATGGCTTCGGCTCCGTGCTCTTCATCAACGCCGGCTATCTGGCCGTCTTTGCCAGTTCCTCTCGCGACCCGGCCGACGTTGAGGCGCTCCTGTCGGTCTCGTTGGGATTGCTGGCCGTCGGGGTTGGCGTCGCCCTGGGCAACCATGTCTTGCGCGCTGACCGCCGCTGGCGCGATTGGCAGGGACAGCCGGTGCAGCAAGACTTGGGCTTCAGCACCGCAGTGGTGGCGGCGGCACTGGTTTTCGCCGTCGTCCTTCTCTACTTCTACCTGCTGGGGTACGTGCCGCTCTTCCGAGGTCTCCGGCAGCTTCTCCAGGGCGGGTTCGTGGCCGGACTTCTGAACACGGCCCGCATCAGCCGCGACGTGTACGTGAACCCAGAGGCGACGTACATCCCCCTTCAGGGGCTCATGGAAGCCATCCGCTATTTCGGGTTGCCGGTGGTGGCCGTGTGGTTCCTCCACTTCCTTCGGGCAGGGGTGCAGCGGCGGTGGTCGGCGCTTATGCTCGGGTTGATCGGTCTGGCCACGGTACTCTCCGGACAACGCTGGCCGTTGATGCACCTGCTGGCGTCGCTGCTGCTCTACTCCTTCTGGACCTACCAGGCGAAGCGCGAACTCCGGGCGTCGGTCCGACGCGTCTTGCTGATGGCGCTCTTGCTGGGGCTGGGGCTGTCCACCTTGCTCGGCCGCCGAGTCGAAACGGGTGCCAGCTTCGTCGGCGCGCTCAGTCGCGGCACGCAGGACCTGGCGCTGCGCGTGCTCTTTGGCAACGTGGTGGTGCCGTACAAGTCCTACGCTCTCTTTCCTGAAAGCCAACCTTTCCTGCTGGGTGGGAGTTGGGTTCAGAACCTGGCCAGCTACTTACCCGGCCCTCTGCCCAGCTTTCCTGTGACGTTCTACCAGATGGTGACCGGGGACGAACGCGGATTCACCGCCCCCCCCGATTACTATGCCGAAGCCTACCTGAACTTCGGCTGGCCTGGGGTGGTGCTGCTCTCGTTTCTGTGGGGAATCGCCCTGGTGGCGCTCCAGCACTCCTTCGCGGGAAGCCGGAAGAGCCTGGTGCGGCTTTCCTATCAGGCGCTGATGACGACGTTGATTGCCTTCGTCGCCATGAGCGGGGTCAGTTTCCTGCTGGGAGGGCTAATCGTGCTGGTCTTCGTCACCGGCTGCCTGATCGTTGCCCGCACCTTCACCACCCTGCCCGCGGCGAGCCCGCCCCGGGACATAGAACCGCGTTAGCCGGACTCTGGCCCCATGCCTGTCAAAGCCCTCTTCGTCTCCACCGTCTCAGTCACGCACCGTAGCTTCTTGCTGCCCTTCGCTCGGCACTTCCGCGCCCAGGGCGCCTTGGTGGAGGCTGCCGCTGCCGGCCTTTCTGAGTGCCCCAACTGCGTTGAGGCGTACGACGCCGTTCACGACCTGAGCTGGACGCGTAGTCTCCGCAACGTGGGTGCCCTTCGAGCTGCCATGCGCCAGCTTCGTGACTTGGCCACGACGCGTGGATACGACTTGGTCCACGTCCACACCCCCATCGCGGCCTTCGCCACTCGGGCCGCTCTCCGCAAGCTGCGCCGCGCCGGGCGCGTCAAGGTTATCTACACAGCGCACGGGTTCCACTTCCACCAGGGAGGAGGGCGAGTGTCCAACGCTCTCTTCCTGGCACTCGAGAAGCTGGCGGGCAGGTGGACGGACGCCCTGGTGGTCATCAATGACGAAGACTTCCAAGCCGCCCGACGCCACCGGCTTGTCCCGCCGGAACGGCTGGTCTTCATGCCGGGCATCGGCGTCGACACCAGCCTGTACGATCCAGCAACGGTCAGCGCAGAGGATGTTTCAGCGGTGCGGCACGACCTGGCGCTGGCGGAAGCGGACCGCCTCTTCCTTATGGTCGCCGAGTTCAACCCCGGCAAGCGCCACCGCGACGCCCTGCAGGCCTTCGCCTTGTTGAACCGGCCGCGCGCCCACCTGGCGTTCGCGGGCACTGGTCCCGAAGAGCCGGTCCTCAAAGCGCTGGCAGAAGACCTGCGGGTCGCCGAGGGTGTCCACTTTCTCGGCTACCGCAGCGACATCCCGGCCCTCATTCGGGCATCCAGGGCTACACTGCTACCCTCGGAACGCGAGGGACTCCCCCGCAGCGTGATGGAGTCCATGTGCCTCGGCGTGCCCGTCGTGGGCACTGACATCCGCGGTACTCGCGACCTCCTGGCAGATGGCTGCGGCCTACTGGTACCCCTGGGCGACGTGACCGCCCTTTCGCAGGCCATGGCCCGTCTCCTTGATTCCCCTGATCTCGGCACCGAACTGGCCGACAACGCGCTCCAGCGAGTCGCGGAACACGATCTCAGCCGCATCGTCGCCCTGCATGAGCAGCTGTATGCGCGCGTGTTGGGGCGGCCTACCTCACCGTAATCTTCAGCCCGCCAGCCGGTCCGGCGTTGTTGCTCTCGTCGCTCTCCGTCACCACCTTCGAACCGTCGGCCAACACCCACAGCGTGTACGCGCCTGCTTGACCGTAACTCAGCGTGAAGGTCACCGTCTGACTCGCTCCCGCCGACAAGGCGCCAATCCCGGCGCCACCAGACGCCCCCGCATTGCTGGTGGGGGCCGCGTTCAGGTGACGATACACGTACACGCCGCACGGATTCGACGGCCCAGTGCCCTGATTCTTGATGGTGGCGCTGACGGTGATCGTCTCCCGGGGACTCGGACTCGTCTTCGACGCCACCACCCCGGAAACCACCAAGTCCGGTGCACCACTGCCGCCCACCGTGATCGCCAGCCCGCCAGCCGGTCCCGCGTTGTTGGCCTCGTTGCTCTCCGTCACCAGCTTCGAGCCGTCGGCCAACACCCACAGCGTGTACGCCCCCGCTTGACTGTAACTCAGCGAGAACGTCGCCGTCTGGCTCCCACACGCCGTCAACGCCCCAATACCGAAGCCACCGGACGCCCCCGCATTGCTGGTGGGAGCCACGTTCAGGTGACGATACACGTACACGCCGCAGGGATTCGACGGCCCGGTGCCCTGGTTCTTGATCGTGGCGGAGATAGTGATCGTCTCGCCGGGATTCGGACTCGTCTTCGAAGCCGTCACGCTCGACACCACCAAGTCCGGGGCATCGCTCACGACAAGCTGTAGACCATCCCCCGGCCCGTAGTTGTTGGCTTCACTGACCTCGGGGATCAGGTTAGTGCCATCTGCCAACACCCACAGTGTGTAGCGTCCGGCAGTACTGTACACCACGGTGAAAGTGACTGTGGTGCTCTGCCCCGCCGCGAGGCTGCCCACGCCAAATGCGCCAGAGGCGCCAGCGTTCGTCGCCGGTGGTGAGACGAGATGCCGATACACATACACGCCAAAGGCTCGTGCGTTCCCAGCTCCACGGTTCTGAACGGTCGCCGTGACAGTGAGCGGCTGACCGGGCACCGGAGAAGGGCTCGGAACCGACACGTCCCCAACTACGAGGTCGGGCAGTCGCCCGACCGTCAACTCGAAGCGGCGCGTCTGCCCGGCTGTGAATGGCATGGGTTCCGGCTGCGAGACTGCGAGGTTGTAGCGCTGTCCCGTGACGAGATCCCGGAGAATGACCGTCTCTGTCGCTGGCACCTCTGACAGACCGAAGGTCAGGACCATCGTGCCTGCCGTTGAGACCGCCTCAACCTCGAAGCCCCAGGTTTGGTAGTCCCCTGCAACGAGCTGGGCGCGTGCATCGCGCTGAAACGGACCGGCCACCGCCCCCCATTCGGGATGCGGGAAGTAAATGCGAACGCCTACAGGCGGCGCCGGTGCGTGGGGCTGGTCGATGGAGTACCCATCAAAGCCGTCCGTGGCACCGGTCTGCACCGCCGCCGTGGCGGTGTCGCTGTAGACCTGCATCGTGCTGACGCTGGCGGTGACCGGCAAGCCCCAGTCAGCCGCGACCGGGACAGCGGTCCCCGCCCCGGACAGCAACACCGCAATCAGCGTGACGACCGACTTGCCTTTGCAAACGCTGGGGCGTTTGACCTTACCTCTCGTTGCGCTCATCTTCTCAGAATCTCCTTCGACAACAGCTTTCAGCGATCAGCGATCAGCCGTCAGCCAAGGGCGTTGCCCCGGGAAGGCGGCCGGTTTCGTCCGGCGGGGTGTTCAAGCGGAGCGCGGACATGAGCGATTCCTATGTAAATGTGCTCGTAGCCGCGTCCGCCAAGACGTGGACCCGCGGCGCGTCCACGTCTTGGCGGACGCGGCTACGAGCGGGGCGTTGTCATGGGTGATTCCCGTGGCAGCTCACAGACTCGGACAGACTCACAGCCGGAGTGCCTACCGCTCATTGGCACCGGAACGTCCGGACGGCTCTCACAACCCGCCCGGGTTCGGTGCGCGCGGTCAACTCAAGCAAGTATACGCCACGCGGCAGCGCCTTTCCTGCTGCGCGCGAATTCCAATTCAGGGCATTGAGCCCGGCACCGATGGCGTGCCCGCTGCTCATCGAGCCTACAACGCGCCCGGCCGCCGACCGGATCGTCGCCTGCACCGTCGCCGGCTTGTTCAGACTGTACTGCACCGTGAAGCCGCCGCCCCGCGTGGGGGTGACGGCGAGGCTCGTGATCCGGAGCGCCGCCTGGCTCGTCGGCTCCGCGCGGAGCCGGAAGCGGCGCGGCTGACCGGCGTCGACGGTGAACTGGTACGACGCCGTCGTCCGCAGGTACTGCGTCCGACCGCCTTCGATGTCTTCCAGGTACAGCGACACGCCCTTGGGCACTTCCGTCAGGTCGGGCCACGTCAGCGTCGCGGGCACCTTGCCGCCGCCGCGGTCGCCGGCCGTCACTTCCAGCTCCCACAGGTGGGAGGCAGCAGCGCTCGGGCGGAGGTCGCGGCCGAACCGGCTGATGCCACCGGGCGCCGTGGTCGCCCACTCCGGGTGCGCGAAGTGGAGGCTCACCTGCTGCGGGCTTGGCGGGGGCTTCGGCGTTTCCTCTGCGTAGCCGTCGAAACCGTCCGTGGCTTGGCGGCTCACGGCTACGGTCGCGTCGTCTTGTGCGCCGTTGGCGGCCAACACCAGCGTCACGCCCCAAGCGCCCGCCTCTTCTCGGTTGCCCTCCGTTCGATCCCATGCCTCCTGCTTGGTCGTGCCTTCCGGGACGACCAGCGTCAGGTTGCCCGCCAAAGCCAGCACCCACCAACCGCCCCAGGGCGTCATGTCGCAGGTTGTGGCTGGCAGGTAAAGTGTATAGGCGCCCTGAGCGGGGCTCCACCCATAGGCCAAGTCGCTGACCCAGCCGGCCGCCACTGCTTCCGCCCAGGTCTTTGTGTCGGTGCCGCGCCTCACCGAGCAGGCTCCGAGAGCCATCGCGCCGGTAGGTTGGGGGTAGCCGATCATGTTCCAGCCCGGTCCGCAAGCAAGCGGCACCTCACCGTTGCTGAGTCGGCCGTTGACAGTTGCGCCGGAACCAGCTTGCGGCACGAGGAGCCAGCATCCCTTTCCGCAGACCAAGGGCGCACTGGGGACATAGCCGCCGCATCCCCAGCCGTACTCCACTGCGTTCGCCCAGAACACCGACTTCAGGCTGGCGTCGAGAGGGACTACGGGTACTGAGGTCATCGTCCAACCCGGTGACTCGAAGGTGTGTTGGGGCCGCAGTACGACCTCGAAGGCCTCTGCAGCCGAGGCGCTCTGCCCGTCCGGGTTTGCCACCACCACGGACCAGACTCCGAGCGCGGCGTCCGTCAGGGCGAAGGTCGCTGTGAGGCGCGTCGCCGAGATACCGAGGTCGGTGCCGACGATATCGGTCTCGCCCTGCCGCACCAGCCTGATGGTGGCACCGGGTCGATAGCCCGTCCCGTCAACTGCGAGCGTAACCATCGTTCCCTGTGCGCCGTTGGCCGGGCTGACCAAGGAGATCGTGGGCGCCGGCACCTCGTTGTCTGCCACCGTCATGGTCGCTGTGCCTGAGGTCCAGCCGGCTACGGACGCTGTGAACACAACGCTCTGCGAGCCATCACCGAGGGTGTCGTCCACGATGGTGAGATCGAAGGAGGCGGTGGTCTGGCCGGAGGGGATCGTCACCGAGGCGGGCACGGTTGTCTCCGTTTGGTCGCTGCTCGCCAGGGCGACGACCAGAGCCGCGGCCCACGTCCCAGGAATGCTGACGGCGCCTTGCGCGATCAGGACGCCGTCTCCTTCCGTTGCGGTGGTCGGCACGGAGAGGTTGAGGGTCTGGGATTCGTTGTCGATGACCTGCATCGACGCGCTCGCCGAGGTCCAACCGGCCGCAGTGGCGGTGACGGTGACGGTCTGCGTCCCGTCGATCTCGTCGTCGTCAACCATGTTCAGGGAGAACGTTGCGGAGGTCTGACCCGCCAAGACCGTCACGGTATCGGGAACCGCTACCTCCGTGGGGTCCCCACTGCGCAAGGAGACAACCAGATCCGTGGACCAAGTTCCCGGGATTGTCACCCGGCCCTCGTCTGCGATCGCGTGGACGTCCTCGGCAGTGCTCGGGGGCAGGTGCAGTGTCAGCGTCTGGGACTCGTTGTCGTGGACGGTCAGCGAGCTGGTGCCGGGGGTCCAGCCCGTCGCAGACGCCGTGAGCATGACGGTCTGCGTACCGTCGATGGCCGTATCGTCCACGACCGTCACGGAGAACAGCGCCGAGGTCTGGCCGGCAGGAATGGTGACGGTGGTCGGCACCGTCACCTCGGAGGTGTCGCTGGATTGGAGCGAGACCGTGAGCGCGGTGGCGAATGTCCCCGGGATGCTGACCATGCCCTGGAGTGCCGGATCTCCCTCGATCGCGCCGGCGGGGTCAGGAGACCCTCGCCGAGCACAGTACGATGAGTTCTGACGACTGCCGCTGTTGGAGCGTTAGCCGGACCGCGCGTGACCGCTGACCACCCGGGCTCGACGTTGGCGAGAGCGTTGTACCGGGGGCAGTCTGCGGCGAGTCGAACAACGTGCTACAGAGGCGCCGACGCGGCCTCTCGGGCAACGGAGGAAACAGCGCATGAGGCTTTGGGGAACGCTCTGCCAGTTTGCTGGCCTGACCCTTGTCGGTGTCCTGCTGCCGGGATGTGGCGGCGGAGGATCGTCGGGAGGGGGAGGGGTCCCGGCGGGCTGGGACACGGTCGTCCCGGTGATCGTCGAGGGCTACGTTGACCGGGCGTCCTACGCTCCGGGGGACTCCGCCACCCTGTACGTCAACGCCAAGAAGGCCGGCAAGCAGACGCTCCGCCTGTACGATGCCAACGGTCGCGAAGTGCACTCTGTCTCCGCCGAGATTTCGCCGCAGCAGGCGCAGACCGACTCGCCTTGGGAGAAGGGGTTCGGCTACCGACCCGCTCTCACCCTCAAGGTGCCGGACCTCCCCAGCGGCTTCTATGTCTGGGAAGGCAGGATTCCATTCATCGTGAAAGACGCCGATCGCGCCGCCGACGTACTGGTCGTCTACCCCACGAACACGGAGAACGCCTACAACGACGCCGGAGGCCGGAGCCTCTACACGACTCCGAGGGCCTACGCCGTCTCCGTCCTCCGCCCCCTGGCCAAGCCTTTCAGCAAGTTCTGCGACTACTTCGTTCCGTGGTTCGCCAAGCAGGCCCGCTACAGGACTGGCTACGTTGCGGACGCCGACCTGGAGGACTACCGGGAGATCGGCGCCGCCAAGGTCCTGGTGCTCGTCGGTCACAGCGAATACTGGACGAGGAGCGCCAGGGAGAACTTCGACGCCTTCGTGGATTCCGGCCGCCACGCGCTTATCCTCTCCGGCAACACCATGTGGTGGCAGGTCCGGTACAGCGACGACCTGACCCAGATGATCTGCTACAAGAACTGGGATCTCGACCCGGTCGCTGACCCCCTGCTCAAGACGGTCAACTGGGGCGACCTCCTCCAGTACCCGATCATCCCCAGCATCGGCGGCGATTTCCCCCACGGCGGGTACGGCTGGAAACCCGAAGACCGCGGGTGGGACGGGTTCAAGATCGTCACCCCCAACTCGCTGGTGTTCAACGGGACTGGCGTCCAGAAGGGAGACATCCTTCCTCTCTGGTCCACCGAGTACGACGGCACGCTGCTGACAGGCTTCGACTCCGCGGGCTACCCGATGCTCGACCGCCAGGCACTTGGGTTCCACAAGGCGGAGATCATCGGCTTTGACTACGGCTCCCGGGCCGGAGAGACCGTGGGAACCTGGATCGCCTTCCGGAAGACCGAGACCTCGGGCACCGTCATCAACGCGGCAAGCACCGACTGGTGCGCCGCTACTGGGATCGGCGCCCCGCCGCCCGCCGGCCGCCGGCCCCATGATCCAGCAGATCACGCTGAACATGCTCGACGTGCTGCTCGGGACGGGGTACTCGTTCCAGTAACGCCGCGGTCGGTCGCCACTTCCCAGTGGCACAGGTTTCCCAACCTGTGGACCTGCCGTCTTCCGCCGACATGGCGGGGCAGACACATCGGTCTGCCCCTACGTGGAGGGCGTTGGGGGGCGGCTTGCCCTACAGGCGTGCGACACCCTTGCCATTGCGTGTCGGCGGAGGTGCCGCCACCGGGCGGACCTCCTCGGAATCCCGCGAAGAACCAAACCTCACGCGCTTTCCGTCACTCCGACCCGTCCCCCGCCCCCTCCTCCAGCACCGCCCGGACACTGCCCGCGAGGCTCTGCAACCAGGCCTCGATCGGGCCTCCGCCGGGCGAGC
>Ga0210015_1001609_pt1 | contig 22187 bp, 42 predicted proteins | sample CryGeymeta201522_FD_185471 | JGI IMG/M metagenome (GOLD analysis project Ga0210015, IMG submission 185471) | Groundwater microbial communities from Crystal Geyser aquifers in Utah, USA - Crystal Geyser metaG 2015-22 (SPAdes) (version 2) | ecosystem: Environmental > Aquatic > Deep subsurface >... | reverse complement strand
CCCTTCGCCTTCTAAGCGAAACCAGGGCACGCAGCGCCTCGTGTATCAGATCCTTTTTTGTTCTGGCATCGCTCACCGAAAAAGCCTCCCTGAGCAGTTCTTCATCAAGGACAATGTTTGTTCGCATCCAGCACCCCGCAATGTGTATTCTATACACATGATATATCCGCTTGATAAGCTGTCAACTCTGTTATAGGGGACGCCCTTTACATTTGCAGATTTTTTCCAAGACCTTAGCTATGGTTGCAGCTTCGTTTGAATTTTCATCCCGGGCGAGACTGATTACTATCAAGATCCTCCATGAGATCCTTTACCGTACCGGTTCTGATCATTCCCTTCCGGAAATTGACTTGAGCCTCGCGGGCCCTCTCGGCTAATTTCTCCCTTTTAGCCTAGATTATCTTCTTCATCATTATATCAGCCAGATAGTCTTTATTTTCCATCTGAAGAGCGATTCAAAGCGGTATCGAGCCAACGGCTTGATTCTGCCGCAAAAGGATTCACCACGGTAAGCCCTCTCCACGTAAAACCATTTTGCAGGTCTTCACTTAGGAGCAGCCGGCAACGGTTCTCCGCCGCAACCGCCATAATCAAAGCGTCCCATATCCGCAGGCCGTGATCTATTGCAAGGTCAATTGCAGACTGAAATGAAGACCACGATGAGTCCGCAACTTCAAAGCTGTCTGCCCAGCTCATGATCGCTTCTCGCGCCAGGCCTTTTTCTCTTTTAGCCTTTGAAACAAGAATCCGGAAGAGTTCCCCAATTGTTTGCGCCGGGAGAAGCACAGTCTCTGCCGGAAGGTCTTCGACAAGTTTGATAGCGCCGGCGCAGCGCTCAGCATCACCAACCCCTTCCGCATAGGCCAGAATGTTTGTATCAAGAGCCAATCGAATCATTCATATAGCTCGGCGCGGGTCCATTTCCTTGCCGTTGTTACAGGCTGCGACTTAAGGCGGGCGACTAAACTCGATTTCATGGACTTTCTCTGCATGATTAAGGAATCAATGGAGGTGATTTTTGCAACGGGCCGGCCTCTTGACAAAATCGTAATCTCCTCGCCTTTGCCGGCCTCCCTGAGAAGCCTGGAAAACTCCCGGTTTGCATCCGCAGCCGATATGGTCTTCATGGTGTCGCACTCCTATAAAGTAGTTTACACCACTACATTGATCCAGCCATTTTCAATAGTCAACCCCAACCGAAGGGACGTCCTTTACTTTTGCAGATTTAGCTTTAAGTGCCTGAACATGCTTAACAGACTCATGCGTGGTGATAAAAGAGAAAATCCGGAAAAACGCACAACTTCCGTGAAATCACCCTTTGACACGGTCCTTCCAATAGTCCGGCTTTCTGTGGAGGTTGGCGACAGCAATAACCAAAATCTCTTGTGTTCGTATCTGGTAAATGACTCCGTAGGGAAATCGCCTAGTTCGGCACCGTCTCGCGCGCCTTGAGCAAGGGTGCCATGCTTCTGGAAGCATTCTAATCCTGTCAAGCGCATACAAAACCTCAGTCAGAAACGCTTCACCAAGCCCGGAAGCCTCTCGATTATAAAAAGCTATGGCATCCTCCAACTCAATCTGCGCGATTTCTAAGAATGAAATGTTCAAGTATCGGCCTATCTATATTTGGCAAGAATGCTATCCAAGGATATCGCTTTAATCTTTCCTTGGTCGTATGCTTCAATTCTGTCTTCAGCTTCCCTTTCCCATAGCTTATCAATATCTCTGTCGGGCTGATCAAGCGTGGCAATCAACGTATCAATTATGTATGCCCTTTCAGCAGGAGACAGGGTTAACGCTTCTTTAAGGATGCTATTTGTCTTCATAGGCAGGTCCTTTAAAATTTTTATGTGTTCTAGAACGGGGACGCCCTTTACTTTTACAGATTTCGCCCTGAGTTATCGCCCGGACCCGCGAAAGGCTTTCTGGAAGGCGATCGTCTTTGCGGGGAGGCTCATCATAAGTTTGGGGACGCCTGTTGCTGAGCCGCCAGGCGAAGCTCGAAAGTTCCTTGAGCAGGGCAATGTGCTCAATCCACATCTGGATTTACCATTGCCATAGTTTCAGCCCATTGATTCCTTTGAAATGCTTTTCGTTAAAAGTGCGGAGCCACAAATCTTCATGAATGGCTATGCCTGCAATAAAGATGTCCTTGATCTCGAGGTGTTGATGAGCGAGCTCTCGATTCTTCCAGATATCAGCAGAGATTCTGCCACATCCAAAATCAAATGGAATAAGGACCAACTGGCTAAAGACCATTTCCAGGTCCTCCCAGTGCCGATTCGTTCTGGCGCCCAAGCAAAGCTCGAATTCAGAAATAGCTGAAATATAGATTACATGGCTTTGGAGCAACCGTAATAGTTCAGAGGAGCCCTTGTCTCTGTTTCTCAGGTATTCGACCGCAATATCCGTATCTATAAGGATATTTTCCATTGATTAAGGATTTCCCTTCCTCGCTGAACGGCTCGAAGGTCCTCATCGGTCCACACATGGTCATTCTCAATGAGACAATCGAGATCTTCTTTTTTCCCTTTTTTGGATATGGCTACTCGAATGACTGCCCCCTCGTCGAACGGCAAATTTTTAAGCTCCAAATACCCCTTCTTCCTTATAGTAGTTTCATATACATGGGTTTCCATAGCCGGTCTCCTTTATGTAGAACACACATGGGGACGTCCTTTACTTTTGCAGATTTTTCCTGGCACCTTGCCTCTATTTGTTGCCCTTATGCAACTAACCTGGCTTGGTTCTGCACGACGATCTTTGGGTCTATAGCTTTAGGGGGACAGGTTATAAACACAATCCTCAATAGAGTGACCGATACCCGTAAACCCGGCCAGATCCGGAGAATAAAAGCCAAAATAATCAGGCTCTTCCGAAGCCTCTATAACCAGCTAATAGGGTAAGTCAATCATTAAGGGAGGAGAGCAGGATCTTGTCTGTTATCGAAAACAGCGTGCACAATTATCTGCTTTTCTTCGATACTGTAAAAAATTGAAAAAGGAAATCTGCGCACTAGAGTACGCCTGAAGTCATCATGGTGCTCAGCATACAGCTTTGGATTCTGCCGGATTATTTCGAATGCAGCTTCAATGCAGTCTAGAAATTCTAAACCGAGCCCTCTCCGTTGTCGTTCGTACCATTCGAAGGCGATGCGCAAATCCTCGGCAGCCCTGCTGGTGTATCTAAGCTTCGTCAAGAGGTTTTTCGAAGACCCTCGTGAACTTCCTGCCAATCATGCAATGCCAAATTTCCCTTTTGGAACTCACTGTATCTCCTTCCAAGCTCCCTTTTTTGCCACTCCGGCATGGAAAGATTACCCTCTTCCAGAGCAATCGAGTCCCAAATGTCCTGAGCCAGAATTAGCTTCTGCGGGAGACTCAGCTTATTAATTTCAGACGTGATCTTATCCAATTCCATATTCACCTCCATGGGCACGCCTTTTACTTTTGCAGATTTAGTTCTGTTCTGGCCTATCGCTCGGCCCTGCGAAAGGCCTCCTGGACGGCGATCGTCTTTGCGGAGAGGCTCATCCTGAGTTTGGTTACAGCTATTATTAGCGTTTCAGACTTCTTAATGCGCGGGTTAATAATGGCCTGATAAAAGCTGGAGGACAAAACTAATCCTTAAAGCAGCGCGACAATTCCTTTATAAGATCCGGCAAGTCTGTCTTGATTGTATCCCAAAGCCGATCGAGATCTACTGAATCATATCCGTGTATAAGGCGATGGCGCATCCCTATGATATCTTTCCATGGGACGCTGGGGCAAACAGACTGAATGTTCGGCGGAACTCTGGATGCAGCCTCGCCTATGATCTCAATTAATCGAACCAAAGCAAGCTCAAGGATCCTGTCAGCGAAAAGGTCGGATTTGCTTTTGCCCGCAAGCAGGGCAATTGCCTCATTCGCATGATCGAGCATGTGGCGCAAGCGAACCGTTGGATCATGTTGCGTCATACTGTATGGCGGCCTCTGACAAGATCCTGTCACGAAAATATTTGCTCAGGAAAGCAGGCGTATTCATATCCACTCTGCGCCCAAGGAGTTCTCCAAGCTCTCTCTCCAGAGCGGAAAGGCGGATCAATCCAACCCGGGCGTCAGGCTCGAACTCAACCAGCACATCAATATCGCTTGCCGACGTGAAATCCTCCCGCAGGATCGAACCAAAGAGGGAGAGGCGCCTGATCCTGTTTTCCTTGCAGAACCTAGCGATCTTTTCACGAGGTATTTCAAATGCCGTCATGGGGACGCCCTTTACATTTGCAGATTTAGCTTTGGCCTATCGCTCGGCGTTGAGAAAGGCCTCCCGGGTGGCGATCGTCTTTGCTGGGAGGCTCATTCTGATTTTGGCAACTCTTCATCCTGCTTCTTCGGTGAGTTCCCTTGAAGCGCTTATGATTTTTCTTGCGGCATCAAGTCCACTTGCCGCGTCCTCAACATTATAGACCTCAGCGGGCGTCAAATCGGGAAGTCCGTTGGGATATCTTGTTGGAATGTAGAACTTGTCGAGAAGACCGGCAGACTTTTTCAGCGGTCTTAACCGCGCATAGAGTTTCAGATCAATCTCTTCCAAATCGTTGACAAGCTTCAGCACTGAGTGGCACCAAGGATCGGCATCCGCAGCGTACCAGACCGCCTTTAACGCCTTCTCGCCTGCCTGCTGGGCCAGAAAACACGCATAAGGGAACTTGCTGTTTTCAAAAAGGACCAGCGCGGCTTCCAGGTCATCTTCAGCAGTCTTAAGCCAACGCCTGGCTTCCGAGATGTTCTTCTCCGCGCTCATAGATCTTCCTGCCTTCTTTAAGGATGCTTTTTATAAAAGGACGATGGGAGATGCGATCAAGTTCACTCGGGGTATAGATAAGAAGATCAACTTGTCTTTCTCTGAATAAAGAGTATATCTCTTCGAATCTGTGATAGCGGTCAAAAAACCTTTCCTCAGTAGTGATTATTATCATAAGATCCAGGTCACTTCTTCTTGTCTGAGATCCTCTGGCGATGGATCCGAACAATATGGCTTTTTCTATGCCTTTTTCAAGGAAGACCGGCAAGAGCTTCTCCCTTATTTGCTCAGCCATTTCCATTGGGGACGCCCTTTACTTTTGCAGATTTCGGTTTGAATTATCGCTCGCCTTCCCGAAAGGCTTCCTGGATGGCGATCGTCTTTTCGGGGAGGCTCTTCCTGAGCTTGTTGCCGCAGAAGAGCCACCTGAGCTTCTGCGACGCCGGCATCGCCCTGTAGCGCGTAATCTGCTCGGGATCAACATAATAGCTGAAGCCCTTTGGTTGCCTATCCATCATCCTTCCAGGAGGCTTCTCAGATGCTCTACATCGGCGAGATCCTGTCTCCTGCCCGATGAAAGCTTCAAAGTGATAAGATCCCGGATCGAGATCACCGGCACCTCCACATCTCCCACCATGAAAACGACCGCGCTTGGCTTAAGTTCCCTGTAGGGGATTGGAGAGTCTATCATCAGGTCTATCTCTGCGACCGGCTCGGTATCGTGGTAGAAATTAAAGGCTTTCATGTTCTTCCGGTTGATCCAAAACTGCCTTTTCTTTTCATCCGCAAGGTCCACCGGCTTGACCGGTGCCCTCGGGCGATAACCCCATGATCCAAGCTTCCCGACAAGCCTGACGATCATATCGTGTTCGAGAAGTATCATGAGGTCCAAGTCGTAGGTCATACGGGGAATACCGTGAAGGTTCACGGCAAGCCCGCCGATCACAAGATAATCAATCCCCTCATCATTGAGTTCCCTGAATATCCGCTCATAATCAAGCAAGGGGACGCCCTTTACTTTTGCAGATTTTTGATGATGGCCGCCGCGACAGCGGTCTTGAAAGAGTCGAAAACCGGCAAATTCTTCTTCAGGATTTCTACTATTATATCGGCATCTATTTTGTCGTAGTTGTGAACTATAAGGTTTCGAAATTTAGCCATTTTCATCATTCTTGACGCAAGGCCGGCATCCAGTATTGCGTTTTCCCGAAGGACCTCGAAATGATCGCTGTACCCGACCGGGCGGCGACAGCCCTTGTCCGAGATGATGTGGTTGGCGACATCCAGGCAGATCTCAATCATCATCTGAAGAGTTCGCTCAACTATGCGCTGGGTTTTCCAATCCGATGCGTAACGCCTTGCCGGGATGTCTCTATATTCCTCCAACTGGGCGTAAAGGTCGCTCAGATCGGAAAGCTTCCTCAGGATAAGGGCCTTATCCACCATGCCCCATCACCTTCGCCTCAAGGATATTCAACTCCCGGGGCTGAAAATCAAAGTACTTCCGCATGGCCAGGGATTCGAACTTGTGGCGCTCGAAGGGCGCTTTGTCCACGACTACTCTGCAGGCCATGAGGATTTCCGCTGCCAAAGGCACATTTTCCCGGGCGTTGAGTATTACCAGGTCAATCTCGTCCGTCCCCAGGATTTCCCTCAGATTATCAAGCAGATCCAGTTTCGTATTGGCCGCGTTCCTGGAGGAGGTCAGCCATACCGCGATATCCACGTCGCTCATGGGGCCGTGTTTGCCCCTGGCAAGGCCGCCGAAGAGGTAGGCGAACACGACCCTTCGATGGGATCTGAGATATTCCCATGCCTGAGACAGCCTCTCCTCTATATCCTCCGGTAACGCCTTATAACGGATCATGGGGGGACGCCCTTTACATTTACAGATTTAGTTTTGGTCTATCGCGCGGCGTTGAGAAAGACCTCCCGCCGGCGATCGTCTTTGCGGAGAGGCTCTTCCATGTTCCGATATTCGTATATCACCTTCGCTCACCAACTCGCAGACCAGGGCTAATATGAATGGCGTCAAACATCTGCCATAAGGTTACTGAATGGATTCATCCAAATTCAACGCGAATGAAAGCGATCCCTTGATTAATTCCATTAGATTGGCAGGCAGCCTTCCAAGTTTACGCTCAAGCCTGACCGTTGGCAAAGCCCCTAGTCCCTGAACATTCGCGACTGAATCGTCTGCAATGAACCCGAGATTTGGCAAGGCGACCTCATACCGACTCTGCCGGTTTTGAGTGGTCACCGGTACGTAAATCACTAATGCCCGTGGCGGTTCCGGATCGTAACGGGAAACTATGACTACAGGGCGGGTCTTTGCCGCCAACCCAAGGTCTGCAAGCCAAACTTCACCCGGTTTAGTTTTCATCTATGGTATCAAGTACTTCCTGCTCAAGACTGCGAGACCGCAAGAGGCCCAGTGTTTCCTGATCAGCCATTTCTATCAGTTCGCTTATTAGCTGACGAACCTGCTGAACCGTCTTCGGCTGCCAGACACGGAGTCTTTCATCCAGTTGCTCAACCAATATATCCATATCTACCTCTCTTTTCAGGGACGCCCTTTACATTTACAGATTTAGTTTTGGCCTATCGCGCGGCGTTGAGAAAGGCCTCCCGGGTGGCGATCGTCTTTGCGAGGAGGGTCATTTTGAGTTTCGTTACGGCTATTGCTGAGCGACAAGGCAAAGCAGTCTCAGATAGGCCGACTGGGTCGCATCGCGCTCTCCCCTGCCAACACCAAAATCCTCTCGCGAATGTCTTGAGAGAGCCACATGCCGGCATTATTAAGCCGATCAATAAGTACTGACAGTTCCGAAGTTAAACCCTGTGCTTTACCTTCCAGCAAAACCTTCAGGGTCCCCCAAACATACAAGCCTGCCGCCTTGGCGGTCTTTCTAGCCAACATATCGTCCAGCAATACAATGCATTCCCTGTTTTCCAGAGCCAACGCCATTGCAGCCAACTCACCAGGGCCAAGATCCAATGAAAGCCATTCCGATGGCATGCTTGTGGGATTAACTAACCTCATCCAGACATACTCTTCCGGATTTGGGGCGTCGAAGCCAAGGCGCCTACCCTCCCTAAGCTCCTCCACCACTCCCTCCGGTACCAGCACCTCACCAAAAATATCCTGCAGCCACTCCAGAACCCCTACACGGTAAAGGTAGAGCAATGGCGATGTGTTACTTATAGCATTAGGCATTAACACCTTCCAGATCGTTTAGTTCGGCTTGACATGGAAACACCCTGTAACGTCTGAGATTGATCAGGAATTCCACCCGCGGCATTCCAGCAAGCTCCGCTGCACGGCCTGAAGACAGTCTGCCCATCTCATACAACTTAACTGCTGCCAGCATAAGTAACTCTTTTGCAAAGGCATCCTCCTCAGTCTTTTCGGCCAAGAGTACTTTCTCCGGTATCTCAATCAATACTTGTCGTGTGCTCATAATGGGGACGCCCTTTACATTTGCAGATTTAGCCCTGAGTTATCGCCCGGCCCTGCGAAGGGCCTCCTGGACGGCGTTAGTTTGATCAAATCCCTCTTATCCGTGCTCTCCCCGGTTCCAATACAACAAATGATCCTTTCAACTGTGACCCATGTTCGGATATGATCTCAACGGCTGCTCTCGCCATCTGTTTGCGCATTGCCCCGGGAAATCGCATCAAAACAACACTTTCAACCGACTCTCTATGCGCGAAGACCCAATCCCCAAAATCCTTGTCCTCTGTCAAAAGAATAGCCCCCTCCCGGGCCGCTATCTTGAGCACTTCAATATCAGTCAAAGTCGGGCTGACTTCCGCGATAGCCAGGACATCCATGCCGGCATCCCTGAGGGCTCTAACGACTGCAAAATCACAGCTTTCATCAGCGACAAGCTTCATTTTGCTTTTGGTCATTCACCGGTGCCTGTCTTAAGAAAAACTATCCGTTCACTGCCCAGCACTTCTGCCGCATAGCTTATCGCACCCATAATTTTGTCTTTTGTCAGCCCGGGGTATCCATCAAGAAGATCATCCATTGTCGCTCCATCTGCGAACTTTCTCAGAACCAGCGCGGCCGGTATTCTTGTGCCCTTTATGACAGGCTTCCCAAGCATAATATCCGGATTGACTTCAATAAATTCATGTTCATTCATAACTGGGGACGCCCTTTACATTTACAGATTTATCTATCCAACATTTTGTCTTACTTGAACATCTTACCGCAGCAGCCTTCACCGACAATTATCGCCCGGCCCTGCGAAAGGCCTCCTGGCCGGCGATCGTATTTGCGAGGAGGGTCATACTGAGCTTGGTTACGGCTATTGCCGGGCCACCAAGCGACGTGGGCTTAAAGATAAGTAAGTATCCTCCATCGTTATCGGGGTATTTACTCAGCGGACAGTGCCCACTTAGGCTCATTAATCGTTACAGTTGTCATTATTGAATCAGGCTCGAACTGGATCTCCGACATCAGCATATCCTCTGCGCCTATCCTCAAGGATTCAAGTAAGGCATCCTTTGTTCTTTCCTGCGCATTAACTCCCGGTAAATCAACCAGCCATCCTATCCACCAGTTTTCAGATTCCTTGATTACAGCCCTTAGCTTCATAATATTACCTCAAAAATGGTATATTGAGATCTTTGCATATTTTTCGGGCCAACTCATCTACAATTTCTTTATGCCTGGGGACCTGAGTTTTCATGTGTGCTTTCTCAAAGATAGTATGCAGTCTGCCTTCACGAAGTATATATGCCCCATGTCTCATTAGATGCCTTATCAACTGCGTTCGTTTCATCTAAGCGATTCTTCCGGATTCAATGGGGACGTAAACTATCGCCCGCATTTGCGAAGGCTCCCTGGCCGGCGATCGTCTTTGCGGGGAAGCTCATACTGAGTTTGGGGACGGCTATTGCCGGGCCACAAGGCGAAGTGGGCTCAGTTAGTAGCCTCTTGGGGACGCCCTTTACATTTGCAGATTTTTCCTCCGACGGAAAGCCCTTTCCGGCCCTGTAATACGATTTTATGTATGTGCTTATCATGAAAGATCTCATAGCAATCCCCTAAAATCCTCAGTGGTAAGTCCTGCGTCTTTCACTATACCGGCCATGGTGAAACTGTTAATGGGATTATTTCTGGGTATTGTTATAATTCGCACACCATTGGTCATCGTAATATGTTTGCCTTCCCGCGCAATCCAATAACCGACTTTCTGAAAAGCTTTGACAGCCCTCTGGTGGCTTATTCCGGACAGTTTAGGCATTTGCCACTTCTACATACCGCGATTCCTTGTCCTTTGTAAGATCATCTACGGTTTCCAAATAGGACTTTATAGCATCGGAAATATTATCTAATGCCTCTGATTCCGTCTTTCCCTGAGACCAGCAGCCCGGCAGACCAGGAACCCAGATGGCAAAACCTTCGCCTGTTTTCTTTAGACTAACTTTATATCTCATACTTCATCTCCAAAGATGGCAAAGATGGGGACGCCCTTTACATTTGCAGATTTTTCCTGAGAGTATCGCCTTTTGTATCAAGAGCTAAACGCTGGAGAAAAGTATTCCTCATCAAGTCTCCGGACCCGGGCGATTTTCTGAAAGTCACGGTCGAAATGCAGGAGGAGCGCCCCGCTCTCTATTGCTATCTGTGCTAAGCAACAGTCAACTGGGCTCCCTACAGTTATACCCTCGCGCCTCAGATCAAAATAAATACGCGCGGCATTCCGCCAAGTTTCCGCAGAGGCTTCAAGATATACCTGCGTAGCAAGATACTCATCGAGCTGCCTCCACTCACTTATGTCCCTGGCGCCCTGAAGAAGCTCCAACTGATTGAAACGGCTTAAGACTACGGATTCGGATCCTATTCTCTCCCTGAAAGCAGCAGTTACATCTCCCGTCTTGTCACGCAGGATCAAGACCCAGACCGATGTGTCCACCAGAATCATCCGCGTGTCTTTCGCAGGGCTTTGTGGTCATAACCATCAACAAGGTCAATTTTTCCTGCCAGTTCGGTCAGATCCCTCCGCCTTCTAAGCGAAACCAGGGTACGCAGCGCCTCGTGTATCAGATCCTTTTTTGTTCTGGCATCGCTTACTGAAAAGGCCTCCCTGAGCAGTTCTTCATCAAGGACAATGTTTGTTCGCATTCAGCACCCCGCAATGTGTATTATATACACATCATACATTTACTCGGCAAGCTGTCAACTCAGTTATAGGGGACGCCCTTTACATTTATAGATTTAGTTCTGGCCTATCGCCCGGACCTGCGAAAGGTATTACTCAGTCGGAATCTCTGCAAACAGGCAAATGGACTCGGAAACCCGGTAGAATAAAAAAAGAAAAGTTTTTTCGTTATGGGGTAGTTTTATCCTTGACAGCAGGAAACCTTATAAGGGTTCAGTATTCTCTGCCTTTTATTTCCAAGGGTTTTCAGTTCTGTCTCGCTCCAAGTATTCCAAGTAGTCGGCATAGATCTTCTTCATAAGCTCGTCCAGCGGCGCTATACCGACAAAGGCTTTGCGGTGCATTTTCTCCTTCTCCATCCTCTCAGCTTCTACCTGCTTTTCATACTCTTCTTCATCAAAGGGGCTGAACTTCTCTTCCAAATCTCTTTTTACTTGTTCGAACGGAATTCCCTTAACCTCACCGGTTTCTATTTCCTTGATTCTCTTATCAAGGGCGGATGCCATCGGATCTTCTTTTTCTTCATAACCAGCTTCTGGAATGCTGTCAAAATCAAGAATGGGTTGGCCAAATGCCTCCGCCATCATTACCCACGCGTGCCGTAATTCTTCGATGTTCTCTCCAAAAGGTTCTACAGGGTCTTGGGTGATCGCTCCCACATGTTTGTTGCTGTCGTAATATGCTTCGTGAATGGCGTAAGTGTAGTTTGCCCTTTCGTTTCCGCTCCCAGTATCAGGTTTGGCATATCTTTTCCGAACTACTCTATAGTTCCACATGGTTCACCTTCAACACCACAAAAGGCCCGTCAAATCGAGCCAACGGCTTGATTCTGGCGCAAAAGGATTCACCACGGTAAGCCCTCTCCACGTAAAACCATTTTGCAGGTCTTCACTTAAGAGCAGCCGACAATGGTTCTCCGCTGCAACCGCCATAATCAAAGCGTCCCATATCTGCAGGCCGTGATCTATTGCAAGGTCAATTGTAGACTGAAATGAAGACCACGATGAGTCTGCAACTTCAAAGCTGTCTGCCCAGCTCATGATCGCGTCTCGCGCCGGGAGAAGCACAGCCTCTGCCGGAAGGTCTTCGACAAGTTTGATAGCTCCGGCGCAGCGCTCAGCATCACCAACCCCTTCCGCATAGGCCAGAATGTTTGTATCATGAGCCAATCGAATCATTCATATAGCTCGGCGCGGGTCCATTTCCTTGCCACCGTTACAGGCTGGGACTTAAGGCGGGCGACTAAACTCGATTTCATTGACCTTCTCTGCATGATTAAGGAATCAATGGAAGTGATTTTTGCAACGGGCCGGCCTCTTGACAAAATCGTAATCTCCTCGCCTTTGCCGGCCTCCCTGAGAAGCCTGGAAAACTCCCGGTTTGCATCCGAAGCCGATATGGTTTTCATGGTGTCGCACTCCAATAAGTCCTGTTAAGTCTGGAAAGCTCCCTGATTCCATTTCCTTTAGCGAATGTCTCAACGTCTTCTATTCTACCGATTATAGTGAAATCCACAGCAATATACCATGAAGTTAAAGAGGTCACCGTTTCTGAGCCGGCCTTTCCAACTAACCGCCATGCCCGGATGGGCACAACGAAGGATGAAAATCACCCCCACCCCTCCCTCCCCCGTCAAGGGGGAGGAGCGCAGCGAAGGGGCATTTTCATATAAACCGCCATACCCAGATGGGGCACAACGAAAGATGAAAATGCCGCACGTCTTTCCGGGCTTGATCCGGAATCCAGGTATAAATGACTGGATACCGGCCTACGCCGGTATGACGATGTATTTTCATATAAACCCTCATCAAGCAAGGGGACGTCCTTTACATTTGCAGATTTACCGCACCATAAACTCAACGCTCAAAGAATTCCCTAATCTTTTCAGCGATGAAGGCTATCTGATCCTCCTTTAGCTCTGCGAACATTGGGAGCGATACGATTTCGTAAGAGGCCTTCGATGCTTCCGGGAAATCGGCCTCGGTGTGCTTCAGGTATTCGTACGCCATGAGATTGGGAAGGGCTATCGGGTAATGGATGCCGGTTGCGATCCCGCTTTGCTTGAGGTGTTCCTGGAGGGCTTCGCGCCTGCGGTCGGGCACCCTGACCACGTAGAGATGATACACGGCGGTCACATCCGGGATTTCAACGGGGGTTACCACTCCGGAACCCGCAAGATAGTCGTTGTAGAGGGCGGCGTTTCGTCTGCGGCCGTCGGTCCAGGCCGGAAGATGGCGGAGCTTCACATCAAGGATAGCCGCCTGGAGGCCGTCCAGCCGACTGTTGACGCCTTCGAGCTTGTGGTTGTATTTCTCCATGCGGCCGTGGTTAGCGATCATTCGGACTTTGTCGGCCAAGGCATCGTCATTGGTGACCACCGCGCCGCCGTCACCGTAGGCTCCGAGGTTTTTCCCGGGATAGAAGCTGAAGCATGCCAGATCGCCTATGGAACCGATGCGTCTCCCCTTGTAGAGGCCTCCATGCCCCTGGGCCGCGTCTTCGACGATCTTGAGACCGTGTTTTTTGGCGATGGCGATGATGGGGTCCACGTCGGCGGGCTGTCCATAGAGGTGGACCGGGATGATGGCCTTCGTGCGGGGCGTGACCTTTTCTTCGATCTTTGTCACATCAATGTTGTAGGTGCGCGGGTTGATGTCAACAAAGACCACCCGGGCGCCTGTCATTGTGATTGCCTCTGAGGTTGCTATGAAGCTGTTTGCGACCGTGATAACCTCGTCGCCCGGTCCGATTCCCAGCGCGCGCAGGGCAATATAGAGCGCGTCTGTTCCGTTTCCGACCCCTACGCAGTTCTTCACCCCGCAGAAGGAGGCAAACGACTTTTCGAATGATTCCAGAAACGGCCCGCCCACAAAGGCGGTCTTTGATATGACATCCGATATTGCCTTGTCTATTTCCTCTTTGATTCCGTCATACTGCGCCTTCAAATCAACAAATGGTATCATGCCAGCTTCCTTTCCCGGGGACGTTGTTTACTTTTACAGATTTCTTGCCGATGAAAACTGACGGTCTCGTAAAAAGTCGTCACCCCGTTGAAAAACGGGGTCCAGAGATTTCATAACTGACCTAAGATACTGGATTCCGGCTCCCGGATCGAGGTCCGGGACAGGCTTCGCCGGAATGACGAAAAATGGTATTCTTAGACTTTTTACGAAGCCGTCAAAATTAACGCGTCAGGTTTTTGCATGCTCATTGAAAGTAATCGTTAAATATAGCTTTCTTGAAATACTAAATATCATTACCATGTCATCCAATTGTAACACTTTTGACATGAGTCTTGTTATAGTGCTTTATAGCAGGGAGAAAATCGAAATAGCCCCTCCCCGTTTCCGCTTGAAATGCAATCCTCTGTTTACCGTCTCATCAGTAAAGTCATTCGATTAGAAATCTGCAAATGTAAAGGACGTTATAAATAGGCACTTGCCATGAGCCGCACAATTTGTTATGTTTTTATGCAGAAAAATTAGGATATTGGGAGAAGACCTATGGTCAAGATTACAGGTTTCAACGTACTCAATGATTATTGTTTGGATCTAGCCTTTGACAATGGTTTTCGAGGGATCGTGGATCTTTCAGATCTAGCGGGAAAAGGGATTTTCTCCTCCTGGCGCGATCATAATTTCTTCAAGGATATAAAGATTGGGGCGTTCGGGGAGCTTATGTGGGGCGACAAGATTGATCTTTGTCCCGACTCGCTCTACCTAAAGGCAACGGGCAAACAACCCGAAGATATCTTTAACACCCTCAAAGGAGGAAACGCTTACAATGCCTGAGATATGCAGATTTCTCGGCATAGTCATAAAAATGTTTTTTGACGATCACAATCCCCCGCATTTCCATGCGGAATACAGCGGTCAACTGGCTCTGATAGATATAAAGAGCCTTGCCGTGTTTTCAGGCCGGTTACCTCCACGAGTACTAGGGTTGGTGATTGAGTGGGCAACTCTTCACCAGGAGGAACTATGGCTTAATTGGGAAAGAGCCCGCGAGAAAAGCGAACTACGGTTAATAGCGCCTTTAGAGTAAATCCGGTAAGTTACCTTAAATATTTACGCCACCCCGATTCAAATGTGTAAAAGTAAACAACGTCCCCACTAGAGGGGGCGGGCGGGGTTGCCGGCGACGGTGGTGTTGGGGGGGACGGATTTGGTGACGACGCTGCCGGCGCCTATGAGGGCCTTTTCACCGATGGTGACGTTTGCAAGGATTGTCGCACCCGAGCCTATGGAGGCCCCGCGCTTGACAAGGGTGGGCTCGACCTTCCAGTCGGTCTCGGTCTGAAGGCTCCCCGCTTCCGTAGTCGCCCTGGGGTACGTGTCGTTAATAAAGGTCACGCCGTGGCCCACAAAGACGTCGTCTTCGATCACGACGCCTTCGCAGATGAAGGTGTGGCTTGATATCTTGCAATTTTTCCCAATATGGGCGTTTTTCTGGATCTCCACGAAGGCGCCGATCTTGGTCTTATCGCCCACGGTGCAGCCGTAGAGATTGATGAATTTGGAGAGCTTCACCCCCTGGCCGAGCTTTACGTCATCAGCTATGCAAAGGTAGGTGGTCATAGCGGTCATAGATAGATCAGGGCTCCCTTCATCTTGAGGGATTCGTTAGCGGCTTCAAGCATGCGGACCACGCGCGCGCCCGCCTCGCCGCCGTTAAAGGGAGTCTTCCCGCTCTCGACGCACTCGGCAAAGTATTTGGCCTCAAGGCTCAGGGCCTCTGTCTGCTCCACCTTCGGGGCCCACATGTCGCCTGAACGGTAGCTCACGAGGAGTTGATAGACGCCCTCCGCGCTCTTGATCTCAACACCCTTGTCATAGACCTTTATCTTTTCGTCTGCCTCCACGTCGTTCCAGACCACCATCTTGTGCATGCCCCCCAGAAGCGTCGTGCGCACCTTAACCGGAGAAAGCCAGTTCACGTTGAAATGGGCGATGAGGTTATTGTCAAAGAAAGCGGTTATGTAGGCGATGTCCTCGTGGCCGTTGAGATGGCAGGCGCCGGTAGCTGAAATCGCCCTGGGCTTTTCAGGGAGCAGGTAGTCCATTATGGAAAAATCATGGGGAGCGAGGTCCCAGATCACGTTAGCGTCGTGCTGGAAGAGCCCGAGGTTTACCCGTGTGGAATCATAATAGTAAAGATCCCCCAGTACCTTCTCATCTATAAGTTGTTTTATTTTTCTCACCGCGCCCGTAAAGAGGAAGGTGTGATCCACCATGATCGTAAGCCCCTTTTGGGTTGCCAGATCAATCAAATCCTTGGCCTGGGCGGAACTTGCCGTAAAGGGTTTTTCGACGAAGACGTGTTTTCCGCCTACCAGGGCCTCCCGGGCCAGGTCATAGTGGGTGGAAACCGGAGTCACTATGGCCAGGGCGTCAATGTCGGTTGCGGTTATAACCTCGCGGGCATTCTGGGTGAGACGGATGTCGGGATAGGCCTTTGAAACGCGCTTCAATGCATTGGGATTCTTGTCGCTTACGGCCACAACGCGCATATTTTCCTGACTCTGCAGGTTTCGCACGATATTTGGACCCCAGTAGCCGTAACCTATAACGCCCATACGAATCATGGCAATTTCCTCCTTCCGCCTGATGGCTTATCTGAGCCTCTTGTAAATAAATGTCGGAATGTGCAGGCGTCTCTTGTTGAAAACTACGCCAAGGACATTTGCCCCGCAAGCCTTGAGGCGGTCTTTGGTGCTTTCAACCACACGCCAGCGAGTGTTTTCAGCTTCCACCACCAGGAGAACCCCGTCAACGTGAGGCGCAAGCGCGAGGGCATCCGGTGACTGCGCCAGGGGGGATGAATCAACCACAACAAGATCAAACTGCCCCCGCAGCGTCTCAATCAGGGCGGTAATAGCCTGTGGATTAAAGATGCCTGTGCTGATCCTGGAGCTGTTGGAGCTTGGCCACAGAAACAAACTGCTCCCGCCTATCTGCATCATGACATCCTGGATATCGGCGCCGATATTCACTCCTTCCTGCCAGCCGATTGAATTTTTCACCCCGAAAAAGTGGTTCTGGGTTGTCGTTTTTCGATCTGAGTCAATGAGGAGTACCCTTTTATTCATGCTGACCGAGGAGAATGTGGCAAAGCCTCTACTCACCGTTGATACTCCTTCTCTGGGCTTTGATCCGACAAATTGAATCACCTTTCGTTCCTTATTTGGAAGCAGTGATTCAATCGCGTGACTGAGCGTAACCATCTCCGCGTCGGTCACCTGGTCAAGAGCGCTATTGGCAGTTACGACAGGCTTGACCTTGACATCGGCAGGCGCCGTCTGAACGGAATGCACCTGCTCGGAGGCGTTAACCAGGGCTTCGTATATCTTTGTCATTGTTCGTTTCCTTTCCTGCACTGCAGATTCATGATCAGCCGATTTCCCCGTCACTTATATCCTTTATCCCCTTTATATCCTTAAGATATCTTAATGGGGGTTATATGAAAATGCGGCGTCATTATTCCCTCCCTCATCGGCATGCGGAGGCATCATTCCCTTTCGTCGGGATGCGGCGTCATTATTCCCTCCCCCTCGACGGGGGAGGGAGGGGGGTGATTTTCATCCTTCTTTGTGCCCCATTCGCACATAGCCGTTACTCGGCTTGTTCATCTCTCGCGGGAAGATTCAGTATCAGACCTGTCCTCAATATGTTTGGATCCAGTATCTCCTGATTCAGACTTCTGATCCAATCAAGGGTCTTCTGATCTGATTTCCCGTATATGCTAAGCGCAATCATCGAAAGATTATCCCCCTGTTTTACCACCCATCGCGTCGGCTTTTCGGGTAACGCACCGGAAACAGGTCTGCCGGATACCACGTCCGTCGCTTCCGACGTGCGGCCACCTGCAGCAGGTCTTGTTACCGAAGGATCCGGCTGAGCCGGAGGGAGGGATTTGCTTGCTGAAGCCGCATCCTGATCCTGTCTTGACTCATGAAGGGCATCAACTGCCGGAGACGGCCCAGGCGCTCGCGCCGTCTTATCGCCGGCAGTCTCTTCGCTCCGGCGCGGCTCGTCAACAGGTTCTGCCCTGTAATGGATGGTTTGTTTTACAGTTTCGTGACTACTTGGCCCTGAATTACCTGCCGATCCTCCTGTTTTAGGAAAAGAGGACTCGAACTTAACTTGGGGATTTCTCTCCTTGAGCACATAATCGCGAAACGGGATAAAAAGCAGGCCGGCCGCAACCGCGCAAGAGGCGACAATCAAAACCGGCCATCTGAAACGCCGGGGCATATCGGCACCGAAGTAATCAGCCGCTACCTCGCGGACGATCTTCTTGTTAACGGGCTTTTTCTGGTAACCGAACCCGGCAATCAGCGCATTATCGGCAAGGATGTTGAGGACTCTCGGCGCGCCCCGCCCGTGCCGGGCAATAAGGTGGACGGCCGAATCCGTGAAAACCTCGGAAGGTTCATCGGTTACCCTTGCAAGCCTGTGATAGATATATTGGATGCTGTCCTTTTCAGTCAAGGGCTTGATACGGGTACGGATCGCGATGCGCTGATTGAGCTGTCTGAGTTCATAGCTGCTCAGCATGGCCTCGAATTCAGGCTGGCCTACAAGGATGATCTGTATGAGCTTGTCGCGGATTGTCTCGAGATTGGAGAGCATCCTCAGGTTTTCGAGGGTCTCAACCGGCATGTTCTGGGCTTCATCAACTACCAGAACCACAGTCTCGCCCTTCTTGTATATCTCGATCAGTGTTTCCTGGAGCTGATTTACGATCTCGTGGATCTCTTTTGAGCGCGGCGCAAGGTCCAATTCATTGAAGATGGTGTGAAGGAGCGCCGGAAATGACAGATTGGCGTTAAAGATATATATCACGCGCTCAGGCTTTCTCAGGCCCTGTACGCCCACTCCCTCAAGATAGGCCCGGAGGATCGTGGTCTTACCTACCCCTATCTCCCCTGATATCGCGACAAAACCCTTGCGCTGCTCTATACCGTAGATTATGCAGCCCAGCGCCTCCTTGTGGCCGGGGCTCAGGTAGAGAAAGGCCGGATCAGCCGTAATATGAAACGGCTCCGCACTCAAATTGTAAAACTGCAGATATATGGGGACGCCCTTTACATTTACAGATTTAACAGCTAAATGTTTGATATCTCGACTTAATAAAAATTGACTTTAATTGCCATCTTCCAACCACCATGTCCTGAATGGGGCACAGCAAAGTGGGAAATAACCCCCGCCCCTGCCTCCCCCGTCGAGGGGGAGGAATAACGGTGCAGCGGCAGAGCAGCAAAACTGTAAAAGTAAACAACGTCCCCCCTATTTTCGGTAGGGGATGCTGATTAGGACGGGGAGGTCGAGGCGCTTTTCGATCTGCTGGGGCCATCCGAAGCCCTGGTTGATTGATTCAAGCATGAACGAAAGGGCGATACCGCCGCCAAGCCCGAGGAGGGCTGCTATCGCCGTGTAAAACAATACACCGTGTTTGGGCTTAAAGGGCAAAAGCGGCACAGATGCCTGCTGAATCACGTTTACACTTGTGATGTCTTTTCTGTTAAGCTCTTCTGAGACCTGGAGGCTGTCGAGTTTCTGCAGGTAAGACTGGAGCTGGGCTTCCTGCTTCTCCACTTCCCTTTGAAGTTCGCGGTAGGTATTTTCACCTGCCTGGATGCGCTCGAGTTTGATTTCAAGTTCCTGTACCAACTGGCTTACTTCCCTTTGTTTTACTCCAAGCGCGTTCATCTCCATTTTAGTATTGTTTATCTGCTTTTGAAGATCAGCATACTGCGGGTTTACGCTCTTGGATGCCTCCCTTACGGCCTTCTTGGACATGAATTCCTCGACAAGTTTTATCTCGTTTCTTACCGAGGTGACAAAGGGGCTGTCTTCCTGGTACTTGCCTAGAAGCTCCTGCTCCTTCCTTCGAAGGTCAAGAAGCTGCATCTCCACCTGGCGGTCGGACTGCTCGATGGCCTCGGGAGTTATGAATTCCGGCACCTGCCTTATCTGCTTTTCCAGGACCTCCAGTCTATCATTAAGCTGCTTACTTGTTATCTGGCTCTCCTTCAAGGACTGCTCAAGAGCGGAGCGTCTCTGGAGGATATTGGAGCGATCTTCTATAAGGCTGTGAATCTGCGTCTCCTCACGCCATTTATCAAGTTTTTCCTCTGATGACTGGAGTTTTCTGCGGTATTCAAGGATCTTGGAGTCGAGAAATCCCCTTACCCTGTCATCGGAGGCAAGGGTTTCAAGCCTTTTGACTTTGTAAGCGTTAATGAGATCGTTCACCACACGGGCCGCCATCTCAGGGCTTGTATGTTCGGCCGCGATATTTACCAGGCTTGAGTTCTTGGGATTGGTGATATCAAGCTTTTCTGCGAGCAAATAGGCGGCAAGCTCCATGGTTACACCACCCTTGCCCTTTTTTTGAGACTCTTCCGGAAAAAGAGCATCAATTCCGATCCGCTGAATGATCCTTTCAAGGACATCAACGCTTGTCATGATGGATATTTCAGTTCGTATGGCGTCAGCAAGCTGTGGTCGTGAAACGGAGAGATCATCCCCAAGGTTTGGCCTCATGTGCTCGCGCCCAAGATTAACAAGGACTACGGCCTCGGATTTGTAGAGAACCGGCAGTTGAAGAAAGACGATAGGCGTCGCCACCACCGCAAGCAAAAAGACGATGATTATCCTATAGCGGTGCTTGAAGAAGATGGCAAGGGCGTCCCTCATATTGAAGGGCTGCGGCTCCGGGTGACGGAGCAAAGTAGAGGGCGCGCCCGGCGGCAGGGCCGGTGCCATTTGTCTAGTCTGCGTTAAAGCGAATTCCGATGACATAAGAAATACACTTAAATACCTATTATGTTAATATGTTAGACAGTTCCCATCCTGAAACCAGGACGCCGCGAGATCGCGCCATTCCGGTAAAGCCTGCCCCTGCTTTCGCCGGGATGACGACCTTTACTCCCTCCCCTTGCCTTTACTCCTCCCCCTCGATGGGGGAGGTATGGGTGGGGGTGATTTTCATGCTTTGCTGTGCCCCTTTCAGGGCATGGCGCTTTATTTTAGAACGCCCCTCGCCTTTACTCCTCCCCCTCGACGGGGGAGGTATGGGTGGGGGTGATTTTCATGCTTTGCTGTGCCCCTTTCAGGGCATGGCGCTTTATTTTAGAACGCCCCTCGCCTTTACTCCTCCCCCTCGACGGGGGAGGTATGGGTGGGGGTGAATTTCATGCTTTGCTGTGCCCCTTTCAGGCCATGACCGTTAGTTCATCACCATAGCCGGCGAGAACGGGAACGGCAGCAGCTCACGAATGTACTGACGCACCCAGACATTGACGTTGGCAATCGGAGAACGAGGCACATAGACAATATCGAAGGGTTGCAGGATGATGTCCTGCTTGAAGTCTTCGCCGCTGTTTATGACCTCGAGATTGATTGTCGTAGCAACGATTTCTTTTCCGGGCGGCTGGCGGATAAGGATAATTTCATTCATTCTGGCAGTATCTCTTACTCCGCCGGCCTTGGCAAGCCCGTGTCTCAGGGTCTCGCCACCAATGAGATCATGCATACCGGGCTGGAAGACCTCACCATCAACAAATATCTTTTTCCCGCCGGATTCGCGCACTATCACCGTTACTTCCGGCTGCTTGAGCACCTTGGCGTATGTCTCTTTGAGTGCGGCAGACAACTGGGAAGGAGTCATACCCAAGACATTCATCTCCCCAACAAGCTGCATGGAGACACGACCGTCCGTGCGGACGAGGAGGCTTTCGTTTAAATCCGGGTTATAGAAGAATTTCACATCCAGCCGGTCTCCCATGTTAATGCGGTATTCAAGCGGAGGTTCAGCCGAGGTGAGAGCCGGGGAATCAAGCGGTACAGAGTTCTTGAGCAGTGGTTCACTGGCACACCCTATCAGGCCGACTGAGGCCAAAAAGACCATGCCGATTACAACCAGTTTTCGCGTAATTCCATCCATGATTTAATACCTCTCTATTCTGGTTACCAGGCCGAGTTTTTTTCGTATCTCCTCAATAAATCAAGGGGAGTTCTTTGTGCTGATCCAAACAAGCAGATCAGAAAACCGCTTCTGTTTATGCGCCTTCAGACGCAAGGGCCAAATTACCCTTGCGGCTGAAGCCGCACCTACCCCGGATCTTTGAGATCGTACATCCCTGGTGAATCGCACCAGGCCCCATGCCCGGGCAGGGCACAACGAAAGAAGCAAATATTCAATATATCGGCGGCACTTTCAT
>Ga0210015_1001605_pt1 | contig 22198 bp, 20 predicted proteins | sample CryGeymeta201522_FD_185471 | JGI IMG/M metagenome (GOLD analysis project Ga0210015, IMG submission 185471) | Groundwater microbial communities from Crystal Geyser aquifers in Utah, USA - Crystal Geyser metaG 2015-22 (SPAdes) (version 2) | ecosystem: Environmental > Aquatic > Deep subsurface >... | reverse complement strand
GGGGAGGGAATGAAGGTAGCCTCAGTAGAATGGCCAAAAAGTGAATGGAAGAGGATAGATAAACCGAAGACTTTAGTGCATAAAATAGAAGAATATCTGGAAAAAGCGATCAAAGAACAGTTTGATATAATAGTATTCCCCGGATTTACGGGATGTTTTTTCCAACACCTGAGCTACCCGGATAGAAGTATATGGAGTTTAATAAACGAAGCAGATTCTCGGGAATATATTGAACAAGTAAAAGGATTATCTCAAGGCTATCAGATAGCAATCTGCCCGGGAAGTTACTGGCAAAAAGAAAAAGGTAATATCTATCATGAATCCAGTTTGATAATAAATGGAGAAATCCAACTTAATCAGCGGCAAATTTATTTAGCCCGCTGGGAAAGAGAATTAGGATTTTCCCGGGGAGCAAAGATTGAGTTAAGAGAAATAAAGGATTGGAAACTTGCCTTAATAATTTCAACTGATGTTTTCTATCCCCAGGTTTCTCGGAAGATAGCTTTAAGGGGTGCAGATATTGTTCTATCTCCGGTAGGCTTTAGAGGAGAAAACAATCCGGCTTTACAAATCAGTGGCATATGGCAAGAAGTCCAACAGAATCAATTTTTTGCGGTAGAGAGTGGATTTAATGGATTCTTAGGGGAGCAAAATTTTTGGGGAGAATCAATGATTCACGCCCCACTGGCAATGACCAGGAGGGAAAATGGATTCCTGGCAAGAAGCAAAGGACAGCAAAGCTTAATAATTGCTGAGCTGGATAATAATAAGAGAAGAAAGGCTATTTCCAAATTTGATGTACTATCCCAATTAAATCGAGAATTTTATCAGCAGATGAAAATGTTTAGAGAAAGGTAGATGCTGTGAATATAGAAGTTTTAATAGAAAAATGGTTTGAGAGAAAGATCTCTTTAGAAAGAATAGAGAAATATTACAAACAATTAAGGATAGAAAAAAGAAGATTTTTAGAAGATATTGATCTGGAAAACATTCGAGTTTCCTGTGTTCAAAGGCAGATTCAGCCGGTAGGGAACATAGAAGAATATATAGATATGCTTTGTGGTTTTATAGATCAAGCTGTAAAAGAGGGTAGTCACCTGGTTATCTTCCCCGAATATAACTTTTTTGATTTGTTCGGTTTAATTCCCGAGTTTAACTTCTTAAATCAAATTCTAAATAAAAAAGCAATAAAGGTCAAAGACAAAGACAAAGACAAAGACAAAGACAAAGACAAAGACAAAGACAAAGACAAAGACAAAGACAAAGAGAAAGAGTCTCATTTAAAAGGAAGTAATCATTTTCTGACTACAATTTTAAAAGGAGCTGCAAAACCGATAGAGGCGGGAATTAAAAGAATTATTGCTCTGTTAGCAAAGGGATATGGAATATATATTTATACCGGAAGTTATATTTTAAAGGAGAAAGAAGCAATTTATAATGCTGGTTCTCTCTTTGGCTCTAATGGAAATTTAATAGGAACTCAAAAGAAAATACACCTTACTGATTTCGAGGTTAAATTAGGAATGAAAAGAGGCAATAAAATGGAGGTTTATTCTTTACCTTTTGGTAAAGTAGTATGCCCTATTTGTATGGATGCTACTTACTTTGAGACTTTCCGTATCGCCAGAGAGATAGGAGCAGATATGGTTATTTTGCCTATTGCTAATTTAGAAGAATATACTATATGGAAGGCCCTAAGAGGAATTTGGCCCAGAGTACAAGAATCATATCTGTATGGTTTAAAGTCCTCCTTAAATGGATGGATTGCCGGGATGCATTTTACCGGAAAGGCCGGCGTATTTGCTCCTTTATTAATGACTAAAAAAAAAGATGGAATTTTATCTTTATCTTCCTCTTATGAGGGAAATCAACTGATATCGGCTAATTTAAACCTAAAAAGATTGTATGAGGCAAGAGAAAAAGCAGAGTATCATGAAGATAAAAATGTTGAGTTTGAAGAGAAATATATCGAAAAAACCTATGGTGTGAATTAATAGTAGGATTTCTAAGAAAGGAGAAAGAGATGGAAGAATTTAAGGGTAAAAGATTTTTTCTGTACAACCTGTCCACAACAGGATGGGTATTGTTAGATTCGATCTGGTTGACTTTTTCTATAGCCTTTCTACTTCCCCCCAAAGAGAAGGTAGCAGAAGGTATGATCCTCTTTGTTTCTAATGAGAGGTTTTTCGGAATTATTACTGTGTTGGGAGCAATGATGTTCTTTGGAAGGATAGTAGATGCTATTACTGATCCATTAGTGGCTTCCTGGTCTGACCGCTCCACCTCAAGATTTGGCAGAAGGAGATTTTTCCTTATTATAGGCGGACTTCCTCTGGCAGTATCTACAGTTCTGATATTCTTCCCACCTGTAGTCCATACTTCATTCATTAATGGTATCTATCTGGCTATTGTTTTTGGTTTCTACTTTTTTTTCTTTACTGTATATGTCGTTCCCTATCTTGCCTTAATTCCTGAACTCGGTCATAATGAAAAAGCTCGGATTGGTATTGCCACAGCTCAAGGATACTTCTCTCTAATTGGTTCAGCAATAGTGATGATTGGCGGACCTCTTCTTTTGACTTTATTTATGCAGAACACTGATTATGTAGGGTCTTACCGGAAAATGGTTATTTGTCTGGCTACTCTCGGAGCACTATTATTATATACCGCTGTATTTGCGGTAGATGAGAAAAGATTCTCCAATGCCAGGCCCAGCCAAGTTTCCCTGATTGATTCCTTTAGAAAAACAGTGACGAATAAGGCTTTTATTATCTATCTTCTTGCTAATATGTCTTTATGGTTTCTTTTTAATATTGTCCGTTCATCTGCTATACCTATTGTAATTACTCTGATGGGTGCTGATGAGGCCTTTGCCAGTAATATATTTACTATCCTCTTTGTTATTGCTGCTATCTGTTTCCCGCTTGTGGGATTTTTAACGAGGATTCGAGGGAAGAAAACGATTATGATTATAAGTCTTGTTTTATTTTCAATATTTTCTATTTTTCTATCCCTCACCGGTCTGACCCCGGTAAATCCTAAGACATGGGGACTAATTTTTGTAGGACTTATGGGCTTTCCTACCGCAGTTCTAATAATTATTCCCAATGTGATTCTTTCTGAACTTTGCGATGTTGATTATAAAAAAACTGGAGAGAGAAGAGAAGCTATGTATTTTGGGGTTCAGGGTTTCTTTATGAAACTCAATTTAGGACTTTCGACTGCAAGTCTTGCTCTTTTATATTCTATTTTCGGGAAAGATATCAGTAATCCCCTGGGAGTAAGATTAGCTCCGGTATTGGGAAGTATAGTAGCTTTCTTAGGGCTTATAATTATGACCCGGTATCCGGAAAAACAAATTAAAGATCTTCTATCAAAATAATTTTATAAAATATTGCTTGATTTATAATTATCAGCAAGAGAAGGGTTTTTCTAGCCCTGGTAAAAGAGAGAAATTACTATTTTAGATAGGATTTAAAAGTTTTATCAATAATTAGAAAGAGGGGTTGATTATAAAAAATAGAACCGTCCCCTTTTTCTATGAGGGCACTGAAAAAAGAATACAAAAAATGTGAAAACAATTAGGGTCCCTTGACTAAATTTTAAAAGTAGTGTATTATACTAAAAGATAATAATATAATACTTAAAATAAGTAATGAAAAAAGTAATCTCCAAAAATTCAATGAATTATTATACTAAAGTTACCTGCAAGTTACTATCAAACAACGAAAGGGGGGATGTATCTTTCTAAAAACGTAAATTTGGCTAACACGAATTGCGATGCAGAAAATTTAGTTCTTGCTTTGGGTACAAGTATTACAAATTTTAATTTTATGTTTAAAGGAGATTTTTATTATGAAAAAATTTAGTATCACTTTATTAACGATTGTATTGTTCGTGGTATTAGGCCTCTCGGTTTTTGCTGCAGATACACCTATAAAGATTGGTTTATCATTTTCTGATTTTACTCTTGAAAGGTGGGTAAGAGAAGCAGCTGACATGACTGAGTTAGCGCGTAAAGCTGGTGCTCAGGTTATAGTCCAAGAGGCTAATCATGATCCAAAGATACAGAATGACCAGATTGAGAACATGGTTCTTCAAGGGGCAAATGTTATTATTATTGTTGCAGAGGACGGTGCAGCTGCAGCGACAGCAGTAGACGCAGCAGCAAAAGCAGGAGTTAAATGCATAGCATATGATAGATTAATCAAATCGCCTAATGTGTCAGTTTATATTTCGTTTGATAATGTTGAGGTAGGACGAGCTGAGGCAAGAGGAGTATTAGCGGTGAAGGATAGTGGAAGATTTGCACTTCTTGGTGGAAGCCCAACAGACAATAATGCTGTACTCGTTAGACAAGGACAGATGGAAGTTCTTAAGTCTTACATTGATAGTGGTAAGATCAAGATAGTTGCTGATCAGTGGGTACCTAATTGGGATACGACTGAAGCACTTAAGATTATGGAGAATATGCTTACTGCCACAAATAATCAGATTGATGCGGTAGTTGCTTCAAATGATTCAACAGCACTTGGTGCAATCGAAGCCCTGAGAGCTCAAGGTCTTACTGGAAAGGTCCCAATTTCCGCGCAAGATGCCACAGCAGCTGGTTGTAATGCTGTAGCTAAGGGAGAGCTTACTGTGAGCGTATACAAAGATATAAGACTTCTTGTTCCATTGGCAATTGACATAGCTATGAAGTTAGCTAAAGATGAAACGCCAGAAGGACTAAAAAATTTCACATTTGCCGTACTTACTGGAGATAAAAACTTACCAGGATCTGTACCTTGTAATTTTTTAAAAGTTGTAGGGGTAACCAAGGACAATCTCTATGATGTAGTTGTTAAGAGTGGTTATCAGAAATACGATGAAGTGTATAAAGATATTCCTGAAAAAGATAGACCACCAAAAATCTAATTACTAAAAAAGTGCACCACAGATTATTATTAATATCTAATATCTGCGGTGCACTCAATTTTTATAAGTGAAAACTATAAAAAGTCAACCCTTTATGGGGGGTAATAATATTTTGAAAGATGAATGCATTTTAAGAATAGAGAGTGTAACAAAAGACTTTCCAGGCATTAGAGCATTATCAAATGTTTCCTTTAAAATAAAAAAAGGAGACATTCATGGTTTGTGCGGGGAAAATGGTGCTGGGAAATCTACTTTAGTGAAAATTCTTGCAGGAGTTTATCCTCACCATACTTACGAAGGGAAAATTTACTTTAATGATAAAGAGCTAAAATTTACCAGTTCTTCTATTGAAGAGGCAATCAAAGAAGGAATTGCTACCGTTTATCAGGAACCTGTTCTTGTTCCTCAAATGACAGTAGGGGAAAATATTTTTCTGGGAAGAGAACCGGAAGATAAAGGTATTATTAATTGGAGTAAACTATTTTCAGATACTAAAAAAATTCTTAAGAAATATGAATTAAACATTCCCTTTTTTGCTAAGGTATCGACGCTGAGTGTTGGTCAACAACAGATGGTTGAGATTGCTAAAGCCCTCGTACAGGAGATTAAGCTTCTAATTTTGGATGAACCTACTTCTGCTCTTAATGAGGCTGAAGTTAATTACTTAATGGAAATACTCAAGAACTTGAAAGATAATGGAGTGACCTGTATATACATTTCTCATAGACTGGAGGAATTTTTTAGAATCACAGATAATATTACAGTTCTTAGGGATGGACGGGTGGTCGATACAGTAAGAACAGTAGATACCAGTGAAGAGAAGGTCATTGCTATGATGGTAGGACGCGAAATGAAGAAAAGATTTCCCGTTAGAAATTCTAAGCCTGGGGAAAAGATTTTGGAAGTTAAGGACTTATCGGTATTAGCTCAGCGTAAAATGGTAATCAAAAACGTTTCATTTGATTTAAGAAAAGGCGAAATATTGGGGATAGCTGGCCTTATGGGTTCCGGAAGAACCGAGCTGGTTACCGCTATATTTGGAGAGTATGGAAAGCATGTTACCGGAGAAATATTTTTGGAAGGGAAACCAGTAAAAATTAATTCAGCAAGAGATGCTATGAAGTATGGAATAAGTCTTGTTCCAGAAGATAGAAAAAAGATGGGGCTGGTGTTAATACAAGAAGTCTTTAAAAATATCTCATTGTCAAACCTTAGAAAATTTTCTAATGCATTGAGTATTGATAAGTATAAAGAATTAAAAGAATGTAAAAAATATGCTGATTATCTTACTATAAAGACGCCATCTCTTTTTACAATTACAGAATCTTTAAGTGGAGGTAATCAACAGAAGGTAGTAATAGCAAAGTGGTTAATGTCAAATCCAAAAATTCTCATTCTCGATGATCCGACCAGAGGGATTGATGTAGGGACTAAATATGAGATATATAACCTCATAAACAGACTTGCAGAAAATGGTGTAGGTATAATTATGATTTCTTCTGAGTTAGAAGAAATACTTGGAATGAGTGACCGAATCACGGTTATGTGCGAAGGAGAATGCACTGGAATCTTAGACCGAAAAGATGCAACACAAGAGAGGATAATGGCTTTGGCTTCAACTACTAAAAGAAGCCATAGTTATAGTTAATGAAACCATTAAATTTTATTCATAAAATTAAGAAAATTAAGATTGATATTAGAGCTTATACACTGATATTTGCTCTGCTTATTATCTGGTTACTTTTTGGTTCTTTAACTGGCGGGGTCTTCCTTTCCTCAAGAAATTTTTCAAACCTTTTAAGGCAAATGACTATCGTTTCTTTCCTTAGCATAGGAATGACTTTAGTTATTATAACTGGTAATATTGATCTTTCTGTGGGATCGATGATTGGTTTTATAAGTGTAATAGCTGCTTATCTACAGGCGGTTATGTTCCCTACATTTCTCCCCGGACTATTTCCAACTCTATCTGTCGAACTGTTAGGTATACTGAGTACAATTATAACTATCATTATCTGTCTTTTACTAGGCTTATTAATTGGAATATGTCAAGGCTATATTGTTGCTTATGGAGGGGTACCGGCCTTTATTGTAACCTTGGGAGGAATGCTTGTTCTTCGGGGAGGAGTTCTTGGTGTTACTCGAGGGAAAACAATAGTTCCTATTGAAGATTCTCTCCGGTTAATAGCCCAAGGATATCTGTCTAAAAATCCAGGTATACTTATAGCAGTTATTGCTATAATAATTATTTTTCTGATTACTTTGCAAAGTCGAACAAAAAAGAAACAATATGGTCTTGAAATTAAACCTCTTCCTTACGATTTAGTGGTAGCATCGGTGTATTCAGCCCTTGTTTTAGGTTTCGTTCTGATTATGAATAGTTATAAGGGGTTACAGATTCCAGTATTAATTATGACCATAATAGCAATTTTGTTTACCTACTTAACTAATAACACTCGGTTTGGTCGGTACATATATGCTGTTGGAGGAAACAGAGAGGCAGCCAGACTTTCAGGTATAAATGTTCAATCTGTTGTTTTAAAAACTTATGCACTGATAGGTCTTCTAGGTGGAGTTGCTGGAATTGTTCTTACTGGTTATGTTGCCGCAGGTACCACTAGTGGTGGCATGAATTATGAACTTTCAGCTATAGGTGGTTGTGTTATGGGTGGTACAAGTTTAATGGGAGGCATTGGAACAGTTTTTGGAGCTCTAATGGGTACCTTGCTTATGACCAGTCTCGAAAATGGAATGAGCGTTATGAATATGAGTGTGTTCTGGCAGTATATAGTTAAAGGCTTAATCCTGATTTTAGCAGTTTATGTAGATGTAACATCAAGGAAAAACAAGTCTTTATAAGAGAGTGTATAATATTTAGAAATAAATTAGAAAAAGAAGGAGAAAATTTTATATAATGAAGAGAAGTAAAGCTAGGTTAGGAAACTCAATCGTAATCAGAAAATGGAATTTAAGTAATATTTTTAAAGCAATTCGCAAGCAAGGTTCTATTTCTCGGATAGAACTAACTGAAATTACAGGATGTAGTGCCGGTACAGTGTCAAACCATGTTAGAACTCTGATTAAAAAAGGTTTCGTGATTGAAACCAAAAAAGGTATTTCTTCTGGCGGCAGAAAACCAATACAATTAATGATTAATCCCCACAAAGCTTATATTTTTAGTATTGAGATTGAGGTTAACCAGATAAAGATAGTGATGTTTGATTTAGAAATAAAAGTGATAACCAAGAGTGTTATTCCCATAACCTATAAAGATGATTACCAGAAGAACCTTGAACAAGTATTTTTTGAGATGGATAAGATGAGGGAAGAAAAGAATTTAAAATTAGATAATCTCCTGGGAATAGGAGTAGCAGTACCTGGTTTAATTGATAAAGAGAAGGGTATATTAGAATTTGCGCCTAATTTAGGATGGAAAAATGTTTATATTTTAAAGATTTTTAAAGATAAATTTAACCTTCCGGTAATCTTAGATAATGAGGCGAAAGCAGCAGCTATTGGGGAAAGAGAATTTATCTATCCAAAAATGGATAATATGGTATTTATCTCAATTAATGAAGGAATAGGTTGCGGGGTTATTTTGAATGGTGAACTATATAGAGGAGCTAGTGGAAATGCAGGGGAATTCGGTCATATAATTATTGATAATAATGGTTTAGTATGTCACTGTGGTAATAAAGGGTGCTGGGAAACACTTGCTTCGGAAAGCTATATTGTTAATAGGTATTTAAAATTATCTAATAGTAATAAAGAATTGACTAAGAAAGAGATATATCAAATAGGTAAAAATGGCGATAAAAAGATAATTGAGATATTTAATGAAGTAGGAAGGAATATTGGGATAGGGTTAGTCAATATTATTAATGGGCTTAGCCCTGAATTGTTAGTAATTGGCGGAGGGATTGTAGAGATAAAAGATTATATTTATGATGAAATTATTAAAAAACTTGAGGAAAGTGCCTTATCTATTTCGTATAAGAAGGTAGAAATTAAATTTAGTGAATTAGCTGGTTTAGCTGCAGTTTATGGGATGGCTGATTTAATTATTAATGAAAGAATTAAATTTATTTAATCTAGGTTTCAGAGAGGAAGAAGGTCAAATCATAAAAGGTCCTTTTTTGTAAATTAATTAATATAATTATCTTACTATTTAAGGAGTGGAAAATGAAAGAAGATAAATCATTGCATAGTATCTGTCGATGGACTTTTAATGCGGGGAAGGGTGGTTTTGTCCCAGATGATATGAGACCAAAATGGAATTCTAAAAATTTAAATACTGTTGATATGATTAAGCTGGTAAGAAATAGAGTTGCACCTAGATTACCGGGTAATATAGAGTTAGGAATTGAAATGCATTATGATTATGAGTTTGATGAAAAGACTGCTCCTGAAATAGCCGATGCCTTAGTAGATTCCAAGATATATCTGGCTATGGTAACTCCAGGAGCTCACAGACATTATGCTTATGGGGGTGTAGCCTCCTTAGATCCTGAGGAGAGAAAATCAGCAGAAGAATTTGGGGAGAGGACGGTTAATCTTGCTTATGGATCTCTAAGGAAAGCCTGGCATCCCGATCCCTCAAAATGGCCAACTGTTGTCATTTGGAATGGTTCGTTTGGTTATGACCTTGCATCTATAGGAATCTTTCAAATGTATCAGAATCTTAAGGAGAGTATTGCAAAACTATGCCAATATGAAGAAAAATTAGGAGGGAACCTCTATTTTGCGATAGAACCTAAACCCAATGAAGGACATCCGGCTCTTTTAATTCCAACCGTAGCCAGTGCCCTGGTATTTTGGAATAAATTAGAAGAAGAGTTTAAAATTACTCGTGATAAAAAGGGAGTGAATAAAGAATTTGGTCATTCAGAAATGATAGGGCTCGACCATGTATATGATACTATTGAGGAAATAGATAACCATGCTTTAGTTCATATGCACTTAAACAGTCAGGGTTATAATGATGGTATAATTCTTGGCGGACCGGGAAAATATGATATCGACCATGGGACGCGGGTTAATGGTATGAATATAGCCATAGCCGGTTTAATCCGGGAAGCAGATTTTAATCGCTGGAAAGGCCACGATATGCAGGTAAGGCCATATGACAATGAAGAACAAGGAATCGACAGAGTGATTAGGAGTGTGCTAAGCTGGGAGGCCTGTGCCCAAGCTGCCCAAGAACTCGATAAAGAGCAATTAATGAAATACCTCAACAATCGAGAAACCGCTAAAGCAGAGGATATTATGAGAGAAGCTCTGACAAATGCTCAAAAATACTTTGACCGAATGTATAAAGAGTGATTATTAAAAATACAAAAATTAAAAAGCAGGTGTTTTATGGGTTATCTTTTAGGATTAGATATCGGTACCAGTGGAGTAAAAGCTCTATTAGTATCCCCAGAAGGTAAGATTATTTCCAGTAAAACAGTTTCATATCCCCTTACAACTCCTCATCCTGGTTGGGCAGAACAATCTCCTTATGATTGGTGGGAGGCCACTGTAAAAGTGATAAAGGAAACAGTATCTGATAATCCTATTGACTCTAACCAGATTAAAGGAATAAGCCTATCCGGGCAAATGCACAGTTCGGTCTTCCTTGATGAAAAGATGGAAGTTATTAGACCGGCCATCCTCTGGAGTGATACCCGTACCTCAGAACAATGTAAAGAGATTTATGCTAGAGCAGGAGGATTGGATCAGCTAATCCATTATGTATCTAATCCCGCCCTGGAGGGATTTACTGCTCCCAAGATCTTATGGTTAAAAGAAAATGAACCAGAAAATTATAAAAAGGTTAAACATATCCTTTTACCCAAAGATTATATCCGTTATAAATTAACCGGTGAGCTGTTTACCGAAGTCTCTGATGCTGCCGGTACTCTATTGTTTGAGGTAATAAAAAAGAGATGGTCTACCAGCTTATTGGAAAAACTGGAGATTACCCAAGATTTACTCTCTCCGGTGCTTAATTCATTCGATTTAGCTGGTAGGATAACTAAAAATATAGCTGAGCAAACCGGTTTAAAATTCGGAACTTCAGTAGTTGCTGGAGGAGCTGATAATGCCTGTGGAGCAGTGGGAAGTGGAATTATTCAAGAAGGAAGGGTGATGGTCAGTATCGGTTCCTCAGGGGTAGTCTTGGCTCAGACTAATAATCCTCAAGCTGACCAAGAAGGGAGGATACATCTATTTAATCATGCCTGCCCAGATAGCTGGTATATGATGGGAGTAACCTTATCAGCAGGGATATCCTATGAATGGTTACAGAAAAAATTATTTAATAATAGATTAAGTTATACTAAATTAGATCAATTAGCTGAAGAGATAGAGCCTGGTAGTGAAGGATTGATCTTCTTGCCTTATCTTTATGGAGAAAGGACTCCCCATAATGATGCTAATGCTCGTGGTGTATATTTTGGTATATCCGGTAAACATGATCAAAGGCATTTTACAAGATCTGTCTTAGAAGGAGTAGCCTTTGCTTTAAAAGATTCTCTGGAATTAATTAAAGATAAAGGGGTTAAGATTAAAGAGATAAGAGCTATCGGAGGGGGAGCAAAAAGCAGGATATGGCAGCAGATATTGGCTGATATCTTAGGTGAAGAGATAAATCTATTAAATATAGAGGAAGGACCCGCTTTTGGAGCTGCTTTGATTGCTGGTGTGGGTGTCGGTGTATATGACAGTTTTGCAGAAGCAGTGAATAGAATTATTAAAGTTAAAAAGACTATCGTTCCCGGGATTCAAAATAACGAAATATATAATCAAGGTTATCAGCTATATAAGAAATTGTATTACAGTTTGAAAGAAAATTTTAAAGAACTAAAGGAAATGGAAATGGAGTCAAATCTTTATTCTTAAATACCTATAATGTTATTCTCTACAGTTATGTACTAATGCCCAATCATTTCCACCTTCTCTTAGAAACTCCTCCGGCCAATCTTAGTACATAATCCTTTGTGGATTACCAAACTGTGCTTTTAGAATATGGAGGAAACAATCAAATGATAGCGAATTAAGGGATTTAGTTAGAAGAATTGAAGAAGGCTGTCAAGAATAAAGATTTGACCCCATTATATATTAGAGAGGAGAATACTTGAAAGTATGGCAATAAAGTTGATTTTGATTCGACATGCAGAGAGTGATGGTAATGTTCAAAAGAGATTTTGTGGTTTTAAGGATGTCCATTTGACTAAAAAAGGAATAGGGCAGGCGGAAAGATTGTCATATCGCTTAAAGGGGGTACCGGTAGACGAAGTTTACTGTAGTGATTTAAAGAGGGCTCAACATACTGCGGAAATTATTTTTAAAGATCGAGGAATAGATATTATAATAAATCCTAAATTTAGAGAAATAAATTTTGGGATATGGGAAGGTTATACCTTTGACGAAGTTAAATCAAAATATGGATATGGGGATGAATTTAACTTATGGTTTGAAAATATTAATGAGAAAATTAAAATTCCTAAAGGGGAAAGTTTAATAGATTTAAATGACCGAGTTATGACTGAATTAGGCAAGATACTAAAGAGAGATAAGAAAGTTAATAAAGATAAAACTATCGCTCTAGTCTGTCATGGTGGTACTATTCGAGTTATTCTCGGTAATGCCCTAAACCTAGAATTAAAATATATTTGGAATATAGAACAAAATTCAACTGCTTTAAATATTATAAATTATTATGACCATAAAGCATTTGTTGCACTTATAAATGATACCTCTCATCTGGAAGATTGGTGGAAAAGTGGATGGTTAAAGGAGAAAAGAGATGAATAAGAAGATAAAAGAGACTATTCAAAAGATTACCCCCATTAACTTTAAGCTTATGGAAAAAGCCCAAAAAAGATTAGATAATCTTACCAAACCTCAAGGAAGTTTAGGGAGACTAGAGGATTTTGCCGGTCAAATAGTAGGTATTTCTGGAAATCTTAATCCGGAAATCAAAAGAAAAGTAATTTTGGTGATGGCTGGGGACCATGGAGTTGCCCAGGAAAGAGTGAGTGCCTTTCCACAGGAAGTTACTTTTCAAATGGTATATAATTTTATTCGCGGAGGTGCAGGTATTAATGTGTTGGCCAGGCATATAGGGGCAGATGTTTTAGTAGTGGATATGGGAGTGGCTAAAGATTTTGCTTCTGAAAAAGGATTAATTATAAAAAAGATTGCCTATGGTACAAAAAACATCGCTCAGGGTCCAGCTATGAGTAGAGATGAAGCAGAAAGAGCAATAATGGCCGGAATCGAAGTCTTTGAAGATGAATTAAGTAGAAAAGGAATCGACATTGTAGGATTAGGAGAAATGGGAATTGCTAATACTACCCCTAGCAGTGCCATAGTAGCCTGTTTGACTAAATCTAAGGTCGAGGAGGTTACCGGTCAAGGAACGGGGATAAATGAAGACCAACTTAAAAATAAAATAAGAGTAATCAAACAAGCAATAGAAATTAATCATCCTGATCCGGAAGATGGTCTTGATGTTTTATCTAAAATAGGTGGTTTTGAAATTGGAGGTTTAGTAGGTTGTATTTTAGCTGCTGCTGCTTATCGGGTTCCTATTGTAATTGATGGTTTTATTTCTTGTGCGAGTACTTTAATTGCGATTAAGTTAGCTCCTTTAGTAAAAGATTATATATTGGCGAGTCATAATTCGATGGAAAAAGGGCATAAGATTGCCTTAAAATATATAGGGAAAGTTCCTATGTTCGATCTTGGTATGCGGCTTGGCGAAGGGACTGGTGCTGCTTTGGGGATTAGTTTTATTGAAGCGGGGGTTAAAATACTAACTCAAATGGCTACCTTTAGCGATGCTGGAGTAGAGAATAAAAAAGTATAAATTAGTCGTTAGTGAATAGTGAATAGTCGTTAGTATTGCGTGAAAAAAAATAGGAGTCAGAGGTAGGGGTTCGATTCATCGAACCCGCAATAATATATGGGCACGATACATCGTGTCCATAGGCAAAAGACAATAAAATAGAAAGAAGAATAAATATTATGCATAGAGGGAAATTAATCTTTATCACTGGAGGAGCAAGAAGCGGGAAGAGTAATTTTGCTGAAAAGATGGCTCTTAGTTTAGGTAAAACAGTAGTTTATCTGGCTACCGGTCAACCTCTGGATAAAGAGATGGCCTACAGAATAAAAAAACATAAAACTAAAAGGCCAGCTGAGTGGGAGACTTATGAAGAACCAATAGAAGTTAGCGAATTAGTTAGTAGTTTAGGCCGGGAAAAAGAAGTTATACTAATAGATTGTTTAACTTTGTTAGTCTCTAATCTCTTATTAAGGGAAAAGAATAAAGTTGGAAACCCTCCATGGGAAGAAAAAATTTTATTAGAAATTGAAAAGCTAACTGAGATTTCTTATCAAGTTCCTGCTCAAATAATAATTGTCTCTAACGAAGTTGGTATGGGTTTAGTTCCAGATAATCCCCTGGGAAGAGTTTATCGGGATATTTTAGGTAGAGCAAATAGCATAATTGCCCATAAAGCTGATGAGGTTTTTATGATGATTTCCGGAATACCATTAAAGATAAAGGGCTAATAAAACAATGAAAATTTTAAGAGATTTATCTTTAGCTATACGTTTTCTAACTATTATCCCCATAATTTCGTTTCCCCCCTCCGACGATACTAATCAAAATGAAGAGGCATTAGCAGAACATTTGGCTAATTCTATGGCTTTCTTTCCGCTGGTAGGAATGTTAATGGGGGTATTGCTGGTACTTTTAAGAAGATTATTTTATTACCTCCCTGTTTCTTCATTGGTAGGTGATACTTTAGTTCTAATTTTTTGGATCTGGCTTAGCGGAGGGTTACATTTAGATGGTTTTGCCGATAGCGTAGATGGATTTTTGGGAGGACATAATAAAGAGGAAATACTAAAGATTATGAAGGATAGTTCTACCGGGGCCAAAGGGGTAGTGGCATTAGTTTCTCTTTTATTATTAAAGTTTGTTCTTCTGGTGGAGATGCCCTTATTCTTAAAAGATGCCGCTTTGTTTTTTACTCCCACTATAGGACGTTGGAGTATGGTGATAGCCGCTTTTTTAGGTAGACCAGCTCGCTTAAAAAATAGTATGGGTAAATTATTTATGGATTATGTTAGCTGGAAAGAGGTTATCTTCGCCAGTTTAACTATGGCAGTTATAGGTATTTTATTATTTAGATTATACTTTCTGCCTCTGGTGATGGTAGGAATAGGGCTAGTATTATTGATCTTAAAATATTCCCAGAAAAAAATTGGTGGTATAAGCGGGGATATATTGGGAGCGATAAATGAAATAGTGGAAGTTTTTTGTCTATTAGTTATATACTTATCAAATTAGTGGAAATGGGGTCAAATCTTTATCCTTGACAGTTGACCCCTTTTTAGCTATCCTTTATTTATGGCCAGAGCATTAAGAATTAAATATAAAAATGCCTTATATCATATTACCTCTCGTGGGAATGAAAGAAGAAATATATTTGCAGACGACCCTGATCGGGATTTTTTCCTTCAAACTTTAAAAGAATCCCTAAATACCTATAATGTTATTCTCTACAGTTATGTACTCATGTCCAATCATTTCCACCTTCTCTTAGAAACTCCTCTGGCCAATCTCAGCGAATTTATGAGGCAATTTAATATTACCTATACCTCTTATTATAATCGAAAATATAACCGGGTCGGACATCTCTATCAAGGCAGATATAAAAGTATACTGGTTCAAAAAGATAATTATTTACATATCTTATCCCGTTATATTCATCTTAATCCGGTAAGAGTGGTAAAGATGGAGAATGTTCCCCTATCAGAAAAAGAGAAATATTTAAGACACTTCAAATGGAGTAGCCTGAAAGGTTATATAAATAAAAATAATCCACAATCCTTTGTGGATTACCAAACCATCCTTTTAGAATATGGAGGAGACAATCCAAAAGGACGTAATAACTACTGGCAAGCTCTACAAAGCGATATATCTTCAAAGCTGGAAATAAAAAAGCAAATCATCGGAAATTCTATTTTGGGAAATAAACAATTTGTCCAAGAGATCGAGGAGAAATATTTACTGAAAAAAGAAAAAGAGATTCCTTCTGTCAGGAAGATTCATAGCTATTGTACAAAAGATAAAGTCATTGAAATCGCCTGTAGAGAGATAGGCAAAACATGGGAACAACTAAAAAGTACACCGAATAGCCATCGCCAGATATTAATGGAAATGTTATATCGTTATACCGGTTTAAATAATCGAGAAATTGGGGAACTCATGGCTTTGGATTATAGTACGGTTAGTGTGGGAAGAAGAAGGTTAAGGGGAAAATTATTTAATGATAGCGAATTAAGGGATTTAGTTAGAAGAATTGAAGAAGGCTGTCAAGAATAAAGATTTGACCCCATTATATACCATTATATTTCATTATATTTTATTTTAGAGGGGACTCATGAATGTAAAGGAAGATACAAGGTCTAAGCTTGATTTACTTCTTTCTATCTTTATTGTATTCTTTAAGATAGGAGTATTTACTTGGGGGGGAGGCTATGCCATGCTTCCTCTTATAAAAAATGAAGTAGTAGAAAAGAAAAAGTGGATTGGTTCAGAGGATTTTATAGACGGAATAGGAGTATCACAGAGTATTCCAGGACCAATTGCAATAAATACTGCTACATTTGTTGGATATAGAATCTGTGGAACTTTAGGTTCTATAGTAGCTGTAACTGGAGCAATACTTCCTTCTTTTGTTACGATAATATTAGTGGCAATGTTTTTCTTAGGATTTCGAGAACTTACAGCGGTTCAAGACTTTTTTAAAGGAGCAAATCCAGCTATAGTTGCTCTCATTATAAGTGCAGTAATAGATATAGGTAGAGATGCTCTAAAAAGATACAGAGAAGTTATTATTGCATCAATTCTCTTGTTTTTACTTCTCTACTTTAAGATACATCCTATATTGGCTATAGTGATATCTGCTATCCTAGGATTATTTTTAGGGGAGAAAAAATGATTCTAATTCAACTTTTTCTTATTTTTGCTCAGATAGGTCTTTTTGCATTTGGAGGAGGATATGCAATATTACCTCTTATAGAAAAAGAAATAGTGAATAATTTCCACTGGCTTACCTATAAAGAATTTTTAGAGGTAGTTACTATTTCCCAGCTTACTCCAGGACCTATATCTATAAATGCTGCTACCTTTGTAGGATATAAAGTAGGTGGAATTCTAGGTTCTATTGTCGCAACTGTGTCTGTGTGCCTTCCTTCAGTAATAATTATACTTATCGTTGTTAGATTCCTAAAAAAGTTTGAAACAAATATATGGGTAACGAACATTTTGAAAGGCTTAAGACCTGCTGTGGTAGCTTTAATTGCTTCTGCTGCTTACTCTATAATAAAAGGTGGAGGTATTTCAGATATAAAAGGGATAATTATCGGAGTAGTAAGTTTTCTCCTATTAAGGAGTAAAAAGCTAAACCCTATTCTGATACTTATTCTGGCTGGAATAGTAGGAGTGATAGTGTATATCTAAAGAGCAAAGAGCAGCAAAGAGGGTTCAGGTCTTCACAGGCTGACCCCGATATTTGCACCATTTCCTCAATGAAAGGAGGTTTAAATATGACAGATATCTGGCTTTCTTGATAATTGACTTTATAACCTAGCAGTAATATACTTATAAAGCTTAGTCAAAAGATAATCGCTTTTTAAATAGGCCTGTACACTGCGGGCAGGTTTTAAACTTTTTTTGGGGAATTTTAAAACTTTAAAGAAGGTGGTATTTTGGAAGAGCAAGCTATAATAGAAAGGCTCATGGAGCTCGACACCAGAGCAGCTGATAAAAGCGCAAGAAGGAAAAAACAACTGGCTGACCTGGAACGCCGATGTAAAGAAGAAGAACAGAAAATGTTCAGGAATTATGCAAGCCAGATAGAAGACGAAACCAAGGAAACTGCACAAGAGATACGGCAAGAAGCAGAACAGGAAGTTGACCAGCTGAAGTTGAATACTAAGGAAGTCCTCAAGAATATGGAGCGGGAATTTGAAAAATCCCTGAAAGATATTACTGATGAAATATTAAAACGGATTTTTGATATCCATAGGGAGAGTCATGGATAAGCTTACTAGATATTCAGCCGTAAATACCAAGATAAGGGTGATGGAAAAAGAATTTTTGAGACGGGAAGATTACTTGAATATGCTTCAGAAGAAGTCCGTGGCCGAGGTAGCCCGCTATTTAAAAGAGAATATTTCTTACGGCAAGCTATTAGGAGGAATTCACCTCGACACGGTCAGCAGGAGAGACCTGGAAGACATTCTGAAGCGCAATATGATCAAAAACATGGATAAACTTATCCATTATTTCTGGGATGATTATAAGGACCTTGTCCGTTCGCTTTATATGAAATATGAGATAGAGGATTTAAAGGTCCTGGCCAGAAGTATTTTCAACGGCAAGGAGCCAGAAACTATTGAAAAACCCCTCTCCTTTTTAGGCAAATACAGCCGAGTTAACCCTAAAAGGCTTTTTAAATCAAAGACGATTAGGGACTTGATATATTCTTTGGAAGGTTCGGAGTTTTTTGAGGTCTTGAACCCTCTGGTAGATGGCAAGAGAGAAAATCTCTTCAGGTTTGAGATGGCTCTGGATATGGGTTATTTTAACATCATTCAAAGCCGAAGGCTAAAAATATCCGGGGAGGACAGAAAAATGCTGAAGAAATGGGAAGGGATGGTAGCTGATCTTTACAATATTCAGTGGATCTACCGAGGTAAAAAATTTTACCACCTGTCACCGGAAGAGCTTTTAAACTACACCATAAATTTTGGAGATAGACTGACTTTTGCGGATCGCCAGGGCATGTGTTATACGAAGAACCTTGAGGAGCTCTACCGGATGACCATAAATACGGTCTATGGTTTTTTGTTTAAAAAAGAAGAAATATCCAGGGATATATATATGGAAAGGCGCATCAACAGGTTTATCTATTATAAACTCATGGCTATGACCCATAAGTTCACCATGAGTATAATCCAGACTATAGGATATGTGTGGTCACTTGAATTTGAAATAAGGGATATCATTTCCATAATAGAGAGTATAAGATATGACCTGCCACCGGAAGAAGCCAGGAAATTTCTGGTGAAGGCGGCCTAAGTTCAAGGAGATATTTTTATGAGTGTAGAAAAAATGAAAAGTATAGGAGTTATAGGTAAAAAAACTCTTTTAAACCGGGTTTTACGTTTGGTGGCTTTAAACGGGAGTATGCACATGATAAACGCTTTAGTCAGAGTGAATTCCACCGATTTTTTCCTGCCTCCTAGTGAGAAAAACATAGAAGCCTTAGAAGAACTACCTTTCTTAAAGCCCTATTCTTCAAAGCGGGATTTTACTAAAGACGAAGAAGTGGTAAAATCATTATTAAGTCTTTTTAGTATAAAGCCCCAACTAAGAATGGAATATTTGGGCGAGGATTATGACTATGATGACTTTATGAAGCAACTTTCGGACATCTACGCTAAGGTTTGTTCCACTGCCGATGAGATAGAAGAAAAGGTGCGCTCTATCAATAAAAAAAGAGAGTACATTGATAACCTTAAATATCTGTCCAGGTTTAGTTTAGATCTAAGCCGGTTTATTGATATGAAATACCTGGTATTCAGGCTGATAAGGATTTCCAGAGAAAATTACGATAAGCTCAAGAAAAATTACGAGAACATACCAGCAGTAGTATTAAAGGTGGGAGTGGAAGGCAAATATGTCATAGTGGCTTCCATAACTCCAGTAAGTTTGGAGGAAACCCTGGAGAAGATTTTTAGTTCTCTTAATTATACCCTTCTGGCTATACCTACAGAATTTGGGGGCACTGCCGCAAAAGTTACGGAGGAACTTAGGAAAAGTATAGGTGAGGACCAAAAGGTCATAGAATACCTTAAAAAATCCTCGGAAGATTATAGGGTAAAATACATTACAGAATTAAAAAAAGGTTATTCCAGGCTGGAAATGGAGAAAAAGACCGAAGAACTCAAATCAGAGATTGCCATGGGTAATAAACTATTTTTTATGTTTGGCTTCGTACCGGTTAGCAGTGTGTCCAGACTGAAAAGCGAACTGGAGAGCCAGTTCGGGGGTGAGGTTATAATTTTGGTGGAGGATATCAATAAAACTGGTTCGGGCCTAACCCCACCTACAAAACTTAGTAATATAAAACTATTTAGACCTTTTGAAATATTGGTGAAGATGTATGGCACCCCGGCTTACCGTGAAAAAGACCCTACGGCCTTTTTCGCTTTGACCTATATGCTTCTCTTTGGAGCGATGTTCGGTGATGTGGGCCAGGGACTTATACTGCTTTTTAGCGGTCTTATTTTAGAACTGGGATGGAAAAGGACTAGCCTGGGAGGAATTTTGAGCCGGATAGGTTTAAGTTCCACCGTTTTTGGTTTCGTTTACGGCAGTGTTTTCGGCTCCGAGGAAATCCTATCACCGCTCATCATCAGGCCTATGGCAAACATCAATTACATGCTGGTGGTGGCAGTGGTCTTTGGTGTGGTACTTATCTTAAGTAGTTATATATACAACATAATAAATTCCAGCCTTGGAAAAAACATGGAAGAAGGCCTTTTCAGCAGAAATGGTGTAGTAGGACTTGCCTTTTACCTAATATTGTTATATACCATATTTCGGGTTGTCGTTACCCATAGTAATATATCACCAGCACTGGCTTATACTATGATGGGTCTTCTTATTTTGATGGTATTTAAAGAACCTCTGGCCAACAAGCTGCTCCATGCCGATAAGCTTTACAGAGGATCTCCGGCTAATTATTATATAGAAGAGGGGTTTGGAGTAATAGAGACTCTGCTTTCCATGCTTTCCAATACTATATCCTTCCTAAGGGTGGGAGCTTTTGCCTTGACCCATGTGGGACTTTATATAGCCTTTGCCACCTTAGCCAGGATGATGAGCACCTCATGGGGAAACCTGGCAGTATTGGTATTGGGGAATATAGTAATTATCGTTTTAGAAGGACTTATAGTATTTATTCAGGCTTTGAGGCTGGAATATTACGAGCTCTTTAGCAAATATTACCGGGGAGATGGTATAGAATATGTCCCGGTAAAAATAAAAGGTATATCATCTGTCGGTAGGAGAATAAGTTTATATCATAAAAAAAGGGGTATTCCCCTGGGTATTGGGATATATATTTACAACATTATAAATTTGAAAGGGGGGTTTTAAAAATGTATGCAGTATCGTTTATGGCCATGGCTATACCGGGATTGACCGTGGCAGCAGGGTTCTATATTTATTTAAAGAAAGATAAAGCTAATGCAAAGAGGATCAGAAAATTAGTAAGAGCAAGTGTATCGATTTATGTAGTGCTGGTAGCGGTTTTCCTATTTTTCTTGATACCGGGTATCGCCAGTGCTGAATCTTCGGCAAATTCTTCATCGGGGATGGGATTTTTGGCGGCTGCACTTTCCACCGGAATTAGTGCTATCGCCGCAGGCTATGCAGTGGCTGTCGTAGGCTCCTCGGCTATAGGGGCTATTTCAGAGGACCCGAATATTGTGGGTAAAACCATTATATTTGTGGGTTTGGCTGAAGGTATTGCCATATATGGGCTGATTGTCTCCATAATGATACTGGGTAAAATATAGAGGGATCCCTATGAAGGTCTTTATAATAAGCGATAATACCCACACCCTGACTGGCATGAGGTTATCTGGTATAGAAGGAGTGGTAGTCCACGAAAGGGAAGAAATATTGAAAGAATTGGCCAAGGTAAAGAAAAACCGGGATATAGGAATTATACTCATAACCGAGCTATTAGCGGAAAGGGTGAAGCTGGAACTGGATGAAATTAAACTTTCCAGCAGCCTTCCCATCATCGTTGAAATTCCCGACCGGCACGGCACAAGGCGGCCTCCCGACTTTTTAACCAGGTATATAAGGGAATCCATAGGACTTAAGATTTGAGGTGAAGGATATGTCCAATACTATTGAAGATAAAATTTCCCTTTTCATGAAGGTGGTTATAGAGAGAATAGAACTTGACTTTCAGCAAAAACAAAAAAAGCTGGTGGAATATTATGAAAGCCGGAAAACTACTCTTATAAAGGATAACGAAGAAAGAAAAAGGATTGCGGTAGCGAGAGCCACCAAAGATGCTGAGACCAAAAAGCAGCAGGAGATTTTAAAGACCCGGTCTGCCCTGCACCTGGCAGTGCTGAAGAAGAGGCAGGAATTTGTCGAAAGAATTATGGATGAAGTCAAGAAAAGAACCAG
>Ga0210015_1001598_pt1 | contig 22242 bp, 19 predicted proteins | sample CryGeymeta201522_FD_185471 | JGI IMG/M metagenome (GOLD analysis project Ga0210015, IMG submission 185471) | Groundwater microbial communities from Crystal Geyser aquifers in Utah, USA - Crystal Geyser metaG 2015-22 (SPAdes) (version 2) | ecosystem: Environmental > Aquatic > Deep subsurface >... | reverse complement strand
ATCTGCATTTAGACTGGATGATTCTATGCCGATTAACTCGGCATTGCGCGGTAGCGGCACATCGCAGCCCAGCACCTCACAATAACCGACCAGTGTGGGTTTGATTGCGGGTAGTCGCGCGGCAAGCCCGACGCGGAAGAAGTAGGCAGATTGTGCTATGAGCAATATGACCATTACGGCGATGCCCGTTATCCATGGCCAGCTAGCGTACCTGATGGAAGTCCGGCGTAAGGGTTCGTTTGTCGCCTCGACAGCTTGCGTATCCAGGGCAGGTTTATCAGCCGAAGTTGTGAGACTGTTTTCGGCATCCTGAACGTTATTATTCGCCGGTTTTCCTGTTGGTTCATGGAGTGTTTCGTCGGGTACGCCATCATTTGTCGCATCATCGGATACTGGCGCGGCAAGTAGTAACTGGGCGTGCTGGGGTTCATGTGACCACGAATCATTTAGGTAACCTATTGTTTCCAAATTGATTTCCAAAGAGCTGGCAGCCTTGTGCTCAGTAAGGCAGGCCGTGGTATCGCCAGGCTCAAGTGGGGTGGATTGGGCTTGTTTGAGCCTTGCGCTGACGGGTTTTTCCAGTTCGGTATGTTCTAACGCTTGGGTTGCTTCTATGCCGCCGTTGTCTATCGGCAGGTTGAGTTGCGGGCTGGGCTGGTCGGGCAGGTAGTGGGTTCTTGCATCGAACGCCTCATGACAATAGCCGCAGCGCACCATGCCCTCATGTGCGGTTAACTGCGCTGCGCTGATGCGGAAGCGGGTTGCACAATGGGGGCAGAGTGTGGTGCCGTCGGTCATGGTTACCCTCAGCGTTTGCGGCCTGACAAGCATGTCCAGCCGTCTTCAAAAATCGGCGCATTCAGGTCGAACCATTGCTGGTAGAGGTTAGTCACGTCCTGCGCCTGCGCTTCCAGGATGCCGGACAGTACGATTTGTCCGCCTTGTTTCGTTGACCCAGCCAGTAATGGTGCGAGCAGACGTAGCGGGTTGGTCAGGATATTGGCTACGACCAGATCGTATTCGCCCTTGGGGGCATCGTTGGGGAGGAAAAACGCTACGTTTTCTACCTGATTGGCGCAGGCGTTGTCGCGGCTGGCGGTGACGGCTTGAGCATCCACATCTATGCCGATAGCACTTGCCGCGCCCAGTTTGATTGCGGCAATGGCGAGGATGCCCGAGCCGCAGCCGTAGTCCAGCAAGCGCTCATTGCCTTGCAGGTTGTTGTCCAGCCAGCGCAAACAGAGGCGCGTGGTGGGATGACTCCCCGTGCCGAAGGCCAAGCCCGGATCGAGCACGATGTTGATGGCATCGGGGTTGCTTGGGGTGTGCCAGGTCGGCACGATCCAAAGTCTGTCAGAGATGGGGATGGGCTCGAATTGCGCCTGCGTCAGGCGCACCCAATCCTGATCGTCCAGTGTGGTGATGCTGTGCCGAGGCAGCTGGCTCAGGCCGACATCGCCCGCCGCCTGTCGCAGGATAGCGTCCACGTCGCGGTCGGCATCAAACAGCGCGCTAATCCGGTTGTGTTGCCAAACGCCGGGAGGCGGTTCGCCGGGTTCGCCAAAGATGGCCTGTTCATCGGGGGTATCTGCATCCGCATCCAGCAAATCCACGGCAAGCGCGCCGTGTTCGAGCAACGCATCACTCAAGGCTTCGGCATGTGCGGCATCCGTATCAATAAGCAGTGTTAGCCAGGCCATTATTTTGCCTTTTTGCGTTCGGCGAGACGCTCTTCCAGATAATGGATGCTCGCGCCGCCGTTCAGGAAAGCTGAGTCCTGAAGTAAATCGCGATGCAGGGCGAGATTGGTATCAATGCCTTCTACCGCCATTTCGGAAAGTGCAGTGCGCATCCGCGCAATCGCCTGTTCGCGGTTGTCGCCGTAGGCGATTATCTTGCCTATCATCGAGTCGTAATGGGGCGGCACGTAGTAATTGTTGTAGGCGTGTGAATCCACCCGGATGCCGGGGCCGCCGGGCGTGTGCCAGGTGGTGATGCGCCCCGGTGACGGGGTGAACTTGTAAGGATGCTCGGCGTTGATGCGGCATTCGATGGCGTGACCCTTAAACTGAATGTCGCGCTGGCGGAACGGCAGCTTTTCGCCCGCAGCGATGAGAATCTGCTGGCGCACGATGTCTATGCCGGTGATCATTTCGGTGACCGGATGCTCCACCTGCACGCGGGTGTTCATCTCGATGAAGAAAAATTCGCCGTTTTCATACAGAAACTCGAACGTGCCTGCACCGCGATAGCCAATCTTGCGGCAGGCTTCGGCACAGCGCTCGCCGATTTTGTTGCGCAAGCGCGGGTTAATCAGCACCGCTGGCGCTTCTTCCAATACTTTTTGGTTGCGTCGCTGCATGGAGCAGTCACGCTCGCCCAGATAAACGGCGTTGCCGTGCTGGTCGGCCAATATCTGGAACTCGATGTGGCGCGGGTTTTCCAGATACTTTTCCATGTAAACCATGGGATTGTTGAAGGCGGCCTGCGCTTCGGTCTTGGTCATGGTGACTGCATTGAGCAGCGCCGCTTCGGTATGAACCACGCGCATACCTCGTCCGCCGCCGCCGCCGGAGGCCTTGATGATGACCGGATAGCCGATGCTGCGGGCGATTTTGATAATTTCGGCAGGATTGTCCGGCAATGCGCCTTCTACCCCCGGAACGCATGGCACGCCCGCTTTTTTCATGGCAATTTTGGCGCTCACCTTGTCACCCATCAGTCGGATGGTTTCGGCGCGAGGGCCGATGAACACAAAGCCTGATTTTTCTACGCGTTCGGAGAAATCGGCATTCTCGGACAGGAAGCCATAGCCGGGATGTATTGCCTGCGAGTCGGTCACTTCCGCCGCGCTGATGATGGCGGGGATGCTCAAATAGCTCTGGTTGGAGGGGGCGGGACCAATACAAACCGACTCGTCCGCCAGTTTCACATATTTTGCATCGGCATCCGCTTCGGAATGCACGACCACCGTTTTAATGCCCATTTCGCGGCAGGCTCGCTGGATGCGTAAGGCTATTTCACCGCGATTAGCAATCAGTATTTTTTCAAACATGTTTAGTCTCCGCGATGAAATAGCATTTGCGGCCTTCAGCCGCAGGGCAATTTGGCTGCGCCGCTGCGCCGCCTGTCGGCGGTTGGTCACCGCGATTAGCGATCAGTATTTTTTCAAACATTTAGGAATGCTCCGAGTTGATGGGAGTGCGGCGACATGTCGCCGCTAGTAAAGCGCAGATGAGTCCGCGCACTCCATGACGATCAGCCGATAACGAATAAGGGCTGTCCAAATTCGACCGGCTGGCCGTTTTCCACCAGAATGGCCTTGATTACCCCGGTATGTTCAGCATCAATTTCGTTGAGCAATTTCATGGCTTCGATGATGCACAAGGTATCACCGACTTTGACTTGTTCGCCTACATCTACAAAGGGTTTTGAGCCCGGAGAGGCGGAGCGGTAGAAAGTGCCAACCATAGGAGATTTGACGATTTGTCCCTCCTCAACGGCGGGTGCGGCTGCAACCGGGGCTGCAACCGCTGCTGCTGCGACTGGACTGGGGGCGATGAACTGTTGCGGTGCTGGCGCGTACAACTGCTGACCGGCTGCGACAGTGCGCGTAATGCGCACACGTTCTTCCCCCTCGTGTAACTCCAATTCGGCTATGCCTGAAGCTTCAACCAGTTCGATGAGTGTCTTGAGTTTGCGTAAATCCATAATATCCTCCGTGCTTACTTAAATTTTTGTGGTTCAGCGTTTTTTATAATTTAGTGCGTATTGCAATGCAAATTTGTATCCCGATGCGCCAAGGCCGCAGATCACGCCTAAGGCGAGATCGGAAAAAAAGGATTCCTTACGAAATGCCTCGCGCGCATGGACGTTGGAAAGGTGTACTTCGATGAAAGGTATTGCAACGGCCGCCAGTGCGTCGCGTAACGCCACGCTGGTGTGGGTGAATGCGGCTGGGTTGATGAGGATGAATTGTGTGCCATCGGTGCGCGCCTGATGAATACGTTCGATCAGGGCGAACTCCGCATTGCTTTGAAAGCAGGTGAGGCTCGCACCATTGTTGCCGGCTAATGTTGTCAAATCTGCGTTAATTTCATTTAACGTGGTGCTTCCATAAACCGCTGGCTCGCGGCTGCCGAGCAAGTTCAGGTTGGGGCCATGTATGACGAGTATTGATTTCATCCGCGCAGTTTGCCGTAAGTTCGGGGGTGTTGTCTATATTTTTTGTGAAGTTAAGGAGATAACCTAGAGACCGGCGCGCTGTAAAGAGTTTAGAAATTTTTCTGCATCCTGATAACCGACGACACGAAAATCAGCTAATTCCTTGCCCTGCACATCGAAAAACAAGAGGCCGGGCGGGCCGTACAGGCCAAATTTTTTCAGCAATTCCTTGTCTTCGGCACTGTTTTGGGTTACGTCGGCTTGCAACAGGATGGCGGATTTGAGTCGGCTTTGTACGGCAGGATCGGTAAAGGTAAGGCGTTCCATTTCCTTGCAGGAGACACACCAGTCGGCATAAAAATCCAGCATGACGATCTGTCCATTAGCCTTTGCTACCCGCTGCCGGAGATCGGCCAAGCCGTTTATGCGCGTAAAAGCAAGGGGCGCGGATGTTTGCGTATCAGCCTTGCAGACCGCGCACACTGAATCCAGCGGGCGGAGCAGGTCGCGCGCGCCGGACAACGCGCCGACCAGATAGGCGATACCCACTAGCAGCATCAATAACCCCAGGCCTTTTCTGAGCTTGTGCCAGCCGTTGGCCTGTTGTGCCAAAGCCTCGAGTGCGTGCAGGTAGATGGCGGAAAAAATCAGCAAGATGCCCCATAGCAGCATTTGCGCCGCCACGGGCAGCAGGGGCTGGATGATCCAGATCGCCAGTGCCAGCAGCATGACGCCGAAGATGCGCTTGACTCCATCCATCCATGCGCCTGCGCGGGGCAGCAGCGCCCCTGCCGACGTGCCTATCAGCAGCAGCGGTGCGCCCATGCCCAGCGCCAGCGCGAACAGCGCGACTCCGCCCAGCACGGCATCGTGCGTCTGGCTGATGTAGAGCAAGGCACCTGCCAGCGGTGCTGCAACGCAAGGCCCCATGATGACGGCGGAGAGCGCACCCATCACGAACACGCCGGAAAGATGACCGCCATGCAGACGGTTGCTGGTGTCACTGAGTTTGCTTTGCCAGGCGCTGGGCAGTTGCAGCTCATAAAAGCCGAACATGGACAACGATAGCAGCACGAACAGCGCCGCAAAACTGCCTAATACCCAGGGGGTTTGTAGTGCGTTGGAAATCAGATCGCCCGTCAGTCCCGCCGCGATGCCTGCGGCAGCGTAAGTGATCGCCATGCCCAGCACATAAGTCAGGGAAAGGAGGAAGGCGTGCATCCGGGTAATCTTGTGGCCGCGCCCGACGATGATGCCGGACAAAATGGGAATCATCGGGAACACGCAGGGGGTCAGGGCAAGCAGCAGCCCCGCGCCAAAGAAGAAGGTCGTAATGAGCCAAAAGCTGCCGCTCTTGAATAATTGTGCGATTTTTGAATTGTCCGTTTGCGGTGGCGTTTCTATAGCGACTGCGGTGCGGGTGTCGGAGCTGGTTGGTGGGAGCGTTTGTGTTGATTGTGATGCGCGAGGCAGGTCGAGTTGCAGCACTTTGTCCTGGCTGGGATAGCACAAGCCCTTATCGCTACAGCCCTGATAAGAAGTGTTAAGGGCGAGGTGAACGGCCTCTTTGCTGCTTCGGTTTAACTTGATTTCAGCCTGAAAGGACTGGTGATACACCACGGTTGCGCCGAAATTGGGATCTTGTTTGAGTTCGCCCTCGGGGAGTTTCACGGCGGTAATTTTGGTCGCACCCTCGGCCACTGTGAAGCTGATTTTGTCACGGTACAAATAATAGCCGGGGGCGATAGTGAAATCCGCTTGCAGCGTATCGGCATCGCGCGCCCTGACCTGCAAAACAAACGCCTGGTCTGGAGGCAGGAAAGTGGCTTGTTGCGAGCCGCCTAGCCCGGGCAATTTGTCGAGAAAACTCGACGCGTGGCTGACGGGAGCGAGCAAACTGAGTAACAGTAATAGTACAAAACGCATGAAATATTATTCCTTGGGTAGATTCATGTGAGGATCGCGCAGCGATTCGTTGGTTTCCTGGCTGACCCAGTTCAGATAGGCGGGCAAGCCTGCGGTGACAGTGACCGCGATAATTTCAGGAAGTTCGTAGGGGTGAGCGGCGTGTATCAAGGCTTCGAGGCGCGGATAGGCCGCAACGGTGGTCTTGATCAACAGCGGCACTTCGCTGGCGGTTTCGATTTTTCCTTGCCAGCAGTACGTCGAGGTGCAGGGCGCGAGCTGGTTTACGCAGGCGGCGCAGTGCGCTTTAATAATTTGATGCGCCAGTTTTGCCGCTGATGCAGCGTCCGGCAAATTGGTCAGCACTAACAGGGTGTCGTCCATCATGGAGCGAAGCGCAAACCGAGTTGAAGTAATTCATCCCATACGTCACCATGTTTTAACCCTTTGATTATTTTGTCTATTTTTGCAGCGCATTGCAGGGAACGCTCGATCTGTGGGAATTTCAGGCGGCGTGCGGCTTGCCCGATCAAGCCTTGCCGTTCCTTGCGTACACGCAGTGCGCGCATTGCATCAGAAAGACTGCCGCCGTTGCGGGTGGCAGTCTGCAATTTTCCCAGCGTGCGTATATCTTCGCTAAGTGCCCACAACACCAGCACGGTCGCTGTTCCTTCGGCTTGCAGACCGTTCAGTATGTGTGCGAAGCGCGCGGTATCGCCGCTCAACATGGCATCGGCGAGCTTGAAAATATCGTAGCGCGCCACATCCATCACCGCTTCATTGACCTGAGCAAACGACAGGATGCCAGCTGGAAACAGCAGGCCGAGTTTCTGGATTTCCTGAAAAGCGGCGAGCAGATTTCCTTCGCAGCGATCCGCCAGAAATTCCAGCGTGGCTGTGTCAGCGGATTGTTGCTGGCGTTGCAAGCGCCCCGTAATCCAGGCGGGGAGTTGTTGGCGCGGAATATCGTCGGCAGAAATGACCACGCCGTGTTTTAACAAGGCGCTGAACCACTGGCTCTTTTGCGCTGTCCAGTCGAGCTTGGGCAGGGTGATCAGTGTCAGAACATCCTCGTTCAGATGGCTTGCGTATTCCTGCAAAGCCTGTCCGCCGTCCGTACCCGGTTTGCCGGAGGGAATGCGCAAATCCACGACTTTGCGGGTGGCGAACAGGGACAGGCTTTGGCTGCTGTTCTGCAGTTCATCCCATTTGAAATACTGCTCGGCAATCAGCGTGTCGCGCTCGGTGTAGCCCGCCTGCCGCGCTGCCGCGCGGATGCTGTCTGCGGCTTCAATGACCAGCAACAGCGCATCACCATGCACCACATAGAGGGGTTGCAGCCCGGATGCGAGCTGGCGTGGCAGGGCTTCGCTGGAGATTTGCATTGCGGCTATTCCAGCGGTTTGGGTTTGGCGCGGCTTAAACGACGCAGGATTTGTTGCACCATGTCCGAACGCATACTCTGGTAAAGCAAGGTTTCTTCGGCCTCCTTGGCGAGCAGTTGCGTGTCGTCGTAGCTGTAGTCGCGGCTTAGCAGTAAATCGTCGGCTGGTAGCCATTCGCGTTGCTGGGAATCATAGCCGCGCAAGGAGACCCGATAGCGCAGCTGGAATTCGCTCACGCGCCCGCTGCTGCCCAGCGTCAGAATCTGCTTTTCAGGTAGATCCAGTGCGATGTTCAATACCATGTCAGCCTTTTCGGCGGTGCTGACCAGCGTGACGTGGTTGGCTTCCAGATTGCGGCGCAGTTCACCTACCAGTGGTGAGCCGGGATTGACGGCCTCGATGTACAGCGTTTTGAACGGCATGAGCGCATCGCCGCGCAGGTGAAAGCCACAAGCGGCGAGCAAGCAGGCGAAGGCCAGCATGATAGGGGTTTTCATCAAATGCACGGCGTATCTCCTAGGCAACAATGTTAATCAAACGACCCGGCACGACGATAATTTTCTTCGCCGCTGCCCCCGCCAGTTGCCTTTGAACCGCCTCGTGAGCCAGCGCCAGTTGTTCCAGCGTGGCGCGGTCGGTGTCCTTGGCAACGGTAAGGTCGCCGCGCAGCTTGCCGTTGACCTGAATCATCAGGGTGATTTCGTCCTGCACCAGCGCGGCTGAATCTGTCTGCGGGTAGGCCTGATCGAGGATGCTGCTGGCGGGGCGCAGGCTGGACCACAAGGCCTGGCAGGCGTGTGGCACGATGGGGTTTAGCATCAACACAATCGCCTCCAGGGTTTCCTGCGTCACGGCACGTCCCGTGTCGGTCTGCTCGGAGAATTTGGCTAGCGCGTTGAGCAATTCCATGTTCGCGGCGATAGCGGTGTTGAAAGTCTTGCGGCGACCGATGTCATCGTCCACTTTGGCGATAGTCTGGTGCAACTGTCGGCGCAGCGCTTTGGCAGCCGCACTCAGCAAGCCGCTGTGGTAGGCCGCGACCACGCCCAGTTCGGTATGGTCGTAAACCGCTTTCCACAAGCGTTTCAAAAAGCGGAATGCACCCTCCATGCCGCTGTCCGACCATTCCAGCGATTGCTCCGGCGGGGCGGCGAACATCATAAACAGACGCGCGGTATCAGCGCCGAATTCATCAATGATGGACTGCGGATCAACGCCGTTATTTTTGGATTTCGACATCTTTTCCGTGCCGCCAATGATGACCGGCTGCCCGTCGGCCTTCAGTGTCGCGGCGACGGGGCGAGACTTGTCGTCGGTCACTACTTCCACTTCGGCGGGATTGATCCACAGCTTCTTGCCATTGGAGGCTTCGCGGTAGAAAGTCGGTGCGATCACCATGCCCTGAGTGATCAGATTTTTGAACGGTTCGTCAAAGTCTTTGGTCGCGCGCAGCGCGTCGTTCGCTCCCTCCGCTTCAAGGGGAGGGTTGGGGTGGGGATGGGTATGGTCTTTGGTCGCGCGCAGCGCGCCGTTTGCTCCCTCCCCTTCAAGGGGAGGGTTGGGGTGGGGATGGGTATTCCTGGTATCCCCGAACACCCCTTCATCGCGCATCAGTTTGTGGAAGAAGCGCGCATACAGCAAATGCAAAATCGCATGTTCGATGCCGCCGATGTATTGGTCCACCGGCAACCAGTGCTGTGCGGCTGCCTTGTCCACCATGCCGGTGGTGCAAGTCGGGCTGACGTAGCGCGCGTAATACCAGCTCGATTCCACGAAGGTATCCATGGTGTCGGTCTCGCGCCTGGCCTTCGCACCGCATTGCGGGCAGCTGCATTCGTAAAATTCCGGCAGCTTCGCCAGCGGTGAACCCGCGCCGTCCGGTACGATATTTTCCGGCAGCACCACGGGCAAATGTTCCTCGGGTACGGTCACATCGCCGCAGCTGGGGCAATGGATGATGGGAATCGGGCAACCCCAGTAGCGTTGGCGCGAGATGCCCCAGTCGCGCAGGCGGAACTGGGTTTTCTTCTCACCCAGGTCTTTCGCGGCGAGGTCGGCGGCAATGGCATCCACGGCCTGCTTAAAATTCAGGCCATCGTAGGAACCGGAGTTGACGCACACCCCGTCTTTGCTCGCATACCACTCCTGCCATGACGCATCAATGAAAGGCAAAATCCCCCCTGCACCCCCCTTTTTCAAAGGGGGGAAATTCTTGGGCTGGTGCAGGGCAGTGGGGTTAGCCACCCCTGCGTTTTCATTCTGTGCAAAAGTGGAGTCTCCTGCATCGCTTTTACCCCCCCCTTTTGCAAAAGGGGGGTTGGTGGTGAGGCTGTCTTTGTAGAGTGATGATAAATTGGTTGTTTCCCCCTTTGACAAAGGGGGGCTAGGGGGGATTTGAATGACTTGCTTGATCGGCAAGTCGTATTTCAACGCAAAGCCAAAATCCCGTTCGTCGTGTGCCGGCACGGCCATCACCGCGCCATCGCCGTAGCTCATCAGCACATAATTGCCGACCCAAACCGGCACGGCTTCGCCGGTCAGCGGATGGTTGACTTTCAGTCCTGTGTCCATGCCTTTCTTTTCCATTGTCGCCATGTCGGCTTCGGCGACCCCGCCGAGCTTGCATTCCTCAATGAAAGCGGCGAGTGCCGGATTGGCTTGCGCTGCACAGGTCGCCAGCGGGTGTTCCGCCGCGACGGCGACAAAAGTCACGCCCATGATGGTATCGGCGCGGGTGGTATAGACCCAAAGCAGCGGTTTGCCCGAGTCGGCTCCCTCGGAGGGCGAGGGAACTGCGGTCTCGCCTTCGGCGATGACTTCAAATGCGAAGCGCACGCCTTCACTCTTGCCTATCCAGTTGGCCTGCATGGTCTTGACCTGCTCCGGCCAGCCGTCGAGCTGGTCTAAATCGGCCAGCAGTTGTTCGGCATATTGGGTGATGCGGAAAAAGTACATCGGGATGTCGCGCTTTTCCACCCGTGCGCCGGAACGCCAGCCGCGCCCGTCTATGACTTGCTCGTTCGCCAGCACGGTGTGATCTATCGGATCCCAGTTTACCGAGGCCGTTTTTTGGTAGATCACGCCTTTTTTGAATAAGCGGGTGAACAGCCATTGTTCCCAGCGGTAATACTCAGGCGTACAGGTGGTCACTTCGCGCGCCCAGTCCACGCCCAGCCCCAGACTCTTCAGTTGGCGGCGCATGTAGGCGATGTTGTCGTAAGTCCATGCGGCGGGCGGCACATTGTTCGCCAGTGCGGCATTTTCGGCGGGCAGGCCGAACGCATCCCAGCCCATCGGCTGCATCACGTTGTAGCCCTTCATGCGGTGATAGCGGGAAAGCACATCACCGATAGTGTAATTGCGCACATGCCCCATATGCAGTTTGCCGGAGGGGTAGGGGAACATGGACAGACAGTAATACTTGGGTTTGTCGCTGCTATCGAGGGCGTGGAACACGCCGGAATCTTCCCATTGCTGCTGGAGTTGTGGTTCGATGGAGGCTGGGTGATAGTTGGCTTGCATGGTTGGACAATTTTGGATTAAATTTTTGGATGCGGCATTATAGCGGCATCGCTCTCTGGCGGCGAATTCGCCTGTCGCAGGGCTAAGCTGTTTTAAACGAAATGGGTTTTTGCCGGAGGTGTTGTTCCGCAACAGACCGATATTTATTCAAAAAACTGACATTCAATGGTAGTGGCAGGGAATAGTTTGATATAGAATCGCCGTTCATAAAATTTTAATCATAACGTTCAGGAGAGGTCATTATGTCCGTCAAGCATCCCGTTATCGCTGTTACCGGTTCTTCAGGCGCAGGTACGACTACTGTCAAACGCGCTTTTGAAAATATCTTCCGCCGCGAAAAAATTTCCGCTGCCGTGATCGAAGGCGATAGCCTGCACAGCCTGGATCGCATGGCGTTCCGCGCTGCCGCCGCTGAGGCCGCCAAGGCGGGCAACAATACCTTCAGTCACTTTGGCCCTGAAGCCAACCACTTCGACAAGATCGAAGGCATGTTCAAACAGTACGGCAAAACTGGCATGTGCCAACGTCGCTACTATGTGCACAGCGAGCCTGAAGCGGTTGCTCACAACAAACACTTCGGTTTGACCGATTTGACCCCAGGCGTGTTTACTCCCTGGGAAGACATCGAACAGAGTTCGGATTTGTTGTTCTACGAAGGTCTGCACGGTTTGGCAAAAGATGATGCACAAGGCATTGACGCAGGTAAACATGTGGATCTGGGTATCGGTGTTGTGCCGGTCGTCAATCTGGAATGGATCCAAAAAATCTTCCGTGACAAGGAAGAGCGCGGTTATTCGGCAGAAGCAACGGTGGATACCATCATGCGTCGTATGCCTGACTACATCAAATACATTACGCCGCAGTTCACTCACACCGACATCAATTTCCAGCGTATCGCCACGGTAGATACTTCCAATCCGTTTATTGCGCGCGACATTCCAACGCCGGATGAAAGTTTCGTGATCTGTCGTTTCAGTAAGCCCAAGGGTGTGGACTTCCCATACATGCTGGCGATGATTCCGGGCTCCTTCATGTCTCGTGCCAATACCCTGGTCGTTCCCGGCGGCAAGATGAGCCATTCCATGGAAATTATTCTCTCGCCGATCATGCACGACATGATTGCCAACAAGAAAAAGTAAGCACTGCCGTGCCGGACGAGTGACGGTATCCAGTACAACGGGGAATCAGGCGAAAGTTTGATTCCCCTTTTTTATGAATGTATACAATTGTTTATATGGAAGCCGTTGCCGTCATTGACTTTGAAACAACTGGGATGTCGCCCGACATGGGAGACCGTGCGACCGAGGTGGCGGTAGTCATCGTGGCGGGCGGCAGTATCGTTGACCGCTATCAGAGCCTGATGAAAACGGGCGCGTATATTCCGGCATTCATTGAGGAACTGACTGGCATCAGCAATGCCATGATCCGCCAAGCGCCGTCTGCTACCTGTGTGATGAGCGAGCTGGCAGCGTTTGTCGGGGATATGCCGCTGGTGGCGCACAACGCATCGTTTGACAGCCGGTTTCTGGATGCGGAATGGTCACGCATCGGCCAGCGGCGGCAACAGGAATTCGCCTGTTCGATGTTGCTGGCGCGGCGGATTTATCCCGATGCGCCCAATCACAAGCTGGGAACACTGGTCAGACATCTGGATTTACCACAGGCCGCACGCGCTCACCGCGCGCTGGCGGATGCCGAGATGACCGCGCATCTGTGGCTCAGGATGGTGTCCGATTTGAAAGAACGGCATGGCATGAGCCGCGTCCCGCACGAACTGCTGCGCAAACTGCAAAAGACCCCGAAAGCGAAGCTCGCCAATTGCATTGCCCGTCACCTCGTTGCGGAATCGGCAAATAAATAATGTGCGGGCTCGTGTTCGGTAACTTTGGCAGGGTAATTCCTTTAAGTCCGACAGACTCCTAGGCCTCCGCATGGTCAGCAAGGGCTGTCCACGCTATCTTCCGGTAGCCAAAATCTTCGACGTTTGGTCTAAATCCTGCATGTCGTCATGCTAATATCGCACGGATTTTTAGTGCGGCATGAGGGCTATTCCTTCGTGCGTGTTTGTAGAAGAGAAAATGCTGAATTTATCAATCCGCCGTTGCGCCGTTATGGGCTCACCGAATTAAAGAGCAAGGAGCTACCATGATCACCAAATGCCTTTTCCCCGCCGCCGGTTACGGTACGCGCTTTCTGCCCGCGACCAAGGCGCAGCCCAAGGAGATGCTGCCTATCCTTACCAAGCCGCTGATTCAGTATGGCGTCGAGGAGGCGATGCAGGCGGGCATGAAGAATATCGCCTTCGTCACCGGACGCAGCAAGCGCGCCATCGAGGATCATTTCGATATTACTTATGAGCTGGAGGATAAGATCAGCGGTACCAGCAAGGAAAGCCAGCTGGAGGGTATCAGGGAATTGATTGAGAAATGCACCTTTTCCTACACGCGACAAACACATATGCGCGGGCTGGGTGATGCTATTCTCACCGGTGAAACGCTGATTGGTGATCAGCCTTTTGGTGTAATTCTCGCCGATGACCTGTGCGTCGGTGATTCTCAGGGTGTCATGGCGCAGATGGTGCGGGTCTTTGAAAAATATCAATGCAGCGTGGTCGCGGTGGAAGAAGTGCCGTTCGAGGATGTAGATAAATACGGCATCGTGAGCGGCGTGAGGCTGGATGATGAACACCTGCGGGTTGATCGCATGGTGGAAAAACCCGCACCAGAAGATGCGCCTTCCAACCTCGCCGTGATTGGTCGTTACATCCTGACTCCCGATATTTTCGACATTTTAAGAAATACCCCGCCCGGCAAAAATGGCGAGGTGCAACTCACCGATGCGCTGCAAACCCAGGCCGAACAGGGCAAGGTGATTGCGTTTCGCTTTCATGGGCGGCGATTCGATTGTGGCGGCATCGAAGGCTTTGTCGAAGCCACCAACTTTTTCTTTAATCTTAATAAATAAACGGCGCAACCTTCGCGGTTGCGCCGTTTGGCTGGGTTGACGTTTAAGCCAGGGAAATGCGGTCTATGCGCGGCTGTTGGGGGCGGGGGTTTTGGCGACGAAGGTGAACGCATCCGAGTAAAAGGAATCAAGCGGCAAAGCCCGCTGGGTGGTGAATTCGGTGTGTGCTGCTTCCACCACGACTGGCGCGCCGCAGGCGTAAATTTCATGTGCCGACAGGTCGCTGTAGTCATCCAGCACGGCCTGATGAACGAAGCCGGTGCGTCCCTGCCAGGCATCTTCCGGTAAGGCTTCCGAGAGTACCGGGGTGAATTTGATGCCTTGAGCTTGCCATTGTTGGGCCAGTTCCAGCAGGTATAAATCAGCCAGACGGCGGGCACCCCAGTAGAAATGCATCGGGCGCTGGATGCCGATAAACAGCGCGTGTTCGATGATTGCCTTGACTGGCGCAAAACCGGTGCCGGATGCCACGAAAATGATCGGTTTTTCGGAATCTTCGCGCAGAAAGAAAGTGCCTAGCGGGCCTTTAAAACGCAGGATGTCGCGCAATTTCATCTCTTCAAAGACATGGTGGGTAAACTCGCCCCCGGCGATGTTGCGGATATGCAATTCCAGGAAGTCATCATTGTGGGGCGCATTCGCCAGCGAAAAACTGCGTGGTTTTTGGTCTTTGAGCAAAATATCTATGTACTGACCGGCGAGAAACTGCAATCGTTCATTGGTGGGCAGCTTGAGCTTCAGCACCATCACATCTGCGGCTACCTTGTCCATGCTATGTACGCGGCAAGGCATGGTCTTCACCTGGATGTCTTTGGCGGCATTGACTTCTTTGCATTCGATCACTAGGTCTGATTGCGGTTTTGCGCAACAAAATAAAGCCATGCCCTCGGCTTTGTCTGCATCCGTCAGTGCGCTGTTTTGATACTTGCCGTGATCCACTTGACCTTGCAACACGCGACCCTTGCATGCGCCGCACACGCCGTCGCGGCAGCTATAAGGCAGGACATAGCCATGTTTGAGTGCCGCTTCGAGTATGGTTTCATGTTGTTCGATGGGAAAAGCGTGGCCGCTGGGCTGGAGGGTGGTTTGAAAGGGCATGGTCAGTGGTCGGGTTGGTTTCGCGAAAGTGTGAATTTTAACGCATAATTGCGCCATGAAACGAATCCTGATGATCGGTTGCGGCGACGTGGCCATGAGAACACTGCCCTTATTGGCAGGTCGCTATCGCGTGTATGCGTTGGTACGCAATCCGGCTTATTGTGAAAAATTGCGCAAAGCGGGCGCAACCCCAGTGATCGGTGATCTGGACAATCGTGCCAGTTTGCGGCGACTGGCGGGGCTTGCCGATGCGGTGCTGCACTTTGCACCACCGCCTGCCGGGGGGGCAGTTGACGTTCGTACCCGCAATCTGCTCAGTGCCTTGTCGGCGGGCAGGGTACCGAAACAGTTGGTTTATATCAGCACCAGCGGGGTGTATGGCGATTGTGGCGGGGACTGGGTGAGCGAGACGCAGCCGCTGAACGCGTGTTCTCAACGCGCCGAGTTGCGTGTTTCGGCAGAAGGTCAGATTCGGGAATGGGCAAAACGCAATCGTGTGAATGCCAGCATCCTGCGCGTGCCGGGCATTTATGCCGCCGAACGCCTGCCTTTGGCGCGGCTCCGCGCTGGGTCTCCGGCGATTTGTGCAGACGAAGACAGTTACAGCAACCACATCCACGCCGACGATCTGGCGCGCATTGTTGTCGCGGCACTGCAACGTGGCAAACCTTGCCGCGTCTATCACGCCACGGACGACGACGAGATGAAAATGGGCGACTACTTCGATGTCGTGGCGGATGCCTATCAGCTACCGCGTCCGCCGCGTTTGAGCCGCGCCGAGGCGCAGAGCCAGGTATCGCCGATGATGTGGTCGTTTATGAACGAGTCGAGAAGGATGCGCAACCAGCGCCTCAAACGCGAGCTGCGGGTGAGGTTGATTTACCCCGGTGTGGCGGATTTTTTGGCGGAGACGCAAGCGTAGAGGCGACAAAGCCGGATTGCTCCGGCCTTGTCGTTTGCGAACTCCCGTATGCGCCAAGGCGGGGCGATTAGCTGGCGCGCATCCCCAGCATGAGCTGGTTGACGCGTTTGACGAAGCCTGCGGGGTCGTCCAGTTGGCCGCCTTCAGCCAGCAAGGATTGATCGAACAGCACCGCAGCCCAATCGTCGAAATGCTCGGTTTCTTCCTTCAAGCGCATGACCACCGGATGTTGCGGGTTGATTTCCAGTATCGGTTGCGATTCCGGTATTTTCTGCCCGGCGGCTTTGAGCATACGCGCCATGTTGCCGCCCATATCGTGTTCGTCCGCCACCAGACAAGCCGGGGAATCGGTCAGGCGATGGGTGACGCGCACTTCCTTGACACGCCCGGCGAGGCTGGTCTTGAAGCGTTCGACCAGTTCCTTGTGTTCGTCGGCCTCCTTAGCCTGTTGCTGTTTCTCGGCTTCATCTTCCAGCGCGCCCAAGTCCAGCCCGCCCTTGGCGACCGAAGCCAGCGATTTGCCCTGGAACTCGGTCAATGAACCGACCACCCATTCGTCCACGCGGGAAGAGAGCAGCAGCACTTCAATGCCCTTCTTGCGGAACACTTCCAGATGCGGGCTGTTTTTCGCCGCATTGAAAGTTTCGGCGGTGATGTAGTAAATCGCGTCCTGGCCTTCTTTCATGCGCCCGATGTAATCGGCGAGCGAAACGGTTTCAGCGGCGCTGTCTTGATGGGTGGAAGCGAAGCGCAACAGCCCGGCGATCTTGTCCTGGTTGTTGAAATCCTGCCCCACGCCTTCCTTCAGAACTTGACCGAATTCCGTCCAGAAGGTGGCATATTTTTCCGCGTCATTTTTCGCCAGGTCTTCCAGCAAACCGAGTATCTTTTTGGTACAACCTTCGCGGATCGCCTTGATGTCCTTTGATTCCTGAAGGATTTCGCGCGACACGTTGAGGGGCAGATCGTTGGAATCCACGATACCGCGCACGAAGCGCAAATAAGACGGCAACAGTTGCTCCGCATCGTCCATGATGAACACGCGTTTTACATACAGTTTGATGCCGTGCTGCGCGTTGTGATCCCACAAATCAAATGGCGCACGGGCGGGGAGATAGAGAAGTTGCGTGTATTCCTGGCGGCCTTCCACGCGGGCATGTGTCCACGCCAGCGGGTCTTCATAGTCGTGGCCGACATGCTTGTAGAACGCCTTGTATTCGTCGTCGGTAATCTCGTTCCTGGGGCGCGCCCACAGTGCTGATGCCTGATTGACGGTTTCGTCTTCGTCGCTTGTGACCTGAGCGCCGTCCTTCCATTCTTCCTTTTTCATCACGATAGGCTGGACGATGTGGTCGGAATACTTGTGGAGGATGGCGCGCAGCTTGTGACCGCTGAGCAAATCGTCCTGATCCTCGCGCAGATGCAGGGTGATGGTCGTACCGCGCCCGGCTTTCTCGGTCATCGCGATGGAAAATTCGCCACCGCCATCCGATTCCCAGGAAACGCCCTGATCGGCATTTTCACCGGCGCGGCGAGTGGTGACGACTACCTTGTCGGCGACGATAAAGGCGGAATAGAAGCCCACCCCGAATTGACCGATCAAGCCCGCATCCTTCTGCTGGTCGCCGCTCAGGCGCGAGAAGAATTCGCGTGTACCGGATTTGGCAATCGTGCCGAGGTTGTTGATGACTTCATCGCGGTTCATGCCGATGCCGTTGTCGGCAATCGTCAACGTGCGCGCTTCCTTGTCGTAAGCGACGCTGATTATAAGCTCGCTGTCGTTCTCGAACATCGAGTCATTGTGCAGCGCCTCAAAGCGCAGTTTGTCGCACGCATCCGATGCGTTCGAGACCAGTTCGCGCATGAAAATCTCGCGGTTGGAATACAGGGAATGGATCATCAGTTGCAGAAGCTGCTTAACTTCTGTCTGAAATCCCATCGTTTCCCGATTTGCCGTGCTTGCAGTCATACCTATTCCTTTTTTGTTTAACAAAGTGCGGTGCTAGATGGGGCGGGAATGCGGGATTTCAAGGGGGGATATGCACTCAGCCCGGAATATTTGTGGCGATGTCATCCATTCCGGAGAGTGTTGTGTAACAACTTGAATTTATGTGAAATTCGTGGCATACAGTTTTGCCGTTCCAGTACCTGCGTCTTTCAGTGCTGCGTAGCGGTTTCATAAAAGTGACGCATATGGCGCAAATGGGAAGCATCAAAGCCCTTGCTGAATTCTCGGGTCAGCGACTGTGCCAATTCAGGCAACAGGTCAGGCAACAGGCGTTTCCGGTAAACTTTCATCCGCACTCCCAGGGAATGAGGTAAATCCTGCTAATGAACCATCCCGATTAAGGCTCATCACGGATTTTGTTGCATTACCTCCCGGTTACATTAGCCCGCCAGCTTTTTCAGTAGTGCTTCGTTCAGTTGCGCCGGATTGGCCTTGCCTTTGCTGGCTTTCATTGCCAGACCGACGAAGAAGCCGAACAGCTTGTCTTTACCGCTACGGTATTCGGCGACCTTATCGGCATTCGCTAGTAGGATTTCATCCACCAGCGCTTCAATCGCGCCGGAGTCGGAAACTTGCTTGAGTCCCTTGGCTTCAATGATGGCATCCGCTTCGCCGCCTGTAGCCCACAGGGTGCGGAACACTTCTTTCGCGCCCGAGTTGGAAAGGGTGTTGTCCGCGATGCGAATTAACATGCCGCTCAGTTGTTGCGGGCTAACCGGGCAATGCGCCATGTCCAGTCCGTCGCGGTTGATCTGTGCAGACAATTCACCGATCAGCCAGTTGGCGCACAGTTTGGCATTACTGACGGTATTCACGCACGCGTCGAAAAAATCCGCCATTTCGCGTGATGAGGTGAGACTGTTCGCGTCATAGGCGGACAAGCCCAGTTCATTCACATAGCGAGCGCGCCTCGCCTCGGGGAGTTCCGGCAACGTCGCGCGCACTTGCTCCAGCATGTCTGGCGTGATGTCCAGCGGCAACAGGTCGGGGTCGGGGAAGTAGCGATAGTCGTGCGCATCTTCCTTGCTACGCATCGCGCGCGTCTCGCCGGTATCCGGGTTGAACAGGATGGTGGCTTGCTGAATCTTGCCGCCGTTCTCTATCGTGTCTATCTGCCACTGCACTTCATAGTCAATGGCTTGTTGCATGTATTTGAATGAATTGAGATTTTTTATCTCGCGGCGCGTACCCAGCGGCGCGCCGGGACGGCGTACCGAGACGTTCACGTCGCAGCGAAACGAGCCTTCCTGCATGTTGCCGTCCGATATGCCTATCCAGCGCACCAGCGAATGCAGCGTTTTGGCGTAGGCGACGGCTTCGGCGGCGGAACACATATCCGGCTCGGAGACGATTTCCAGCAAGGGCGTACCGGCCCGGTTCAAGTCCACGCCGGTCATGCCTTGCGATGCGCCATGCACCGATTTACCGGCATCTTCTTCCAGATGGGCGCGGGTGATGCGCACCACTTTTTCGTAAGGCTTGGCATTCCCCGACAGCGGCTCAACCTGTATCGTCAGTGCGCCCTGTCCGACCACGGGCAGGTCAAACTGGCTGATTTGATAGCCCTTGGGCAGGTCGGGGTAGAAGTAATTTTTGCGCGCAAATACCGAGCGCGGCGCGATGTGCGCACCCACCGCCAGGCCGAACTTGATGGCGCGTTCCACCGCCCCTTTGTTCAGCACCGGCAACACGCCGGGCAGCGCGATGCTGACCGCATCCGCCTGCGTGTTGGGTTCAGCGCCGTAAGTGGTTGATGCGCCAGAGAAGATTTTGGTATGGGTGGACAGTTGCGTATGCACTTCCAGCCCGATGACGATTTCCCAAGACATGGCCATATTTTCCTTTGGGTCCTTAAAAGCCTTGCGGCGCGCGGCTGTGCCAGTCGGTCGCCCGTTGATATTGGTGCGCGACATTCAACATGCGCGCTTCGTCGAAATAGTTGCCGATGATCTGCAAGCCCACCGGCATGTTGTTGTCGCCGAAGCCTGCCGGGATGGACATGCCGGGCAGTCCCGCCAGATTAACCGCGATGGTGTAGATGTCGGACAGATACATTTGCACCGGATCGTCGCCCTTTTCGCCCAGATTAAAGGCGGTGGAAGGCGAGGTCGGCCCCATGATGACATCACACTGTTTGAACGCATCGGTGAAATCCTGCGCGATCAGGCGGCGGATTTTTTGCGCCTGTAAATAATAGGCATCGTAGTAGCCGTGCGATAAGACGTAAGTGCCGATCATGATGCGGCGTTTGACTTCTTCGCCGAAACCCTGCGAGCGGCTCTTTTCGTACATGTCCGCAAGGTCGGTGTATTCCGGCGCGCGATAGCCGTAGCGCACGCCGTCAAAACGCGACAGGTTGCTGGAGGCTTCCGCCGGAGCGAGCACATAATAGACGGGAATGGAGAGCTTGGTGTTCGGCAGGCTGATTTCCACCACGGTCGCACCCAGCTTGCGGTATTCGGCGATGGCTGCCGCGATGGCTTTGCCCACATCGGCGTTCAGCCCCTCGGCGAAAAATTCTTTCGGCAGGCCGATGCGCAAGCCTGCCAGCGGCTTGTTCAAATCGCGGCTGTAGTCTTCCTTGTCACGTTGCAAGCTGGTCGAATCGCGCTCGTCGAAGCCGGTCATCACGTTTAACATCAGTGCGCAATCTTCCGCGCTTCTGGCCATAGGGCCTGCCTGGTCAAGGCTGGAGGCGAAGGCGATCATGCCGTAGCGCGACACCGTGCCGTAGGTCGGCTTGATGCCGGTGATGCCGCACAGCGCGGCGGGCTGGCGAATCGAGCCGCCGGTGTCCGTGCCCGTGGCGGCGGCACACAGCCGTGCGGCAACCGCACAGGCCGAGCCGCCGGAACTGCCGCCGGGAACGGATTGCTGTTGCCACGGGTTTCTCACCGGGCCGAAGTAAGAAGTTTCGTTGGAAGACCCCATGGCGAATTCGTCCATGTTGGTCTTGCCCAGATTCACCGCGCCCGCGCGGTTAAATTGCGAGATGACATGCGCGTCGTAAGGGGCGATGAAGTCCGCCAGCATCTTCGAGCCGCAGGTGGTGCGCCAGCCTTTAGCGCAGAAGATGTCTTTCTGGGCGAAGGGAATGCCGGTCAGCGGCTGAGCTTGACCGTTGGCCAGCAGCGCATCGGCGGCGGCGGCTTGCGCCAGACTGATTTTGGCATCCACCGTGAGATAGGCATTGAACACCGGATTATGCGTGGCGATACGGTCGAGGTAAGTTTGCGTCAGTTCGACGCTGGAAATGGTTTTGGCGCGCAGCGCCGCGCCTTGCTGCATAAGGCTTTGATTCAACATATTATTTACTCGATGACTTGCGGGACAAGATACAGGCCGGCTTCGACCTGCGGTGCGATGGATTGAAACAGTTCGCGCTGGTCGGTCTCGGTGACGACATCCAGGCGCAGACGCTGCGATAAATCCTGTGCGTGCGACATGGGGGTTATTCCGCTGGTATCAACGGCCTGCATCTCGGCAATCAGCGTAAAAATGCCGGAAAGTTGGCTTCTGGCGGCTTCAATTTCGGTATCGTTCATGGCGAGGCGTGCAAGGCGCGCAACTTTTTGAACGTCGGCGGTGCTTAATAACATAGTAAAAACTTTATATAAGGGGAGTTGATAGGGTATCATATCGCGTTTGTGTAGCACACTATTTTAGACTTTTCGGGAATCAACATGTTTGGACTTTTTAAGGGATACTTTTCTAACGACTTGGCGATTGACCTCGGTACGGCGAATACGCTGATCTGGGTGCGCGGTCAGGGCATCGTGCTGGACGAGCCATCGGTGGTGGCGATCCGTCAGGAAGGCGGCCCAAACGGCAAGAAGATTATTCAGCAGGTGGGTCTGGGTGCCAAGCAAATGCTGGGTCGCACGCCAGGCAATATCACTGCAATTCGCCCGATGAAAGACGGCGTGATTGCCGACTTTACCGTCACCGAGCAGATGCTCAAGCAATTCATTCGCAAGGTTTACAAGGCCAATATATTCAGCCCTAGCCCGCGTATCGTGATTTGCGTACCTTGCGGTTCCACTCAGGTGGAGCGCCGTGCGATCCGCGAATCTGCCGTTGGTGCGGGTGCGCGTCGTGTGGAGCTGATCGAAGAAACCATGGCGGCAGCGATCGGTGCCGGCTTGCCCGTGGAAGAAGCAACTGGCTCGATGGTGGTGGACATCGGCGGTGGCACGACCGAAGTTGGTGTGATTTCGCTGGGCGGTACGGTGTATTCCGGTTCGGTGCGCGTCGGCGGCGACAAGTTCGACGAG